>Ga0154317_1143_pt2 | contig 34897 bp, 35 predicted proteins | sample RifGroA2_FD_105611 | JGI IMG/M metagenome (GOLD analysis project Ga0154317, IMG submission 105611) | Candidatus Rokubacteria bacterium GWA2_70_23 | reverse complement strand
TCGGGCTCCTCGACGTAACCGAGCCGCACCCCGAGGCGCCGGCCGTCGCCGAGCTGGGCGCGGATCATCTCGGACTTGTGGTGGACGGCGATGAGCACCTCACGGACGCCGGAGCGCTCCAGCCGCTCGATGAGGATCTCGACGAGGGGGCGCCCGCCCACGCGCAGGAGCGGCTTGGGCGTCTCCTCGGTGAGCGGCCGGAGCCGCGTCCCGAGCCCCCCCGCCATGATGACCGCCGAGGCGGGCAGCGGGCGGGGCGCGGGCGCGGCGTCCAGGAAGACCACGTCCACGAGGCGGCCGCCGCCGTCCATGATGGGCAGGTGCCGGATGGTCCGGGCGCGCATGAGCGCCACCGCCTCCTCGTACCCCATGCCGGGACGGCCCACGATGGGCGAGGCGTTCATGCTGTCGCTCACCGGGCTGTCCAGCGCCGCGCCGCGCAGCAGCGCCTTGCGAATGTCGCCGTCGGTCACGATGCCGAGCAGGCGGCCGTCGGGATCCGTCACCAGGGCCACCTGGCAGCTGTTCTTGGTGATGGCCTCGATGGTCTGGCGGATCGTCGTGGTCGGGGCCACGCAGAGGTTCTCGGGGAGATTGATCATGGCGCGATGGGCTCTCCCGCATGATAGACAATGCGCGCCTCATCCTCAAACCATCCGCGCACCATCAGAACGTCCCCAGCCGGCGCCCGCGGCGCCTGTACCGGCCCCGCTCGCGCACCATCACCTCCCGCCAGAGCCCGAAGAGGGCGGACACCACCGACGTGAAGTTCTTCCAGGAGAGCGCCTTGGAGACGCCGTGCTCGCGCGCCTGGATCTCGATGCCCACCTGGACCCAGTCCACCCCGCTGCGGGCGGCCTTGACCACCGCCTCGGTCTGGTAGGAGAAGCCGTCGGTCGTGATGGGGATCCGCCGGAGGACCTCCGTGCGGAAGATGTTGGTCCCGTTCGTGTAGCGGAATCGCGTGTCGAAGAGCGCGTTCACCGTCCAGACGTACAACCGCGAGAGCAGCCGCCGCGCGGTGCCGCGCACCACCGCGTTGGTGACGAAGAAGACCACGAGGTCAGCACGAGCGGCGTGCTGCGCCCCGCGGACGATCTCGTCCACCCGCGTCTCGTTGTCGCCGGGGATGAGGAGGTAGTGCTCCCCGCGCGCCTCCTTGAGGCCGGCCTTGTAGATCCCGCCGATGTTCAGGCGCCGGGGATTGTGGAAGGCCCGCACCCGCCCGTCGCGGCGCGCGAGGTCCTCGGCCACTCGCCCCGTGGCGTCGGTCGAAGCGTCGTCGAAGACCAGCACCTCGAGGAAGCCGCCCCCGCGGCCGAACTCGCCCAGGATGGCCTCGACCGTCGGGGCGAGGTTGGCTTCCTCGTTGAGCGCAGGAACGACGACGGAGAAGCTCGGGGTCACCTGGAGCAGCCGCGACTCACGCGATGGGGGAGATCGGACGCGGGCGGCCCCCGACCTCGGCGCTCAGCACGGGCACCGGGGCGAGGTCGCCCGGTGGAGGAAGCGGGGGGGGGGCGTGAGCGGCGCGGGGGCGGGCGGGCGCGCGGCCTTTTCGCGCGAGCGCCGGGACGGCGGCGAGGGCCTGGGCGTAGGGCTCGTCGGGATCGATCCCTTGCCGGATGAGCCGCCGGCGACGGATCCAGTACTCCACCACCGACAGTGCCCGCGAAAACGGGGCCCGCTTGCCGGCCAGGCGCACGAGGTCCAGGCTCAGGTGAAAGACCATCCCCCAGAGCGCCGCGAGGAGGAGCCCCGAGTGCCACCAGAAGGCGCCCGCCGCAACGAGCAGGAAGCATTCGATCGTGTGGAACAGGCTCAGCCCCACGAAGGCCCCTCCGCGGATTCGCGCATAGAGGTGGTCGTGATAGGCGAACATGCCGCGGGCGCCGAAGTCCCGGAACCCGTTCCGGTAGACGTAGTCGAGGTGGTGGTCCACGTCGATCAGGACGGACGCGGCCCAGAAGGCGAGGCTGCCCGACGCGCCGAGGACGGGAGAGACGGCGAGCGCCGCCCCGCCCCCGAGGACGATGTGCTCGGGGAGCGTCACGAGCCCGGGTCCGGCGGCGGCCCGCCGAGGGTCTGGCCCGTGGGCCGGTCGAGGCGCAGCGTCTTGCGGTACAGGAGCTTGTGCGGCGAGCGCTTCCGCCACTCCCGCTGGATGCTGTAGGCGAGGTTCCGGGCCAGGCTCCAGAGCGACAGCTTCAACGGGTACACGCGGAAGATGTTGAGGTAGCCCTTGGCCAGGTACCAGGGGAAGAAGTACAGCTTCGTCAGCGGCAGCTTCATCAGCACGTTGACCGTCAGATTCCGCAGCCACCGCGCGCTGGGGAACATCACGCAGAGGGGCCCGAGCAGCGAGAGGTTCTTCTGCATCAGGGCCTCTTTGGGCGTGAAGCAGGTGAACGGGCTCTCGGCCTGGTAGCTGAAGAACAGCTTGTCGAAGTCGCCGTCGAAGAAGCCGTGCTTCACCGCGTACTCGGTGAGCTCGCAGCCCGGGTAGGGGTGGAGCACCGGGAAGTCGGCATAGGTGACGCGGCAGCGGATGTTGATGTCCAGCGACTCGATGTCGTAGTCGATGGCCGTCTTGCCCTGCTGGGCCATGATCTCCTTGCGGACCGGGATGCCGAGGATCGTGTTGGCGAAGGTCACGATCCCGTTCTCCCAGCACAGGGTGTAGGCGTCCTCGATCTGCTGCTGCCGCATGTGCCGCTTCACGATGGTGTTCCGGACGTACTCGTTGCCCGCCTCGATGGACATGGTCAGCGAGTGGAGGCCGGCCCGCGTGAGCGCCGCCAGGTTCTCCCGCGTGAGCACGTTGGCGCGCGTCAGGCAGAAGAACGGCAGCCCCACCTCCCGCGGGTACACCTCGGCGAACTCCTCGAGCCAGGCGTCCACCTTCCGGTCGAGGATGAACATGTCGTCGTAGAACTTGATGAACTGCGTGGGCCAGCGCTCCTTGAGCTCCGCCAGCTCCGCGCACAGCCGCTTCACGCTGTAGCGGTTGTAGATGGGCCCCTTGCCCGCGTACATCACGTTGAACTTGGGCTCGAAGCAGTAGGTGCACTGATACGGACAGCCGCGGGAGGACATGAACGAGCGGAGGGGGAAGCGCGCCAAGTGCGTCTTCCGGTAGACCAGCTCCCGGTCGTAGAAGGGCAGGGTGTCGAGCACCGTGCGGCGCGGCCGGAGGAACGTCGGGTCCACCTCGAGGTCGTACTCGGGCCGGACGGAGGCGGCCGCCCCCGCGAGCTGGACGAGCTCGGAGGCCCGCGTGGTGGCGCGCAGCACCTTGGAGGCGTTGGCCCGCGTGACGATGTTCGGGATGGCGTCGATGCTCCGGCCGGCCTCGAGCGCGTCCAGCAGCTCCTGCCAGCCCTCGTCGCACTCCCCCACCCCGACGGCGTCGAAGTCGTGGGTCTCGATGAGACCGGGGAAGAAGGTCGGGTGCGGCCCGCCCATGATCGTGAAGATCTTCGGCGAGTACTGTTTCACCCGCTCGTTGGCGCGGAAGTAGGTCGTGTGCTCCCCGGTCTTGGCGCTGAAGGCGACCAGGTCCGGCTTGATCCGCCGCAGGTCGGCGTCGAGGTCGTCCGCGCTCAGGATGGTGAGGAAGGTCGAGTGCCCCCGCTGCTTGGCCAGCGCCGACAGGAGCTGGATGTTCATCGGGTCGATGTACTCGACGTCCCGCTCGACGAAGAGGACCTTCACGTCAGGCTCTCCCGCTCGACCCGGTGTCCTGTCCCGGGACGTGACCCCAGCGGGACGCGGAGAAACCCCGGACTAGAAGGGTCCATGGAAGTCCCTGGGCCGGGCGGGGGCTGGGCGCTCAGCCGATTCCTCGGGGAGGGCAACCTCCAGGCAGCGCCGCGCGGCCGCGGCGATCTCCCGAGGGCCTGGATAGTAGACCTGCTCGAGCGCCGACGATGCCGGCGTCGGCACGTCCGGGAGGGCCACGCGGCGGATCGGCGCCTTGAGCCGGCCGAACAGCGCCTCCCCGATCCGGGCGGCGATCTCGGCGGAGACCCCGAAGCTCTTCCAGCCGGTGTCGGCGATCACCAGGCGACCGGTCTTGGCAACGGACCGCGCGATCGAATCCGAGTCCAGCGGCCTGAGGCTCCGCACGTCCAGGATCTCGGCCTGGATGCCGTCCGCCGCCAGCGCCTCGGCGGCCTGGACGGCTTCCAGCACCATGTGGGAGACGGCCACGATCGTCACGTCGCTCCCCTCGCGGACCACGCCGGCCTGCCCGAGCGGGATGTAGTAGGGGTCCTCGGGGACGGGTCCCGATTTCTCGTAGAGCCAGCGGTGCTCGAGGCAGATCACCGGGCTGTCCATGGACAGCGCGGTCATGAGCAGGCCCTTGGCGTCGGCGGGGGTCGCGGGCATGATCACGGCCAGTCCTGGCACGTGAGCGAAGAGCGCCTGAAGGCTCTGCGAGTGCTGCGCCGCCTGGCCCCAGCCTCGCCCGACGATGGCGCGGATCGTCAGGGGCACGCGCAGCTTGCCGCCGCACATGTAGCGCCACTTGGCGGCGTTGTTGACGATCTGGTCCATGGTGAGGAGCAGGAAATCGTTGCGCGCGTGGACCAGCAGCGGATGGAGCCCCCGCAGCCCCGCCCCGACGCACATCCCCGTGAGCGCGGCCTCGGAGAGCGGCGTGTCGAAGACGCGCGCGCTCCCGAACTGCTCGAAGGCCCCGCGCGTGGTGCCGAAGATCCCCTTGGCGTCGTCCACGCCCACGCCCAGGACGATGATGCGCTCGTCCTTGGCCATGGCCTGGCGCGTGGCCTCGTCGATGGCCTCCCGGTACTTGATCTGCCGCATGGCTACGTGGCCTCCGGCGTGCCGGGCATCAGTCGACATCCGCATAGAGGGACTCTGGCTCCGGAAACGGGCTCGACCTGGCGAAGGCCACGGCGTCGGCCACCTCCGCCTCCACGGCCGCCTCGAGTGCTTGGCGCCGCGCAGCAGGCAGCACACCGGCGCGCAGGAGCCGGCGGGCCAGCCGCGTCACCGGATCCTTCGCCATCCAGCGGTCCAGCTCAGCCTGGGTGCGGTACCCGAGGTCGATGTCGAAGTTGGGCCCCACGTGCTCGCGCCAGCGATAGGTCTTGGCCTCGATGAGCGTCGGGCCCCCGCCCTCCCGCGCCCGCGCCACGGCGGTGCGCGCCGCGCGGTACACCGCCACGGCGTCGGTGCCGTCCACGATGACGCCGGGCATCAGGTCGGCCGCGGCCCGCGGCGCGATATCCGGGGTCACCTGCCTGACCTTGAGCGGCGAGTTGGTCGCGTAGAGGTTGTTCTCGCACACGAAGAGCACCGGGAGCTTCCGGAGGGCGGCCACGCCCAGGCTCTCGTGGGTCACGCCCTGCTCGGCCGCCGCATCCCCGAAGAAGGCCACGGAGACCTCGTCGCTGCCGGTGAGGCTCGCCGCCAGCGCGCACCCGAGGGCGAGCGGGATGGAGCCCGCGACGATGGCGGAGGCGCCGAGCATGCCGACCTCCGGCGCCGTGAGATGCATGGAGCCGCCCTTCCCCCCGCAGCAGCCGGTGGCCTTGCCGTAGAGCTCAGCGAACATGGCGCGGAGATCGCCACCCTTGGCGAGGTAATGCGCGTGGCAGCGGTGAGTGCTCACCGCCGTGTCGGTAGGGCGGAGCGCCCGGCAGACCCCGGCCGCCACGGCCTCCTGGCCGATGGAGAGATGGGTGGGACAGCGGATCTCCTGCTCGGGATAGAGCTGGACGATCATCTCCTCGGCCCGCCGGATCCGCCTCATGCTGACGTAGAGGTCGGTCAAGAGCGCAGGCGACAGCCCGCGCAGCACCTCATCCGCCCCGCCCCGCGCGGCGGCCCTCTGAGGCCGGGACACCGGAGGCCTGCTCCTGCGGGCCGCCGGGCTCATCGGTCTGCTCGGCTGAACGTGGAAGACCACGGGTGGCGGTATGGCCTCTTCGCGCAAGCGCTCTGACCATCTTGCCTGAACGTGGAAGACCACGGGTCGCGGTGTGGCCTCTTCGCGCAAGCGCTCATCGGGGGTAGAACTCCATGAGCTGGGCCACCACGTACTCGAGGTCGTCGTCGGTCAAGTACTCGTGGACGGGCAGCGACAGGATGCGCCCGGTCTGGGCCTCGCACACCGGGAAGGAGCCGCGCTTGTAACCGAGCGACTCCGCCGCCTTCTGCAGGTGGATCGGGATCGGGTAGTGGATCTTCGTCTCCACCCCGCGGGATTCCAGGAAGGGCATGAGCCGGTCGCGCGCCTCCACCTGAACCACGTAGGTGTGGAACACCTGGCGGACGCCCGCCCGCCGCGGCGGGACGATGACATGGGGCGCCAGCGGCGCCAGGGCCCGATCGTAGAGCTGCGCGTGGCGGATCCGCGTCTCGGCCACCTGCTCGACGCCGGCCAGCACGGCGTCCCCCACGATGGCCTGGAGCGTGTCGAGCCGGCTGTTGTAGCCGAAGACCTCCACCTCGTCCCGGTTGCGGAGGCCGTGGTGGCGCAGCAGACGCACCCGATCGGCGACGGCGGCCGAGTTGGTGGTGAGCATCCCGCCGTCCCCCGCCACGCCGAGATTCTTGAGCGGGAAGAGGCTGAAGGCGCCCGCCTCCCCGATGGACCCGACCCGGCGTGAACCGATGGAGGCGCCCACGGCCTGCGCCGCATCCTCGATGACGGCGAGCCGGTGCCGGGACGCCACGGCGCCGACGGCGTCCATGTCGGCGGGGTTGCCCGTGAGATGGACGGGGATGATCGCCCGGGTCCGCGGCGTGATGGCGTCCTCGAGCCCCGCCGGGTCCATCAGGTACTCGGCGTTGACGTCCACGAAGACGGGCGTCGCGCCTGCCATGACGATGGCGCCCGCCGTGGCGACGAAGCTGTTGGGCACGGTGATGACCTCGTCCCCCGCGCCCGCACCCAGCGCCTTGAGCGCGAGGAACAGCGCATCGGTGCCGGAGTTGAGCCCCACCGCGTGGGCCGCGCCGCAGAGCCGGGCGAAGCGGCTCTCGAACTCCGCCACCTGGGGGCCCAGGACGAAACGGCAGCGGCTGAACTCCTCCGCCACCCGCCGCACCACCTCGCCGTCAGCGAACTGACGGGGCAAGTCCATGTACGTGACCCGGCGGCCCGGCTCGGTCACCGCCGCGAGCCCGTGCCGTAGAAGTCCGTCACCACCTCGACCATGTAGTCCACCTGGTCCTGGCTCAGGTGCTGATGGACCGGCAGCGTGATGATGCGCTTCGCCTGGCGCTCGGCCTCGGGGAAGTCGCCCTCCCTGTAGCCGAGGCGCCGGCCGGCCGGCTGGAGATGCAGCGGCACGGGGTAGTGGATCTTCGCCTCGACCCCGCGCTCGATGAGATACGCCCGCAGCCGGTCGCGGTCGTCGGCCTCGAACATGTAGAGGTGGAAGACGTGGCGCTCGTTGGCGTGGCGGGCGGGGATGCGCACCCGCGGCGCCAGGGGCAGGAGCCCCGCGTCCAGCGCGCGGGCGTTCCTGATCCGGGCCGCGGTGATGGCCTCCACCTCCGTGATCAGGTGGTTGCCCACGATGGCGTGGAGCGTGTCGAGCCGGCTGTTGTAGCCGAAGATCTCCACCTCGTCCCGGTTCCTGAGCCCGTGATTGCGGAGGAGCCGGAGCGTGGCGTCCAGCTCCTCCGAGCTCGTGACGATGACGCCGCCGTCGCCCCACACGTTGAGATTCTTGAGCGGGTGGAGGCTGAAACCCGCCGCCACACCGAAGCTCGACACGAGACGGCCGTCGACGGAGGCGCCGATGGCCTGGCAGGCGTCCTCCACCACGGGCAGCCGGTGAGCGGCCGCGATCAGCAGGATCGCGCCCATCCGGGCCGGCTGCCCGGCGTAATGCACGGGCATGATCGCCCTGGTCCGCGGCGTGATGGCCCGCTCGATCCCGGCCGGATCGATGTTGAAGTCGTCGGTTGCGTCCACGAAGGCCGGCCGCGCGCCCGCCGCCACGATGGCACCCGCCGTGGCGATGAAGGTGTTGGCCGCGGTGATGACCTCGTCGCCGGGACCGACGCCGAGCGCCTTGAGCGAGAGGAAGAGGGCGTCCGTGCCCGTCCCCACGCCAACGGCGAAGCGGGCGCCGCAGATCCGGGCGAAGGCGGCCTCGAATCGCGCGACGGCCGGCCCCAGGGTGAACTGCGTGGTTTCCAGCAGCCCCTTGATGTCGCGCAGGATCGCTTCGGAGTCGGCGAACTGCTCCCTGAGGGAGGAGTACGGGACCCGCATCCTACAGCTTCGCCGCGAGCATGGTCTTGATATTGTAGTAGCGCGGGTCGTCCATCGAGTCGGGGATCCGTCCCGCGCGGAAGGCCTGCGTGAGATCCCTCACCGCGTCCTCCACCGTGCGGCGCGGCTCGAAGCCGAGGGCGCGCTTGATCTTCTCGGAGGAGATGTGGTACGAGCGGTGATCGTTCGTGGGCGTCGTCTCGATGCTCACCTGCTCCCGCCCCACCACCTCCCGCACCATCTCGGCCAGCGCCGCCACGGTGTGGTTCTCGTAGCCCGCGTTGAAGGTCTCCCCCGCGATGCGCGCGTCGTCCCACTCGAGGGCCTGCACGTAGAGGTCGGTGACGTCCTCGATGTGGATGTTGGGCCGCTTCTGCGCGCCCCCGAACACCGTGATCCGGCCCCGGTTCACGGCGAGGTTGGTCAGGATGTTCACCGTGAGATCCAGCCTGAGCCGCGGGGAGTCCCCGCACACCGTGGCGGGACGGAGGATCAGCGTGGTGAAGCCAGGCGCCTGGGCGCGCAGCAGCACCTCCTCGCAGAGGGCCTTGTACTTGGAGTAGTCCGTCAAGGGGGTGAGCGGGAGGTCCTCGGTGACGTCCTCCTCCTCCTTGATGCCGTAGACGCTCGAGGAGGAGGCGTAGATGAAGCGCCTGACGCCGCGGTCCTTGGAGATGTCCACCAGCGGCAAGAAGGCGTCGTAGTTGATGGACTTGCCCAGCGCGGGGTTCAGCTCGAAGCTCGGATCATTGGAGATGCAGGCCAGGTGGATCACCGCGTCCACCCCCGTGAGCTCGCGCTCCAGGAGCGCCCGGTCGCGGATGTCCCCCTTCACCTGGCGGAGCTCGGGGTGGCCGGACACCGAGGCGAGCGCGGCCTCGCCGAAGATGTAGAGGTCCACCACCGTGACCCGGTAGCCGTGCGCCAGGAGCTTGGGCACGAGCACCGCCCCCACGTAGCCCGCTCCGCCCGTCACCAGGACATGCCGGAACGCTGTCGCCATGCTCTTCCCTCGCGGCGTGATCTGGGGTGCTCTCCCGGGCGGGGGCCGACCCGACCGCGGCCCGCGCCACGATTGTATGGGCGCTCCCCCCGTTTCGCAAGGAATTCACCCTCGCTCGGAGACTGCATCTCACGAAAAACAATGAACTATGGACAGGCGGCTTACCGCTGGGGGGCCCGCCGCCGCCGCCGCCCGGTCACCCGCCGGGGCCGAGGTTGAGCAGGCCTTTGAGCGTCCTCATCAGTCGTCCGGCGGCGAGTCCCCGGCCGGTGCACCGGTACCGGTCGCCGTCCCGCTCGAGGTAGCCGGCCGCCACCAGGCGCTCCATCCTCCGCCCCAGCATCACGTCGAAGGAGTAGTACCGCTTGAGCTCCTCCAGGCTGAGACCGTCCTGCGGCCCTCGGGAGAGCTCGATCAGGCTCCGCACGCCGACCGAGTTGTCGGCCATGTTGAACAGCTGATAGTAGCCGGCGAAGAGGAACCAGTAGACCAGGGCGCCGTTGATCCACACGACCGCGTCAGACGGAGCGGACAGAAGCGGTGGCAGCCACGCCGCGTCGTCTGGCAGAAGACGGACGAGCGCCACGTAGCCGGAGAAGCCGAGAAGCCAGAGCCAGAGCATCACAGAGAGCCTCCGCCGGATCCTCACAAAATGATAGGTGACGACCTGGACTCCGAGGAAGGCCAAGAATGTCAGCGCCGCCGCGAGGAGCCCTCGCACGCCTACCCGCCCGGGCCCAGGCGAAAGAACGATTTCAGGAACGCGAAGCGCTGCGCCTGCCGGCGCCCCCGGGCCGTCATCCGATACCGGTCACCCTCCTTGATCACGGACCCGATGTCCACCATCTCGTCGAGTCGACGCGCCACGACCCGGTCGAGCGAGTAGATCGCGGCGACTTCGTCCGGGGTGAGCGCCTGCCCCGGCGCGCGCTCGATCTCGATGAGGATCCGCGCGGAGAAGCCGCGGTCCACGAGGAAATAGAACATGCTGTACCCCACGAACAGCAGGCCGTGGACGAGGAGCCCGTTGGCCACGTCGATCAGCCAGCCCGCCCCCGCCCAGCCCGCGGGAATCACCCAGACGTCCGGCGGCGTGACGGCGTACGCCACGACCAGGCCGAGGGCCAGGGACGCGTGGAGCCGCACCATGGAGCCGAAGCGACGATGGGGCGCGCGGAGGTGGAAGATCGCGAGGTGCAGGGGAACAAAGGCGCCGAACGCGCCGCACGCGAGCAGGATCCCCTTGAGCACACCGAATCCTAACACGGCGCCTTCGAGATCCGTCAACGCGGGTTGCGCGCTACGCTCCCCGTGCCGCGCCGCCCCCGGAAGCGGGGACTCCCGGAAGCTGGCAGCGGACCTCGCGTCCGACGGTGTACCATCGGCCCATGTCCACGCCAGACCCGATCGGCTCGACCAGGTGCGTTGCCTGCGGGCCCGTCTCCGCCCTGCCCGTGGAGACCACCGACGGCTTCCGCATCGTCCGGTGCCAGCAGTGCAGCCTCGTCTTCGTCGACGGCTGGCATGCGCTCGGGGGCCTGGACGAGCTGTACGGCCCGGCCTACTTCCGGACCGACGGCGCCTCCACCATCGGGTACGGGGACTACCTGGCGCATCGGTCCCTTCATCTGAAGAATTCCCGCTCGCTGCTGGCGATCCTCGAGCGCGAGGCCCCGGGGGCAGGCCGCCGCCTGGTCGATATCGGCTGCGCGCACGGTTTCTTCCTGGCGGCGGCCCGCGATCGGGGCTGGACCGGATACGGAGTGGACATCTCGGCCGACGCCGTCCGCTACGCCCGCGACACGCTGGGGCTCGCGGTGTTCCGGGGAGACATCGACCAGGCCGGGCTCGAGCCTGGCTCCTTCGACGCCGTCACCCTCATCGGGACCATCGAGCACATGCCGGATCCCCTGGTCACGCTGCGGGCCGCCGCGCGCCTCCTCAGGCCCGGGGGACAGCTGCTGATCACGACGCTCAACATCGAGGGGGTTCTTCGCTGGTACGAGTGGAAGCCTCCGGAGCACCTGTACTACTTCTCGTTCCGGACGCTGGCACCCCTGGTGCGAGCCGCCGGGCTCGAGTTGCGATGGCACCGGTGGTACTGGGCGTGGTACTCCGTGTCCGACCTGACCGCTCGGCTCTGGCGCTACTGGAGGCTCCCGGGGGCCGTGCGGGTCGCCCGGGCGCTCACTCGCCCGGGCCTCGAGCGCCTGGCCGTGCGGATCCCAACCAACGAGATGATCGTCCTCGCCCGGAAGTCTTGAGCCCCGGCGGGTGCCCGCGCGTGGCCGCGCGGAGGTCCCGCTACACGCCGACTGTGTCCGTGGGGCCTTCGATCACGTCGAGCGCGATGTTGACGCGCCCCGTGGCCTTCCGCTCCTCCTGGGCCGCCTTCAGCACGACCGTCTTCTGCTTGGCCGAGTCCTTGTCCCACTGGGACGCGCTGAAGGCCGAGGCGTCGTAGCCCTCGATCCTCGGCCGCGCCCGCATGGCCGGGTTGAGCCAGTTCATGATGGGCTCGGTGATCCGGAGCGGCAGGAACGCCACGGCCATGTTCACCACCACGTTCACGCCGATGCGGGCCACGTGGTAGAGCTCGCGCGGCGTGAGGAACCAGCGCTCCGGCAGCTGATACCAGCCCGGCCCCTTCTTGCCCAGGAGGATCGCCGTGACGGCCCGCGGGGTCACGTAGGTCTTCATGTTGTACTTGATGATGTCCCGCTTGAGCTCGAACTCGCTCGTCGTCTCCGGCACATAGGGCAGCGGGGTCCTGTCGAAGATGCTCCGCGTGACGGACAGGGTGCTGTTGAAGTTGCTCCAGCCCGGCGAGATGTGGATCCGGTCGCTCTTCTGCAGGTCGGTGAAGATGGGCGTGCCGGGGTACGGGATCAGGTTGTTGTACTTCGAGGCCTGGACCTTCGCGCCCTGGACAACGCGGAAGCTGGTCGCCCGCTCCTCCGCGGTCTCGGTGGGCAGGCCGAAGATCATGAAGAGCGAGACGTCGAAGCCGTGCCTCTTGCCGAGATCCACGGCCTCGAGGTGCTGCTCCACGGTCTCCCCCTTGCCGATGAGCTGCGCCAGCCGGTTCACGCCGGTCTCCATGCCGAAGCCCGCGTGCGTGAAACCCGCCGCCGCGAGGATCGGGACCATGTCGGGCGGGAAGTTGTCCGCCCGGGTTTGGACGGAGAACGTGCATTTCTTGTGGAGCCCCGCGTCGATGATCGCGCTGCACACCTCGCTCACGCGCTTGGCCTTGAAGCAGAAGTTGTCATCGTAGAAGACGATCTGCTTCTGCCCGTACCGGTTGACGAGCACGTCGAGCTCCTGGACGATGCGGCCGGCAGACTTGTAGCGGTAGGTCGTCCCGGTCAGCATGCGCTGGCTGCAGTAGGTGCACTTGTAGGGGCACCCGCGGGATGAGGTGATGAAGGCCATGTCGTACTTGGGATTGTCGAACAGCTCGTACGGGAACATGGGGATGTCGTCCAGATCCGGGATGAGCGGCGCCTCGGGGTTGTGGACGATCCGGCCGGCGCGCTTGAAGCTGACCCCCTTGAGCTTGGTCGGGTCGGCGCCGCCGCGCAGGGCACCGTGGAGCTGGAGCATCACCTCTTCGCCCTCGCCCCGGACGACGTAATCGATGTTGCCCGTCTGGAGCGGCTCGTCGGGGCAGGCGGTAGGGTGGAGGCCGCCGGCGACGATGATGGAGTCGGGAAACTCCGCCTTGATCATGGCGGCGAGCTGGTAGGCGCGCACCACGTGCGCGGTCAGGCACGACAGCCCGAACACGTAGGGCCGCTCGAGCCCGTCGACCAGCTCCCGCAGCACCGACGGTGTCAGCTCGATCAGCTCCTCGTCCACCACGCGACACTTGATGCCCTGCTTCGTCAGGTAGGCCGACAGGCAGCCGATGGCCACGGGAATGCCCACGGGGACATACCGCGACAGGAACCCGCCGAACTTCTCCTGGGCCGGATTGATGAACAGCATCGCTCCTCACTCGCGGGTAACGCTAGAACGCTCCCCGCGGGATGTCAACCTCTTCCTGGGTCGTTTGACTCATCCGGCGGGCTCGTCAGGAAAACCAGCCAGATGGAGGGCGCGGGGGGCAGCGACCGCCCCGCTGCCGCGGCCGCCCCGTCAGCGCCGGCCGGCCATGATGGCGTCGACGACCGAGTGGCAGATCGCGAGGTGGGTGATCTCGACGTGACCGTAGGAGTCGGTGGGGACCCAGAAGTTCAGCTCGCCCAGCCGGCGCAGCGGGTTGTCGGGCCGGAAGCCCGACAGCGTGATGACGCGGCAGCGGGCCCGGCGGGCGGCCTCCACACCCCGAAGGATATTCTCCGACTGGCCGGAGCTCGAGATGGCGATCAGCGCGTCGCCTGCGTCCGCGAACATCTCGATGGGCTTCGCGAACACGTGGCGGTAGCCGAAGTCGTTGCTGACGCAGGTGAGCAGCGACGGGTCGTTGAAGGCCACGGCCCGCATGCCGCCGTTCTTCCAGTAATCGACGGCCTGGTGGCTCGCGATGGCCGCGCTGCCGCCGTTGCCGATGAAGATGACCTTGCGTCCCGCCGCGGTCTGGGTCCTGACGATGTCGATGGCCCGTGCCAGCCCGTCGTCGAGGGCGAGCGCCGCTCCCGCCCCGTCGGTCGCCTCGACCCGGGCCAGCAGCGCCCCCAGCTCGACGAGATACTTCGGGGTCACTTGAGCAGCGCGGTGATGAACTTGAAGAGCGGCACGGGCTCCACCGGCGTCCGGTTGCCGATGATGCGCACGGCCAGCGCCCCCACGGCGTTGCCGATGAAGCCGATGACATCGGCCGGGTAACCGGCGGCGGCGCACGGGGCCGTGACCGACAGGTAGGCGTCGCCGGCCCCGATCCGGTCCACGATCTCGCGCGAGAGGACGGGCACGTGATGAAAGCCCTCGTCCTCGGCGTAGGCGATGCACCCCTTGTGCCCCTGCGTGATCGAGATGCGGCGGCAGGTCAGGTCCTTGGCCAGGACCCGCATGATCTGCTCGAGGTCCGTGCGGCGGTCCTGAGCCGCCAGGCGCACCTCTGGCTCGTCGATGCAGACATAGTCCGCGCGCGGGTACTTGGTGACGAGGTTGTACCCGGCATTGGCGCTGTTGGTCTGCGCGTTGATGGCGAGGTAGCGGGCCCCGGAGGCCAGCAGCCGGATCAGGTCGCGGCCGAGAAAACCGTGGCCGTAGTCCGCGACCAGCACGAGGTCGTAGCCGGACGCCACCCGGGCCACGTGCCGCTCCACCTCCCGGCCCACCGGCTCGGGCAGATCCGTATCGTCGAGGAACGAGACCTCGAACATCTTGCTGAGGAAGGCCTGCTCCACGTAGCGGCGCTTCACCACCGTGCCGGTGTCCTCTCGGTAGAAGAAGGTCGGCGAGACGTTGCCCTTGAGATGCGAGCGGATGAACTCCTCGCGGGAGTCTTGCGTCCCGAGGCAGGTGACCAGGTCCACCCGGTCGCAGAACCCGGCCACGTGGTTCGCGCAGGCGAGGATACCGCCGGCAAACTGCTCCTCCCTCAGAAAACGCGTGGTGACGAGCAGCTCCTTGGGCGATTTCCCCAGCGACTGCACGTAGTGGTACTCGTCGATGATCGCATCCCCGATGACGAGGACGCGCAGCCCCTTCAGGTCCCGGAGCAGCCCGATGACCTCCTCGGCCGAGTGGCGCTGCCGGAACTCTCGGAGGAACGACTGGGCCTCCTCGGGGTACACGTCGAAGTGCACGTTGAGGAGCCCCGAGCTGCTGAAGGTGATCTCGGCGGTGAAGTGGATGCGACCGCCATGCGCCTCCACTGCCTGGCGCTCCTCGACGATCTTGCCCGTGAGGTCGTCGCCGGCGTCGGCGTAGTCGCTCCCCTTGACGTAGACGGCCGGCTTGAGCCGGCGGATCGCCTCCACGGCCGTGGGCCACTCGTCGATGGCCACGTAGTCCACGCTCTGCAGCGCCGCGATGGACTCGGCCCGGAGGCGCTGGTTGAACACCGGACGGCCCGGCCCCTTGTTGACGAAGCGGTCCGGCGTCACCGTGACCACGAGGACGTCGCCCTCGGCCCGGGCGGCCTCGAAGTGGCGGATATGCCCCGGGTGCAGCAGGTCGAAGACCCCGTGACACTGGACGACGCGCTTGCCCTGAGCGCGAAGGGCATCGAGGTCCGCCGCCAGGTCGTCGACGCTCTTGATCTTGCCTTCGAGCGGAAGCGGAGTCATCGTCGCCGCCTCATCCCTTGCCGAGGTAGCGGAACCAGTCGCGGGTCGCGACCTCGATGCTCTCCGGCGTCCACACCGGGGCCGCGCGCCAGTCGTCGATGTGGTCCAGCAGGATCCGGACGCCCTCCTCGATGGAGACCTTGGGCCGCCAGCCGAGCCGCGCGCCGATCTTCCTGACGTCGGCGTGGGTGCGGTCGGGCTCCCCGGGCCGCTTGGGCACATGCACGACGTCGCCCCGGAGGAGCGCCACCAATCGGTTCACGCTGACGGGACTCCCCGTACCCACATTGAAGACCTCGCCCGCCACGTCCGACTCGGCCGCCGTCACGAAGGCATCCGCCACGTCGCTCACGAAGGTGAAGTCGCGGGACTGCGTGCCGTCTCCCACCACCGTGAAGGGGCGGCCCTGGAGCTTCTGCGCCAGAAACACACCGAACACGGCGCCGTAGGCCCCGGACGTCCGTGATCGGCGCCCATAGACATTGAACAGCCGGAGGCTCACCACCGGCAGCCCGTACACGCGGCCCCAGTGCAGCACGCATTGCTCCCCCAGGAGCTTGGTGAGCGCATAGGGATACTGGGGGCGCATGGGCGCCTCCTCAGGGGTCGGGTACTGGTCGGGGATGCCGTAGCAGGACGAGGAGGCCGCGTAGAGGAAGCGCGTCACGCCGGACCGCCGCGCAGCTTCCAGCACCGCGGCGGTGCCATTCACGTTGGCGCGGTGGTAGTCGAGCGGCCGCTCGATGGACGGCACGATGTCGGCCAGCGCCGCCAGGTGGAAGACCCAGTCGGCCCCGTCGAAGAGGGGGAGCAGCCGGTCCGCCTCGGCGACGTCCGCCCGCTCGAGTCTCACGCGCGCGTGCCCGGCCAGGTGCGCCAGGGTGTCGGGGCGTCCGGTGGAGAAGTTGTCGAGGGCCAGGACCGAGTGCCCGTCGGCCGCGAGCCGGTCCACCAGGTGGCTGCCGATGAACCCTGCGCCGCCGGTGACGATGGCCCTCACGCGAGATCTCCGTGGGACACCCGGCTCATGCGAAAATCTTACTCCATCCGCCAAGACCTGCGGTCATGAAACCTGACGCGGGGTCGCCGCTCCCGCGTCGCCGGCCGCGGGCCGCCCGCTCGTCCGCCCCGTGGCCGGGCGGCTCACCCGGCGGTAGACCTCGTAGGAGTAATACGGGTACTCGGCGACGCGGTCGATCTGCTCGAAGCGCTCCGCGAGCAGGGCCCGGATGCGCGCCACCTTGGGGCGGTTGACCTCGGGGTGGCCGTGGAACCCCTCGGCGAACACGTTCAGGGCCTCCGGCGAGATCACGGCATAGTCCGCCTCGATACCGAGCCACCGTTCCACCTGAGGCATGCCGTAGTACCCGCTCCGCATGGTGGCCCAGTTGTCCTCGTCCCTCACCGCCAGCGTATCGTAGTTGGTGATCTGCTGGATCCACGTGGGCGGCAGCCCGGAGAAGTAGTAGACGTCCACCGCGCCGAACAGGAAGACCCGCGCCTCGCGGGGCACCACCCGCGCCAGGTGCGCGCCCGCCGCGCTCACCGCGCGAACGGGATCGGCCGCGCGGATCTCCCCCGTGGGGATCAGCGGGTTGCGGTTGTAGTAGATCGGCAGCAGCAAGACCGCGGCGAGGAAGGCGCCCGAGAGCGCCCGGGCCCGTCGCGAGACCGCCGGATCGGCGGCGAGGCGGCTCCAGACCCAGCCGAGCACCACGGCCAGCAGCGGCACCAGCGAGGCGAAGTACATCCCGATCCACTTGAAGTTCATCCGGAACATGACGAAGAGCCAGCCGAGCATGTAGACGAAGATCGCGGCCACGAGGTTCACGCGCGCGTCCGCCAGGAACGGCCCGCCGCCGCGGGTCCGCCGGATGCGCCGCGCGACGGCCAGGACGGTCACCGCCACGAGAAGCGCGAGGAACTCGTAGCGCCGGCCCAGGCGGATCAGCATGTCGAGCTGGTACTCCAGGTCGCGGTAGGGTCTCGCGTCCAGGAGGACGAACGGGACGTAGCCGAGCGGCCGAACCAGCCCGCCCACCAGCGGCACCGAGGCCAGGATCTTGAGGTGGCGGGGATCCCAGAGGAAGAAGACGAGTGGCGGCGCGACGACGGCCGATCCAGCCAGGAGCCGCTCCCCGGGGCTCCGCGCCCGCCACACCGAGTAGACCAGCACCGGCGGCAGCAGCGGCCACACGTGGCTGCGCATGAAGAACAGCGAGCCGAGGATGGCGGCGCCGGTCACGTTCCGGGTCGGGCTCTCGCCCCCCAGCCAGACGGAGAGCCCCGCGATCATCACGAGGGGGAGCAGGGCGTGGTAGTCGCCCAGCGAGTAGTAGGCGACGATGGCGCCCTGCGCCGTCAGGATGGCCGCTGCCAGGAGTCCGCACAGCGTGCCGCCCAGCCGGCGGGCGAGGAGCCCCGTCAGGAGCACGAGCGCCAGGCCGAAGCCCACGCCCAGCGCCCGGGCGGCCAGGAGGCTTCGCTCGAAGAGCACCTGGGTGGCCCCGAAGACATAGTAGGGGAGGGGCGCCCGGTGCCCGACCATGTTGTCGTCGAAGAGCCCGACGCGGCCGCTGGCGGCGAGATAGCTCACGAAGAGAAAGTTCGACTCGTCATGGGAGGGAACGAGGAGCCGAGCCAGGGTGAGCCCCTGGACGAGAAAGACGAGGAGGATCAGCGTCAAGCCGAGCCGGAAGGCCCGGCTCGACGGTGCCGACGGTGAGCGGCGAACCACACGCACAGGCTAAGGAACGGAGCGCGGAGAGTCAAGCGGAGTCAAAAGGAGCGGCCTCGGGTAGGATAGAATCTCCCGCAGTGCCACCTCAAGACCTGGGGCGCAAGTCGCTGCTCGTCCTCGTCAGCACCTGGGGCGGAACCGCCCTGGGCATGCTCGTCTCGCTGCTGATCGCGCGGCTCCTGGGGCCCACCGCGCTGGGCGGGATCGGCTGGAGCCTGGGCGCGGCCGGCCTCTGCATGGCGGCGCTGCTCCCCGGCTTCGCCCAGGCCCACCTCAAGCGCCTGGCCGAGGGGCAGGACGCAGGGCGCTGCCTCGGGACCATGGCCGTGATCCAGCTGGCGCTGACAGGCGCGCTCCTGGCCGCGGTGGCCACGGGCTGGGTCCTCGGGGGCGCGGGAGGCGCCTCGGAGCTCGGCCTCGTCTTCGTCTTTGTGCTCGCCTCCCAGGTGAGCGGCAACTTCGCCGACATGTTCCTCAAGGTCTTCCTCGCGCGCGAGTGGATCGTGGGCTACTCGGCCATCACGCTCGGTGCGCGGGTCACGCGCCTCTTGGTGACGCTCGCGGTGCTCCTCTGGGCGCCGAGCGTGACCGCGGTGGCGGCGACCTTCCCGCTCGAGGGGATCCTGTCCTGCGCGGCGGCGGCCACCCTGCTCGCCCGTCAGCACGGCGTGCGCGCGACGCGCCCCACGCGCGAGAGTCTCCGCGGGTACTGGACCTACGCGCGCCCGTTCATGGTCACGACGCCGCTGGCCCTCGTCCAGGACTCGGTGGACCGCTTCCTGGTCGGCCACTGGGCGGGGCTCGCCGCCGCCGGCCACTACCACGTGGCGCGCGCGCTGTGGGAGGCGCTCTCCTCGGTCATCGCCGCGCTCGCCACCTTCATCTTCACCCGGCTCTCGGCGCTCTTCGCCACGCGCTCCGCGGCCGGCGACGCCGAGGCGCGGCGGTTCTTCTGGGGGGCGCTCGACAAGCTCCTCTTCCTGGTCATCCCGCTGGCCTTCGTCTTGTGGGCAGGGGCCGAGGCCGTCGTCACGCTGCTCTACGGCGCCCAGTTCCACCCCGCGGTGGCGGCGCTCCGGATCCTGGTCCTGGCCGCCGTGGCCGCCGCCGTCGTCAATCCCTACACTCACGTGGTCTATGCCCTTGACGAAGGGGCGCGCTTCGTCCCTGTGAACCTGCTCCGGGTCGTCGCCTACCTGGCCGCCCTCAGCGTGCTCATCCCCGAGTCGCCCGTCGCAGCCTGGGCGGTCGGGCATGCGGCCGGGCTCTGGACGGGACCGGCGGGGGCGGCGGCGGCGCGGCTCTTCCTGATCCTCTTCCCGGCCTGGGTCTACTTCCGCTGGACGCGCGACCTGGCGGGCATGCCCCTTTCCCCTCGCGCCTGGATCTACCTGGCAGGCTTCGCGCTCCTCCTGGCCGTCCACCACGGGCTCGAGTGGGCGCTCTCGAGCCTCGGCGCCCTTCCCGTGAGCCCCCTGCTCTCCTGGCCCCTGCCGGCAGCCGCGGCACTGGGGGTGTACCTCCTCCTGCTGCTGTCCGCCCACGGGGGGACCCGGGACAACCTGACATACGCCCTGTCTCTCCTATCTCCCCGGCGATTCAGGGAGTTCATCGTGACGGGGTTCCGGCGAACCTGATATAGTGGCGGGGTCAATGGGAGGCGCCGCATGGGCTATCTGAGGACCAATTACCGCAAGGACGAGACCCCCAGGCCAAAGCCGGCCGCCACCAAACTCAACCCCGGCCCGGCCTTCGGCACCCGCGACCCCGACTTCGAGAACCTCGCCCTCAAGAACATCGCCGGCAGCATCACCGTCTACCGGGTCACCGACGATTTCATCGTGGGCCTCACGAACGGCACCGACCGGCCGAGCGGCGGCTGAGGCGCCCTCGCCGGCGCCGGGGATGAAGGACTTCGTCGTCAGGGGGCTCTCCGACTCGGACTTCCGCAAGCTCCAGAAGCGGAAGGAAGACGACGGCTTCGGCGGTTGCTCCTGGAAGGAGTGGCTCGGGCACCTCGTGGTTGACGTGGCGCTCGAGGAGTCGCTCTCCGACCGCTTCCACCGCGCCACCCGGGAGAAGCTGTCCGACCTCTGGCTCGCCAACTTCGCCCGGAACCTGGCGCCCATCATGGGGCCCGACGCCCGGGCGCTCGGCGACCTCCTGCTGGACCTCCAGGTGCCCGCCACCCCGCCCGCGGGGCCGGCGCTGGTGATCGGCGGCGGCCCGAGTCTCCGGGAGCATCGCCACCTGGAGCTGCTCGCCGAGTCGTGTCCCCCGGGCCTCATGCTCGTCGCCACCGACCGCATCCTGATCCCGCTCCTCAGGCTCGGCGTGATCCCCGACCTCGTCGTCTCCATCGACGGGGACCACGAGGTGATCGCCCGCTTCGTGGACGACCCCATGGTGGACCAGCACGGCGCCAAGCTCCGCGTCGCCATGGCGAGCATGGGCGCCCCGCCGGTGGCCGAGCGATTCGCGCGGGCCGGGGCCACGCTCTACTGGTTCCACCCGCTCTTCGACGATCCCCGGCGCCAGGGGTCGCTGACCGCGCTCCAGCGCGGCATGACCCGCAACGCGCGCTGGCCGCAGGGGCTTCCCGCCGTCTCATGCGGGGGTCATGCGGGGGCCACGGGCTGGGTGCTGGCGCATGCACTCCTCAGGCGGAGCCCCATCGGGCTCATCGGCCTGGACCTCGGCTACCCTTTGGGGTATCCCCTCGAGCGGACGCAGTGCTACCCCGTGATCTCCGAGCTGACGGGGGGCGATCCGGAGGCCGCGCGCGCCTACTTCACCGAGATCTACAATCCCGACCTGGGCCAGCCGGCCTTGCTCGACGTGATGTTCGCCGAGTTCCGGCGCCACTTCCTCGAGATGCTCGCGCGGGTGCCGCCCTGGGTGCGCACCTGCAACTGCACCCAGGGCGGATCGCTCTTCGGTCCGGGCATCACGACGCTGCCGCTCGCTCGCTTCCTCGAGCACGTGGCGAGCAAGGAGACGTCTGCATGAAGATCCTGTTCATCCACCCGCCCGTCAGGCTCGGCGATGTCCCCAAGCACATCCCCTACGGCATCGGCATCCTGGCGGCGGTGGCGGAGAACCTCGGGCACCAGGTCGCCTTCCTCGACCTGAACGCGCTGCGCATCACCGGGAGCGCGGTCACGGAGGCGCTCGCCGAGGACCGCTTCGACGTGGTGGGGATCGGTGGGCTCTCCAGCCAGTACAAGTTCATCAAGCCGCTGCTGAGGCTCATCAAGGCCCAGCAGCCGCAGGCTCTCGTGCTGGCGGGGGGCGGGTTCCTCACGAGCATGCCCGAGGAGATGATGGCGCTGTGCCCCGAGATCGACGTGGCGGTGGTGGGCGAGGGCGAGGCGACCCTGCCCGAGGTGCTCGAGCACCTCGAGGACCGCGACTGGTCCCGCGTCGAGGGCGTGATCTACCGGCGGCCCGACGGCAAGGCCGTCCGGACCCGACCCCGGAAGCTCATCGCCAGCATGGACGACATCCCCTACCCGGCCTACGATCTCATTCCGCTGGACATCTACTTCGAGAACAGCGCGCTCATGTTCAGCCCGGAGTCGGCTGCCGCCACCCGGCGCATCGACATCCTGATGGAGCGGGGCTGCCCGCGCATGTGCACCTTCTGCGAGCACGGCGGGATGTCGAAGTACGACCTGGAGCGGGTCTACGAGGGGACCGACTTCAAGGAGGAGCCCATCTACCGCTTCAACTCCCCCGAGTACACGGTGGAGATGGTGCGCTCCCTGCGCTTCAAGTACGGCGTGGACTTCGTCTCGATCCTGGACGAGAACATGACCTCCTACCGCCGGCGCGTCTTCGAGCTCTGCGACGCCTGGGAGCGGGCGGGGCTCGCGGGCATCGTCCGCTTCGGCTGCCTGGGAGACGTGGGCGGCGTCACGCTGGACATGCTCAAGCGCCTCCGCGAGGTGGGCTGCTCCTACATCTCCTACGGCGGCGAGTCGGCCTCCAACATGATCCTCAAGGCCGTGAAGAAGAACACCACGGTCGAGCAGATGCAGCAGGCGCTGGAGTGGACGGTGCAGTCGGGCATCCGCGGGGTCATGACCTTCATGATGGGCTACCCGGACGAGACGCCGCAGACCATGTACGAGACCATGAACTTCTGGCGGCGCAACGGAATGATCGTCAAGCCGTTCCTCATCACCCCGTACCCCGGCACCGAGCTCTACGTGCAGTACAAGCGGAAGATCCTCGACCAGTGGGGCGGCAGCCTCGATCGCTTCCTCCTGTCCCTGGACGACGCCACCGACATCTCCGTGAACATCTCGAAGCACTTCAACGACGTGGAGCTTCTGGGGCTCCAGCAGCTCATGTACTCGCAGGACTTCGACCGGCTGCGCCGCTTCGCCGCCGAGAAGGGCATGCCCATCGTCGAGCACCACGTCCGCCCGGCTCCTGGCGAGGCCGTCGGGGCGGTGCGCTGAGCCCCGGGAACGAGCCCCGAGAGCCCCGCGCGGGGCGCATGCGCGTCCTGATCCTGGGCGCCGGCGCCCACGGTCAGGCCCTGGCCGACATGATCGACGAGACGTCGGGGATGCAGGTTGTCGGCTTCTCCGACGCGGATCCCGCGCTCGTCGGCAAGCACGTGCTCGGCTTCACCGTCCTGGGCGACGACGCCACGGCGCTCGACGGCTTCGAGCGCGGCCGCTTCGACGCGGGGCTGGTGGGCGTGGGCAACACCGCCCTGGCCGTGCGGCGCCAGCTCTGGGCGCTCCTGGAGGCCCGCGGGGTTCCGGCGCCCGTGCTGGTCCACCCACGCGCCAGCATGGCCGCCTCGGCCGGCCTCGGCGCCGGCACGGTGGTCTTCGCGGGCTCGGTGATCGGGGCGCGCGTCCGCGTCGGTCGCAACGTCGTCCTCTACAGCGGCGTGATTGCCGAGCACGACTCGGTGATCGAGGACCACGCCTACTGCTCCCCCGGGGTGATCCTCTCGGGGAGCGTCAGGATCCGCGAGGGCGCCTTCCTCGGCGCGGGCGCCGTGGTCCTGCCGGGCGTGGAAGTGGGCGCGGGCGCGGTGGTGGCAGCGGGCGCCGTGGTTACCCAGGCGGTTCCGCCGGGGCGCACCGTGGCCGGTGTCCCCGCGCGGCCACTATAATGACCGGCTTGGCAGCGCGCGTCTTCCTCATCGCCGAGGCCGGCGTCAACCACAACGGCGATCCGGCGCTGGCCCGCGCCATGGTGGACGTGGCCGCCGAGGCCGGGGCCGACGCGGTGAAGTTCCAGACCTTCACGGCGGATCGTCTCGTGACGCGCCGGGCCCCCAAGGCCGAGTATCAGCAGCGCGCGACGGGCGGCGAGGCGAGCCAGCACGCCATGCTCAAGGCTCTCGAGCTCTCCCCGGCCGCCCACGAAGAGCTCTTCGCCCACTGCCGGGCGCGCGGCATCGAGTTCATGTCCACCCCGTTCGATCCGGAGAGCGCGATCGCCCTCAAGCGGCTCGGCGTCAGGCGCCTCAAGATCTCCTCGGGGGACGTGACCAATGTGCCGATGCTCGAGGTGGTGGGCGGGCTCGGGCTTCCCGTCCTCCTCTCCACCGGCATGGCGGACATGGACGAGGTGCAAGCGGCCGTGGGGGCCCTCCGGCGCGCCGGGCTCACCGATCTGACCGTGCTCCAGTGCGTGAGCATGTACCCCGCGGATCCGTGCCTCACCAACCTGCGCGTCATGGACACCTACGCGCGGGTCTTCGGGACGCCCGTGGGGCTCTCTGACCACTCTCTGGGCCTGACGATCGCGATCGCGGCGGCCGCCCGCGGCGCCTCCTGCGTCGAGAAGCACTTCACGCTGGACCGGAGCCTCCCCGGCCCCGATCATCAGGCCTCGCTCTTGCCCGCCGAGCTCTCCGCGCTCGTGCGCGCGGTGCGCGAGGTGGAGGCTGCCCTCGGCGACGGGATCAAGCGCCCGGCACCCGGCGAGCTGCCGGTGCGCGAGGTGGCGCGCAAGAGCCTCGTGGCGGCGCGCGACGTGCCGGCGGGGACGGTGCTCGGCCCCGAGCATCTCGTCATCCTCAGGCCGGGCACGGGGCTCCCTCCCGGGCGGCTCACATCCGTCCTCGGTCGCAGGACCGCGCGGGCCATCGCCGCCGACACCCCCATCACCGAGGAGATGCTCGTCCCGTGATCACGACCCTCGTCGTCGGCGGCGGCTCCATCGGGAAGCGTCACCTCAAGAACCTCCTGGCCTCGGGCCGGTCGGCGGGCGTCGTCGAGACGCGCGAGGACCGCCGCGCGGAGATCGCCTCCAGGCTCCCCGCGGTCAGGATCTTCGCCAGCCTGGACGAGGCGCTCGGCGCCGAGCGCTTCGAGACCGGCTTCATCTGCGTGCCCACGGCCTCCCACATGCCGCCGGCGCTCCTGCTGGCGAAGGCAGGCGCGCACATCTTCATGGAGAAGCCCGTCTCGCACAGCCTCGACGGGATCCCGGAGCTGCTGGAGGCCCTTCAGAGCCGGAGCCTGGTGGGGATGACCGGCTTCTGCATGCGCTTCTTCCGGCCGCTCCAGAAGGCCAAGGCGCTGCTCGAGGCCGGCGCCGTGGGACGGATCGTGACGGCGCGGAGTTTCACGGGGGTCTATCTGCCGGACTGGCACCCCTACGAGGACTACCGCTCCTTCTACATGGCCAAGAAGGAGCAGGGCGGCGGCGTGCTCCTCGACGAGTGCCACGCCTTCGACTGGATGCAGTGGCTGTGCGGGCCCATCGAGGGGCTCGTCTCCGTGGTGGCAACGCTCAGCGATCTCGAGGTCACCACGGACGACGTCTGCGAGACCATCGTGCGTTTTCAGGGCGGCGCCGTGGGCTCGATCCACCTGGACATGGTGGACCGATCGGCGCGGAGCGAGGTGGAGATCATCGGGACCCGGAGCACGCTCCTCGTGGATCTCGAGGGGCACACGGTGCGCCTCTACGACCACACCGCCCGGACGTGGGAGACATGGTCCTTCGAGCCTGCCTACGACCGGATGTACGTGGACGAGCTCGAGCACTTCTTCGGCTGCGTGGCCCGGCGCGAGCCGCCGCAGGTGGATCTCGCCGCGGGCTACCGCGTCCAGCGCATCCTCGACGCCTGCGCCCGCTCCAGCGCCTCGGGCCGCTGGGTCACGGTGGACTGAGCGGCCATGACCCACTCCGCGCAGGTCTCGATCCGGTGGGGGGGGTCTGGGGGTGGCTTGGCGAGGCGCAGCCGCAGGCGAGCCAAGCGGACATGGAAACCCCCGATCGGAGCGGATGCGATGATCATGCGGTCGCTCCCGCCCAGGCTCAATTGACATGCCCGCGGCGCGCGTCATCGCCCGCCTCGACGTCAAGGCCCCGAACCTCGTCAAGGGGATCCGGCTGGAGGGGCTGCGCGTGATGGGCGATCCCAGGACCTTCGCCCGGCGCTACTACGACCAGGGCGCCGACGAGATCCTCTACGTGGACATCGTCGCGAGCCTCTACGGCCGCAACAGCCTCCTCGACCTGGTGCGGCGGACGGCGGAGGACGTCTTCGTCCCCATGACGGTGGCGGGCGGCATCAGGAGCGTGGAGGACGTGCGGGAGGCGCTCCGGAGCGGCGCGGACAAGGTGGCGATCAACACGGCGGCCGTCCGGGATCCCGAGCTGATCCGCCGCGTCGCCGAGGCCTTCGGCAGCCAGTGCATGGTCGTGGACATCCAGACCAAGCGGACCGGGCCCGGGCAGTGGGAGGCCTACACCGACAATGGGCGCGAGCGCACGGGGCTCGACGCCCTCGAGTGGGCGGAGCGCGCTGTCGCGCTGGGCGCCGGCGAGCTCCTGATCACCTCCGTGGACCGCGAGGGAACCCAGCGCGGGATGGAGCTCGACTTCCTCGCGCGGGTGACGCGCGCGGTGGCCGTGCCGGTCATCGCTTGCGGCGGGGTTGGATCGCCCGAGCATGTGAGGCAGGCCTTCGCCGACGCCGCAGTGGACGCGGTGGCCGTGGCCTCCATCCTCCACTACGGCAAGTTCTCCATCGGCGAGATCAAGGCGCATCTCGCGGCCGGTGAGGTGGCCGTGAGGATCTCGGCGTGAGCGCCACGCCTGCCGTGATCGTCGTGGACTACGGCCGCGGCAACCTCTTCAGCGTCTGCCAGGCCGTCGCCAGGGTGGGGGGCGCCCCCGCGCTCACAGCGGACCCCGCGGCCGTGAGGCAGGCCGAGCGCGTGATCCTGCCCGGCGTCGGCGCCTTCGGCGACGCCATGGCGGGGCTCGCCTCGCGCGGCCTCGACGACGGGTTGCGGGAGTTCGCCCGCGCCGGCCGCCCGCTCCTGGGCGTCTGCCTCGGCATGCAGCTCCTGCTGGAGGAGTCCACCGAGTTCGGCCGCCACGGAGGTCTCGGCCTCATCCCCGGGCAGGTGGACCGGCTCCCCACGCCCGCGCCCGGCGGCCGGGACAAGATCCCCAATGTCGGCTGGTGCCAGCTCTGGCCGTCGCCCGGCGGGTTGCCCTGGTCGCTCTCGCTCTTCGCCCGCGTCAAGCCCGGCGACTTCGCCTACTTCGTCCACTCCTACGCCGTCCACCCGGCCGACGCCCGCCACCGGCTGGCCGAGATCGGCTTCGCGGGCATGCCCGTGGCCGCGGCCATCGCCGCCGAGCACATCGCCGGCTGCCAGTTCCACCCGGAGAAGAGCGGCGAGGTGGGGCTTGCCATCCTCGACGCCTTCGTCAACGGCACCCCATGACGCCCGCGACGAAGTTCGGCCTGCCGGCCGAGGTGCGCTTCTGCGCCCGCTGCGTGATCTCCAACCAGCGCCCCTCCTCCACCGTCGAGTACACCCACACGCGCGAGTCGAAGAAGGAGACCATCCACGTCGACGCCGACGGCGTGTGCGCCGCCTGCCGCTTCGCCGAGCTGAAGGAGAAGGTGGACTGGGCCGAGCGCGAGCGCGAGCTCCAGGACCTGCTGGCGCGCTACCGGCGCACCGACGGCCGCTACGATGTCCTCGTCCCGGGCTCGGGCGGCAAGGACAGCATCTACGCCTCGCATCTCCTCAAGTACACGTACGGCATGAACCCGCTCACGGTCACCTGGGCGCCTCACATCTACACCGAGGTGGGCTGGCGCAACTTCCAGTCGTGGATCCACGCGGGCTTCGACAATTTCCTCTGCACGCCGAACGGCCGGGTGCACCGGACGCTCACGCGGCTGGCCTTCGAGAACCTCCTGCACCCGTTCCAGCCATTCATCTTCGGTCAGAAGTCCCTGCCGCCGAAGTTCGCCGCGCTCTGGGATATCCCGCTGGTGATCTACGGCGAGAACGAGGTGGAGTACGGCAACCCGCACGACGAGGCGGTCACGGCCCGGCGCGATCCGCGCTACTACACGCGGGGCGACCGGCTCGAGGACCTCCACCTGGGCGGGTTGCGTGTGCCCGAGCTGGCCGCCCACGGCATCACCACCAGGGATCTGGATCCCTACCTGCCGGGCGATCCCCAGCTCCTGGCCGACAAGAAGATCGACGTGCAGTACCTCGGCTACTACCTCAGGTGGGTGCCGCAGGAGTGCTACTACTACGCCGTCGAGCACGCGCAGTTCGAGGCCAACACCGAGCGCACCGAGGGGACGTACTCGAAGTACAACAGCATCGACGACCGCATGGACGGCCTGCACTACTACACGACGTACATCAAGTTCGGGCTGGGGCGGGCCTCCTACGACGCCGCGCAGGAGATCCGCAACCGCCACCTCACCCGCGAGGAGGGCGTGGCGCTGGTGCGGCGCTTCGACGGCGAGTTCCCGGAGAAGTGGTTCCAGGAGAACCTCGAGTACATGGGCATCCCCGAGGCCCGCTTCCGGGAGATCGTGGACCAGTTCCGCTCCCCGCACCTGTGGACGCGGGAGGGAGGGCAGTGGACACTCCGCCACCAGGTCTCCTGATCCTGGTCCCCGCCCGCGCGGGCTCCAAGGGGCTGCCGGGGAAGAACCTCAAGCCGCTCGGGGGCCTGCCGCTGCTGGGCTGGACGGCGCGGGCCATCGCCGCCTCCGGCGTCGCCGCGCGCGCCGTCCTCACCACGGAGGACCCGGGCATCGCCGAGGCCGGGCGCTCCTTCGGCCTCGAGACCCCGTTCCTTCGCCCCGCCGCGCTGGCGCAGGACGACAGCGAGATGGTGGACGTGGTCGACCACGCCGTGCGCTTCATGGAGGAGCGCGCCGGCTTCGCTCCGGGGGCGGTCATGCTGCTCCAGCCCACCTGCCCCTTCAGGCGGCCGGAGCGCCTCCGGCAGGCGCTCGACCTGCTGGCGTTGCCCGGCACCGAGGGCGTGATCGGCGCCACCCGCATCGAGCGGAGCCCCTCGCTCCTCTACCGCGAGGGAGAGGACGGGCTCCTGGTCCCGCTCGCCGCGTGGGAGGAGGGCATCCGCCGGCAGGAGGTGCGCGTCACGCTCACCCCCAACGGCACTCTCTACCTCATCATGCGAGAGAGCCTCGCGCGCCAGCGGCGGCTCTTCCCGCCGCGGCTTCGCGCCCTTCCCACCGACACGATCGAGGGCATCGACATCGACACCCCCGAGGACTGGGCGCTGGCCGAGGCCGTGGTGGCGGCGGGACTGGCGCGGCCGTGAGGCGGGTGCGGTTGCTGCTGTCCGCCCGCGATGCGGGCGCGGTGGCCCAGGTGGCCGCCCTGGCCGCAGCGCTACGCGACGACCCGCGGCTCGAGACGACGCTCGTGGCGAGCCCGCCAGCCTTCGATCTCCTCGCGGCCGCCGGCGAGCAGCCGGTCCGCTTTGCGCTGCCCGACGGCTCCACCCACGTGCAGGCCGGCGGGGATCCGGCCCCGCTCCTCGAGGCCGCGCAGCGGATGCTCGCCACGCTCGATCCCGATGTGGTCGTGACGGGGATCTCCTCGCTCGGCGTCGGGATCGACGAAGCGCTCCTGGCCCGGGCCGGCGGCCGGCCGACCTTCGCGCTCCAGGACTTCCCCGGGGATGCCAACGCCATCGACGGCGGCCTGGCCGAGCGATACTTCGTGAGGGACGAGGCCGCGGCCCGGCTGACCCGGGAGCGCTGGGGCGTGGAGGCCACCCCGGTGGGCTCGCTCCGCCACGCCTGCTATGCGGCGCTGGACGTGCCGGCACTGCGCGCCTCCGTCAGGCAGAGGCTCGGCGCCCCGCGGGGCCGCTCCGTGCTGGGCTTCTTCGGTCAACCCGTCGAGATCCCCGGCCACGAGGCCGCCGTCGGACATCTGGTCCAGGCGCTGGCCGAGCGCGAGGCCAAGCCTCTGCTGGTGCTGCGGGAGCATCCGAAGTCCCTCGGACGCCGGGAGGCGCATCTCGCGGCGCTCCGGAGCACCGGCGTGGAGGTCTTCGACGCCAGCGAGATGTCGGCCGCGGAGCCATGGCTCGTGGCCTGCGATCTCGTGACCACCTGCTTCTCCCACTGCTCCCTGGACTACGCCTTCCTCTCGTCGCTGAGCCCGGACCCTCTCGGCGCCGTGCTCTTCCTGATGACCACCCCCGAGTCTCGGGCCTTTCTGAGCGAGTACGCGGGACTGGCCGTGCCGGATGGAGTCGAGCAGGGGCTGGGCCTGGTCGCGCGCGATCCCGCCGAGGTCCTGCCGCTGATGGACGCGTTGCTGACCCCCGGAGGCCGGCGCGAGTACCACGAGGCGAGTCTTCTCCTGCCCCGAGGGGCGGACATCCAGGTCATCGTCGACGCCGTGCTGGAGGCCGGCCACCGCCATGCCGGGGAGGCGCAATCGTGACGCCGCCCCTCGCGCTGGGGATCATCGTGGCCCGCGGCGGCTCGAAGGGGCTGCCGGGGAAGAACCTGCTCCTCCTGGCAGGCAAGCCGCTCATCGTCCACACCATCGAGGCGGCGAAGGGCGCGCGGACGCTCTCGCGGGTGATCCTCTCGAGCGACGACGACGAGATCATGGCCGCGGCGCGCAGGGCGGGGTGCGAGGTCCCGTTCCGGCGCCCCGCGGTTCTGGCGGGAGATCGGAGCAGCACCGTGGACGTGGCGCTCCACGCCCTGGACTGGCTGGAGGAGAAAGACGACCACCGTCCAGATGTCGTCGTGCTGCTGCCCGCCACGGCGCCGCTGCGCCGCGCGGCGCACATCGACGGCGCCGTCCAGGCGCTGCGGGAGGACCCCAGCGCCGAGGCCGTGGTGGCCGTGACCCGGCCGGATTATCCGCCCCAGTGGATGATACGCGTGACGGAGGGGCGGCTCTCCTGGCTCTTCCCCGAAGGGGCGCGGGCCGACCACCGCCAGGAGCTGCCGCCCGCCTACCAGCCGAACGGCAGCATCTACGCCATCCGCGTGCCCGTCCTCCGCGCCCAGCGCACCTTCTATCCTGAGCAGACGGCGCCCTACATCATGGCGCGCGAGGACTCGATCAACATCGACGACGCGATGGATCTGCGGCTGGCCGAGCTGCTCCTCGGCGCGCCGCGCCGCTGACTCAGGCGGCCCGCTCGATGGCCTCGAGGATCCTCTCGCTGCTCCGGGTGTCGTCGAAGCCCAGGAACTTCTCCACGTAGCGGCGCCGCGCCTCCGGCTCCACCGCGAAGGCGTCGAGCCGGGAGCCCTCGATGAGCCCCACCGCCTCCCGGTGGCCGACCGGCCACACGATGCCGGGGAAGTTCTGGAGGCTTTCCGGGCGCCCCCCGTAGACCTCGTCGAAGCTCGCGTAGCCCTGCAGATGCGACTGGGAGACCTCCACGCTGAGCGACGGCACGCCCGCGAAGGCGGCCTCGAGCACGGCGCCACTCTGGAAGTGGACGCAGAGACTCGCCACGGCCATGAGCTCCATGGAGGTGTACGGGTAGAGCGCCTCGTCATAGACGAAGACATCCGCGAGGCGGCGGAGGAAGCCGGGGTCGGCGTTCTTCTCCCGCGACTTGACGATGAGCGCCGCCCCCTCGCGCCGGCAGAGGTCGCGGAGCGCCAGCACCAGCTCGCGGTAGCCGTGACCGCGCACGATGTCCGGCACCCAGTCGGCGTGCCCGCCCAGCGCGGCGCGGGCGGCCCGCCAGAGCCGGGGGCTCGCCCCCCAGACCAGCCGGCGCCACGGATCCGGCACCGCCATCTTGAGCGACATGAGGAGCACGACAGGCTGGTCGGATGCGAGCCCGTACCGCTTCCGCACGGCGGCCCGGTCCACGACGGCGAGCTGATCCATCATGGTGGAGCCCGCCACCGCGCTCCGGGCCGCGCGGTCCGTGCCGGGGCCGAGGCGCGCGAAGCCCTCGGCCATGATCCGCCAGTGCAGCTCGCGCTGGTACTCGCTCGTGTAGAAGGTCGTGTCGATGAGCCGGTACCCTTCCGGATCGGCCGTCACCGTCTCGAAGGCGTAGTCCACCGAGTAGAGCCGCGCCCCGGCTCGGCGGATGGCGTCCACCTCCCCCTCGATCCCGGCGGCGCGGAGGTAGGTGTGAAGCGACGGCGCCACGAGGGCACGGAGGCCGAGGCGCTCCACGACGGGCGCGAGCGGGGCGCCCAGGTGGTGGGCGTGGGGCTCCGCGCCGGGCCAGACGGCGAGATCGGCGGCCCTGACGGCCTCACCCGGCTTGGCCTGCGCCGGGTCCCAGAGGAGCGCCACGCGGTGGCCGCGGTCGAGGGCCGCCTGGATGAGCGAGCCCAGGACGCGGAGGAAGCCCTTCCTGAACGCGAGGAAGCCGATCGTCACCGTCAGGCCGGCGGTGCGTCGGCGAAGCGCTTCTGGATCAGCCGCGGGCCCAGCTCGACGTCCCGCAGGATCTCGACGATGCGCGGCGCCGCCTGCCCGTCGCCATAGGGGTTCACGAGGCCGGCGAGGCCCGCGCGGAAGCCAGGCTCGAGCGCCCGCCTGAGCCCGTCCAGGATCTCATTCCGCCCGTAGCCGGCGTCGATGACGTTGGCGCCGCGGAGGCGCCCGCGCTGGCGCGAGCCGATATTGACCACCGGCAGGCCGAAGGACGGAGCCTCGATGATCCCGCTGGAGGAATTGCCCACCATGACGTCGGCTTCCCTGAGGAGCGAGGCGTAGGCCTCGTCGCCCAGGCTCTTGACGAGGCGCGTGCCCGGACGCGAGGCGGCCAGCGCCTCGAGGCGCTCGATGATCGTCTGGCCCGCGGTGTCGGCACCGGGATAGGTGGCGATCACGTCGCCGTCCACCTTGGAGAGCGCTGCAGCGAGCTCGTCGGCGTGCATCGCCGTGTCGGCGTACTCGAGCGTGACCGGGTGCAAGGTGACGAGCAGCGTGGGGCGGCGCAGCGGGAGCCCGACCCGCTCGGCGAGTGCTGCCCGGGACAGTCGCGCGAGCCGCAGGAGCCGGTCGAGGCCGGGCGCCCCGCAGCAGTGGACGCGCCACGGCTCCTCGCCCATCTGGACGAGGCGCCGGGCGTACGGCTCGGCCGCCGCGAAGTGCAGGTGCGAGAGCTTGGTGATGGCATGGCGGATCTGCTCGTCCATGGCCCCCTCGGTGAGCTCGCCGCCGTGCAGGTGAGCCACGGGAAGCGCGAAGGGCAGCGCCGCCACCGCGGCGCTCAGCATCTCGAAGCGGTCGCCGAGGACGACGAGCAGGTCGGGGCGCCGGCGCGCAAAGGCGCGGGCGAAGCCGGCCACGCCGATTCCCGTGGAGGCGGCGATGGCCCCGGGGGTGTCCGAGTCGAGCAGCATCTCGATCCGCTCGACGATGGGCCAGCCATCGGTCTCGACGGCGGTGACGGTGCGCCCGAAGCGCGTCGCGAGATGGCTGCCCGCCACGTAGACGCCGAGCTCGAGGTCGGGCACGGCCTGGATTTCCTGGAGCACGGGGACGAGATGGCCGTAGTCGGAGCGGGCGACGGTGACGACGCCGACAGTTCGTGGCATCGCCCGCATTCTAGCACGCAGCCCTGCGCCGCCTCCGCGCGCGGCGACCGAGCCGGGGGCCGCTCCTCACCCACGGAACCCCACGGGGTTCGGAGCGGCACCCCGGCTCGCCCGCCTCGCTCCGCTCGGGGGATCCCCATGTTCGCTCGCCTCGCCTTCGGCTGCGGCTCGCCCTGCAGTCCTTGACACCCGGAAAACGGCTGGGCTAAGGTGGCGCGAGCACGCTGCCGTGGACCTCGATGACCCATGAATCGCTACGACGACTTCCGGCCCGACATCGGAGCACTTCTCGAAGAGCAGGACGCCGGCCTCCCGCAGCCCGACCCGGCAGCACGGAGCGGCGATGGGCTGGGACCGCTCGGGACGTTCGCGAGCCTCGCGCGGCTCTCCGCGCTCGGGGCGCAGGTGAAGTCGGGGCTTCACCGGCGGCTCGTCCACGCCAACCTCCGCCTCGGCTGGCTGCGTGAGTTCCAGGAGTACTGGTCCGGGGAGCTCGGCTGCCGGCCCATCCAGCCCTTCGAGTTCTATTATCTGGCGGGCGTGTACCGGCAGCGGCTGCAGACCATCCACTTCGAGAGCCTGTCGAACGCCGACCTCGCCTCGGATGACAAGCACCTCGACGCGTGGCGCGATCCTCGGACGGTGCACTACCTCTTCAACCACACCTACCGGCTGGCACTGGCCCCGTTGCGCGTCCACCCCTACATCCGCTGGGTCCCGCGCGGAGGGCGGATCGCCGAGTTTGGCTGCGGTGCCGCGCCCATCCTGACCTCGCTGGCCCGCCACTACCGCCATCGGGACCTCCAGCTCGTGGGCGCGGACATCCCGCACCTGCTCTTCCACCATGCGCGCTGGAAGTTCCGGCGGGATCGCTTCGTCACCATGGTGCCGGTGCTGCCGGGGGACGACGCGCCGCTGCCGGGCAGCTACGACACGATCTTCTGCATGGAGGTCCTGGAGCACCTGCCCCGCCCGATCCCCGTGCTCCAGCACTTCCACCGCGCGCTCAAGCCGGGCGGGCACCTCGTCTTCGACTACGTCCGCTCCGACGGGGTGGGCTTCGACACCGCGAGCGCGCTGCGCGACCGCCTGCCCGCGCTGCAGTTCGTCCTCGACCACTTCGACATCGTGCGAGGACGCGTGACCACGGATGGCTCCCACGTCGAGCCTGCCGTCGCCCGCAAGCGGTAATGAGTCTCCCGGAATACCTGGACCGCATGGCGCCTGGGCCCGCGTCGCCGCCGGCGGCCGCCTCGGAAGCCGTCATCGCGCCATCTTGGGGTCCAGCAGATCGCGCAGCCCGTCTCCCAGCAGGTTGAGCCCGAGGACGGTCACGGCGATGGCGCCGCCCGGGAAGATGGCAAACCACGTGTTCATGCCGAGGAAGGCCTGGGCCTCGCGCAGCATGAGCCCCCAGAACGGGTGCGGCGGCTGGGTGCCGAGTCCGAGATAGGCGAGCCCGGCCGGGCGCGCTCACCTTTCACCCCGCGCCCCCACCGAGCGACGAGGACGTGGCGCAGATCCTCGCCACCGTCCGCGCCCGCGTGGGCCGGCTCCTCGCCCGCCGCCAGCTCGAGCCCGCCGACGACACGGCGCCGGCCGACCCGCTCGCCGAAGCCTCGCCGGTCCTGGCCAGCCTCGTCGGCGCCTCCGTCCAGGGCCGCGTCGCCCTCGGCCCCCGCGCCGGCGGCCGCGTCCGCCGCCTTGGCGACGAGCCGGACCTCGGTCACGTCGCCTCCCGCGGCCCGCGCCAGGCCCAACTCGACGGCTTCGACCTCCACGCCACCGTCTGGGTGCCTCCCGACGATCGCGCCCG
>Ga0154317_1054_pt1 | contig 35834 bp, 41 predicted proteins | sample RifGroA2_FD_105611 | JGI IMG/M metagenome (GOLD analysis project Ga0154317, IMG submission 105611) | Candidatus Rokubacteria bacterium GWA2_70_23 | reverse complement strand
CACGATCTCGGTCTTCAACGGACCGGACCCGCAGCTGCGCGTGCTCGACACCCTCGGGGAAGAGTCCGCCGTGGTGGGCCGCTGGCTGGCGGACCGCGTGGCGGAGGGGGTGACGCCCGGGGAAATGAGCGTCTTCGTCCGTTCACCCCTTGAGTTACCGAGGGCGCGCGCGGCGGTGGAGACGGCGGGGCTCCCCATCGCGCTGCTCGATGACGACGGGAAGCTGGCGCGCGACCGCGTGGTCGTGGGGATCATGCACCTGAGCAAGGGCCTGGAGTTTCGCGCGGTGGCCGTCATGGCATGCGACGACGAGGTGGTGCCGCTGCAGGCGCGGATCGAGGCCGTCACGGACGAAGGCGACCTCGAGGAGGTGTACGACACCGAGCGTCATCTGCTGTACGTGGCGTGTACCCGCGCGCGCGATCACCTCCTGGTGACCGGCGTCAACCCGGCGTCGGAGTTCCTGCAGGATCTGCGGGGATGAGGGGGGCGATGGCGAGGCTCTCATTGACGATGTCCCCGACGACTTGAGCCATCTGCTGGGCCACGTCGAACACCCCTCGGTCCCGGGCGAGCCTGTTCCACCGCGGGGCCGCCATCCAGGAGCGGGCGCAGGGGAGGCGGGGCCGGGGAGGCGCCGTGGCCCCGATCGGGCTGCTTGTCGCCGGCGCAACGGACGCGGGCGCCGGCCCGTGGCCCCCGGCGCGCCACAGCCCTGGACAGGGGCGCTGACGGGCGCCGCCTACACCGCGAAGGAGCCGCCGCCGCTGACCAGGCACGTCTGGCCGGCGATCCAGGAGGCGGCGTCCTCGGGCTCGCCCATGGGCCGGATGACGCAGAACTGGAGCATCCGCTTGACCTCTCTCGGGGTCCTTCGCGTCCGGGGCTCAGCGCCCCTCGAAGCGCGGCCGGCGCTTCTCGTTGAAGGCCGCGAGCCCCTCCTGCATGTCGAAGGAGCGGGCGTGCAGCTCGCCCACCAGGATCTCGGCGCGGAGGGCCACCTCGCTGGGCTGGTCGAGCCCGTCGTCCACCAGCCCCTTCATCCGCCTGAGCCCCAGCGGGCTCTTGGTGGCGATCTTGCCGACGAGGCGCTCCACCGCCGCGCCCAGCTCGGCGTCCGGCACCACCTCGTTCACGAGGCCCGCCGCCACGAGATCGGCCGCGGGGACAAACTCCCCCGTGTACATGAGGTACTTGGCCCGCGTCGGCCCGATCTTCCGGGGCAGCCGCACGGATCCACCGCCGCCCGGCAGGAGGCCGTAGTTGGCGTGGGCATCGCCGATCTTGGCGCTCTCGGCGGCGACGACCAGGTCGCAGCAGAGCAGGAGCTCGAGCCCGCCCGCCAGCGCCATCCCGTTCACCGCCGCGATGACCGGCAGCGGGAACCGCTCGAGACGGTTCATGATGGCGAGCACGCTGTCGAGGAATGCCGCGTTGTCCTCCCCGGCGTCCCGCAGGGCCTTGAGATCGGCGCCGGCACAGAAGGCCCGGCCGCGGGCGCCGAGGACCACGGCGCGGAGCCCGGGTGCCGCCTGCGCCCGGTCGAGAGCCTGGTCCAGCTCGCGGATGACGGTGGGACTGATGGCGTTGAGCGCGGCCGGGCGGTTCAGCGTGATCCACGCCGCGCCGCCGCGCACCTCGAAGAGGATCGTCTCGAAGTCCATGGGTCAGGCTCCCTTCTTGCCAGTGGTCTGTGGGGCGGGGCCCTCGTCGCCGAAGGCCGGCACGCCGAGGATGTTCCGCGCGATGATGAGCTTTTGGATCTCGGTAGCGTACCGCAGGCGATCGGCCGGCACCCGCACCTCCGCGAAGGAGAGCTGGGCCGTGGACCAGCCGTTGAGCCCGAGCCGGCGGAGCGCCACCTGGGGCCACGCACCCGTTCCGCTCCGCGATGAGGAGCGTGAGCCCGACCTTCACGCCCGTGCCCCCGCGCTGCGTGCGGCGCCTGTCGTCGGGCGCGGTGGGCCGCCGGCCGCCAGCATGGCGCGGACCTTAGCCGGGCGGGGGCAGACTGTCAAGAGTGAAGTTGCACGTGATCACCTGGTGTGGAGCGTCAGGGGATTGTGCATCCGGGTCTTCACTGAGAAGCTGGGAGGCAGCGACCACCCGTTCTCCAGAGGAGGAGCCCACCGTGACGGTCCTGGACATCACGCAGCACGACAGCACCGGCGCGCGCGCCGGCGACAAGCTCAAGGGGCGCGTGGCCTTCGTCACCGGAGGCACGCGCGGGATCGGGGCGGCGATCTGCCGGAGTCTGGCGAGCCAGGGCGCCACGCTGGCCGCGGGCTATGCCGGGAACGACGAGGCCGCCCGGAGGTTTCGCGACGGTTTCGCCGCGACGTACGGCACGCCGGTCAGCATCCACACGGGCAACGTCGGGGATCCGCACGATTGCCGGCGCACCATCGACGAGGTGATCGCCATGCACGGGCGCCTCGACATCCTGGTGAACAACGCCGGCATCACCATCGACAAGACGGTGCTCAAGCTGTCGGACGACGACTGGTTCAAGGTGCTGAACGTCAACACCGGCCAGGTCTGGGGCGTCAACGGCGGGCTGGACATGTGACGCAGGTCGCCGCGAGACCCGGGACACACGCGGGAGAGCCGATGATCCGCCCGCTCACCCTGGCCGACCGTGACGCGGCGGTGACCGTCATCAACACGGCTGCCCGCTGGTACCGCGACTTCCTCCCGCCCGAGGAGGTCCACGACCCGGAGATGACGCCGGCCCAGTGGGAGGCCGAGGCGCGCCGGCTCACGTGGTACGGCGCCTTCGTGGGTGCGGCGACGCTGGTGGGCGTCATGGCGCTCGAGTACGTTCGCGACGTGGCCCTGCTGCGCCACGCCTACGTCCTGCCCGAGCACCAGCACGCAAGGATCGGCTCGCGGTTGCAGGCCCATCTGGAGGGGGCGGTCCGCGGCGTGCGGCGGATCATCGTCGGCACCTATGCCGGGAACTACAAGGCCCGGAGCGCGCTCGAGAAGGCCGGCTACCGGCTCTCGGCCGACCCCGAGGCGGTGCTGCGCGCCTACTACTCGATCCCCGAGGATCGGCTGCGCACCTCGGTCACGTACGAGAAGCCGCTCTGACCCCCCGGGTGCGCTGACTCTCCTGCCAGGCGATGTACAGCCCGCTGGCGGTGATGACGGCGGCGCCCCCCCACGTCCACCCGCTCGGCACATCCCCGAAGGCGAGGTAGCCCATCCCCGCCGCCCCGATCAGCTGCGCGTACTGGAACGGCGAGAGGATGGAGGCCTCGCCCCAGAGGAACGCGCGCGCCACGAAGTAGTGGCCGAGCCCGCCCAGCAGGCCGACGGCGCTCAGGATGAGCCAGTGGGAGAGCCGGTCCGGCGTCCGCCAGAAGAAGGGCACCGCGACCGACAGGACCAGCGTGCCGACGATCGCGCTGTAGGTGACGCTCACCTCGGGCGGGTCATAGGCCGCCATGCGGCGCGTGAGGATCTGGTACACCGCGTAGCAGCCCGAGCCGACGACGACGAGGAGGAGGTACGGATTGGCGCCCTCGGCGCCGGGGCGGATGACGATCAGCGCGCCGCAGAAGCCCACCGCGATGGCGAGCCAGTGCCCGCGGCTGACCCGCTCCGCCAGCATGGGGCCCGCCAGCGCTGCCACGAGGAGCGGCGAGGTGAACGACACGGCCGTCGCGTCCGCCAGCGGCACGAAGCCCAGCGCCGTGAAGAAGAGGCTCGTCGAGGCCAGCAGCAGGAGCGACCGGGCGAGCTGCGTCCCGGGCTTGCGCGTGGCGAGCAGACGCCACCAGCCGTGGGACGGTCCGAAGATCAGGAAGATGAACAGCGTGTGCCCGAGCGTCCGGGCCCAGATCAGCTCCACCGTCGGGAGATGCGGGCGCAGGAGCTTCACGCCCGTGTTCATGATGACGAAGAAGACCGTGGCGAGGACGATGAAGCAGATGCCGCGCAGGATGCGCGGGTCGCGGCCGGCCGGTGGGGTCAGGCCGCCGGTTATCGCCCGGCTCGCAGGACGATGGGCTGGCCGTGCGGCGTCGCTCGCGCGGCGCGGTCCCACTCGTCCTTCCGGGTCAGCAGCTCCTTCTCTAGCACGAGCCCCTTCGCCGCGACGAGCGTCTCGAGGGCGCCGAGCCAGTACTCGTAGTACCGGCTGCCATGGCTGCGGTGCCGTCCGCCAGGAGCCGCGCCTTGTAGGCCGGATCCACCCACGCCCGGGCGACCACCCGCGCCCCGTTGCGCGGCCCCACCTTCGTCTCGTAGGTGTCGATCAGCGCATCGAGGGCGGCGGGATCCACCAGGCCCTTCTCGACGAGGAGTGACTCCAGCGCCCGCACCCGCAGATCGATCTCCGAGAGGGGCGAGCCCTTCTCGGCCGCGTGGTCATGGTCGTGATCGTGGAGATCGCTCATCGCTCTGGTCCCCCTCGGGGAGTATACGGCCGGGCCCGCCGCGCGTCCACGGGCGACCGGCCGCCTGCGCCGCCGCGATGTGCCCGCGGTCAGCGCGCCGACGGGCGCGCCGCGAGGCCGATGCTCCGCCCGACCTGGGGACGGGCGCGGCGATGTCGCTCACACGGAGCGAAGCTTGATGCGGAGCGCCTCCACCTGCTGGGGGAAGGGGACGCCGCCGCGGGCCGTCATGGGCGTCTCGTTCGCCAGCGTGGTGATCAGCTCCACGAGCACCGGACCCTCGGCGCCGAGGATCGCGGGGAGTCGCCGGCGGAGGTCGTCCAGCTCGCCGATGGACCAGGCGCCTCGGTAGCCGGCGGCCTTCGCCATCATCGCGAAGTCCACGGTGAGTCCGCCGGGGATCTCCTGCGAGCCGGAGGTGTGGTAGACGCCGTTCTTGAAGACGAAGTGCACGAAGTTGCGCGGCCGCGCCCCCGCGATCGTGGCCAGCGAGCCCAGCTGCATGAGGAGCGACCCGTCGCCGTCGAGGACGAGCACGCGCCGGTCGGGGCGCGCGAGCGCCAGCCCGAGGCCGAGGGCCGAGGCCCCGCCCATGAAGCCGACGCAGGTCACGGAGAGATCGTCGGGCGCGAGGGTCCGCCAGGCGGGAGATGTCGTCATGGTCGGCACGCAGATCGCGCCGCCCCGCGCCTCGGCGATCAGGCGCAGCGCGTCTTCCGGCTTGATCGCCATCTAGGACGTCTCCAGACCCACGAGCACCACCGCCGGCCCACGCCGCTCGCGGCTCACCCGGTGGTACTCGGGGATCAGGTGCAGGTCGCCGGGCCCCTCGAGCCGCGCATGCGGCACGCCGAAGGTGTCCAGCAGCGGCTCGCAGTGGCGGACCATGGAGTGCCGCGACTCGCGCGGGTCGCGGTCCCGCTCGCGGCTCAGGAGGCCGATCAGGTAGAAGACCGGCAGGCGGCCGTCCAGCGACACCCCCCGGAGCGTGTTCACGGAGGCGTAGAGCCCTGCGTGCTGGATCATCACCACCGCGGGCTCCCCGCCCAGGTAGAGGCCGGCGGCGACCGTCACCGCCTCGTCCTCCGTGGCGCAGGTGAGGGTGCGGATCGCCTGCTCCTTGTCGAGCGCGGCGAGCACGGTCCTCTGGTGCGTGTCGGGCACGCTCAGCACCCAGCCGAGGTGCGCGTGCCGCGAGGGCGGCTGCCCCTCGGCCGCGAAGGCCACGCGCGCCTCCGTGAAGGTGTCCTTGAGCGTGTCGATGATCAGCGACGCCGGAATCGACTCGGGCATTCCTTGCCTCCCATGAGATGATCGCCCTATCGTACCTCAGACTCGCCGGAAGAAAGGATCTCCGATGCGTAGAGTTCTCTCGTGGTCCCTCGCGTTCGTGCTCGTCATGGCCTCCGTCGTCTCCGCCGCCCCGCCCGAGCCGAAGAGCGAGGAGCAGAAGACGCTCTACGCCCTGGGGCTCTTCCTCAGCCGGAGCCTCGCCGCGTTCAGCCTCAGCGAGGCTGAGCTGGAGATGGTCAAGGCCGGGCTCACCGACGGCGTCCAGAACAAGACGCCGAGGGTGGACGCGCAGACGTACGGCCCGAAGATCCAGGAGCTGCAGACCGCGCGGCAGACGGCCGCCGCGGCCGTCGAGAGGAAGGCGGGGCAGGCCTTCCTCGACAAGGCCGCCGCCGAGAAGGGCGCCAGCAAGACGGCCTCCGGCGCCATCGTCACCACGCTCAAGGCGGGCACGGGCGCCTCCCCGAAGGCCGCCGACAAGGTGAAGGTCCACTACCACGGCACGCTCACCGACGGGTCGGTGTTCGACAGCTCCGTCCAGCGGAAGGAGCCGGTGACCTTCCCGCTCACCGGCGTCATCAAGTGCTGGACCGAGGGCGTGCAGACCATGAAGGTGGGCGGCAAGAGCCGGCTCGTGTGCCCGCCCGACCTCGCCTATGGCGATCGCGGGGCGCCCCCGAAGATCAAGCCCGGCGCGACGCTGGTGTTCGAGGTGGAGCTCCTCGAGATCCCCAAGTAGCCGCGGCGGGACACGAGAGCGCCATGAAGACCGTCGCGTTCGACCACATCGCCATCGCGGTCCCGGGGATGGCCGGCGCGGGCGCCGTGCTCGCGGGCGTCCTCGGCGGCGTGTCCGACTACGGCGGGCCGTCCGGCGCCTACACCTTCGGCCAGTGGCGCTTCCAGGACGGCGGCCGCATCGAGATCCTGGAGCCGCTCGGCGCGGGGGGCTTTCTCCATCGCTTCCTGGCGCAGCGGGGGCCCGGCATCCATCACGTGACGTTCAAGGTGCCGAGCCTGCCCGAGGCCCGCGTGCGCGCCGAGCGGCACGGCTACGAGGTCGTTGGCTACAACGACTCGAACCCGCAGTGGTCGGAGGCCTTCCTCCATCCGCGACAGGCGCTCGGCATCGTCGTGCAGTTCGCCGCCTCCTCGGGCGGAGGCATCGGCCCGCGCCACTGGCAGCCTCCAGCCGGTCCGGCGCACCCGCCGCCGCCCGTCACGATCCTCGGCTTGCGTCTCCGCGCCCGCTCGCGCGAGCGCGCCCGCATCCAGTGGGAGTCGGTGTGCCTGGGGCGGTGCGCGGAGGGCGCCGGCGGCGAGCTCATCTTCCGCTGGGCAGGCTCGCCCATGCGGATCACCGTGGAGATCGATCCGGCCCGCGAGGAAGGGCCGCTCTGCATCGAGATCGCCAGCGAGCGGGCGGTGGCGCTCCCGGAGGGGCCGCACCCGGTCCTGGGAGCCGTCTTCGCGCGGCTGGCGCCCGGCGCCGTGGAGCGGACGGCATGAGACGATGTCGCTCAACTTCGGTGCTTGACTCGGTCGTCGTGTCTCTGGTATCGTAAAAAGACGATGAAAGCTCTCTCGCGTCAGCCCTCACAGGAGGCCTGCGTCCCGGCAGATGACGACAGGCTGGACCTGCGCCCCGTCGAGGGGAAAGGGGTGGATGAGGAGCTGGCGGCCCTGGCCAAGGCGGTGGCGCACCCGGCGCGCGTTCGCATCGTCCGGCTGCTCCTGCGGCGCACCTCGTGCATGTGCGGGGACATCGTCGACGAGCTGCCGCTGGCGCAATCCACCGTCTCCCAGCACCTCAAAGTGCTCAAGGCGGCCGGACTGATTCGTGGCGAGGTGGAAGGTGCGCGTGTCTGCTACTGGGTCGCGCCGCGGACGGTCCGTCGCCTGAAGGCCCTGGTCGCGGCGCTCTGAGGCAAGCGGTTCTTTGTTTCGCGAATGATCGTGATTCTACGAAACACGATGACAACGGGGAGGCGACCGATGACGACCATCCAGGTGTTCGATCCGCCGATGTGCTGCTCGACCGGGGTCTGTGGGCCGGGCGTCGATCCCGCGCTGGCGCGGTTCGCCGGCGATCTCGAGTGGCTGAGAAGCCGCGGCCTCCGCGTCGAGCGCTTCAACCTGGCGCAGCAGCCAGGGGCGTTCACGGCCAATCCGGCGGTGAGGGAGGCACTGGCGGAGGGCGGGACGCCTTTGTCGTGCTCGACACGGCGCCCACGGGGCACACGTTGCTGCTGCTCGACGCGGCCCAGGCCTACCACCGGGAGGTGTCGCGGTCGATGACCGCGCTGCCGGACGCCGTGCGGCAGCTCCTGCCTCGCCTCCGGGATCCCGACTTCACGAAGATCCTCATCGTCACGCTCGCCGAGGCGACACCCGTCCACGAAGCGGCGGCCCTTCAAGCAGACCTCCGGCGGGCGGGCATCGCGCCGTTCGGATGGGTGATCAACCAGAGCTTCATGCCCCTCACGGTCCGCGATCCCGTGCTCCGCGCCCGGCGAGCGGCCGAACGCCCATACGCGGATGACGTGTGCCAGGAGCACGCGAGGCAGGTCGCGCTGGTCCCGTGGCTCGCGGAGCCGCCGAGGGGCGCCCGCGCACTCGAGGCGGTCCTGGGGGGCGAGGCGGAGTCGGCGCGGCGGGGAGGAGCGACTCACCACCCTGTGGGAAGGCATGACACGCGCTGACAACACGCCGCCGCGGCGGGCGGCCACCGGCGAGGTGGCGTGATGCACTGCGCGCCCGAGCCCGGCGCCAAGCGGCTGAGCTTCTTCGAGCGCTACCTGTCGCTCTGGGTGGCGCTCTGCATCGTCGCCGGCGTGGCGATCGGCAAGGCCGCGCCGGGCCTCGTGGCATTGCTGAGTCGCCTCGAGGTGAGCCGGGTCAACCTGCCGATCGCGGTGCTCATCTGGCTCATGATCTATCCGATGATGCTGCGGATCGACTTCGCCGCGCTCCGTGGCGTCGGGCGGCGGCCGAAGGGGCTGCTGATCGTCCTCTTCGTCAACTGGCTGGTCAAGCCCTTCAGCATGACGTTTCTCGGCTGGCTCTTCTTCAAGCAGCTCTTCGGGGGCCTGATCGGCCCGGAGCTCGGCGACCAGTACCTGGCCGGCGCCATCATCCTGGCCGCCGCGCCATGCACCGCGATGGTCTTCGTGTGGAGCTACCTCACCGACGGCGACCCCGCGTACACCCTGGTCCAGGTCGCGCTGAACGACCTCATCATGCTGGTCGCCTTCGCCCCGATCGTGATGCTGCTGCTCGGTGTCTCGAATATCACCGTGCCCTACGACGTGCTGCTCTACTCCGTGGTGCTGTACATCGTGATCCCGCTCGGCGCCGGCGCGCTGTCGCGGGCGGTCCTGCTGCGGACCCGGGGCGCGGCCTGGTTCGAGGGGGTGTTCCTGCCTCGGCTCAAGCCGGTGTCGGTCACGGCGCTCCTGGCGACGCTGGTGCTGATCTTCGCCTTCCAGGGCGAGGTGATCGTGGGCAAGGTCTCGCACATCGTGCTGATCGCCATCCCGCTGCTGATCCAGGTGTACTTCAATTCCAGCTTGGCCTACGGCCTGGCCCGGTGGCTGCGGGTCCCGCACTCGATTGCCGCGCCCGGCGCGCTCATCGGGGCGAGCAACTTCTTCGAGCTGGCGGTGGCGACCGCGATCTCCCTCTTCGGCCTCACGTCGGGGGCGACGCTGGCGACGGTGGTGGGCGTGCTGGTCGAGGTGCCGGTGATGCTCTCGGTCTGCTCCTTCTGCAACCGGACGCGCCACTGGTTCCCGACCGTGGAGGGCGAGCGCGTGCCGCTGGCGGTGCCTGCCGATGCGCCTCGGTGACGCTCCTCAGTCCACGACCGTGACCGAGCGGCACGTCCTCGAGCCGCACGGCATCCCCGTGCTCCTGCGCTACGAGGCGGGTGCGGAACGCCGGGCCGCGGTCATCCTGCTGCACGGCTGGACGGGCAGCAAGGAGCGTTTCCAGAAGACTCCCTCGGACGTGTCGCGGCGCGCAGAGAGCGTTCCCCCCGTGGCCTTGCTGATCCTGCACGGGCGGCGCGACCCGGACGTCCCCGCGGCATCCGCGGAGGCGCTCCACGCGGCGTTGCTGCCGCACTACGCCGGCTGCGCCGATCGCCTGCGGTTGAAGGTCTATCCCGCGCTCGGGCACACCATCTCCCGCCCCGAGTCCGCGGAGGTCGCGGCGGCGCAGCAGGAGCTGTGCGAGGATGTGAACGCCTGGTTCGGGCGGTTCCTCTAGGTCCGCTCCGAGGAGGGATCGAATGCCTTCCGCCCTCTGGGTCCTCGCGCTGGCCATGCTGGTCATCCGCAGCGCGGAGGTGTTCTACGTGCCCATCATGCCCCTCTACGCCCGGCTGCTCGACACCACGGTGCCGCTGTTCGTCGTGGGTCTGGCGACCAGCGTCGATCGGCTGGGCGCTGTGGTCGTCAGTCCCGTCGCCGGCCGCTGGGCCGACAGGGTCGGCCGTCGCCGGCCGTACCTCATCGGCGTCGGCCTGACCGCCGTGGCCTCCGTGCTGGGTGGCGTCGCCGTCGGCATGGTCGACCTCGTCGCCTACCGGCTCGTCTCGGGTATCGGCTATGGCGTGCTGACCATCGCCGCCATGTCCTACGTCAGCGAGATCACTTCCACCAAGAACCGGGCGACGGCGATGAGCATCTTCTCGGCGTCAACCCTCGCCGGCGCCGCGCTGGGGCCGTTTCCCGGCGGCTACATCGCGGAGTCTTTCACGCCTGCGCTCACCGGCTACAGGAACACCTTCTTCGCCGGCGGGCTCTTGGAGCTGCTCGTCGGCGCCTACGCGTTCCTCATGATCCGTGAACACCGGCGTGCTGCGAGCCTGTCCCGGATGGAGAGCGCCGGGCCGTCGAGGTGGTGGGTGCTGGCCAACCGAGACGTGCTGGCCGCCTGTCTCGGCGTCTTCCTCTTCGGCGTCGGCTTTGGCGCGTTCCTCTACTTCACGGTGCCGATGCTCGGGCCCCGCCTGGGCTTCAGCCCCTCCCAGGTCGGCTGGATCGTCAGCGGCTTCGGCTTCGGGCACATCGCCGGCGCCTTGGCCTTCGGTCCCCTCTCGGACCGGATGGGCCGGCGGAAGCTGTTCGGCTGGACCGGGATCCTCCTCTCGGGCATCACGATTCCGCTCGTTGCGCTGACCACGAGCTTGCCGGTCATGATTGCCATCACGCTCTTCGTGGGCTTCATCAGCGCCCCGCTCTGCGGCGTGGTGCCCACGCTGGTGGCGGAGCTCGTTCCCGAGGCGCCCGGGGCGGCAATGGGCTTTCAGAAGTCATCGGAGCAGCTGGGCATCTTTGCTGGACCGGCGCTGGCCGGGGCGTCCGTTGCCGCGCTCGACTTCACCTTCGCATTGCTCGGGGCCGGCGTCGTGATGGTGGCCGGCGGTCTACTCTTCCTGCTGCTTGTGAGAGAGTCACCGCTGCGCCGGGAGCGCGTCGTCTGCGGCGACCGCACCCCGCAGGGAGCCTGCAGCAGCTGAGGGGCGACATGCGTGCGCACCCTGGGCGGGCGAGGCCGATGCGGCGTGGGAGAGGCTTGCGTCATCGGCAGTGTGATCGAGATCTTCGCGGGGTTCCTGGGCGTCGGCCCGGGCTTCCTGCTGATGCCCACGCTCGTGACGCTGGGCTGCACCGCCCGCATCGCCACGGCCAGGAATGCGGTGGCCGTCACGCTGCCCTCGTGCTCCGCGTGCGCTGCCCACATCGTGTTCGTGTGGCGTGCGTGGAAGGAGTCTTGAGTGGGTGAGCGAGGCGCGAGAGAGGCCGCGACAGCCGTCATCTTCGCCTGTGTGCACAATGCGGGCCGCTCGCAGATGGCGGCCGCGTTCTTCAACGCCGTGGCCGATCCCGCGCGGGCCCACGCTGTGTCCGCGGGGACGGCGCCGGCTGAGCGTGTGCATCCCGAGGTTGTCGCGTCCATGCGCGAGGTCGGCATCGACCTGAGCGGCGCGCGCCCGCAGCGGCTGACGGACGACCGTGCCGCGTCGGCGGCGTTGCTGGTGACGATGGGCTGCGGAGACGCATGCCCTGTCGTCCCCGGACTCAGGCGAGACGACTGGCCTTTCGATGACCCGCAGGGCCGCCCCCTCGAGGAGGTGCGGCGCATCCGCGACGAGATTCGCCGGCGGGTGGAGCGGCTGCTCGCCGCGGAGGGGTGGGCGAGCGCGCAAGCGTAGCGAGCGTCTCATCTCCGCGCGCGCAGATGACGCGATGGCCGCGGGGCCCGGCGCCTTCGAGCCCCCCCGGCTTCGGCCGGCCCTTCACTCTCCGGGAGCCGCCCCTCGGGGCCGACACCGCCCGGGCCCTCGACGCGATCCGGCTCTCGCGCCAGCGGCGCCGTCAAGGCCCGCGTGCCCGCTCATCGGCGTCGAGCCGCGCCGCGGGCGGATTGGTGTCGACGACGAGCCGGACCGCGGTGACCGGCGGCGGCGGCGCGCCGCGCGCGTTTCCTTTCGTCACCATCGCACGCACGCGCTCGACTCCACGATGGCCCGGTCTTCACAGAAGCGACAGAGCCCCGTTCATGTCGGCGATGCGCTGCGCCTGCCGCGGGGTAAGATACCCGGGACCGTCAAGGGGCGGTGTGTGTGGTGCGAGCGAGCCGCTGGCGATCCCGCCGCGGGCGAGGGTGAGGCCGGGCCAGGAGTCTGGGCCGTGAGCGGCAGGCTCGAGTGAGGAGAGGACAGCATGAGACATCGTGTCGCGGTGATTCCCGGCGACGGGATCGGCAAGGAAGTCGTGCCCGAGGGCATCCGCGTGCTGGAGGCGGCGGGCCGCCGCTTCGGCTTCGACGTCGAGTGGGCGCACTTCGACTGGAGCTGCGAGACCTACGCGAGGACGGGCCGCATGATGCCCGAGGACGGCCTCGACCAGCTCCGCGCCTTCGAGGCGATCTTCCTCGGGGCGGTGGGCTTCCCAGGCGTGCCGGACCACGTCTCGCTCTGGGGGCTCCTCATCCCGATCCGGCGCACCTTCCAGCAGTACATCAACCTGCGCCCCGTGCGGCTGCTGAAGGGGGTGCGCTCGCCGCTCAGCGGCCGGGGCCCCGGCGACATCGACATGCTGATCGTGCGCGAGAACAACGAGGGCGAGTACTCCGAGATCGGCGGGCGGCTCTACGGCGGGACGCCCGAGGAGCTGGCGGTGCAGACGGCGATGTTCACGCGGAAGGGCTGCGACCGCGTCATGCGCTACGCCTTCGAGCGCGCCATGGCCCGCCCGAAGCGCCACGTGACCTCGGCGACCAAGTCCAACGGCATCATCCACAGCATGCCCTACTGGGACGAGCGCTTCGCCGCCATGGCGAAGGAGTACCCGGCGGTGCGCGCCGATCAGTACCACATCGACATCCTGACGGCCCACTTCGTCCAGCATCCCGACTGGTTCGACGTGGTCGTCGCCAGTAACCTCTTCGGCGACATCCTGTCCGATCTGGGCCCCGCCATCGCCGGCTCCATCGGGATCGCGCCGGGCGGCAACATCAACCCGGAGAAGGTGTCCCCCTCCATGTTCGAGCCCGTGCACGGCTCGGCTCCCGACATCGCCGGCACGGGCATCGCCAACCCCATCGCACAGATCTGGACGGGCGCCATGATGCTCGAGCACCTGGGGCATCCCGACGCCGCGGCGGCCGTCGTCTCCGCCATCGAGCGCGTGGTGGAGGAGGGCACGGGGCTCACGCGCGACCTCGGGGGCAAGGCGGGAACGGCCGAGGTCGGCCGGGCTATCGCCTCGCTGATCTAGCGCAAGCGAGGAGGCGGAGCATGGAGCGGAGGCGGCTCGGACGTACCGGACACATGAGCACGGTGGTGACCTTCGGCGCGGCCGGCATCGGTCGGGTCGATCAGGAGACGGCTGACCGCGCCGTCGAGACGGCGCTGGCCCATGGTGTCAATCACGTGGACGTGGCGCCGCGCTACGGCGAGGCGGTGCAGATCATCAAGACCGTGGCCAGAGACCCGTGGGGGGACCGGCCGAGAACTCACACCACCTGGTACGAGCCCTTCACCGACCAGGCCATCATCGACCAGGCCGTCGCCTTCGTGCTGTCGCGGCCGGTGACCACGCTCTGCAGCGTGGGAGACGTCACCGTGCTGCCCCGAGTGCTCGAGGCGGCCGAGCGGTTCCGGGCGATCGAGGCTCCCGCGGAGGCGGCACTGCTGGCGACGTCGGGCCGCTACCACTCGCCCTTCGTCGGCGACTGGGCCTGACCGTTCACCTCTAGGCGTAGAATCCGTGGCCGTGAGACCCGTCTCGCTCTCGCTCCTGCTCGGACTCGCCGCCGTCCTCGGCGGCCCGCCCCCGGCGTGGGCCGACGGGCACCCCCTCCTGGTGGACGCGCGGTGGCTCGCGGGGCGGCGTGCCGATTCCCGCGTGCGCATCGTGGACATGGTCACGGAGCCCGAGGAGTACCGGAAGGGACATATTCCCGGCGCCGTCTACCTCAACGTCAATGTCGACTGGACCGAACACCTGAGGCCCGACGGCACGTTCAAGCCCCTCGCCGCGTTGCGCACCCTGTACGTCGCCAGGGGGATCACGCCGGACAAGACCGTCGTGACCTACTGCCAGACCCAGCACCGCGCCTCCCACTCGTACTTCGTGCTGCGTCTCCTCGGCTACCCGCACGTCGTCGGGTACGACCGCTCCTGGTCCGAGTGGGGCAACCGCGAGGATCTGCCCATCGCCCGCTGAGACGTTCCCGCCAGCACTTCCCACAGGCTCACACGAGGGAGGACACGCTTGATGAGACTCGACTTCGTGCCGGCCCACCCCGAGGTGCCGGTGGAGGCGAGCCTCGCCGAGGTGCTCAAGGGCGCCCGGATCTTCCCCATCGACGACGGCTACGCCGGGGCCAACCGCAAGCGCCTGGTCGAGCGCTGGATCAACGAGGTGCTGAACCCGAAGGAATGAGGGGCCGGCGGCGAGCGGCTCGCGACCCCGCGCTCCTGGCGGCGGTCGTCGTCCTCTGGGCGCTGCTGGCGCTCTTCATCGTCTACCCGCTGGGGCGTCTCGTCGTTCGCACCTTCACCGACGGCGGCCACCTGACGCTCGGGAACGTGCTGGCCATCCTCGGGGACTCGAACCACCGCCAGGCCTTCTGGAACAGCCTGCTCCTGGGCGGGCTCGTGGGGGTCTGCGGCACCGCGCTCGGCTTCCTCTTCGCGCTGACGGCCGCGCGCGCCAACCTCTCGCGCGGCTGGGTCACGCTGCTGGACGCGGCGACGCTCCTGCCGCTGGTCTCGCCGCCCTTCACCACCGCCATCGCCATGATCTTCTCGTTCGGTCCGCGGGGCCTCATCACCTACGGGCTCCTCGGGCTCAAGGGGGTCACCGTTTACGGGCTCGCGAGCACGCTGTTCTCTGAGACGCTCACCTACTTCCCCATCGCCTACCTCACGCTGAAGCCGATCCTGGCCGGCATCGATCCCAACGTGGAGGACATGGCGCAGAGTCTGGGCGCCTCCCGCTGGCGGGTCTTCCTGACGGTGACCCTTCCGCTGGCGGTGCCCGGCTTCGCCAACGCCTTTCTCCTGCTCTTCACGGCCTCGCTCGCCGACTTCGCCACCCCGCTCATCCTGGCAGGCAATAGCTTCCCGGTGCTGCCGACCCAGGCGTATCTCCAGATCACGGGGCTCTTCGACCTCGGGGGTGGCGCCGTGCTCTCGTTTGTGCTGCTCGTGCCCGCGCTGGCGGTGTATCTGCTGCAGCGCTACTGGGTGAGCCGCCGCTCCTACGTGGCGGTGACGGGGAAGGTGGGCGCGCAGACGACCGTCAAGACCGTTGCGCCCTGGCTCAGGCTGCCGCTCCTCGGCGGCTGCCTCGCCGTCGCGGTGGCGATCCTCTACTTCTACTTGTGCCTGGCGCCGTCTGGGGCCGGCGGACAAGCCGCCGAGATCCACGGCGAGGACTCGGCCTTCGCCGCCTCCGGCGGGGCCATCGTCTGGGGCGTGCTCCGTGGCTCCACCGAGGAGGAGACCCAGGTCGTCCTGCGGATCGTCTCGCCCGGCTCACGCTGGAGCCACGTGAGCATGGAGGGCGTGGATCCGTTCACCCGGGCGCGCCGGCCGGTGGTCGAGCCAGTGACGCTGGCAGGCCCCGTGGACGTGACCATGCCCCGGGCCTCCTTCGCCGATTTCCCGCGCCGGGAGATCATGCTCTACCGCTCAGCAGAGGACGCGCGCGCCGGGCGGCCCGGGCTCACCGTGTACTATCTGGGCGTGCCCGATACCACGCCCGAGTTCGCCTCGGAGGCCGCGCTGTCGTCTTATCTGACGGCGCGCCTCACCCGGCTCTCGCCGGTCCCTTGACGCCACTCGCCCGCCGTGGGCGCCATCTCGGAGCGCTGGGGAGTCCCCCCGGCCTTCCTCTCGGCCGGCTCGTTCGGGCTTGTCGGGCTGGCGGCCGTCATGGTCTGGTGGAGGGTGCGCGTGAGGGCGGGCGCGATCGGCGCGGGGTGAGCCGCAGCCGAAGAGCGAGGGGAGGAGGAGAGCGATGACCGCGAGCGTGCCCGGACACGCGCGGGTGGTGATCATCGGCGGCGGCATCGTCGGGTGCAGCCTCGCGTATCATCTGACGAAGCTCGGGTGGCGTGACGTGGTCCTGCTCGAGCAGGGGAGCGTGAGCGGCGGCACCACCTGGCACGCGGCCGGGCTCGTGGGGCAGCTCCGGTCCTCGAGCAATCTCACCCAGCTCATCCGCTACAGCACCCGGCTCTACAGCGAGCTCGAGGCCGAGACGGGGCAGGCCACGGGCTGGAAGCGCTGCGGCAGCCTGAGCGTCGCCCGCAACCCGGAGCGCATGACCCAGCTCAGGCGCAACGCCTCTCTCGCGCGCGCCTACGGCATCGAGGCCGAGGAGGTCGGGCTCACGGAAGCGCTCGCGCTCTACCCGCTGATGCGCACGGACGATCTGGTGGGCGCGGTGTGGATCCCGGGCGACGGCAAGGCCAACCCGGCCGACATCACCCAGGCGCTGGCGCGGGGGGCGCGCCAGGGGGGCGCCCGGATCGTCGAGAACGTGCGGGTCACGGGCGTCAGGCTCGCCGGGAGCGCGGTGGCCGGCGTCGAGACGTCCGCGGGGGGCATCGCCAGCGAGATCGTCGTCAACGCCGCCGGCATGTGGGCCCACGAGCTCGGGCGCCTGAGCGGGGTGACGATCCCGCTCCATGCCTGTGAGCACATGTACATCGTCACCCACCCCATCGACGGCGTCATGCCCGACCTGCCCGTGATGCGGGATGCCGACGGCCATATCTACTTCAAGGAGGAGGTGGGCGGCCTCCTGATGGGCGGCTTCGATCCCTGGGCCAAGCCCTGGGGCATGGGCGGCATCCCCGCGGACTTCTCCTTCGGGACGCTCCCGCCGGACTGGAGCAAGTTCGAGGTTCTCATGACGAATGCGCTCCAGCGCGTGCCGGCGCTGGAGACGGCTCCCGTGCGCACGCTGCTCAACGGCCCCGAGAGCTTCACCCCCGACAACTACTTCATCCTCGGTGAAGCCCCGCAGGTGCGGCGCTACTACGTCGCGGCAGGGTTCTGCTCGGGCGGCATCGCGGCGGCGGGGGGCGCGGGCAAGGCGCTCGCCGAGTGGATCGTCGGCGACGAGCCCCCGATGGACCTCTGGCAGGCGGACATCCGGCGATTCATGCCCTTTCACGGCAACCGCTGCTTCCTCAGAGACCGCGCGAGCGAGATCGTCGGCGTCCACTACTACGTCGCCTTTCCCAACCGCGAGCTCGAGACAGGCCGGGGGCTCCGCCGCTCGCCGGTGTACGAGCGGCTCCGCGCCACAGGCGCCTGCTTCGGCGCCAAGATGGGCTGGGAGCGGGCCAACTGGTTCGCGCCCGATGGTGTCACGCCCGAGACCATGTACTCCTTTGGCCGCCAGAACTGGTTTCCCCACGTCGCGGCCGAGCACCGCGCGGCACGAGAGGCCGTCGCGATCTTCGACCAGACCTCGTTCTCCAAGTTCGTCCTGGAAGGGCCGGACGCGGAAGCGATCCTCCAGCGCCTCTGCGCCAACGACGTGGCGGTGGCGCCCGGCAGGCTGGTCTACACGGCGTTTCTCAACGAGCGCGGGGGGTTCGAGAGCGACCTCACCGTCACCCGCCTGGCGGAGGACGCGTACTTCATCGTCACGGGCACGGCCCAGACGACGCGCGACTTCCACTGGATCAAGCAGCACATCTTCGAAGGCGCTCGTGCCGTGCTCACCGACGTCACGGGGGCCTTCGCCGTGCTGGGGGTGATGGGGCCGCGCTCGCGGGAGCTGCTCTCGCGCGTGACCGATGCGGATGTGAGCAACGAGGCCTTTCCCTTCGCCACCATGCAGGAGATCGGGATCGGCCAGGCGCCGGTGCGCGCGTCCCGCATCACCTATGTCGGCGAGCTCGGCTGGGAGATCTACGTGCCGATGGAGCTCGCCGCGGGCGTGTACGACACCCTCCGGGAGGCCGGCCAAGAGTTCGGGCTCAAGGACGCGGGCTACTACGCCATCGACTCGCTGCGCATGGAGAAGGCCTATCGGGCCTGGGGACGGGAGCTGACCCCCGACGACACGTCGCTCGAGGCCGGGCTCGGCTTCGCCGTGCGCCTCGACAAGGGCGTGCCCTTTCTCGGACGGGAGGCCCTGCTGCGCCAGAAGGAGCAGCCCCTCACCAAGCGTCTGGTGACCTTCGTGCTCGAGGATCCAGAAGCCCTGCCGCTGGGGGACGAGCCCATCGTCTGCGACGGGAGAATCGCCGGCTCAGTGACATCGGCCGCCTTCGGCCACACCCTCGGGCGCGCCGTCGCCATGGGCTATGTCCGGCGCGCCGAGGGAGTGGACGCCGCCTTCATCGAGTCCGCGGGCTTCGAGCTGGAGATCGCGGGAGACCGCTTCAAGGCCTGGGGGAGCCTCAAGGCCCCCTACGATCCACAGAGCCTGCGCGTGAAGGCGTGATGCGGTGGACCGGCTGTCCGCGGTGAAGGCGTAGCGGGAGCCGGGGGAAACGCAACTGACGAGCCGCGGCGCGCTCCCGCTGGCGCTCGTGATCTCGCTCGTGGCGGCGGCCTGCGCCTCGCCAGCCCAGCGCTTCACCGAGCGGGTCGCAGCGCTCGGTCTCGGCACCGAGATGGTGGCCGGTACGCTGTTCCAGCACATGGTGTTCCGCCAGGCGCGCGGCGCGTCGCGGACGCTCCATGTCTATCTCGACGGCGACGGCACCCCGTGGCATCTGGGACGGCCGACTGCCGACCCGACCCCTCGCGATCCGCTCGTCCTCGAGCTGATGGCCCTCGATGCCGGGCCGAGCCTCTACCTGGGCCGCCCCTGCTACCATGGGCTGGCCGCGGAGCCGCCCTGCGCGAGCGCCCTGTGGACGGAGGCGCGCTACTCGGAGGAGGTCGTGGCGAGCCTGGCAGCGGCGCTGAGGCGCATTCTAGACAGGGGCGGCGTGGACCGCGTCGTGTGGTTCGGCCACAGCGGGGGCGGGACGCTCGCGGTGCTGCTGGCGCCGCGCTTCCCGGAGACGGCGGCCATCGTCACGGTGGCGGCGAATCTCGACATCGACGGCTGGGCCGACCTGCACGGCTACCCGCATCTCACGGGGTCACTGAACCCGGCGCGGCAGCCGGCGCTCCCGGCAGGGATCTACCAGCGGCATTACGCGGGGGGGAAGGATCGGATCGTGCCGGCCGAGATCGTGGCGCGGGGGCCCATCGGGCCGGGGACGCTCAGGGTAATCCCGTCCTACGATCACCTCTGCTGCTGGACCGAGATCTGGCCCGAGATCCTGGCCGAAGTGGAAGGGCGAGCCGAGCCGGAGGCGAGGTGAGCGGATCCGGAGATCCGGGCGAGCGTGAGCGAGCCAGGGCGAGCCGAGCCGGAGGCGAGCGTGAGCGAGCCGAGCTGACTCCTAGCGGCCTGCTAGAAGCCGTAGCGCAGGCCGGCCGTCACCGTATGGCTGAACTGATTGGCGTAGCCGACGAGGGCGCGGTAGTTGACGAAGCCCGCGAGCCCGCCGGGGAACACCAGGCTGACCCCGGCACCCAGGTTGCCGTAGTCCCGGTCCGGCGGCTCCGTCTTGAAGCTCAGCCGCGTGCGGGTGAAGTCCTCGTGGAACCGGAAGTGGACCACCCGCTGGTCGCGCAGGAACTCGTGCACGTAGTCGGCCGTGACCTGGGGCACCACGACGCCGATGGGGGTGCTGAACGCGATGGAGCCGAAGAGCCCGAGCGTCGTCGTCAGCGAGTCCTGATGCTGCCCCTCGTAGTTCAGCTCGAGCCCGGTGTCCATCTGCGGCTTCGACTGCCACCCGTGCTCCTTGAAGGCGTCCACGGTGTTGTACGTGTAGCTGACGCCCACCCGCGGGCCCACCGTGATGTTCCGGAGCACGACGTCGTAGCCGGTGGTCGCGCTCGTCCTGAACTCCTCGCCGCCCGTGTCCCCCTGGGCGAAGCCGTCCACGATGTTCAGCACGCCGCCCCGCAAGAAGGTGTACGTGGCCCGCCGTTTCTGGTCGTACTCCTTGTGGTTGTAGCCGATGGTGGCGTCCACGAAGAGGTTCGGCATGGGGAGGATGCTCGCGTAGAGCATGCCGCCCCAGGAGTCGGTGGCGAAGGAGCCGCCGTGCTCGTCGAACTCGCCCGTGGTCCGTGATGTGGTGAGCGCGATCCCCAGGATGAGGGAGCTGGTGACGGCGTAGTCGGCCCCGAAGGTGATGCCCTTGGTGTCCGACTCGTGGCCTGTCGTGAAGCGCGTCGCGTCCTGCTCGAAGCGCTCGTACTCGCCGGAGGCGAAGACGCCGAGGCGGCCCATCTGGACGGAGTCCGCGGCGGCGGCCCGCGTCTCCCCCGTCGCCAGGGCCAGGCGCGCCTCGCGCAGCCGCTCCCGGACCCGGCGCTCCTCGGCCGTCACCTGCTGGGTGGTCAGGAGCGTGATCCCGGCCCCGCTCGAGGCCCCGCTGGAGGTCGCGGGGATCGCGCAGATGTCTGCCAGGCTCCCGTCGTAGCTCAATGCGGCCGACCCCTTCAGGCCCGCGCAGTTGCCGTCCAGCGCGCGCTTGATCGCCTCGTTGAAGGTCTGGGCCTGGGCGGGGGGAGCCGGCGCGACCAGGAGGAACGCTGACAGCGCGATCGCGCCTGCGCAGGTCACGGCGGTCGAGACAACGCGGGTCCTCATGGTGGCCTCCACCCCTGGTTCTCCCCGGGCCGGGGTCGGTCCGATTGGACTCGACCTATACCACAGTCGGGCCTCGAGGCACATAGCCTTTGGTGGGCCAGATCGGCCCGCTCCCGTAGGGGGGTGTCGCCAGGAGCGGTTGTCCCCGGACCCGGGATCAGTTGCTGGCGCGAGCGAAGATGAAGTCGCCGGACTCGTGGCCCGCGAACTTGATGGGGGCGTACTCGGGGATCTGCGGGGCGTCGACGCGCTGCTGGGCCTCCGCCGCCACCCGCAACTGCAAGTGCCGGAACATCTCCTGACCGAGGAGCACGCCTGAGTTGTTGCGGAGGATCTCGGTGAAGGACTGGGCGAAGACCGAGTGGGGGCCGCCCACCGAGTCCAGCACCGGCTCCACGCCCCCGGAGCTCATCGCCATGCGCGAGCGCTTCTGCGCCATGAGCTGCATGAGCTTGGCCCGGTCGCCCTCGCTGAGCCCACCCTCGAGCTGGCCCAGGGAGGAGCGGGTGAGCGTTCCCGAGAAGCAGGAGTCGGCCACCACCAGGAGCTGGCGCACCGTCATGGCATTGAGCACGTCCGTGATGGCGCTGTTGGAGATCCAGTTGGCGGAGCTGTTGGGCTCGGCGTCCACGGGCAGCCAGTGGCCGCGCTGGTTCACCTTGTCGAGCTCGCCGTGCCCGGCGTAGTAGATGAGGAGGTTGTCCTTCTCGGTGAGCCGCTCGCGCATGGCGTTGAGCGCCGACAGCGTGTCGTAGCGGGTGGCGTTCAGCAGGAGCGTCACCTTGAAGCCGTAGTCGCGCTCGAGGATGCGCGCGACCTCCCGGGCGTCGTTCACGGCAGTGCGGAGCCGCCGCAGTATCTTGTAGTCGTTGTTGCCGATGACGAGGGCGTGATAGGTTCCCAGCGCGATGTCCTTCTGCGCGAGCGGCGAGCCGACCTTGGCCGGGGCCGCGGCGCCGGTCGCGGCCATCTGCGTCTCCGGCGACGACAGGATCAGGAACTCGAGGGTGGACTTCCGCCCGCGCCGGTCGACGGCCACGATGCGCACCCGCTCGTCCACCGATCGCGTGAGGCCGACCTGGCTCTTGAAGAGGTTGTCGCTGCCGAGCTTCTCCTCGAGCCCGTTGACCGTGAGCGACAGGAGCCCGTCGCTCGCGTTGACGCGCCCCACCACAACCAGCCGATCGGCCGCCGGTGCCCGCGCGGCCCGCGTGCCGCGCGTGATGACCAGCTCGGGCTCGATGAGCTGGATGTCGGGGCCGGCGTCCGCGGTACGCTGCCGGATGCGGGTGAGATCTGCCCTCAGAGCGGTGGAGTCGGCCTCGGAGCGTGCGAGGGAGGCGCGCAGGTCCGCGAGCTCCCGATCTTTCGCGGCGAGCCGCGTCTCCCCCTGGGTGACGGACGCCTCGAGCTCGCGGATCTTGACGCTGGCGGCCTGCTCGCTCTTGCGGGCGGTCTCGAGGTCCTGGCGCAGGCGGCCGAGCGCCCCGCGCTCGGCCGCGGCCTCGCTGCCACGCTCGGCCAGGCTCTTGCGGAGCGCCTCGGCCTCGCGCTGGGAGCGGTCGAGCTCGGCGCCGCGCTGGCGCTCGAGGCGCTCGGCCTCGGCGCGTCTGGCGGCGGCCTCGGCCTCCGACCGGCTCAGGGAGACGCGCAGCGCGGCCAGGTCACCGTCCCTGGCGGCGAGCCGGGCCTCGCGCTCGGCGATGGCCTGCTCGATCTCGCGCAGGCGCGCCGCCTGGGTCTGCTCGTTCCCCCGCGCGGCCTCGAGATCCTGGCGCAGCCGGGTGAGGGTGTCGCGCTCGGCTGCGGCCTCGCCCCCGCGCTCGGCGAGACGCTTGCGCAGGTCTTCGACCTCGCGCTGGGCCCGTGCCGTCTCGGCAGCGCGCTCGCGCTGGAGCCGGTCCAGCTCCGCACGCTTGGCCGCGGCCTCGGCCTCGGAGCGCGTCACGGAGGCGCGGAGGTCGCCGAGCTCGCGGTCCTTGGCGGCGAGGCGGGTCTCTCGCTCCGCGATCCCGGCCTGGAGCTCGCGGAGGCGTACGGCGGTGGCCTGCTCGCTCTTGCGGGAGGCCTCGAGGTCCTGGCGCAGCCGCGCGAGGGTCCCGCGCTCGGCCTGCATCTCACCTTGGCGCTGATCGAGTCTCTGGCGCAGGCTGTCCAGCTCCCGCTGGGTGCGGTCGAGCTCGCCCTGCTTCGTCTCGAGCTGGCGCCGAAGCTCGCCCACCTCGGTCCTGAGCTGCTGGACTTCGGCCGATGTCTCGACGGGCGCGATGGTGAAGGAGAGGTTGCCGAGACCCGCGGCGCGGCGGTACCAGGTGAGCGCCTGGGGCGGGTCCTTCGGGACGCCGAGCCCCTGCTCGTACAGGTGGCCCAGGTTGATGGCCGCCCGCGAGTAGCCGCTCTCGGCCGCCCGCCGGTACCACTCGGCGGCCGCCGCGTGGTCGGGGGGAACGCCCAGGCCCTTCTCGAAGATCTCGCCCACGTAGGTCTGGGCGGAGGCGTCGCCCTCCTTCGCCAGCGGCAGCCAGATCTTGAGCGCCGTGGCGTAGTTGGAGCGATCGAAGGCGACGTACTCTCCGCCCCGGATCTCGCAGTCGCGCGTGCTGGTCTTGATGGCGCGGCGCGCCGTGAGGAAGGTGACCTCTGCCCCGAGTCGGCGGATCTGGCCGGGCAGGAGGCAGTCCACGATCATGAAATCCTCGGCCTTGCCGGGGTTCTGCTGGAGCTGGGTGGCCGCCTCCCGGCCTGCATCCCCGGTGGCGGCGCAGCCGGCGAACAGGAGCGTGGCGAGGGCGAGGGCGGTGAGGCTGTTTCGCCGCCGAGCGATGGGGAGAGGGGGCGCCTTCGGACCGCGCATGCACTACGCACTATCAGGGGAGAGGCGCCGCCTGTCAATATGGGTGCTTGACACCCCTTCGCGCGACGAAGGAGAATCGGCACCCCGGCACCAAGGCGGGCCAGCTCGAATACGTTTCGCCGGAAAGGGGCCACACATGCCGACCCATCGCCGATTTCTCGCCGTGCTCGTGGCGCTGTCCCTCGTGGGTCTGGCGGCCTCATCCGCGCCGGCCCAGCCGAAGCGCGGCGGGGTCCTCCGGGTGGCCGAGCGCGCCGATCCGGTGGGCTTCGACACGCTGGGCAAGAAGAAGGCCTCCGTGTACACCCAGCTCGTGTTCGCCTACACCCACAACCGGCTCTTCAAGTACGGGCCCGGGGGCGAGATCGTCCCCGACCTCGCCGCCGCCCACTCGCAGCCGAGCCCGACCACCTATGTGGTCACGCTCCGGAAGGGCGTGCACTTTCACAACAAGCCCCCGGTCAATGGCCGGGAGCTCACCTCGGAGGATGTCAAGTTCACCTTCGAGCGGGTCGTGGCCTCCCCCGAGGCGCGACTCTTCCCCACGCTCAAGGCCGTGACCACGCCGGACCGCTACACCGTCCGCTTCGAGCTGTCGGCCCCATCCTCCGCGTTCCTGGCCAATCTCGCCGCGACGACCATGTACATCTACGCCAAGGAGGCGGGCAAGCCGACCCCCGACGGCGGCCGCGACTACACCGCCGTGGACACGGTGGTGGGCACGGGGCCCTTCATGCTCGAGGAGTACCGGGAGAAGCAGCGGCTCGTCTTCAAGCGCCACCCCGCCTACTTCGAGGCGGGCAAGCCCTATCTCGACGGCGTGGAGATCTACCTCATCGCCGACGCCTCGGCCCAGCTGGCGGCGCTGCGCTCGGGCCGGATCGACATCCTGGTGGCCAGCACCGGGCAGGGGCTGCCCCATCTGCTGGCGCCCGAGGCCCGCACCGTGTCCGGGGCGTCGGTCATCACCCACAAGGTGTTCCAGACCAGCGAGAATGTCATCGGCCGCCTCGACATGAAGCCCTGGAGCGACGTCCGCGTGCGGCGCGCCGTCTCCATGGCCATCGACCGCTCCACCTACATGAAGGTGATCTTCCCCGAGGGCGCCGACATCATCTCGGGGCCGATCCCCGCCGCCTCGCGCTACTTCGTCCCGGTCGAGCGGCTCGGGGAGGCGGCCCAGTCCTACCAGTACAACGTGGCCGCCGCAAAGAAGCTCCTGGCCGAGGCGGGGTACGCGGGCGGCTTCAAGACCAAGCTCTACACCACGGTGGGCTACGGGCCCGAGTACGTCACGCGGACCGAGCTCCTCAAGGACATGCTCTCCAAGATCGGCATCGAGGCGAGCATCGTGGTGCAGGAGTATCCCGTCTGGATCGCCAGCACCTACAAGGGCAGCTACGAGGGGCTCGTGCACATCCCGGCCTGGACGCTCGGCGACGAGGACGAATGGCTCGGCGCCTACACCCCCGGCGACACGCGCAACCACATCCACGTCGAGGACGGCCGGCTCACGGAGCTGATCCGCCTGGCGCGCCAGGCGCCCAGCGAGCAGGCGCGCGCCCAGCAGATAGCCCAGTTCGTGCGCACCTTCCACGAGAACATGTACCGGGTCTTCCTGCCGCTGCCGGCGCTCCTGACGGTGATGAGCAACCGCGTGAAGGGCTACGTGCCGAGCGTCCGCGGCTACAGCTATGCGACGGGGCTCGTGGACGTGTGGGTGGAGTGACGCGGGCCGACTGCCGGCCTGAGCCGTAGCGCGCGCGGGATCCGTGTGAGGAGGTACCTCGCCCAGCGTCTCCTCCTGATGATCCCCACGCTGCTCCTGGTGAGCCTGATGGTCTTCGCGATCATGCGCCTCATTCCCGGAGACGTGGTGAGCCTCATGTTCCAGGACCTCGGCTATGCCCAGAGCCTCGCGGAGATGCGCGCCCGGCTCGGGCTGGACCTGCCTGTCCACGAGCAGTACCTGCGCTGGCTCGGCGGCCTCCTGCGCGGTAATTTCGGCGAGTCACTCTGGACCCAGCGCACCGTGGTGAGCCAGCTCGCCGAGCGGCTGCCGGTGACGCTCGAGCTGACGCTCCTGTCCATCGCGCTGGCCGTGCTGTACGGCGGCATCACGGGGATCGCGGCCGCCGTGAGGCCGGATGGCTGGCTCGACGTGACGCTCCGGAGCATCGCCATCGCGTTCCTGTCGCTCCCCACGTTCTGGCTGGGCACGCTCGCCATCGTGCTGCCGTCGCTGTACCTCGGGTGGAGCCCGAACATCCAGCTCGTGGACGCGAGGGCGGATCCGCTGGGCCACCTCGGCCAGTTCCTCCTGCCGGCGGCCATCCTCGGCACCCACCTGGGGGCGCCCGTCATGCGGATGAGCCGCGCGATGATGCTCGAGGTGTTCCGTCAGGACTACATCCGCACCGCGTGGGCCAAGGGGCTGGCCGAGCGGCGCGTGATCCTCAAGCACGCCCTGCGGAATGCCGTGATCCCCACCGTCACCATCCTGGGGGTCCAGATGGCGCAGGCGCTCGGCGGCAGCGTGGTCATGGAGGTCCTGTTCCAGCTGCCCGGCATGGGGAGCCTGCTCATCGAGGCCGTGGCCCACCGCGACTTCCCCATGTTCCAGTCCCTCGTGCTCTGCCTGGCGCTCCTCGTGATGGCGGTGAACCTCGCGGTGGATCTCGCCTACCTCGCCATCGACCCGCGCCTCCGGACTCACGGACGATGACGGGAGCCCGGAGGGTCATCGCGACGCTGATCCGCCGGAAGCCGCTCGGCGCCGTGGGCGCCGTGATCGCGCTCGGCATGGTGCTCGTGGCGATCTTCGCCGACGTGCTCGCCCCCTACGAGTTCAACGACACCGCGCTGCTGCGGGCGCTCCAGCGGCCGGGCGCCACCCACTGGTTCGGCACCGACGAGCTGGGGCGCGACGTCTACAGCCGGGTGATCCACGGCGCGCGCGTGTCCATGCTCGTGGGGCTCGCGGCCACCGCCATCTCCATCGGCCTCGGCGGGCTGATCGGCATCGTGAGCGGGTACTTCGGCCGCCGGGTGGACCTCGTGCTGCAGCGGCTCGTGGATGCGTGGATGGCGTTTCCGGGGCTGGTGATGGCCATCGTGATCCTGGCGCTGCTGGGGCCGGGTCTGTGGAGCGTCATCCTGGCCCTCGGCGTGAGCCAGGCCTTCTCCCAGTCGCGGACCATCCGGAGCGCCACCCTCGTCGTGCGCGAGCAGCCCTACATCGAGGCGAGCCTGGCGGTGGGCGCATCCCACTGGCGCGTGCTCGGGCGCCACGTGCTGCCCAACGTCGTGGCGCCCATCATCATCGTCGCGAGCACCTTCCTCGGCTTCGTCATCCTGGTGGAGGCCGCCGTGTCCTTTCTCGGCTACGGCGTGCCGCCGCCCCGGCCCTCGTGGGGCGGCATGCTCTCCGCCACCGGGCGCGTCTACATGATCCGCGCCCCCTGGCTGTCCATCTTCCCGGGCCTCGCGCTGAGCCTGGCCGTGTTCGGCTTCAACGTCCTGGGCGATGCCCTGCGCGACCTGCTGGACCCGCGCCTCCGGGCGAGCTGAACCCGGGGCCGCCGTTCATGGCTTCGGGGTGCCGAGGCCCGTGAGCGTCTCGGTGATCTCGTCGAGGATCCCGGGGTCGTCGAGGGTCGCCGGCACCCCGCACTCGGCGCCCTCGGCGATCGTCTTCATGGTGCCCCGCAGGATCTTCCCCGAGCGCGTCTTGGGCAGTCGCTTGACGACGCCCGAGGTCTTGAAGGCGGCCACCGGGCCGATGCTTTGCCGGACCTTCTCCACCAGCTCGCGCGCGATGTCGGAGGCGGCCTAGACTCACCGCCGGCAGCGGTCCGGCCGCCGTCGTCCCCACCATGTTCGGTGTATCAATCTCTGGCTCCTCAGCAGAATCTGTGGGTGAAGAAGGGGGTGTGAATCGGAGGTAGGACGGGCATCGAAGGGGGGGAGGGCATCCCGGCCCCGACTCTGCGAAGATGGCAGCGCCAAGCAAACCATCAGCGCGAAGGAGAGGGGACCGGGATGCGGTTGAAGACTATCCTGAATCGGATCGAAAAGCATCAGGGGTTCCTGTACGATGCGGTCCGCCTGGAGGAGGAGGACAGGAGGCGGGTCATCGAGGTGGCGATTCGGCCCCGCGCCCACAGCCGGCCGACCTGTTCGGGCTGCCAGCAGCCCGGGGCGGGGTACGAGATGGCCCACCTCAGCAAGGCGATCGATGAGGTCCGGGCCGCGGAAGCCCGCGCCTTGAAGGCTCAGGGCCGGGAGCCGGTCCTCACCCACACCCGCTGGCTGTTGCTCAAGCGACCCGAGAACCTGACGGAGGCGCAAGAGGGCCGACTGGCCGAGCTCCTCCGGTACACCCTCAAGGCGGTCCGGGCCTGCCTCCTGAAGGAAGACTTGCAGTTCTTCTGGACCTCCCTCTCCCCCGCCTGGGCGGGTCGCTTCTTGGATCGGTGGTGCACCCGGACGGGGCGCTCGCGCCTGGAGCCCATGCAGACAGTCGCCCGAATGCTCCGCCGCCATCGCGCGCTGTTGCTCAACTGGTTCCGGGCCAAGGGCTCGATCTCCAACGGCGCCGTCGAGGGTTTCAACAACAAGGCCAAGCTCACCACCCGAAGAGCCTATGGTTTCCGCACCTTCCGCGCCATCGAAGTCGCCCTCTATCATGCCCTCGGCAACCTACCCGAGCCGCAAGCCACCCACAGATTCTGCTGAGGAGCCGGAATGTGCTAGCGTGACTGCCAAGAGGGAATTGCCCTGGGAGGCGGCCATGTCCGTTCAGATCATTCATCCGTATGTGACAGAGGTAGAGGGAGTGGCCGGGGGGAAGCCCGTGATCAGGGGCACCCGGACCCCGGTGCGCAGTATCGTCGCATATCACCGAATGGGCAATGCGGCGGAAGAAATCCAGGCGAAAGTCCCCCATCTGTCACTGGCCCAGATCTACGACGCGCTGTCCTTCTATTACGATCACCAGGCGGAAATTGACGCCGACATTGAGGCGAATCGGGAAGAGTATGTCCGGGGCACCCTTGACCGGTGACGATTCGTCTCTACCTCGATGAAGACGTGGATGTGGCGCTGGCCGCGGCCCTCCGTCAACGTGGCATCGAGGTGCTCACCACACAGGAAGCCGGACACCTCGGGCTCCGAGATGAAGACCAGCTCACGTTTGCGACCCGAGGGGAGCGCGTGTTCTTTACCCACAACCGTGGCGATTTTGCCCGGCTGCACAAGGAGATGACGCGCGAGGGGCGATCCCATGCGGGCATTATCCTGTCCGATCAGCTGCCCGTCGGTGTGCTCCTCCGCAGACTCTCGAACCTCTGTTTTCGGCTGACTCAAGAAGAGATGACCACTCGTCTGGAATTTCTGGGGAGCTGGGGGTGACTGGAAGCTGAGCGGTCGCGCAGCCGACAAGACCCGGACCCTCAGTAAGCCGTAAGACCACCATCGCACACCCTCGCGCCTCCGCAATGCTCACTCTGGTGTCGTGCACGACGCAGCCAGTCGCAGGTTGACTCGTATAACTCCAGAGTTATAATGCTCGGGTGGCCGGAGACCCGACGGCGTGGACGGTCGAGTGGCATACCACGGCCAGCGGCCAGCGCCCGCTGCGCACCTTCCTCGAAGGTCTCGCCGGACGGAACCGAGAGGAGGCGATCGCGCTCATCGAGCTCGTCGGTCGGTGGGGCAATCAGCTTCGCCCTCCGCGGTCCAAGCCGCTGGGCGGTCGCCTCTTCGAGTCGCGCGGGCACGACGTGCGGATCTTCTACACGTTCCGGCCCGGTCGTCGGATCGTGCTGCTGGACGGTCTCGTGAAGAAACGGGATCAGATCCCCCATGACGTGCTCGCGCTCGTCCGCCGCTACCAGAGCGAGGCAGAGGCCACGAGCGCACGATGAAGCGGACGCAACAGGCGGGAGGCACCATGAAGAAAGGGACCGAGCTACGCCCATGGATCGGGCAGCAGTACCACGCTAATCCCAAGCTGAAGCGACGGGTTGAGGAGCTCGTCACCGAGATGGAGATCGAGCAGGGCCTGGTGGCGCTTCGCGAAGAGCGGGGCGTCTCGCAGACCGCACTGGCCAAGATGATCGGCGTGAGTCAGCCTGCGATCGCGAAGCTCGAATCCGGCAGGACCAGGAACGTCGAGATCAAGACCCTGGTCCGCTACGCCGCAGCGCTCGGGGGCCGTCTCAAGGTCGACGTCGTCAGGGAGCCGCGCGGGCGGTGGGTCACCCCCCGTCGGCAGACGCGGGCACGATCCCCGGCGGCCCACGATCCCTGAGCCCCGGAGCAGCGCCGCGTTCTGCTGCCACCGCTCCGGCTTCGTGGTACCGACGATCGCGGGGTGGACACCCGGCACGCCGAGCGTGAAGCGCAGCGAGACCCGCGTCATCGCCCGAGGACCGTCAGGAGCCGCTCCAGGTCTCCGGCCTCAACACCGGGACGCAGCGCGGATAGACGAGCCGCCTCTCCCAGAGGGCGATACAACTTCAGGCTCCTCAGCAGTGTCCCGGTCGGCGCCTTGACCCCCCCTGGGGGCCATGGCCCTCCAGCGAGCGATCTCCCGGCCCCGCGACGCCAAGCACACCGTGCTCCACACCGTCATTCGCGAGCCCCTGGAACCCTTGCTGCAGACGGTGTCAGACCAGGGCGACGGCGGCGGCCTGCCCCGGTTCGTCGAGCCGGAGTTCCGCGACGTCCTGCGCTGCGGGGTCCTGGCCGAGGGCTTCACGCGGCTGCGGTGTGCCGAGGGTGCGTTCGAGCGTCGCGTGCCGTTCTCGTGTCACGGGCGCGGCGTCTGCCCGAGCTGCGGGGGTCGGCGGATGGCGGAGCGCGCCGCGTCCCTCGTCGACGCAGGGCGGCCACACGTGCCGATCCGCCAAGGGGGGCTCACCCTGCCGTATCGGCTACGCGACCGCCTGGCGTGGGACCATGCGGTGGGTCGCGCGGTCCTGGGAGTGTCTGCCCGAGGGCGGCTCGCCTTCTCTGCGGGCCCCGCGCGCGCACGCGGCCTCCGCGCCGGTCAGCCCGGGACCGTGACGGCGATCCAGCGCGTCGCCAGCGGCGTGACTGTCACCGTCCACGTCCATCCCCTGGGGCTCGACGGCAGCTTCAGCGCCGGCCCGCCGGATGGGCTCACGGTCCACCCTGCGTCACCGCCACGCGACGAGGAGGTGGCCCCCGTGCTCGCCACCATCCGCCGGCGCATGCGGCGCGTGCTGGGTCGGCGCACTCTCGAGCCCGGCGCTGCGGACACGGAGCCCGCAGACCCGTTCGCCGAGGCATCGCCGGTGCGGGCCGGCCTCGTCGGCGCCTCGGTCCAGGGCCGCGTCGCGCTGGGCCCACGCACGGGGGCGCGGGTGCGGCGCCTGGGCCACGAGCCGGGCACGGCCGACGTCGGCTCCCGCGGCCCGCGCCAGGCACCCCTCGACGGCTTCGAGCTGCACGTCACCGTCTGGGTCCCCCCCAACGATCGTGCGCGCCTGGAGCAGCGCTGCCGGTCTCTCCTGCGCCCGCCCCTCGCCCAGGATCGGCTCCACCTCCGCACCGACGGGCGCGTCCTCGTGACACGCAAGGCCGCCTGGCGCGACGGCACGACGCAGGGGCTCTTCGAGCCCCTCGAGTTCCTCGAGACGCTCGCGGCCCTCACCCCGCGGCCCGCGATACATGTGCTGCGCTCCCACGGCGCCCGGGCCCCGCATGCCCGCTGGCGCTCCCAGGGCGTCGGCTCCGGCCGCACGGTGGCCGGAGATTCGGACGCCGGCCAAGGCGACGCCGGCCCGCGCGACGCCGGGGGCCCACGCCCCCCACGCTCCTGGGCCTGGGCGGCGCTGATGCCCCGGGCGGTCGCGCTCGACGTGTTGGCCTGTCCCCGCCGTGGCGGTCGCCTGTGTCTCGTCGCCCCCGTGCACGACCCCGGTGTCGTGCGCGCGCTCCTCGCCCACCTTGGGCTGGCGCCGGCCCCAGACCCCCCCGGACCGGCCCCGCCCCAGCCCGACCACGCCGCGGCCACCTCTGTCACCCCCGCCCGGGGGCCAGGCGGGCCTCTCACGGTCCGCTCAGAGGTCTCCTCGATCGACGGCGACTGCCGCCAGGGCAGCCGTCTGCGCCGCGCACGCGGTCCTTGACGACGCCCCTGTCCCGCGAGCAGGATCGCCGCAGGAGCCGGATCAGAGCCGGGCGGTCTCGGCTCCAGGGAGGGCTCCGGGGCCGGCGGCTCGACGACGCTGGGGTCTTTCAGAAGGTCCTGGATGCCCGCTGCATGGGGCCGCGTGATGCGAACTGGCGCTAATGTTTCCTATGGGCCGCCCAGGGGGGCCACCCGGTACGGCGTCTCGACCTCGTCCCACCATCCGGGCCGCGGCGCGGCCGAGGCGAACGCGGCGACGAACTCGCGCTGCCGCGCCTGCCGTTCGGCCTCGAGCCTCGCCTTCTCGGTCTCGGCGCGCTGCCGCTCGCGGCCCTGGTAGTAGTGGTACTCGCCGCCTGCGCTTCGTAGTCGCCCGGGTAGCGGCGGGGGTTGGCCGGATTCTCGTCGATGCTGACGTGCATCCGGTACTTCCCCGGCTCGGGGCGCTCGAGCACGGACGCGCCCGGCGCGTCCGCCTTCCGCACCCGGCAGCCGAGCCACCGCGAGGGCGTGTAGTTGAAACAGGTGAAGTCCGGCGACGCCTGCGGATCGAGCGCCTGCCCGTCGAAGCGCAGATCGATCGGGATGCGCGCCTGCGCGCCCGCCGCGAGCGCGAGCACGGCGGCGCCCGCCGCGAGCCAGAGCGCCGTCCCAATGTCATCGGCGACCTCCCGGTGTCATCGGCGACCTCTCGGCAGTGATTGTGGCACATCGGCAGCTCCCGCCGCGCCCACGACGGGGTAGGGCAACGGGCGAGTCCCGGGGTAGGATGCGCCTGTGAGCGAGATCGACCCGGGGGCGGCGCGCCTTACCGGCGCCTGGCGGCGCCGGCGCCGTGCTCTCGTCCTGGCCGTCCTGGCCGCCGTCGCGCTGGCCGCCGGCGGGTACGGCGTCCAGCTGTGGCGGTACTGGGACCGCCACGTCTCGACCGACGACGCGTTCGTGGAGGCGCACGTCTCGCCGGTGAGCGCGCGGGTGCGCGGCACCGTCGTCGCGGTGCTCGTGCGGGACAACCAGGACGTGCCGGCGGGCGCGCCGCTGGTGCGCCTGGACCCGCGCGACCTGGAGGTCAAGGTCCACCAGACGCGCGCGGCGGTGGCCACGGCGGCGAGCCGCCTGCGCATGGCGACGGCCGGGGTCCCCATGACGGACGAGTCCACCCGCAGCCGGGTCGCGCTGGCCGAGGCGACCGTGGCCAAGGCGACGCTCGGCATCGAGACCGCGCAGCGCGTGATCGACGAGCGTCGCAGCCGGCTCCTGGCGCGCCGGGCGGCCGTGCAGGCCGCGCAGGCCGACGTCACGGCGCGCCGGGCCGACTTCGAGCGCGCGCGCCTCGACCGCGGGCGGATGGAGGAGCTGTTCGCGCGCCGGCTGATCGCGCGCCAGGACTTCGACCACGCCGACAGCGCGTTCCAGACGGCCGCCGCGGCCCTCGAGGCGGCGCGGCAGCGGCTCGACATGGCGCGCGCCGAGGTGGCGCAGGCCGAGGCCGAGGTGGCGACGCAGGAAGTGGCGCCGGCGCAGGCGCGCCGCCAGCGCGAGGAGGCGGAGGCGGCGCTCGGCGACGCGCGGAGCCGGCGGCGGGAGGTGGCCATCCGCAGCGCGGAGGCCGACAGCGCCGAGGCGCAGCTGGCGGAGGCGCGCGCCACCCTCCGCGAGGCCGAGCTGAACCTCGAGCACACGACGGTCACGACGCCGGTCGCCGGCCGCGTGACGCGACGGACGGTGGAGGTCGGCCAGGTGGTGCAGCCCGGCCAACCGCTGCTCGCCGTCGTCGACGTCGGGAACGTCTGGGTGATCGCGAACTACAAGGAGACGCAGCTCACCCACGTGCGCCCGGGCCAGCGTGCGACGATCTCGGTGGACACCCACCCCGGGCTCGTGCTCCGCGCGCGCGTGGACTCGATCCAGAGCGGCACCGGCTCCCGCTTCTCCCTCCTGCCGCCCGAGAACGCCTCCGGCAACTTCGTGAAGGTCGTCCAGCGCATCCCCGTGAAGCTCGTGCTGGAGCCGGGCCAGAACGGGCCCGCGCTGCTCGTGCCCGGCATGTCGGTCGTCCCCGTCATCGAGGTGCGATGAGCCCACGCATTCACCGGGCCGTCGTCTCCATCGCGACGATGATGGCGACGTTCCTGGTGATCCTCGACGTCACCATCGCCAACGTCGCCCTCGACCACATGCGCGGCACGCTGTCGGCCGGCGTGGACGAGATCACGTGGGTGCTGACCTCGTTCCTCGTCGCCAACGCCATCAGCCTGCCGATCACCGGGTGGCTCACCGACCTGCTCGGCCGCAAGCGGCTCTTCATGCTGGCCATGGTCGCGTTCATGCTCACCTCGGCGGCGGCGGGCGCGGCGCCGAGCCTGGCCTTCATCGTGATCGCGCGCTTCTTGCAGGGGCTGGCCGGCGGGCCGCTGGTGCCGCTGTCGCAGGCGACGATGATGGAGATCTTCCCGCCGCGGCAGCGCGGGATGGCGATGGCCATCTGGGGCGTCGGCATCATGTTCGCGCCGATCATCGGGCCGACGCTCGGCGGCTGGATCACCGACAACTGGAGCTGGCGCTGGGTCTTCTACATCAACGTGCCCGTGGGCGCCGTGGCCGTGCTGCTGGCCTGGCTCTTCATCTCCGAACCGGCGACGGAGCGGCCCGCGGTGCGGCGCGTGGACGTGGCCGGCCTCGTCCTGCTCGTGCTCGGCATCGGCGCCCTGCAGTTCGTGCTCGACCGGGGCCAGCGCGAGGACTGGTTCGCCTCGTCGCTCATCGTGTGGCTCAGCGTCGTGGCCGCGGCGGCGCTGATCGCGCTGGTCGTCCGCGAGCTGCGCACGGCCGAGCCCGTGGTGGACCTGCGCGTGCTGCGCCACCCGACGTTCGCGGTGGCGACGGCGGCCATGTTCGTCATCAGCATCGCGTTCTACGGGATCATGGTGCTCTCGCCGCTGTTCACCCAGATCCTCATGGCCTACACCGCGATGCTGGCCGGGCTGGTGCTGGCCCCCGGCGGGCTGGCCACCCTGGTGACGATGCCGATCGCCGGCGCCCTCATGAACCGCATCGACCCGCGCTGGATCATCGTGACGGGCTGCGGGTTCAACGTCTACGGGATGTACCTGATGGCCACCCTCACGCTGGAGGCGAGCTACTGGCAGATCATGCTGCCGCGCTTCATCCAGGGGCTCGGCATCGGCTTCACCTTCGTGCCGCTGTCCACGGTGGCGCTCAGCGCCGTGCCGATACGCGAGCTGGGCCACGCCTCGGGCCTCTTCAACTTCCTCCGCACCATGGGCGGGAGCATCGGCATCGCCGCGATGGCCACGCTGCTGGCGCGCGGCGGGCAGGCGCACCAGGCGCGCCTGGCCGCCCACGTGAGCCTGTACGAGCCCCAGGTGTGGGACCGCTACCAGACCCTGGTCGGCATGTTCGCCGCGCGCGGCGCCGACCCGGCCACCGCCGAGCAGCAGGCGTGGGCGTACCTGTACGAGATGGTGCAGCGCCAGGCGCTGTTCCTGTCGTTCGTCGACAACTTCTGGCGCCTGGCGTGGATCTTCGTCGCCGTCGTCCCGTTCGTCCTGTTCCTCGGGCGCCGGCCGCGGATGGCCAAGACGCCGCGCGACCTCGACCGGCCCGCGGTGATCGTGGAGGGCTGAGCGAGCGCTGGGGGGATCGAGGAGCGCCACGGCTGCGCCGTCCTCACGATGAACCTCGGCGCCTGGAACAAGCTGTCGCCTGCCGAGCAGCAGATCCTGCTCGCCGGCGGACGTGAAACCGAGCGGCACCAGTATGATCCGCGCCCCCTGGCTGTCCATCTTCCCGGGCCTCGCGCTGAGCCTGGCCGTGTTCGGCTTCAACGTCCTGGGGGATGCCCTGCGCGACCTGCTGGACCCGCGCCTCCGGGCGAGCTGAACCCGGGGCCGCCG
>Ga0154317_1074_pt2 | contig 36719 bp, 36 predicted proteins | sample RifGroA2_FD_105611 | JGI IMG/M metagenome (GOLD analysis project Ga0154317, IMG submission 105611) | Candidatus Rokubacteria bacterium GWA2_70_23 | reverse complement strand
GGTGGTTCGAGGGCTCATCACGTGTGGCCTCCTCGAGGCGACACAGGTGGTGCCGTGTGCCCCGTGGCAGATCGATCCTTCGGTGCTCGACACAGCCGCCATTCGCACCGCCGCAAAGGAGGTGATGCAGGGTCGCCACCGTCGCCCAGGGAGTCGCATCAGCGATGTACACACCCTCGAGATTCCAGGTATTTGACGAAAGGATGCACAATGTCACTACACCGTGCGGGGACAACAATCCGTGGCAGATGAGCAGGTTGGTTTCCGGCCGCGGGATCAGGGCGGCGAGTTTTTCGAGGAATTCCAGGGGCACGAAAACCAGGTGGCTGGTGCCGTCGGCCCAGGGGGTCTTGAGCGCCAGCCGGATGCGGCCGTCGCCGGTGAGCCGGAGGCGGTCCTGGGCCACCGGGGGGCGAAGGAGGTAGCGGCAGAGCTGCTCGAACCGGGGCCGACGATTAGCCGCCGACGCCCAGGTACGTCATCGTGACCTGCCGGTCGGCGCGGAGATGGGCGGGCGTGCCCTCGAAGACGATGGCCCCGTGGTCGATGACATAGACGCGGTCGGCCAGCTGGAGCGCCATCTCGGCGTTTTGCTCGACGAGGAGCATGCTCACGCGCTCCTTCTTGAGCTCACGGATGGTCCCCACCACCGCCTCCACCACCAGCGGCGCCAGCCCCTGGGAGGGCTCGTCCAGGAGGAGCAGGTCGGGGCCGGTCACGAGGGCCCGGGCGATGGCCAGCATCTGCTGCTCGCCGCCCGACAGCAGCCGCCCCTTGCGGTCCAGCACCTCCCGGAGCTTCGGGAAGCGCTCCAGCACGGCCTCTACCTGCCAGCGCGAGCCCGGCCGCCTTGCGATCGAGAGGTTCTCCCGCGCCGTCAGGTAGGAGAAGACGCCGCGCGTCTCGGGGACGAGGGCGATCCCCATCCGGGAGATCCGGTGGGTGCCGAGGCCGACGATGTCGCGTCCCTTGTAGCGGATCTCCCCCGTGCGGGGAGGCGTGAGCCCCGTGATGGAGCGGAGTGTCGTGGTCTTGCCGGCGCCGTTCCGCCCGAGGAGCGCCACCACCTCACCCTCGGCCACGCCGAGGGAGAGGCCGTGCAGGATGTGGCCCAGCCCGTAGTAGGTGTTGATGCCCCGGATGTCGAGGATCATTCCGCGACCATCCCGCCCAGGTAGGCGCGGCGCACCTCGGGGTTCCGCTGGATCTCGGCCGGCGTCCCCTCGGCGATGAGGCTCCCGAAGTGCATGACCGAGACGCGGTCCGAGACCCCCATGATGATGTCCATCTTGTGCTCGATGAGGACGATCGTGTAGCGCCCCTTGAGCCCCCGCACCAGCGCCACCATCTTCTGGGTCTCGTCGGGCGAGAGGCCGGCGGCCGGCTCGTCCAGCAGCAGCACCCGGGGCGCCGCGGCCAGCGCGATGGCCAGCTCGAGCTGGCGCTGCTCGCCGTGGGAGATCTCGCGCGCCGGCTGGTCGGCCTTGTCCGCGAGCCCGACGTCCGCCAGCGCCACCCGCGCGCGCTCGGTGACCTCGGCGTAGCCGTCGCTCCGCCGCCACACGAGCCCCCGCCAGGACCGGCCCCGCGCGAAGGCCGCGATCCAGACGTTGTCCAGGATCGAGAGGGCGGGGAAGACGTTCGTGCGCTGGAAGGAGCGCGCGAGCCCCAGATGGGCGATCCGGTGGGCCGGCGTCCCGGTGATGTCGCGCCCGTCGAAGACGATCCGGCCTGACGTCGGCGGGAACTGCCCCGTCAGGAGATTGAACAGCGTCGTCTTCCCGGCGCCGTTGGGGCCGATGATCGAGTGGAGGGTGCCGGCCTGGACCTCCAGCGTGACGCCGTTGACCGCCGTCAGGGCGCCGAAGGCCTTGGTGAGACTCTCGGTCCGGAGGAGCGCCATGCTATTGCGCGATCCCCGCCAGAGCGCGACGCCGCTCCCGCCACGACCAGAAGCGGGCCCAGGCCTCCACGCAGCCGCCGCGGAAGAAGAGGACCACGATCACGAACGCCACGCCGAGCAGGAGCGGCCAGCGCTCCCACACGACGCTCACGGACTCGGAGAGCCAGATGAAGACGAAGGAGCCGATGATCGGCCCGTAAAACGAGCCGCTGCCCCCGATAAGGGTGGCGAAGAGCACGTTCCCCGAGAAGACGAACCCGATCGCCTCCAGGGGGACGATGCCGAACAGCATGGAGTAGAGCACGCCGGCCAGGCCGGAGAAGGCCCCGCCGATGACGAAGGCGAGCAGCTTGAAGCGCGGCACGTCGTAGCCCACCGCCTCCGCCCGCACGTCGTTTTCGCGGATGGCCTGGAGGATTTTCCCGAGGGGCGATTCCACGATGCGCTGCATGATCCAGAGCGAGAGCAGGAAGAGCGCCGCGACGAAGACGTAGTAGGCGAGGGGGTTGCGGAAGTCCACTCCGAGCAGGGCGGGCCGCCCGATCCCGGGCATGCCGTCCTCGCCGCCCGTCACGGTGGTCCACTGGTAGGCGATGAAGTAGAACATCTGGTTCAGCGCGAACGTCAGCATGATGAAGTAGAGGCCGGAGCGCCGGACGCAGAGGTAGCCCACCAGCGCCGCCGACACGGCGCCCACCACGATGCCGACGCCGAGCGCCGCGAAGACGTTGGTCTCGTAGTGCTTGAGGAGGTAGCCGGCCACGTAGGCCGCCGCGCCGAAGAAGGTGGACTGACCGAAGGAAAGGAGCCCCGTGTAGCCCAGGAGGAGGTTCAGCCCCAGCCCGAAGATCGCGAAGATCCAGATCTCGGTGGCGAGGGCGTGCCGGACCGCCATCGGGAGCAGGACGGCCGCGGCGAGGACGGCCAGCCAGGCGCGGCTCACCGGATGCCGAAGAGGCCCTGGGGGCGGACGAGGAGGATCGCGGCCATGATGGCGAAGATCACCGCCACCGAGGCCTCGGTCCAGTAGAGGGCGACGACGGCCTGTGCCACTCCGATGATGAGCCCCGCGGCGATGGCGCCGAGCAGGTTGCCGAGGCCGCCGAGGGCGACCACCACGAAGGCGATGCCGAGCATGTCCACGCCCATCGAGGGCGAGAGCCCGCGGATGGGGGCGGTCAGGGCCCCGGCGATCCCGGCCAGGTACGCGCCGAGGGCAAAGGCCGCGGTGAAGAGCCGGTGGACGTCGATCCCGAGAAGCGAGACCATCTCCTTGCTCTCGATGCCGGCGCGCATGATGGCGCCGTAGCGGGTCTTCTCGAGGAAGAGCCACGTGGCGAGGACGAGGAGCCCCGCCATCACCATCACGAAGAGACGGTACTTGGGGTAGAAGATGAAGCCCAGGTCGAAGCCGCCGCGGAGGAGCGGCGGCGGGAGCTGGCTGAAGCCGATGGGGCCCCAGACGACGATGATCCCCTCGCTCAGGATGAGCGACAGCCCGAAGGTGAAGAGCAGCTGGTAGTCGTGACCGGCGGCGTAGAGCGGCCGGATCCCCGCGTATTCGATGGCGAGCCCCAGCAGCGCCACGCCGACGGGGGCCAGAACGAGGGCCAGCCAGAAGTTCCCGACGGCGTGGATCGCGCTGAAGAGAAAATAGGCGCCCACGGCGAAGAGCGCGCCGTGGGCAAAGTTGGGGATGTTCAGCACCCCCGTGATCAGCGACAGGCCGAGCCCCATGAGGGCATAGAGCATGCCCGTCGCGATCCCGTTCAGGACCGAGCCGAGGAGCTGGCTCAGAAGCTACCGATGTCCTTGCACGCCGCGTACTGGGCCGGCAGCGGCGTGTCGCCGGTGGCGATGATGTCGGCGAAGTCCATCGGGTTCTTCATGGCCGACTTCGGCTTGGAGCGCATGAAGAAGAACGGCCGGAGCGTTTGGTGCGTCTGCGCGTCCACCCTCATCCGCCCCACGAGGTCGTTGACCTCGATCCCCTCCAGGCCCTTCACGACGTCCTGGACCTCGACGGACTTGGCCCGGTCGAAGCCGTGCAGCAGCATCCGCGTCATGCCGTAGGCCGCCGCCGGGGCGTAGCCCGGAGGGCCGCCGAACTTGGCCTGGTAGCTCTTGACGAACTCCTTGGCCACCGGCGTGTCGGTCGTGTAGTAGAAGTTGGAGCCGACCCAGAGGTTCTCCCGGATCTCCGGCGCGAGCTGCACCAACTCCTCCACCCCCGAGGACCACGACATGATCAGCGGGAGCTTCGGGGTGAGGCCGAAGTTGAAGATCTCCCGGGCGGCCGTGACGGCGTCCAGGCCGAAGTTGATCATCGCCACCACGTCGGGCTTGTTCCCGGCCGCCTTGGTGACGTAGTTCGAGAACTCGCGCTCGCCGAGCGGGTGACGGTCGGCGCCCACGAACTCGAGGCCGTGGGTCTTCCCGACCTCCTTGATGTACTTCTCCACCGACCAGCCGAAGGCGTAGTCGGCCACGAGCAGGTGCCAGCGCTTGGCCCGCGGGTTCGCCTTCATGAAGGTGTCCACGACGGTCTTGGCCGCGGTGTAGGGGCTCGCCGCCCACTGGAAGGAGTAGCGGTGGCAGCGGGCCCCGGAGATGTCCTCGGTGCCGCCGCTGAAGTAGTGGAGGACCTTCTTCCGCTTCGCCACCTCGGAGACGGCCAGCGCGACGCCCGACGACCAGGGGCCGATGACGAACTTGGCCCCCTCGCCGTCCACCGCCTCCTCGACCCGTCGGGTAGACGCGCCGGCCTGGGTCGCGGAATCGCGGGTGATGTACTTGATAGGCCGCCCGAGGATCTTCATCCCGCGCTCCTCGAGCGCCATCTTCATGCCGCGGTCGAGGATGGGCCCCACGTCGGAGAAGGCCCCGGTGAAGGGCCAGATGCCCAGCATGACGACCTCTTTGGCCTGGGCCCGGATCACCGCGGGAAAGCCGAGGCCCGCCACGGCCCCGGCGGCTCCGACCGCTCCCAGTTTCAGGACGTCTCTTCGATTCAGATCGCTCATCCCTGTTCCTCCTCGTCGGCTTGGAGTTTGGCTTTTCTCGGCGGGCGCGCCGCGCAAGTCGCTAGCCTATTATGTGTCCCGGGGGCGAAGGAAACATACAGCCCCTTCTCGGACGGCCCTTCTCGGACGGACGCGGCGAGCCCGGCCCGCCGCCTGCGCCCCTGCCGGAAGCGGCCGGGAGTGAGCGCCCAGAGTGTCGACGATCACCCAGAAGCGCGGTTTTTCGAACGGGGCCCGAAAGCTGGCCCGCATATTGCGTACAGGGCCTTGGGCACCAACCTCCAGGCCCCGCGCCTTGTCCCCAAACCTCGCGCTCCTGAAGGGCGAAATGGGCCGCTGGCTGACCGTGATCTGCACTGGCCACCTGAACCCATCCGGCCGGCAAGTCCAAACTCGTTGCGTCCTGCCGGTCGAGAATCACGCGCTTTTACATGTCGCGCGACGCCCAGAGTGAGCCTCCATCCCATCCATCCATCTCCTCCCTATACAGGGCGGATGAAGGCGGAGTCAAGCACGGAGTTGGGGCCCTGATCCGGCGGCAGGGTTCTTGCGGTGGCCGCCCGGGTTGTCGGTTTTCAGAAGGTAGGGACCCTTTCGGCCTGAGTTGTTCAGAAGCATGGGACCCCGGGACCTGAGAGGTTTTCAAAACCTTTCCCCCCTTGCGTGACCTCGGGCTATGACCCTCTCGGCCCCCGCTGGGCCAGGAGGAGTGCATGGCCTATCGCGAGGTCACGATGCTCGAGGTCAAAGAGGTCCTGCGGCTCTGGCTGACCGGCGTCCGCAAGAAGCGGATCGCCACCCAGCTGGGCCTGAACGTCAAGACGGTCCGGCGGTACCTGCGCGCCGCGCAGGAGCACGGGCTGATCACCGCGGGCAGTCCCGACCAGTTGGACGACGGCCTGCTCGCCGCGGTCGTCAGCACCGTCCAGCCGGGCACGGGGCGCCCCCATGGTGACCGTTGGGCCGCGTGCGCGGCCCAACGGGGCGTCATCGAGCGGTACCTGCGCGCCGACGTGCGGCTGTCCAAGATCCGCAAGCTGCTCCGGCGCCAAGGCGTGATGATCAGTTCCCCCACGCTCCGGCGCTTCGCCATGGGGGAACTCGGCTGGGGCCGCGCTGCGCCGACGATCCCGCTCGCCGACTGTGGCCCCGGCGAGGAGGATCCTCCGGCCCTCGGCGTTCCTGGACGAGGTCCGCTTCCGCCCGTCATCCCGGCGCCGGCTCGCGGATTGACCTCCCGGCGCGCAGGCCGCTACTCTGCGGGCGGAGGAGACTCGTGAGCCCGAATCGTGCCGTCGTCGCCGACCCCGTGCCCGCGTCCGCTGGGACCGCGCGGCCGTCGACGTTCGCCGCCCTCAAGGGGCGGAACTACCGCCTCTACTGGCTCGGACTGGTCTTCTACGTCCTCGGCCACCGGGCGGAGTACGTCACTTTCGCCTGGCTCACGTGGGAGGTGACCCACGACCCGATGTATCTGGGCTATCTCGGCCTGGCGCAGGGCGTGCCCCTGGTCGTCTTCCAGCTCTTCGGCGGCGTCCTCGCCGACCGCGTCAACCGGCTGCGCCTCCTGCTCGGCACCCAGATCCTCACCGCCGCGACGCTGACGATCGCCTTCGCCCTCACCGTCCTCGGGCTGGTCCGCGTCCAGCACCTGCTGGCGCTGGCGGCGCTGAGCAACACCTTCCGGGCCTTCGACGAGCCGACCCGGCTGTCGCTGGTGCCCCAGCTGGTCGAGCGCGAGCGGCTGGCGAACGCGATCGCGCTGGGCTCCATCCCCTGGCAAGCCGGCCGCATGATTGGCCCGTCCATCACCGGCATCCTGATCGCGGCCTTCGGCGGGGCGGTGGGACTCGGGCTGGCGGCCGTCGCCTCCTGCACCGCGCTCGTGCTGTACAGCCGACTCCGGGTCCAGCGGGCCGCGCCGTCGCCCGATGGGCAGGGCATGCGCCGGCAGCTCGTCGAGGGCCTGAGCTTCGTCGGCCACAACTTCGTCTTCGCGGGACTGATCTGCCTGGCCCTGTTCAATGCTCTCTTCGGCCTGTCCTACGTCACGCTGCTGCCGATCTACGCCGACTCGTACTTCCACGCCGGCTCCACCGGCTTCGGCCTGCTCAACGCCGCACACGGGGCGGGGGCGCTGGTCGGCACGCTCACCGTGGCCACGATCGCCCATCGCATCCCGCGCCCGGGCACGACGCTCCTGGTCACGGCGGTGGGCATGGGGCTGGCGCTGATGCTCTTCTCCCGATCGCCCGCGATGGGGCCGGCGCTGGCCATGCTGCTGCTGGTGGGCTTCTGCAACACCTTCTACCTGACCCAGGTCACCACGTTCCTCCAGACGCACGTGCCCGACCAGCTTCGCGGCCGGGTGATGAGCATCTACTCGCTCTGCTGGAACCTGCTGCCGCTGGGGGGCCTCTTCGGCGGCGTCCTGGCCGCGGCCGTGGACGCCCGCTTCGCTGTGCTGGTGGGCGGCGCCCTGGTGGCCGCCAACGCGCTGGCCCTGCTCACCTCCCGGCGGCTGCGGGCGATCCGCTGAGGAGAGCTACGGCAGGAGATCGCTCACGGCAAGGCGCACGGACGGCAGCGCGAGCGGCGAGACGACCGCCGCCGGGCCCAGCCGCTCCACCGCCCGGTACCGCCACCCATAGGGCGCCGTCGGGTCCGGCCCGGGGTCGCGGTACACCTCCAAGACCCGCTCGACGAGGTTGACGATCCAGTAGTCGTGGACACCCCCGCGCGCGTAGAGACTGCCCTTGTCCTGGCGGTCGAAGGCGAGGCTCGACTCCGCCACCTCGACCACGAGGGCGGGGCGGGCCGGGTGGTCTGCGCGGTAGTCGGCGCGCTCGCCCGGCACCACGGCCAGGTCCGGCTCCGGTTCGGACTCGTCGTCGAGGGCCACCGGCATCTGGGCCCTCACCACCCAGCCTGGCGGCAGGGCGGCTCGCAGCGCGTCGTCGACGGCGCCGATGGCCGTGGCGTGGTAGCTGCCCTGGGGCTCGGCGACGACAAGCTGGCCCCCGATCAGCTCCACCGGCTCCCCGTGGAGCACCCCGAGGTCCACGAGCCGGTCGTACTCGGCTCGCGTCCAGCGCCGCAGCGTCAGCGGGGCCTGTCTCATCGCCCCCACCGTATGCCGCCGCCCCCGCCGGCGTCAATGCCGCGAGATGGATACACCGCCTGGCAGGCGGAGCTCCCACGAGGAGACGCCGGGCCGCGTGGGCCTGTCTCCGCCAGGAGACGTTGACGAGTCAAGACGCGATGGTTAGGATCATATTGTGAACCTGCTGGACGCGGTGCTGGAGGTGTACCGTCGCCCCACCGCCTCGAAGCTGTCGCGCTTCGGCTGGGCCTACGCCGAGACGCAGGTGCTGCGCCGGGGCGAGGCCGTCATGCCACTGGCAGCGCCGGGCAGCCGCGTCGCCGTCGACGATCTGCTTCCGTAACGCAGCTTTGCCTCGCTGGACGCCCCTCGCTCAGGTATGGTCAAAATGACCTTTTCGAGGAGGGCGATCGCGCGCAGGCTCTTGGCGGCTCAGGCGAAGTCCCAGCTCACCGACTGTCTCCGGAAGGCGGAGGGGGGCGAGTCCGTGATCATCACGCGGCACGGCAAGGCGGTAGCCGCGCTCGTCGCCGTCGATCGCGTGGCGCTTCCGAGGCGGAAGGACATGCGCGGCGGCGCCGGTCTCGCGGGGCTCGCCGGCGGCTGGAAGGGCTTCGAAGACCTCGTCAAGGCGCTGGGCAAGCTCCGACGCACGCGGCCGCGCCGCCCGGCCCCGCTCGGCTGAGTGGCCTTCCTCTTCGATACCGAAGCGATCTCGGAGGTGTTGAAACCGCTGCCGCTGCCCGCGTACGTGGCCTGGCTCCGGGCCATCCCCCCGCGCCGAGCAGTTCACGAGCGCGGTGGTCGTGGGCGAAAGGTGCTCCGTTGCCAGGTTCCAGATCCAGGGAGCCCCGTCCCTGAGGATGACTCGCCTCAGGTCACGTGCACCCGCCCCACCCTCGGCTCTTGCCTTCCCCGCCTCGATGCGGGAGAATCGCGGGGCTTCGGCCGTCGCACGCACACCGAGCCACCGGACCACGACGTGAACGCCAACCGCGCACGCCCGATCGACGGGAAGATCGTCGGCGCGCTCCTCGTCCTGCTGGGCATCGTCGCCCTGCGGGAGGGACGCCGGCTGTACGTGCTGCGTGAGACGCTCGTCGCCGGCGCCGTCGTCGGGGACGACACGTTTCCGATGATCGTCGGGGCCGCGCTCCTCGCCCTCGGCGCCTACCTCGTGGTCGCGGCCGCGCCCCCCGCCGCGCGCGTCGAGCTGCCCTCGGGCGCGACCCGCGCCCAGATGCTCGCGGGCGCCGCCGTCCTGGTCGCGTACTGGGTCATGGTCCCGTGGCTGGGCTACACGTCGAGCACCGCCATCGTCTCGGTCCTGCTCTACCGCGGCATGGGTGGCTACCGCTGGCCGGTGGCCGTCCTGCTCGGCGCCGTCACCACCGGTGTCCTCTACCTCTTCTTCCGCGTGTGGCTCCTCCAGCCGCTGCCCACCGGCATCCTCGGCGGCTGAGGGATGGACGTCCTCGGCCACCTGGCGAGCGGCTTCGCGGCTGCGCTGACGCCGGGCAACCTCCTGATGGCGTTCGTGGGCTCGCTGCTCGGGACCCTGGTCGGCGTGCTGCCCGGGCTCGGGCCGACGGCCGCGATCGCGATCCTCTTTCCGCTCACGTCGGTGCTGGGCCCCGTGCCGGCGATCATCATGCTGTCGAGTATCTATTACGGGGCCATGTACGGAGGCTCGACGACGGCGATCCTGCTCAATATCCCGGGCGAGGTCGCGTCGGTGCCCACCTGCCTCGACGGCTACCCGATGGCCCAGCAGGGCCGCGGAGGGGTCGCGCTCGGCATCGCCGCCATCGGCTCGTTCTTCGCGGGGACGTTCGGCGTGGTGATCCTCACGTTCTTCGCCCCGCTGCTCGCCGACCAGGCGCTGCGGTTCGGGCCGCCCGAGTACTTCGGCCTCATGGTGCTGGCGTTCACGGTCGTGGTGTCGCTGTCCGGGATCTCGCTGGCCCGCGGCCTCGCAATGGCGATGCTCGGATACCTGCTCTCGCTGATCGGCCTCGGGATGGCCACCGGAGAAGCGCGCTTCACGTTCGGCTTCGAGCCGCTGATGAGCGGCGTCGACCTCATCCCCCTCGTGGTGGGCCTCTTCGCCATCTCGGAGGTGTTCCTGGGCCTCGAGGAGGCGCGGGTCACCATCGCGACCAGGATCACCAACGTCTTCCCGCGCTGGGCCGACCTCAAGCAGTCGATGCCCGCGATCCTGCGCGGCACCGGCATCGGCTTCTTCCTCGGGCTCCTGCCGGGCTGCGCGCCCGGCGTGACCGTGTTCCTGGCCTACGACGCGGAGAAGAAGCTCGCCCGGGAGCCCGAGCGCTTCGGCAAGGGCGCCATCGAGGGCGTCGCGGCACCGGAGGCGGCCAACAACGCCACGTCCTCGGCCGGGTTCATCCCGCTCCTCGCGCTCGGCATCCCCGCCTCGGCGCCCCTGGCGATCCTGCTCGGCGGGCTCATGGTCTACGGCCTGCAGCCCGGTCCCCTGCTCTTCCAGAAGAACGCGGAGTTCGTGTGGACGATCATCGCCAGCCTCTACGTCGGCAACGCGATCCTGCTCATCCTGAACCTGCCCCTCGTGGGGATGTGGGTCTGGCTCACCCGCGTGCCCTTCGGGATCCTGGGCCCCGCCATCCTCCTGCTGTCCTTCGTGGGGGCGTACAGCGTCCGCAACAGCATGTTCGACGTGGCGGTCAGCCTGGTCTTCGGCTTCCTCGGCTATGTTCTCCGGAAGTGCCGGTGGCCGCTCGCGCCGATGCTCCTGGCGTACATCCTCGGTCCACTCCTCGAGAACAACCTGATCCAGTCCCTGTCGATGAGCGGCGGCAGCCCGCTGATCTTCGTCCAGCGCGGGCTGTCGCTCGCCCTCATCGTCGCCGCCGTCCTCCTCCTGTTCATCTCGCTGGCGCTCATCCGCTACACGAGCCGGCGGCTGCGGGAAACCACCGCGGAAGAGATGGCGCTGTGAACACCAACCCGACAAGGAGGTCATGCATGATGCCCTCGCGCATCGCGACGTCCCTGATGATCCTGGTCCTCGCGCTGTCGCTCGTGCTCTCGGCGGCGCCAGCGCGGGCCGAGTATCCCGAGAAGCCGGTCGAGATCGTGGTGCCGTTCGTCCCCGGCGGCGGCACGGATCTCATTGCCCGGCTCGTCGCCGACTATCTCGGCAAGAAGTGGCGCCAGCCGTTCCTGGTCGTGAACAAGCCGGGCGGAGGCGGCGTGCCGGGGGCGCGCGCGGCGCTGAAGGACGCCCGGCCCGACGGCTACACCGTCCTCATGGACATCCACACGACCTCCTCGATGCTCATCGGCGCCCAGAAGACGCCGCCCCTGACGCTGGCCGACCGCAAGTACGCCGCCCGGATCGTCCGCGACCCGATGGTGTTCGCGGTGAAGGCCGACGCGCCGTGGAAGACGTTCAAGGAGTTCTCCGAGTGGGTCAAGGCGCACCCGGACGAGCTGATCTGGTCCTCGGTGGGCCCCGCCGGGCCGTCGCGCTACACCGCCTACGACTGGATGACCCAGATCGGCGTGGATCCCACGAAGACGAAGATGGTGATCACCCAGGGCGCGGCCGACTCGATGACAAAGCTCGCCGGCGGACACGTCCAGCTCGCCATCCACTCGGTGGCCGAGGCCAACGCGATGCGCGAGGGCGGGAAGATCAAGCTCCTGGCCGTGCTGTCTCCTTCGCGGCTCAAGGCGCTCCCCGAGGTGCCGACGGCGGAGGAGCAGGGCGTGATGAAGGGGGTGCGCGTGCAGTGGTGGGCCGCCGCCGCCTTCCCCGCCGCCACGCCGGACGCGATCGTCAAGAAGTGGGAGAGCGCGCTCGCGGAGATGGCGAAGGACCCGCAGTTCCTCGCCGGCGCGCAGCGGATCAACATGAACATCGACTACCTGAACGCGGCCGAGACGCGGGCCTTCGTGGAGAAGGAGGTCGCGGGCTACACCGAGATGGCCACCGGCATCGGCATCCGGCGCTAACTCCCCTCAGAACAGGGTTGCGCCGGCAGAGCCGGCGCTCGGACGGCGTCAGTCGATGTCGAGGTAGACGGGGCTGGTCCACGCCTGGGCGCCGTCCTCTTGCGTTGCGCGGATCCAGTAGGCGGCGCAGGCGCCGGGGGGCGGCGCCGGGTCGGTGTGGTCAATCGCCAGCTCGCGCGTGAAGCCGCGGGCGGGCAGGCGGCGCATGAACACGCGGAGGTCGATGCCGCCGGCGGGGAACGTCCGCGTGGCGCCGCCGGCGAGGTCACCCAGGCGCATGTCGAGGTCGATCACGGGCGTGCGGAACCGGAGCACCGCGTCGGCCGGGGCGTCGAGGGTGATGTCGACGCCGTCGTCGTCGCCCGTCGTGGTGGAGATCCAGGCGATCCGCGTCGCCGTCTGCTCGGCGATCCCCTTCTCGGGGTTCTCCATCGCGAAGGGCACGGCGTCGAGGATGCGGCCGGCCGACAGCTCGAGCGACCCGTCCCAGCGCGTGAGCCGGTCGCGCCCGCGCACGCGCGACCCCGCCCAGGCGATCCGGTAGCGCGCCGAGCCCTCGAAGTCCGCGGGAGCGTACGGCGCAATCGCGCGGATGATCTCGAGACCTCGGAAGACGTCGATCCGCTCGAGGGCGCCGGTGCCGGCCACGCGGCCCGTGATCGTGACCGGCCCGCGTGCCCGCGCCTCGGCACCCATCGCGAGTCCGTTGACGGCCAGCTCTACGTGGATCCGCTGCGCCGCCGTCACGCCGTAGCAGCGGCGCTGGCGGATCGCCTCGAAGACGGCCTCGCGCGTGAGCGACTCGACGAGCACGCACGTGAGGCCGCCGTACGCGCCGAACGTCGAGGCGCCCGGGTGGCTCGCCCCCGGCCGGCCCTTGTGGCCGTCGGAGTTGGCGACGAAGCCGACGCGATAGCCGCTCCGCAGCGCGTCCTCCAGCAGCCACTCGAACCGCCCCCAGTCCGAGTAGATCTCGACGACGCGCTCGAGCCGCGGGTCGTGGAAGCCGACGATGTCCGCGTAGCGGCCGCCGATGTGCGGGATCAGCATGACGTCGTCCCGCCCGTCGAACTCCCGGAACAGCTCGGTGACCGGGAAGCAGTCGGTCGCGGCGTCGCCCATGTCGCCGACCTCGGCGTGCGACGACCGATGGAGTGACGCGACGTCCCCCTTGTACATGACGTTGCGGTCGCCGCCGCCGGGCGTCATGCCCGACCACTCGTAGCCGACGAAGATGACGCACCGGCCGTCCTCGTGGAAGCGGTCGATCTCGCGGCGCAGGCGCTGCCACTCGTCCTCGGTCACCTGGAAGTCGTTGGCCTGGTGGCACATCATGTCGAGCAGCGCGATATCCCGCCCGAACGCGAAGTACTCCTCGATCGTCCCCGTGCCGACCGTCGCCCGCGTCTGCCCGTGCAGATCGCCCCAGAAGGTCTTGGGCTCCCCCGCCCGCAGCCCGCGGATCAGGTTCGATTCCGCGCGATGCCCGCCGTGAACGGCGGCGATCCGCGTCTCGGCGCCGCGCAGGCGGAGGCCGGCCAGCCGCGCGACCGCCACTTCCCCGCTCCGGAAGGCGACCGCGGGCGGCAAGCCGTCGACGGCCGCGCCCGTCGCCTCGAGCGCGAGCGTGCCCTCGAAGCGCTCGCACGGGTTGCCCCACACGTCTTCCGCCTTCACGAGGGCGTCGAACGCCTCTCCGGGCCGGACGGTGGTCGGCCCCACGGCCACCACCCGGTGGCAGGCCCCGCCCACGACGTCGACCCTCGGCGAGTCCTCGAGGACCGCGTACAGCTCCGTGCCGAAGGGGTCGACGAAGAAGCGCCACTCGCAGCCGCGCTCGCGGAAGGTCTGGGCGCGCGAGCCCGGCCCGCCCCCACTCGTGTCGCCCACGGTGATCCAGATGCGGTCACCGGGGTAGAGCGAGCCGTCGGCGACCGACACGACGAGCGTCTTGAACCACGGGCGCACCTGACCGCGCGGCTCGAAACCGATCTGGGCGACGGCGGTGGAGCACTTCGTCTCGAGCCGGACGGTGGTGTAGTTCGCCGCCTTCGCGTTGGTGAACTGCGGCGTGCCCCAATCGGAGGCGAACCGCCACGCGATCTTGAGCCGCGCGCGCTCGTCGTAGCCGTACGCCCCGACCTCGTACGCGAGCGTCCACGTCCCGTACTGCCCCGCCACCACCGGACCGTCGGGCGTGATCCAGGCGCGACCGATGTAGCGGGGATCGGTGTTGATCGGCATCAGTTGCCGGGAAGCTGGATGGGACAGCTCATCGGGGAGCGAGGCGCTCCACGATGCCCCGCGCCGGGGACATCCGGACGCGGTCGCCGGTCTGGAGCACGCTGAAGGGATCGGGACGGACGCGGTGCATCACCGGGATGCCGGCGAGCACCAGCCCCTGGATCATCACGGGGTTCGTGCGGCCGAAGAGGACGCCGGCCGGGGCGACGCCCCGGCCGACGAGCGCGAGGAAGGCCCAGCCCGCCGCCACGCCTCCCTGCACCGCCGGGAAGTAGACGATCTTGCCGGCGAGCGAGCGCCCCTCGAGGGCGTGGCCCTTGCGCGAGATGACGCCGGTCTCGCGGTCCATGTCGTAGCGGATCGAGAAGCTGTCGCGGGAGAGCACGATCTCGGCCTCGACGTCGGCGCCGAAGCCTGGCGGCGCGGTGATGACGGCGTCCGGCGTCACGCCAGGCGTCCCTCGGCGGGGAGCCGGCCCGTCACGGCCGCCTCGATGCAGATGTCGGTCCGCCGCAGGATCGGGTGGAGGCGGTAGCCGCCGATGATGTTGGCGACCTTCGCCGAGTTCGTCAGCACGTTCGCCCACCCGAACGCCGCCGCCATCTTCGCGGGCTCCATGATGTACCAGCAGGCACCGGACAGCACCTGGCCCCCGGCGTCCTCGATGGCCTTCACGTAGCCGAGGTGCCGCGCGACCTCGCGGTTCGCGAAGTCCGTCGTCACGATGAGCGCGGTGTTGCCGTGCGCCCGACGGCCGCGCAGCAGCTCGACCACCCGACGCAGCTCGAGCACCGAGAGCTGCGGTCCCGAGAACACGACGACGTCGATCTCCGGGCGGTTCTCGGGATACGTCCGGTAGAAGGCGGCGAGCGCCGCGTCATCGACGACGTGCGACGTCGCCGGCTCCCGGGCGCGGAACGCGTCGGCGTCGGTGCGCGCCTCCGGCGTCACCCCGACCATGTGATACATCGCGCAGGAGCCGTAGGAGGCCAGTGCCGCGCCGAAATGCTTCAGGTCGTCGCCCGTGGGCGTCGCGGGCATGCCGGTGAGCACCGGGACCGTCCAGTAATCGAGCGTCCGCCGTCCGACGATCCCGCCGAGCGCGCCCCAGTCGGCGTAGTCGCTCAGTGCACAGCGCACCTCGAAGCGCGGGCCGCCGGCGCGCTGGTCGTCCAGGTGATAGCCGTAGGCCGGCGTCACGCCGGTGAGGCCCGCGGCCACGGCCGCCGGCCCCGCCTCGTAGTTGGTGCGCGCGCCCGTGACGGAGTTCGCCCAGATGACGGTGCCCGTGTCGCCCCAGGCGAGATGCTCGCCGAAGTGCGGCTGGTAGACGGTTTGATAGTTGATGCAGGTATCGACCTGGAGCGCGCCCAGCGCCCGCAGATGGGCGACGAGCGCCCGCTCGCGCGCGACGAGCGCGGGGTCCTGGCGCACGCTGGCCGCCCGCTCGAAGTCGACGCAGCGGGCGTTGGTGGTGACGGGCACGACGAAGCGACCGCCCTGGGCCACGAGCGTCTCGATGAAAGCGAAGCCCGCGTCGCCCATCACTTCCATGTCGCCCATCATGTGGACGTTGGTGACGGGGACGAACGCCTCGGCGCCGAAGAAGTCGCCGACAGCGATCTGCTGCTCGATGGCGACGCGGGCGGGCTCGCCGGCCTCGCCGCCGCGGATCCGCTGCTCGCGGTCCGTGAGCTTCATGGGCCGCTCATCGTAGCATGCCCTCGGATGGACACGGACGCCGGCAGACCGGAGCATGGCTCATGGTCACCCGAACACCCGCCGTCGACGTCGGAGACCCCGCGCCGGACTTCAGTCTTCCCTCGGTCAATCGCGACGGCGTCGTCGGGCTTGCGGACTACCGCGGGCGGACGCCCGTGTTCCTCGGGCTCTACCGCGGGCTCCACTGCCCGTTCTGCCGCCGGCATCTCGCCCAGCTCGACCTGACGCCCGAGAAGCTCGAGCAGATCGTCGCGCGCCACGGCACCCAGCTCGCCGGCCAGCGCGCAAGCGCCATAAAGCGCCTTCTCCGGCATGGCGGGCGGCTGCCAGCCGTGTGACAGCGCGGATGAAGCGCGGGGCATCGCGCGCCGATCCTGCCAGAGCGCGTGGGAGAAGTCAAACCGCAGCCTCGACGCCATAGCTCCGCTCTAACGCCGGGCACCGACGCGATCACCGCGCTGCGATGCTGCAAGCTCAGCGGCCGGTTCGAGGACTTCTGAGAGCGGCGGTCAGCGGCGCCGGCTGTCCGCGTCGGGTGAGGTCATCTCACAATCCTGACGTGCGCCCGGCCGGGCGGCGCGCGTCGAGACCGAGCCGGACGGCCGCCGCCAGGTCCGGGGCCAGCGGACAGTCGCGCTCGCCCCAGAAGCCGCGCGGATCGAGAAGCACGGCCGCCATCTCCGCGCTGCGCGCTCCCAGCACGTCCACGGAGTAGAGGTCGCCCACATAGACGGCCTCGTCCGGCGCGACGCCGGCCTCGGCGAGAGCGATGCGGAAGATGCGCGGATCGGGCTTCTCCACCCCCACCACGGCCGAGTCGATGATGAAGTCGAGGTGCGCGGCAAGCCCCGTGGCCTCGAGGATCGAGCGCACCGACCCGTTGGAGTTGGAGATGACGCCCGCCACGAGCCCCGCCCCCTTGACGCGCCGGAGCGCAGCCTCGGCGCCCGGATCGGCCACGTTCCAGAGCCCCACCGGCAGGTTGTAGCCCCGCCGCCACCGCGCGATCTCCTCGATCTCCGGCTCGCCGGTGATCCCGAGGGGCTCGAGGATGTAGCGGAGATAGCGGCCGTGAGTGGTCCGGCTCTCGGTGGAGGCGCGCTCCATCGTGCCGCTGTCGGTGCGCGCCCCCGGCCCCAGGTGCACGTCGAGCCGCACGCGCGCGCGCAGCTCCGCCTCTTCCACGGCCGCGAAGCTCACACGGTGTCCCCGCGCCCGCAGCTGCTCCGCGATGGCGCCATAGTTCATCCGCACGAGCGTGTTGCCCGCGTCGAAGATGATGGCCCGGAGCGGCCGTGAGCGTCGCATGGCGCTCCATTATAATGGAACGCCATGACCGCCCTGGGCGCTGGCCTGCGCTGGATCAATCTCCTCGCGGGCATCCTCCTCATCGGGCTCTTCACGGCCTCCCTGCTCGCGGGGCCGCGCCTGCGTCCCATGGCGCGCGCCTGGGACGAGGGCCTCGGCCGCTGGGCGCGGCGGCTGGCCGGGCTCGCGCTCCTCTCGGGCCTGCTGCTCGTGGCGCATCAGTCGGCTCACCTCGCCGGACGGCCCGCTGCCGCCCTCGAGCTCGCCGCGTGGCTCGGCGTGCTGCTCGAGACCCGCTGGGGCGCGGTCTGGCTCTTCCGCCACGTGCTGCTCCTCCTGCTCGCGGCTCTCGCGCTCCTGCGCGAGCGCGAGGAGTCGACTGCCGACTGGGCCGCGCTCCGGATCGAGTCGTGGCTGCTGGGCGCGGCGGCGCTGGCGGCGCTCGGCTGGGCGGGCCATGCCGCCGCGGTGGAGCCCGGAGCGCTCTGGGCCGCGCTGGCGGACGCGACCCACCTGATCGCCGCGGGCGCCTGGCTCGGCACCCTTCTGCCCCTGAGCCTCCTGCTCCGCTCCGCCTCGCGCGAGGCTGGGGCCGACAGCCGGCCCGAGGCCGTCGTCGCTGTCCGTCGCTTCTCCGGCATCGCGCTGGCCGCGATGCTGCTGCTCGGCGCCACCGGCATCGGAAACTCGTGGAGCCAGGTGGGCGGCGTGCCGGCCCTCGTGGGCACCCGCTATGGCCGGCTGCTGCTCCTCAAGATCGTCCTCGTGCTCGCCGTTCTCATCGTGGCGAGCCGGAGCCGGCGGCTGCTTCCGGCCCTTTCCGGCGATGCCGCCGAGGTGGGCCGCCCCGCCATGGCGCGGCTCGGCAGGCTGGTGGCCATCGAGTGGGTGCTCGGTGCGCTGGCCCTGGTGGTCGTCAGCGTCCTCACCGTCACCCCGCCGGCGCGACACGAGAGCCCGTCGTGGCCGCTGTCGTTCCGCTTCTCGTACAACGTCGCCGTCGGCCCCGCCGGCCTTCAGCCACGCGTGCTCGTCGGCAGCCAGGTCGCCGTGGTGGGCCTGCTGGCAGTGGTCACGGGTGCGCTGCTCAGGAGGCGCCGGGGCCTGGTGCTCGGCGCAGGCGCAGCGGCCATAGCTGCAGGGCTCCTCCTCGCCCTGCCGCCCATGACCGTGGACGCCTATCCATCCACGTACCGCCGTCCGGCCGCGACCTACCACGCGGGCTCGGTGACCAGGGGCATGGCGCTCTACAGAGAGCATTGCGCGGAATGCCACGGGGCGGCCGGGCTGGGCGACGGTCCGCGTGGATCGGGGCTCCCCAGGAAGCCGGCCGACCTCACTGGGCCTCACACGGCCGAGCACACGGCGGGCGACATCTTCTGGTGGCTCACCCACGGCATCCCCCGGGGCGGCATGCCGGGCTTCGCCGAAAAGCTCGGCGCCGAGGAACGCTGGGATGTGGTCAACTTCCTGCGCTCCCTCGCCTCATCCGCGCAGGCGCGCGGGCTCGGCTCGGCGGTGGAGCCCGACCGGCCCCGGATCGTCGCTCCCGACTTCAGCTACTCCGCTGGTCCAGGGCCGGGTCGGGCCCTCAAGGAGTTTCGAGGGCAGCGGGCCGTACTCCTCGTATTCTTCAGCCTTCCGAGCTCTCGAGACCGGCTCGCGCGGCTGGGGCGGACCTACGAGACGCTGCGGGCGCTGGGCGGCGAGATCCTCGCGGTCCCGCTGGACGGCGGCGCCAGGATCATCAGACGCCTCGGAGGACCCCCCCCGATCCTCCTTCCCGTGGTGACCGAGGGCAGCGAGGAGATCGCGCGGACCTATGGCCTCTTCCGGGTTACCCTGTTGCCCGATGGTCTCCGCCCCGACCCGCCGATGCCCGAGCACATGGAGCTCCTGATCGACCGCCAGGGGTATCTCCGCGCGCGCTGGATCCCCGGAGGGGCGGCCCCCGGCTGGTCGGATCCCGCCGCCATCCTCGCCGAGCTCGGGCGGCTCACCCTCGAGAGGCCGGCGCCGCCGCCGGCCGAGCATGTCCACTGAGGCCGGACACTCGATGAGGCTCTGGCGGGTTGTGCTCCTCGTGAACCTGGCGCTCGCCGCCGGGCTCTTTCTCGGCTACCTCGCCTGGGGCCGGCAGATCCCGCGCCTCGAGGAAGCGCTGGCGCTCTCCCGCCAGCGCGGCGCCTTTCCGGGGGTGGAGCAGGTCTTCACGGGCCAGGGCGTGGTGCGCGGGCTGCTCCCCGAGCTGAACGTCGTCATCCTCACCCACGATGACATCGCCGGCTTCATGCCCTCCATGACCATGGGCTTCCAGATTCAGGACCCGCAGCTGCTCGCTGCGACAGGGATCGGCGACCTCGTGCGGTTCACGCTCAGGGGCATCCCGCCGAGAATGACGATCACCGAGATGACGACGCAGGGGAAGATGTGAGCGATCCCTATCAGATCGGCTTCAGCCCCGACCAGCGCTGGTTCGTCATCTTCCGCACCCACGACCTCCGCCGGATGGCGCAGGCGCTCTCGCCCCGGCGCCGACGCCCGGCATGATCGCGCCCCTTCGCAAAGCGCATCGGCGGATCTGGATCGTCTGGATCGTCCTCATCGCCGCCGCCGCGGCGGTGATCCTGGCAGTGCAGCCGTGAGCGTCACCGCCAAGTGGAAGCTCGACGCGACCCTCGCGCTCCTGATCCTCGTCTGGTTCGCCGGCGGCCGCGCTCTCTTCCCCGGCCCCGACCGCGACGTCTTCCTGGTGCGCGCCAGCGCGACGCTCGCGTTCCTCCTGCTGAGCACCGTGCTGAGCCTCGGCCCTCTGGCCAGGCTCTGGCGTCCCGCCACGCGCCTCATCTATCACCGGCGCCATCTGGGCGTCACCACCTGGGCGCTGGGAGCCCTCCATGCCGGCCTCGTCCTGCACTACGCCGCCGGCTGGGACCCGAGAGGGCTCCTCGATGCCGCCCAGGGCGAGCGCTTCCTCGGTATCCCGTACCCTGTCCTCGGCGCCGCGGCCCTCGTCATCCTCACCGCCATGGCGCTCACCTCGTGGGACCACTTTCTCCACGCCTGGGGGCCCGCGAGCTGGAAGCGCCTCCACATGGCCGTGTACGCGGCGTACGGCCTGCTGGCCATTCACGTGCTGACTCGGCTCGCTTCCGAGGAGGGGCCGATCCCCTGGGCGCTGGCCGGGGGGTTCTTCGCCGTGGTCGGCACCCCGGCGGCGCTCCACATCGCCGCCGGGGTCAAGGAGGCCGCCGCCGATCACGCGGCGCCCCCGGGGCCCGACGGCCTCGTCCCGCTGGGGTGCTTCGCCGATCTCGCCGAGGGCGAGGCCAGAGCCGTCTGCGCGAGTGGCGAGCGGATCGCCATCGTGAGGCTGGAGGGCCGGCTCCACGCCGTCTCCAACGTGTGTCCGCATCAGAACGGCCCGCTGGGCGAGGGGCGCGTCCGCGACGGCTATCTCGAGTGCCCGTGGCACGGGTATCAGTTCGACCCGCGCACGGGCCAGGGTCCGCCCGGCTTCTCGGATTTCGTCTCGACGTATCCCCTGGTGACCGTCGGCGAAACCACCTATCTCGCCCGCCCGTCTCCACCTCTTCGAATACAATGTCCCTCATGACCTCCACGGCCGAGGCGCGCTGGCGGGCGGCATGCCTGGCGGGCCTTGCCGCCTTCGCCGCGCTGGGACTCGCCGCCCTCCTCGCCGGAATCGCTCCCGGCGACGTCACGGTCCGCCAGGGCCTCATCGACGGCCAGACGTCGAGGATGCTCGAGGTCGCCCGGTGGGTGAACTCCGGGGGCACCGTCCGGGTGCTCGTCCCGGCCATGCTCCTGCTCTTCGCGCTGTCCCCGGTGGCCCGACGGCACTGGTGGCTGTGGGGCGCCGTCTTCGCCGTCTCGGGCCTCGCGGAGACCGCCGCGAAGTTCCTCGTGGGAAGGCCGCGGCCGGCCGGCGAGTCCTTCGGCTTCCCCAGCGGTCACTCGACCGCCGTCGCGACGTTCGCCGTGATCCTCATCTACGTGCTGAGCCGCGAGCGCGCGAGCCGTCGCCGGCGCGTGGCCCTCGTGGCGCTGGCCGTGATCCTCGTCCTGGGAGTCGGCTGGGCCCGCATCATGCTCAACGCCCACTGGCCCACCGACGTCCTCGGGGGCTGGGCGCTCGGCACGGCCTGCGCCGCAGGCGGGGCGTGGTGGGAGAGCGCGCGACTCGCCGCGCTGCGAGGCGACTCCTGAGCCGGCGCTGGCGCCGGGGATGGCGCGCGGCGGTCGCGCTCCTAGCGCTCGGCGCGGCCGGCTGCACCGAGCCCCCAGCGCCGTCGTCGAAGCCGCTGGTGGTCGCCACCTTCTATCCGCTTTACGAGTTCTCGCGGCAGGTCGCGGGCGATCGCGCCGAGGTCATCTCGCTCGTCCCGACCGGCGTGGAGCCCCATGACTGGGAGCCCTCGCCGCAGGACGTGGCGCTGCTGCAGCGGGCGCGCCTCCTGGTCTACAACGGCGCCGGCCTCGAGCCCTGGGTGGGCAAGCTCCTCGGGGACGCGGCGACGAAAGCCACGGCCGTGAACATCACGCAGGGGCTCCCGCTCATGACGGGGACCGGCGGCGGGCCCCCCGACCCCCATGTCTGGCTCGACCCCGTGCTGGCCCAGGCCATGGTGGAGCGCATCCGGGAGGCGCTGGCCACGAGCGACCCCGGGGGGACAAGCGCCTATGCCGAGCGTGCCCGCGCATTCCAGGCGATGCTCGCGCTCCTGGACCAGACCTACGCGGCGGGCCTCGCCCGCTGCGCCCGCCGGGAGATCGTCGTCTCCCACGCGGCCTTCGGCTATCTGGCCGCCCGCTACCGGCTGTCGGTGGTGCCGGTCATGGGGCTCGCGCCCGAGGCGGAGCCGAGCCCGGCCCAGCTCGCCGCCATCGTCCGGTTCGCGCGCCAGAAGAAAGTGAAGTACATTTTCTTCGAGACGCTCGTGAGCCCGCGGCTGGCCGAGACGCTGGCCCGGGAGATCGGAGCCCGGACGCTGGTCCTGAACCCGGTGGAAGGGATCACGCCGGAGCAGGCGAGAGCGGGCCAGGGCTACGTGGCCTTGATGGAGGAGAACCTGAAGAACCTGCGCGTTGCCCTGGACTGCTCGTGAGGCCTTTCGTCGAGATCGAGGACGTGGGCTTCAGCTACGGCGAGGTGCGGGTGCTCGAGGGCATCAACCTCACCGTGGAGGCCGGAGACTTCCTGGGCATCATCGGACCCAACGGATCCGGCAAGACCACGCTCCTCCGCCTCGCACTCGGGCTGCTGCAACCGTCGAGCGGCAAGGTGCGCCTCTTCGGGCATGCGCCGGAAAGCTTCCGCCAGTGGGGGCGCGTGGGCTACGTGCCGCAGAAGGCGACACTCGATCCCGGGCTGCCGGCCACGGTCCAGGAAGTCGTGGCGAGCGGGCTCGTGGCCGCGCTCGGGCTTCTCGGGCGCGCGGGCGCCGTCGAGCGCCGCCGCGTCGGCGAGGTCCTCGCCCACGTGGGCATGGACGCGCTGGCGGCGGCGCGCATCGGCACCCTCTCTCCGGGCCAGCAACAGCGCGTCCTCATCGCGCGCGCGCTCGTCTCCAACCCCGAGCTGCTGATCCTCGACGAGCCCACGGGCGGCGTGGACCCGGAAGCGCAGACGAGCTTCTACGCCCTGCTGCAGCATCTCCACCGGGAGCGGGAGGTCACCCTGATCCTGGTCAGCCACGACATCGGCGTGGTGGCAAAAGAGGTCACCAAGCTGGCCTGCCTGAATCGGCGCCTCATCTTCCACGGCCGACCCGGGGACTTCCTGAATGACGCCGCGCTGGCCGCGCTCTATGGGCCGGCCGTGCGCGTCGTCGCCCACCACCACTAGTGCCGGCCCAATGAACTTCGCCATACGTCGTTCTCGGTCGGCGCGGGCGCTCAACGTACAGCCAGTACGCCTCGCGCCCGCGCCGGCTCGCTCCGCTCGCCCGCGTGCCCGTCTCCGCTCGCCTGGCCTGCGGCTGCGGCTCGCACTGCGGGGCCTCGTCTGGCTCGTTCCTTGGGCCGGCACGGTGCGCTCGCACAGGGGGACCAGACGAGACTCGCTGAGGACTGGCTAGGACTGTCGCGATGCCCGAGTTCCTCGAGTACGGCTTCATGCACCGCGCCTTCGTGGCCGGCGCCATGACGGCCATCATCTGCCCCTCCATCGGCGTCTTCCTGGTCCCGCGCCGGCTCTCGCTCATCGCTGACACGCTGGCGCACGTGGCGCTGGCCGGCGTGGCCCTCGGGCTCTTCCTGGGCATCTCCCCCGTGCTGGGAGCGCTCGTGGTGACGGTGGCGGGCGCGGTAGGCATGGAGCGGCTCCGGTCCCGGGGCGCGCTCCAGGGCGACGCAGCGCTGGCGGTGTTCCTCTCGGGCGGCTTCGCGCTCGCGGTGGTGCTGATCAGCCTGGCCCGCGGCTTCAACGCCGACCTCTTCGCCATCCTGTTCGGCAGCATCCTCACGGTGAGCCCCACCGACGTGTGGCTCATCGTGGGCCTGGGGGCTCTGGTCGGCGCCGCCATCGGCCTCTTCTACCGGCAGCTCTTCGCCATCACGCTCAACGAGGATCTCGCGCGCACCAGTGGGGTGCCGGTGGCCGCGCTGAACCTGATGCTGACGGTGCTCACCGCGCTGACCACCGTCGTCGCCATGCGGATGGTGGGCGTGCTCCTCGTCAGCGCCATGATCGTCATCCCCACCCTCACGGGCTTCTCGCTGGGCCGGAGCTTCCGCCAGGCCCTCGGCATCGCCATCGGCATGGCGCTCCTGTCCGTCACCGCGGGGCTCATCGCCGCCTACTACCTGAGGCTCGCCGCGGGGGGCGCCATCGTGCTCACGGCGCTCCTCATCTTCGCCGCGGCCTCCCTCGCCAGCCGGGCGGGCCTCCGCCGTCCACTCGGGCTCCGCGCGTGAGCGGCAGGATTCTGTGGGGCGCGACCGCCGCGCTCCTCGGCGTGGCGGTGCTGGCCGGGGCGGGCGCGGCGGCCGAGGACAGCAGCCTATGCCCCCGCTGGCGCCAGGCCTTCGCCTCCATGCCCATCCACATGGTCACGGTGGAGAGCAAGGGCCGGACCATGGCGCTCCGGGTGCGTGTCGCGCGGACGGGGGAGCAGCAGGCGGCGGGGTTCCAGTGCGCCACCCGCGAGGAGATCGAGCGACACCTGATCCTCTTCGACTTCGGCGAGGAGATCGTCACCCAGTTCCACATGCAGAACGTGCCCGCTCCGCTCGACATCGCCTTCGCCAAGGCCGACGGCAGCGTCTTCTCCATCCTGCGCATGGACCCGAGCCCCACCGCGCTGTACGGGCCCATGGGCCGCTTCCGCTACGTCCTCGAGGCACGGAAGGGCTTCTTCGAGAGCCAGGGCCTGCGGCAGGGCGAGGTGCGGCTGGTGGCCCCGCCGACCCGCTGAGCCTCCCCGTGCACCAGCGCCACACCCACGGCTCGCGGCACAAGTCCCGGCTCCTGGGCGCGCTGGCCCTCACCGCAACGGTGCTCGTGGTGGAGCTGGCCGTCGCCCTGTGGACCGGAAGCCTCTCGCTCCTGGCCGACGCCGCCCACATGTTCACCGACGCGGGCGCCATCCTGCTGAGCCTCGGGGCGATCTGGGTGGCCGAGCGGCCCGCCACCGCGACCAAGACCTATGGCTACTACCGGGTGGAAATCCTGGCCACGCTGGTCAACGGGGTCCTCCTCTGCGTGCTGGCGCTGCTCATCCTCTGGCACGCCTGGGGGCGCCTCTGGGCGCCGCCCGAGGTGGCCGGTGTCCCGATCGTCGTGGCAGCGGCCCTCGGGCTGGCGGCGAACCTCGCCAGCATGCGCCTCCTCCACGGCGGCGCCGCCGAGAGCCTGAACGTGCGGGGCGCCTACCTCGAGGTGCTGGGGGACGCGCTGAGCTCGGGGGCGGTGCTGGTCGCCGGGGCCGTCATCGCCCTCACGGGCTGGCACGTGGCCGACCCGCTGGCCGGCGCCGTCATCGGGCTGCTGATCCTGCCCCGCACCGGCGCGCTCCTCTGGCAGGCCGTGAACGTGCTGCTGGAGGGCGTGCCCCCGCACCTCGACGTCACCGAGATCGGGCTCGCGCTGGCCGAGGCCCCGGGGGTGCTCCGCGTCCACGACCTCCACATCTGGACGCTCACGTCGGGGCGCGAGGCCATGAGCGCGCATGTGGTGGTGGACGCCGGCGCCGCGAGCGATCGCATCCTGCAGGCCCTCCACCTGCTCCTGCACGCCCGCTTCGGCATCGACCACACCACGATCCAGGTGGAGACGGACAGCTCCTCACTCCTGCAGATCACGCCGTCGGCGCGCGTGCCGTAGGAGCGCGGAAGCCCCAGCCCGCGGTCGGCGAGGCGGGTGATGGTTGCCCGATGGGGCGGCCGACGACGACGCGCTCCTTGGAGGAGTGGACCGCGCGCCCGAGCGCCGCGCGGCCGATCCCCACCGCCTCGACCCGCTCAGGCGAGCGAGCCCATCACCAGTCGCTCGTGCAATGCGCTCAGCATCTCGTCGATCCCCGCGCAGGCCCAGACGCGGAAGAAGGGCGACTGCTGCAGGGCGCCGAACTCGCGGGCCACCCGCTCCTGGGTCTGCTGCGGGGTCTCGCCGAACCGGGCCGCGCGGATCCCCTCGTACACCACGCGGTCCTTGTGATAGATCGCCGGGAACTCGGTGTAGTGGTAGAGGTACTGAAGGTCCCGGGTGTAGAACACGGCCACCGGGATGGACTGGAAACGCTGACCGTTCTTCGCGTTCATGAACGCGGCCATGATGTCCGCGTTGCTGTCAGGGTCGCCCTCGACCTCGGGCCGCTGGCTCTTGCTGAACTTCCGGCCGTCGCGATTGAAGATGCGGAGCTCCATCCCCGTGGCCTCGGCCACCCGCGCCAGCATGGGCACGTCGCGCCGGCAGTCGGACGACCAGTCCTCGGAGAGGACGAGGATCTTGGCGGGCCCGCCGGGCTGGGCGCAGAGCCACGTCCACCCCGCGGCCTGATGATCGCTCAACCGGCTCGCCGCGTACCAGGCGCGCACCACCCCGCTCAGGTCTTTCCGCCCCTCGCCGCCCGAGCCCTCGCGCTCGAGATTCTCGGGGCTGGCGATGTACGCGAGGTACCTCTCGAAGGTCATGCCGGAGTCGAAGCGTTCCGGCGTCACCACGCTCTTCGTGCGGTCCATGTGCCCTCTCTCTCCTCCGAGGTGGCGATCAGAAGATGGCGATCGGGTGCGCGGGCGCGCCCGTGCTCCCCATGAGCCGGATCGGCGCCGCGGTGAAGAGGAACTCGTTCCGGCCCTCCTCGGTGCAGGCCCGGGCGAGCCGCTCGGGATCAGTGTTGTCCACCAGCGCCAGGCCGAGGAACGGGATGGCCAGGTGCGCGCTCATGCCGAAGCCCGGGTACCCGCTCGGCCGCTCGTCCATCATGTCCCACGAGATGGCAGCGATGTCCTTCTCGCGGAACCACTCGAGGCAGGAGACGTGCAGCCCCGGGTGCGGCGACACACGCGGCACCCAGTCGGGATGCGCCTTGATGAAGGCCTCGTTGCCGCTGCGCACGACGACCACGTCGCCGGGCTGCACCACCACGCCCGCGCGGGCGGCGACCGCGTCCATCTCCTTCGGCGTCACCGGCTCGCCCACCTTGACGTACCCCTCCTTGCGCCCGGCCGCCACGTCGAGGAAGACACCGCGCGTGGTGATGCCGTCGAAGAGCGGGTCGATGGGGCACCAGGTGGCGCCGGCGGCGGTCACGCTGTCCGCGAAGGGGCGGCCGTTGTACAGCTCGCCGTCCCAGCCCACGTGGCAGAGGGCGTCGATGTGAGTGATGGTGAATCCGTGGTAGACGAGGTCGAAGCGGTCGAGCACCACGTCCACGCGCTCGCGCTTGGAGGGGAACGTCGCGTGGTACATGAGCACGGGCTGCGGGCCGATGTCGCGGGCGAGGGAGACCGGGCGCCCCTTCTTGACGAGGGCCTGGGCCGCCGCCTGCTGGGCCGGCGTGATGAGGTTCACCGTGCCCTTCTGGTCGTCGTGCCCCCAGCGGCCCCAGTTGTTCAGCTCCTTGAAGTAGGCTTCGACGCGATCCTGAGTGGGCAGCTTCCCATCGGCCATCTCTCGGCTCCTCGAGTGAAGGTGGGCGGCGATGCCAGGCGCGGCAATGACCAGGCGACAGTAGCGGGAGAGCGCCCCGCCCGTCAAGCGTGCTATATAGAGCCCTGACTCGCGATCAATGGACACCCCGAGCGCGTATATCGCGCCATCAGTTCCCTCCCCCCCAGTGGGAGAGAGGATAAAGGTGAGGGGGGCAGGAAACGGAGTCAGGATGCGCATAGGCATCGACGTGGGCGGGACGTTTACGGATGTCGTGCTGGTGGACGACGCCACCGGGCAGATCCACTACGCCAAGACATCCACGACGCCCGGCAATCTGGCCGACGGCGTTCTGGGGGGTATCGAGAAAGTGCTGGCCATCGCCCGCAAGTCGATTGACGACCTGGCCTACATCGTCCACGGCACGACCATCGGCACCAACGCGCTGATCGAGAGGACTGGAGCGCGCACGGGCCTGATCACCACCGAGGGGTTCGTGGACGTCCTGGAGATCGGCCGCTGCCAGCGCCCGCAGGAGGGCATGTATGACTTCTCGGTGGACATGCCGCCCCCGCTGGTCCCACGCGATCTCCGCCGGCCGGTCAGGGAGCGGATCGACCGGGACGGGATGGTCGTGACGCCGCTGGACGAGCGCACGGCCGAAGCCGCCGTGGATTGCCTGCGAGAGGGCCGGGTGGAGGCGATCGCCGTCAGCCTGCTGTGGTCGTTTGTGAACCCGATCCACGAGCGCCGCATCGCAGACATCATCGCCCGGCGCCTCCCGGGAGTGCCGGTGTCGCTCTCGAGCACCGTCGCGCCGGAGTTCAGGGAGTTCGAGCGGACCTCGACCACCGTGCTGAACGCCTACCTGCAGCCCGTGACGGCTACCTATCTCGACAGCCTCTCGGCCAGGCTGGCTCGCGAGTACGGCCGCGAGCTGGACGTGCGGATCATGCAGGCCAACGGCGGGTCGATGACGATCCGGGACGCCCGCCAGCGGGCCGTGAACATGGTCAACTCCGGGCCGGCGGGCGGTGTCATCGCCGCGAGCTTCATCGGCCAGCTGACGGGTTTCGCGCAGGTCGTCGGCGTGGACATGGGAGGCACGAGCTTCGATATCTCGGTCATCGATCGCGGCCGGCCCCCCATCAGCGCGGAGCGGTCGTTCTGCGGCTATCCGGTGCGCATCCCCGTGATCGACCTCGACAGCATCGGCGCGGGTGGCGGGAGCATCGCCTGGATCGACGCCGGCGGGGCGCTGAACGTCGGCCCCCGGAGCGCGGGCGCCCAGCCGGGCCCGGCCTGCTACGGGCGCGGCGGGGAGCGCCCGACGGTCACGGACGCGAACCTCGTGCTGGGGCGGCTGAACCCGGAGTATTTCCTGGGGGGAGAGATGTCGCTCGACGTCGAGGCGGCCCACCAGGCGACCCGCCAACACGTCGGGGAGCCCCTGGGCCTGTCCGTCGAGGACGCGGCCGCGGGGATCATCCGCATTATCAACGCCACCATGACCAAGGGCATCTCCGTCAATTCGATCGAGCGGGGACACGACGTGCGCGAGTTCGCCCTGATTGCCTTCGGCGGAGCCGGCGCGCTGCACGCGGCGGACCTGGCGGACGAGATGGGCATCCGCACGGTGATCGTGCCCACCCTGTCCGGCAACCTCTCCGCCCTCGGGTTGCTCGTCTCGGATGCGCGGCACGACCTCGTCCAGACCTGCGGCCGGCTCGCCGCCGAGGGCAACCCCGCGGATCTTGCGCGACGGTTCGAGGCGCTCGAGGCAGAGGTCCTGGAGCGGCTCAGGCGGGATGGCTTCCCTCCCGATCGATTGGAGGTCCTCTGGACGGTCGATGCCCGCTATGAGGGGCAATCCTACGAGATCAACGTCCCCGTGGCCCACGATCTCGATCTCGCCGCGCTGGCCCGAGACTTCAACGCCCTCCACCAGCGTCTCTACGCGTACAGTTCCCCCCAGGAGAGCGTCCAGCTGGTCAACCTGCGGGTGACCGGCATCGGGCGCGTGCCGCCGGTGCGTCTCAGGGGGCTCGGCGCCGGGTCGGACGCTGCACGGCCTCTGGCCGCCCCCAGGCCAAAGGCCCACGGGCCGATCTTCTTCTTCGGCCGTGGCTTCGTCGAGGCGCCGGTGTACGAGCGAGACCACCTCCCGGTCGGGGTCGAAATCGCCGGTCCCTGCCTGGTCGAGGAGATCATCGCGGGGACCGTCATCACTCCCGGCTGGATCGCGCGAGCCGACGAGTACGGCAACCTGATTCTGACGAGGCGGTAACCGGGGAGGCCGAGCGATGCCAGCCGTCGATCCGATCACGATGCAGGTCGTGCGGTACGGCCTGGAGCAGATCGCGGACGAGATGGGCTACACCATAATGCGGACCGCCCGCTCGACCGTCATCAAGGAGGTGCTGGACTTCTCCTGCACGCTGGCCGACGCCCGGGGCCGGACCATCGCCCAGGCCCACCACGTGCCGATGCTGCTGGGCAGCCTGGACATCACCACGCAGCGGCTGCTCGACCACTTCAGCGGGGGATCCGAGCGGCTGGAGGAGGGCGACGTGGTCATCTCCAACGACCCCTACCTGGGCGGCCAGCACGTCATGGACATGCAGGTCTTCGCCCCGGTGTTCGAGGAGGGGACGCTGATCGGGCTCGTGGGGAACATCGCCCACCAGGTGGACATGGGGGGGATGGCGCCGGGGGGAGTGGCTGGCGGCATGACCGAGATCTTCCAGGAAGGCATCCGGTTCCCGATGATCAAGTTCCACCGGCGGGGAGTCGAGAACCCCGAGGTGGTCCGCATGATCGCCACCAACGTCCGCATCCCGGAGGTCACGCTGGGGGACATGCGGAGCCAGGTGTCGGCCGCCAGCGTCGGCGTGCGGCGCTTCAAGGAGATCTACCGGAAGCACGGCCCGGCCACCTTTCAGTCTGCCATCGAGGCGCTCCTGGACTACAGCGAGGAACGGATCCGCCAGGGGCTCCGACAGATCCCGGACGGCACCTACGCCGGCGAAGACTTCGTGGACGACGACGGCATCGGCGACGAGCCGCTCCGGGTAGCGGTGACGATCCGCAAGGCGGGAGGCGGCATCGCGGTGGACTTTGAAGGCACCAGCCCGCAGGCCCGGGGCAACATCAACTGTCCGATCGCCTCGACCTACGCGGCCGTGTACTACGTGGTGATCGCGCTGTCGGATCCTCACGTCCCGCCCAACGCCGGCGCGTTCCGGCCGGTGGAGTTCCGCATCCCCGAAGGGACGGTCGTCAACCCGCGCCCCCCCGCCGGCGTCACGGCGAGGACCAACACGACCGCCAAGATCGTGGAGGCAATGATCCGCGCCCTGGCGCAGGCGGTGCCCGACCGGGTCGTTTCGGGGTCGCACGCCCAGAGCACCACGTGCGGCTTCGTCGGCTACCACCCGCGCACCGGCAGGCGCTTCTCCTTCACCGACATCGAGGTGGGAGGCGCCCCGGCTCGACCCTACCGGGACGGGCGGGACGGCCAGGATTCCCACCTCGCCCGCTTCATGAACACGCCGATCGAGGCGGCGGAGATGGAGTTCCCCATCCTCGTGGAGCGCTTTCAGTTCCGGCCGGACTCGGGCGGCGCCGGCCTGTATCGAGGCGGGCTGGCCGTCCAGCGGGACATCAGGCTCCTGGCAGACGCCTCCTTCGCCCGCTACGCGGATCGCCACAAGTTCGCCCCGTGGGGCGTGGCGGGGGGCAAGGACGGCGCGGTCGGGGAGTTCGTGCTGAACCCCGGCCGCGAGGGCGAGCAGCGTATCCGATCGAAGGGGCTCTCCGAGCTCCGCGCCGGGGACGTCGTCAGCCTCCGCCTGCCCGGCGCCGGCGGCTTTGGTGACCCTCTCAAGCGCGACCCCGAGGCCGCCGCCCGCGACGTCCGGGAAGGGAAGGTGAGCCGCGAGGCGGCGCGGCGTGACTACGGAGTGGTGCTGAAGGCGGACATGACCGTGGACGAGCTTGACACCCAACACCTCAGAAGGAGGATAGGACCATGGAAATCACCCGGCGCGGCTTTCTCGTGAGTGCAGGAACGACGTCGCTGGTCCTGCCGTGGGCGCGGCTTGCGTGGGCACAGAAGAAGGCGAGCGTCACCATCGCCTTCCCTGAAGCCATCACCAGCATGGATCCCCAGCCGGGGAGCCGCAGCACGCCCCGAGAGTCCTTCTACCAGGCCGTCTTCGACCGCTACCTGGGCCAGGACAGTCAGCTCAAATATCGTCCTTCGATCGTCGAGGCCTGGCAGTACACCAACCCCGAGAAGACCGCCATGGACATGAAGATCCGGCAGGGGATCAGCTTCCACGACGGCTCGGCCCTCACCGCCGAGGACGTGGCCTTCAGCCTGAACCGGATGCGGGACGCGGCGCCGTACTCCGTTGTGTACAAGAACATCACCTCCATCGAGATGCCGGACCGGTTCTCGCTCCGGCTGAAGTTGGGCGCCTACAACCCCGCCTTCACCAAGTGGCTCGGCTTCCTCGCGGGCTTCGTCCTTCCCAAGGCAGCCTTTGAGAAGGCCGGCGCCGAGGAGTTCGCCAAGAACCCGGTGGGGTCGGGGCCCTACAAGGTCGTACGCTTTGTGCCGGGGAGCCTGTTGGTGCTGGAGGCCTTCGACAAGCACTGGAAGGGCGCCCCGCCGATCAAGCGGGCAACCTTCAAAGTGGTCGGGGATCCGACCGCCCGGCTCGCGGAGATCCTTTCGGGGGATTCCGACATCACGATGGAGATCCCCGTCGAGGAGTACAACCGCCTGGCAGCTCAGCCGGGTCTGAGAGGAGTGAAACAGCCTGTTACCGATGTCGCCACGCTCTTCGTCTCCCCGCGCTTCGAGCCGTTCCAGAAGGAGGAAGTCCGCCTGGCGGTCCACCACGCCATCGACAAGAAGACCCTGGTGGACAAGGTGCTCCTGGGCTTCGGCATTCCCCTGTCCACCACCGAGGCCCCGCTCTACGAGGCCTACACCGATTTCAGCTTCCCCTACAATCCCGATCGCGCCCGCGACCTCCTGGGAAAGGCGGGCTACTCGAAGTCCAACCCGCTCCGGCTCAAGGCCATGACCACCAAGGGCGCGAAGACGAAGGACTTTGAGGTCATGAGCGCCATGACCCAGATGTGGAAGGACGTGGGGATCGAAGCCGAGCTCGAGATCATCACCATCCCCCAGTTCTTCCAGCACCGAAGCGCGAAGACCATCGCCCCGCTGGCTCTCTACTTCTGGTCGAATTCCACGGGCGATCCGGTCAACTCCGTGGGGTTCATGACGCGCAACAAGGGGCCGTTCAAGGTCTGGGAGTCGCCCGACGTGGACCCGAAGGTGGATCCGATCTTCATGGAGACTGACGAGCGGAAGCGGATCGCGGCGGCCAAGGAAGCCGCGCGCTACGTGGTCGAGCGCGGCTACATCATCCCGCTCTACCAGGTGGTGATGCCGATCATCATGAAGAAGGACCTCGTGTACGACCCGTACCCGCAGGGGCTCGTCCTCCCTCAGGATATGTCCTGGACGTAACTGAATGAGTGTCCGGTATCTGCTCGGGCGAGTCGGCCTGGCGCTGCTCTCGCTCTGGGGAGTGACGGTGCTGGCGTTCGTCGTCCTGCGCGTCATCCCCGGCGACCCCGCCCTCCTCATGGCCCCCGTGGGGGCGAGCCAGGCCGACATCGCCGAGATCCGGGCCCAGTTCGGCCTCTCGGGTCCCATCTGGCTTCAGTACGTGGCGTGGGTCTGGGGGACCGTACGCGGCCGGTTCGGCAAGTCGCTTTGGCTCCAGCAGGACGCGATCCGGGTCATCCTCGAGCGGCTGCCGGCGACGCTCGAAGTGGCCCTGGCGGCCCTCGTCCTCGCGGTGGCGGGAGGCATCCTCCTCGGCGTGCTGTCGGTGCTCTGGCGCCGGACCTGGTTCGAGTCGGCGACCCTCGGCGCGGGCACCCTCGGCCTCTCCATCCCGAACTTCATCTGGGGGCTCCTCTTCATCGTCTTCTTCGGCGCCCTCCTCCGCTGGCTCCCGATCTCCGGGAGGATCGCCCCGGATTTCGACATCGCTCCGCTCACGGGGTTCCTGCTGGTCGACACGCTCCTGCGGCGGGACCCCGGCGCCTTTGGATCCGTCTTCGCCCATCTCATCCTTCCCGCCGCGGCGCTCGCGCTGCCGCTCCTCGCCGTCGTCTTCCGCGCCGTCCGCTCGGACCTGCTCACGGCGGTCCAGGAGGAATACATCGTGATGGAGAGGATGAAGGGGCTGGGGGAGCTCCGCATCATCTTCTGGCGGGCGCTCAAGAACGCGCTGATCCCGACGACCACCCTGGTGGGAGTCCAGTTCGGCTTTCTGATCGGCGGCACCGTGCTGATCGAGGCGATCTTCTCCTGGCCCGGCATCGGCCAGCTCACCCTGGCGGCGTTCCAGTACCGGGACTTTCCCCTGATCCAGGGGATCGTGGTCGTCTACGCGGTCACGGTCATCCTGGCCAACTTCCTCGTGGACCTGGCCTACGCCTTCCTGAACCCCCGAGTTCGCTACGCATGAACCCGAAGCTCCTGGGAGGCGTCGTCATCGGCCTCCTCCTCTGCCTGGCGGCGGTCCTGGCCCCCTGGCTCACTCCCCACGATCCGAACCGCCAGGATCTCTCGGCCATCCGGCAGCCGCCGGTCTGGATGGGCGGGGCGTGGGACCATCCCCTCGGAACCGACAGCCTCGGGCGGGACCTCCTTTCGCGTCTCCTCTGGAGCGCCCGCGTGGCGGTGATGGTGGCCCTGGGCGCCACCGTCTGCGCGGCAGTGATCGGCACCCCCGTGGGACTCGTGTCCGGCTATTTCCGGGGACGGCTGGACACCGTCCTGATGCGGGTCGTGGACGTGTGGATGTCCATCCCCGCCGTGCTCCTGGCCATCGCCCTGATGGCGGTCCTGGGTGTGGGGCTCCTCAAGGTGATCCTGGCGATCGTGCTCGTGGACTGGACGCGCTTCGCCCGGGTGATCCGGGGCGAGGTCCTGGCGCTTCGGGAACGGGAGTTCGTGGAGGCCTCGCGAGCGATCGGCTTGGGCCCGTTTCGCATCATGGCCGAGGAGTTGCTCCCTAATCTGGTGCCGCTGCTGATCGTGCTCGCCTCGCTCGAGATGGCGATCGCGGTGGGCGTGGAGGCGCTCCTCTCCTTCGTCGGGCTCGGCGTGGAAGCCGCGGTCCCGTCCTGGGGAAGCATGATCGCTGAGGGGCGCGGCTATCTCCTCGTCGGGTGGTGGGGGATGACGCTTCCGATGCTCGCGCTGGTGGTCACGGTGGTGGGGTTCAACCTGCTGGGCGAGGGACTCAGAGAGCGGCTGGACCCCCGCCTCCGGACCGACGCGGCCCGCTGATGCTACTCCAGGTCAAGGACCTGACCGTCCGGTACGGCGGGCACCTCGCGGTGTGGGAGGCCGGCTTCACCCTCGGGGAAGGGGAGGTCCTCGGCCTCGTGGGGGAATCCGGCGCTGGGAAGTCCACAGTTGGCCGTGCCCTCCTGCGCCTTGTGCCCGAGCCGGGCAGGATCGTGTCCGGCGCGATCGCCTTCAAGGGGCGCGACCTCCTCGGGCTCCCCGAGGCCGAGCTGCGCGCGCTCCGGGGCGCTGAGATTGCCCTCATCCCCCAGGACCCTCTCGCCGCGCTCAACCCCGCCTTCCGCATCGGGCTCCAGGCCACCGACGCCCTGGCCATTCACCGCGGGCTCTCCCGGCGGGAGGCGGCGGGCGTGATGGCCCGGCTCCTGGCCCGGATGGGGATCCCCGATCCGGAGGACACCCTGCGGCGCTATCCCCACGAGATCTCGGGCGGGATGCGCCAGCGGGTGCTCATCGCCATCGCATTCTCCTGCGGCCCGAGCCTCCTGGTGGCGGACGAGCCGACCACCTCGCTGGACGTGACGACCCAGGCCCAGATCCTCCGGCTCCTGGACGGGCTCAGGAGCGAGACCGGCGTGGCGACCTGCTTCATCACTCACGACCTCGGCATCGTGGCTCATCTCACGCACAGGGTGGCCATCCTCTACGCGGGCTGTCTCGTCGAGCAGGCCCCCACGGAGACGATCCTCGCGGCTCCGCTCCACCCGTACACGCGCGCGCTCGTCCGGTCGCTCCCGCTCGAGGGCATCATGCCAGCCCTGCGGGAACCCCCGCGCGCCTGCCCGTTCAGCGACCGCTGTCCGGAGCGCATGGCCATTTGCGACACGGCCCACCCGCCGCTGAAGAGCGTTGGAGCCGGGCACCAGGTCGCCTGCCACTTATACTGAGATGACGGCGCTCCTCGAGGTCCAGAACCTCAAGACCCACTACCGGCTGGGCGGCTGGCTCAGCCTGCGGAGGCTCCTCCGCGCTGTGGACGGAGTCGACCTCACCCTGAAGTCGCAGCAAACCTTGGCGGTAGTCGGGGAGTCGGGCTCGGGGAAGACGACCCTCGGACGGACGATCCTCCGCCTGGTGGATCCCACGGCGGGGAGGATCTTACTCGACGGCCAGGACATCTCCTGCCTCTCCCAGGCCCGACTCCGGCCGCTCCGCCGCAAGATGCAGATCGTCTTTCAGCACCCCTACGCTTCCCTCAACCCGCGCAAGCGCGTCGGCCGGATCGTCGCCCAACCGCTGTGGGTCCACCGCGTCCCCGGCGATCACCGTCGGCAGGTTAGCGAGCTTCTGGGGCGCGTGGGACTGCCTGCGTCGGCAGCGGACCACTATCCCCACGAGTTCTCCGGCGGCCAGCGCCAGCGGATCGCCATCGCGCGGGCGCTCGCGCTCAGACCCGACCTGATCGTGCTCGACGAGATCACCTCGGGGCTCGATGTCACGGTGAAGCTCCGGGTCCTGGCGCTCCTCAGGGAACTCCAGGCGGAGTTTCGCCTGGCCTACCTCTTCATCTCCCACGACCTGTCCGTCGTCCGAACCGTCAGCGACCGTGTCGCGGTCATGTACCTGGGCCGGATCGTGGAGGAAGCCCCCACCGAGGCTCTGTTCGAGCGCCCGCTCCACCCCTACACTCAGGTGCTAAAGGCCTCCATCCCCGATCCGGCGGCGCGAGGGAGCTGGAACCCGCCGGTGCTGGGCGGCGACGCGCCGAGCCCCGTGAACATGCCGCTGGGCTGCCGGTTCCACCCCCGCTGCCCGCTGGCCCAAGCGATCTGCCGGGACGTCGAGCCCGAACTTCGCGAGCTGGCGCCGGGGCGCCGGGTGGCCTGTCATCTGGCCGAGGCACCCCCTCACCCTGCCCTCTCCCCCTCGATGGGGAGAGGATAGTCGACGGGGCTCGC
>Ga0154317_1079_pt1 | contig 37215 bp, 49 predicted proteins | sample RifGroA2_FD_105611 | JGI IMG/M metagenome (GOLD analysis project Ga0154317, IMG submission 105611) | Candidatus Rokubacteria bacterium GWA2_70_23 | reverse complement strand
GGAACTCTTCGATGCGCCTCACGCGTGAAGGCGACTACGCCGTCCGGGTCGTCGTGGATCTGGCCGGGCGGTCGCCCGGAGCCATGGTCCGCACGGAGGAGCTGACGCGCACCACGCAGGTGTCCAAGGCCTACCTCGCCAAGATCATCCAGCTCCTGTCCCGCGCGGGGCTCGTCCAGACGCAGCAGGGGCCGCGCGGCGGCGTGCGGCTGCGGCGGGATCCGGCGGCGATCACGCTGCGGGAGATGGTGGAGGCGGTGGAGGGCCCGATCGTCCTGAATCGCTGTCTGATCCGGCCCGGCGAGTGCGTGCGCGACAGCTTCTGCACCGTCCACCCCGTGTGGGGCCGCATCCAGGCGGTGCTGATGCGCGAGCTCGAGGCGGTGAGCGCGAGGGACCTGGCGCAGGGTGGCGGCATGAGAGAGGAGAAGGCGACGGCATGACCGAGCGAGTCGAGCGGTTCGTCTACGACGATGGCATCGTCCGCATGTTCCTGCTGGCCACCGTGATCTGGGGGGCGGTGGGCACGGCCGTGGGGCTGCTGATCGCCCTCCAGCTGGTGGACCCGCTCTTCAACTTCCAGACGCCGTGGCTGTCCTTCGGCCGCCTGCGGCCGCTGCACACCAACGCGGTGATCTTCGCGTTCGCGGGCAATGCCATCTTCACCGGGGTGTACTACTCCGCGCAGCGGCTGCTGCGGGCCCGCATGTGGAGCGACTTGCTGGGACGGCTGCACTTCTGGGGCTGGCAGGCGATCATCGTCGCCGCCGCGGTGACGCTGCCGCTGGGCTACAACCAGTCGAAGGAGTACGCCGAGCTGGAGTGGCCCATCGACATCGCCATCACGCTCGTGTGGGTGATCTTCGCCGTGAACGTCTTCGGCACGGTGGCGCGGCGGCGCGAGCGCCACCTCTACGTGGCGCTCTGGTTCTACATCGCGACCCTCGTGGCCATCGCCGTGCTGCACATCTTCAACAACCTGGTCGTCATCGCGGGCCCCATGAAGAGCTACTCCGTGTACGCCGGGGTGCAGGATGCGTTCATGCAGTGGTGGTACGGGCACAACGCGGTGGCCTTCTTCCTGACGACCCCGTTCCTCGGCCTCATGTACTACTTCCTGCCCAAGGCCGCCGAGCGGCCGGTCTTCTCCTACCGGCTGTCCATCCTCCACTTCTGGACGCTCGTCTTCATCTACATCTGGGCTGGGCCGCACCACCTGCACTACACGGCGCTGCCCGCCTGGGCCTCGACGCTGGGGATGCTGTTCTCGCTGATGCTGTGGATGCCGTCGTGGGGCGGGATGATCAACGGACTGCTGACCTTGCGCGGGGCGTGGCACAAGGTGACCGAGGACGCGGTGCTGAAGTTCTTCGTGGTGGCCGTCACCTTCTACGGCATGTCGACCTTCGAGGGTCCGGTGCTCTCCATCAAGAGCGTGAACGCGCTCTCCCACTACACGGACTGGACCATCGCCCACGTGCATGCGGGGGCGCTCGGCTGGGTGGGGTTCATGGTGTTCGGGATGGTCTACTGGCTCCTGCCGCGCGTGTTCCAGACGGCGCTCTGGAGCCGGAAGGCGGCGGAGCTGCACTTCTGGATCGGCACCATCGGGATTCTCCTCTACATCGTGGCGATCTACGCGGCGGGACTCACGCAGGGCCTCATGTGGCGGGCGTTCGATGACACGGGCCGCCTCGCCTATCCGGACTTCATCGAGACGACGCTGCGGCTCATCCCCATGTACTGGGTACGGGTGATCGGCGGGAGCTTCTACATCGCCGGGTTGCTGCTGTGCCTGGTCAACGCGGTCATGACATGGCGCAGCCGGCCGGAGCGCTACACGGAGACGGTCCACGAGGCGCCGGCACTGTCGCGCGGGTACCCGGTGGTCCCCGCGCCCGCGGGTCTGTCGGCATGGGCCAGGTTCATGCGGGCAGGGTGGCATCGCCGATGGGAGGGGCTGCCCACGACGTTCACGGTCTGGGTGGTGGTGGCGGTGGTCAGCGCCTCGCTGTTCGAGATCGTGCCCATGTTCCTCATCCGCTCGAACGTGCCGACCATCGCCTCGGTGCGCCCCTACACGCCGCTGGAGCTGGCGGGACGGGACATCTACGTGGCGGAGGGCTGCAATAACTGCCACTCGCAGATGGTCCGCCCCATCCGGGCCGAGACGCTTCGCTACGGGGAGTACAGCAAGCCGGGCGAGTTCGTCTACGACCACCCATTCCTCTGGGGCTCGCGGCGCATCGGACCGGATCTTCACCGCGTGGGCGGCAAGTACCCGCATCTCTGGCACGTGCGCCACATGGAGGACCCCCGCTCCACCACGCCGCAGTCGATCATGCCGGCCTACCCGTGGCTCCTGACGGCGCCGCTGGACTGGGCCTCGCTCGGCGCGCACGTGAAGGCCCAGGTGAGCCTCGGCGTGCCGTACCGGCCGGAAGAGGTCGCGCGCGCGGCCGACCTGGCCCGCGAGCAGGCGGGAGTCATCGCGCGGGACGTCGTGCAGCAAGGGGGGCGCGCGGGGCTCGAGGACAAGCAGATCGTGGCGCTGGTTGCCTATCTCCAGCGCCTCGGGACGGACATCAAGGGCCGAGCCCAGGTGACCGCGGGAAGGCCGTGACATGAGCCTCGGGGACATCATGGGCGGGGCCGGACTGCATGTGTTCGCCGAGGTGGCGCTGCTGCTCGCGAGCGGCGGCTTCCTCGTCGTCGGCGTGAGCATCTTCCTGCGGCGGAACCGCGACGCGTTCGAGCGGGCGCGACACCTGCCCCTGCGTGAGGACTAGATCCATGGACAGGACCGACCGGGACCGATTGCTGGACCACGAGTACGACGGCATCGAGGAGTACGACAACCCGCTCCCCGGCTGGTGGGTGTGGCTGTTCTGGGCGACCATCGTGTTCTCCGGCGTCTATGTCGCCTTCTACCACATCGGCCCGGGGCCGTCCGTGATCGGCCAGTACGAGGAGGACGTGCGGCTGGCGGCCGAGCGCGCAGCCAAGCAGACGGCCACCGCCGGAGCGATCAGCGAGGATGTGCTGGCGGTGCTGCAGAGGAACCCCGGGGCCATGACGCGGGCGAAGCAGATCTTCGTCGCACGCTGCGCGGCCTGCCACGGCGACCGCGGCCAGGGCATCATCGGGCCCAACCTCACCGACGACTACTGGCTCCACGGCCGCACGCTCACCGACATCCACCGCACCATCCGGGAGGGCGTGCCGGAGAAGGGGATGGTGCCGTGGAAGGACCAGCTGCAGCCCGCCGAGCTGTCGGCCGTGGCCGCTTTTGTGGGGACGCTGCGCGGCACCAACCCGCCGAATGCGCGCCCCCCGCAGGGCGTTGACGGAGCCGGCAAGCCGGCGCCAGAGGCCAAGGCAGGGTCCTGATGCCGCCGACCGCGCTTCTCCCCGAGCCGGCGGCCGAGCGGGTGCTGCCGACCCTGAACCAGGACGGCACCCGGCGCTGGCTTCGCCCGACGCCGTCACGGGGGCGCTTCTTTCGCCGGCGCCGGGGGCTGGCCTGGGGGCTCATCGTCCTCTTCGCGCTGATCCCGTACCTGCGCATGAGCGGGAAGCCGCTCATCTTGCTGGACGTGGTGCGGCGCCAGTTCACGCTGTTCGGGACGACGTTCCTTCCCACGGACACCGTGCTCCTGATGCTGCTCCTGGTGGGAATCTTTCTCGCGATCTTTTGGCTCACGGCCGTGTACGGCCGCGTGTGGTGCGGCTGGGCCTGCCCGCAAACCGTCTACATGGAGTTCCTCTACCGCCCCATCGAGCGGCTGATCGAGGGCGGACCGAGGGCCCAGTCGGATCTCGATCGTCGCGGCTGGACGCTCAGGCGGCTCGTCAAGCACGCGGTCTTCGTGGGGCTGTCCCTGTTCCTCGCCCACACCTTCCTCGCCTATTTCGTGGGGGTGGAGGAGCTGCGGCGCTGGGTCACGCGCTCGCCCGTCGAGCATCCCGCGGCGTTCCTCGTCATGGCCACCACGACGGCGCTCATGTTCCTCGACTTCGGCTGGTTCCGCGAGCAGGTGTGCATGGTCGCCTGCCCGTATGGACGGCTGCAGTCCGTGCTCCTGGACCGCCGCTCCCTCATCGTGGGCTACGACGCGCAGCGGGGCGAGCCGCGCGGCACCTACAGGGACCGCAGGGCCTCGCGTGACGAACTCGCGGCGACGCGGGCGGGCGACAGCCCGGGTGCCCGCGTCATGGTGACGGGCGACAGCCCGGGTGCCCGCGTCATGGTGGTGGGCGACAGCCCGGGGGCCGGCGCCTTCGGTGATTGCATCGACTGCGGCGCCTGCGTGGTGACCTGTCCCACGGGCATCGACATCCGCCAGGGGCTGCAGATGGAGTGCATCCACTGCACCCAGTGCATGGACGCCTGCGATGCCGTGATGGACAGGATCGGCCGGCCGCCCGGTCTCATCCGCTACAGCTCGAAAGACCAGCTCCAGGGCGGGCCGCGGCGGATCTTGCGCCCGCGCGTCGTCGTGTACCCGCTGCTCGTCCTGCTCGTCTGGGGCGCGCTCGGCGTGGCGCTGGCCCACCGCTCTCCGGCGGAGATCACGGTCCTTCGGGGGCTCGGCAGCCCGTTCACGCTCCTCCCCTCCGGGGAAGTGTCCAATCAGCTGCGCGTCAAGATCGTCAACCGGGGCAGCGAGGAGCGTCACTACCGCATACACCTGGCGGAGGACGCCATCTTGCGGCTTGTCGCCCCCGCCAACCCGTTGCCAGTGGGCGGGGGCAAGTCGGCCACGGCCACTGTCTTCGTGATCGCGCCACGGAGCGCCTTCGTCCATGGGCAGCGCGATATCAGGCTCCACGTGGAAGACGAGGGAGGGTTCGGCACGGCAACCCCGTATCGGCTCATGGGGCCGAGCGAATGATGCGGCGCGCGTGGCTCTGGCCCGCCGGCCTGGTGGCGCTGCTCATGGGGTCGGCGGCGGCGAATATCGCGTTCATGCTGGTGGCGACCGGGGATCCGTCCTTCGCCGTGGAGCGCAACTACTACCAGAAGGCCCTCCGCTGGGACGAGACGATGGCCCAGGCGCAGCGGAACGTCGCGCTGGGCTGGACGGTCGCCGCCGAGCTCAGCCCCGCTGAGGGAGGGCGCGGCCAGATGCGTGTGTCCGCGAAGGTGACGGACCGTGACGGGACGGCGCTCGACGGCGCCACGCTGAGCGTCGAGGCCTTCCACAATGCTCGAGCCGGACAGGTGCGCGAGGCCGTGCTCGCGCCGATGGGTGATGGCTACACGAGCCTGCTCGAAGGGGGGCGGCCGGGGCTCTGGGAGCTACGCTTCCGGGTGACGCGGGGGGAGGCGGTGTTCACCCAGGTCCTGACGCGAGAGCTGACGGCCGCGCGATGACCGCTCTTGTCGTCACCGTGCTCGCCTCCAGTCTGCTCGGAAGTCTCCACTGCGCGGGCATGTGCGGAGGGTTCGTGGCCCTCCACGCGGGCGCACCCGGCGCGCGGAGCCGCGGTCGCGGAGCGCTCGCGCATCTCGCCTACAGCGCTGGACGGCTCGTGGCCTATGTCGCGCTCGGCGCCGGCGGCGGCGCGCTCGGCGGCGCGCTCGATCTGGCGGGAGCGCTGGGTGGAGTTCAGCGGCTCGCGGGTCTCCTCGCGGGTCTCCTCATCGTCCTCTGGGGGTCCGCAGCCCTGCTCGAAGCGCTCGGGCTGCACCTCCCGCGCGCCGGCTCGCCGCGCGGGCTGGAGCGCGCCCTCGGGGGCGGCATGAGGCTCGTGGCGGGATGGCCCCCATCCGCACGGGCCTTCGTCACTGGGTTGCTGGCGGCCGTGCTCCCGTGCGGCTGGCTCTGGGCCTTCGTCGTGACCGCGGCAGGCACGGGAAGCGCCGCCGGCGGCGCCCTCGTCATGGCGGTGTTCTGGGCCGGCACCCTGCCCATGCTGGCCGGTGTCGGCCTCCTGCTCGAGACCGTCGCCGGTCCGCTGCGCCGTCACCTCCCGGCGGCCGCCGCCGTGGCGATGATCGTGGTAGGTCTCCTCGCCGTGGCGGGAAGAGGACGCTTCGTCGATCCGGCCGCGCTCGCGCCGCCCGGCGTCTCGACGCAGTCGGTCCCTGGCGGTCATGCTCACCGCTGAGGTGGGGACTCGGCGCCTGGCGCTGGAGCCTCCGGCGCCGGAGACGGCTCCATGCGCCCACTGCGGGCTTGCCGTGCCTCGCGGGATGCACGACGAAGGCGCTGCGCGGCAATTCTGCTGCGCCGGCTGCCGCGCCGTGTACGCCGCACTCCACGAGCACGGGCTCGAGCGCTACTACGCTCTCCGCGCCTCGGCAGACGAGGCGTCGCTCGCGCTCCCGCGGACGCCGGCGGCGGCGAGGACAACCGACAAGTCCTATGCCGAGATGGACGATCCGGGCTTCAGGGAGCGCTCCTGCTGGCCGGCACCCGGCGGGCTCATGGAGACCGAGCTGTACCTCGAGGGCGTACACTGCTCGGCCTGCGTGTGGCTGGTGGAGAAGCTGCCGCGGCTCTGTCCCGGGCTGGTCGAGATCCGCCTGGATCTGCCGCGCTCCCGCTGCCGCCTGGTTTGGGACCCGCGGGCGGTGACGCTGGCGGCGGTGGCGCGCCTCCTGGATTCCCTCGGCTACGCCCCTCATCCCTCCCGGGGTTTGCGCGCCCAGGAGGAGCGGCGCCGGGAGGATCGGGCGATGCTCGCGCGCATCGGGCTCAGCGGGGCCGTGGCGGGCAACGTGATGGCCATCGCCTTCGCGCTCTACGGCGGCATGTTCCACGGCATGGAGCCGGAGCTCGCCGCGCTGTTCCGCTGGGCGAGCCTGCTCATCACGGTGCCGTCCGTGATCTGGGGCGGCGGCATCTTCTTCCGAGGCGCCTGGGCGGCGGTCCGGGTGCGGACGCTGCACATGGACTTGCCGATCAGCATCGGCCTCCTGGCTGGCTTCTTCCACGGCGCCTGGAACACGCTCGCCGGGACGGGTGAGGTCTACTTCGACTCGGTGACCACGCTGATCTTCCTCCTCCTGGTGGGGCGCCATCTCCAGCGCCGCCAGCAGCGCGCCGCGGCCGACTCGACGGAGCTGCTGGCCTCGCTGGCGCCCAGCGCGGCGCGGCTCATCGAGGGCCACACGGTCCGCGAGGTCCCGCTCGAGGCCCTCGCCGCGGGCGCGCTCGTGGAGGTCCGGGCAGGAGAGCTGGTCCCTGCCGATGGCGTCGTCGAGCGCGGGCGCTCCGCGCTCGACGTCTCACTCCTCTCGGGCGAGTCACGGCCCGTGGCGATCGGCCCTGGAGACTCCATCCACGCCGGCACGGTGAATCTCTCCTCCCGCATCGAGGTCCGCGTGGAACGGGCAGGGGAGGAGACACGGGTGGGCCGGCTCATGAAGCTCGTGGAGGAGCATGCGCGCCGGCGCGCCCCCATCGTGCAGATGGCTGACCGCCTCTCGGGTAGCTTCGTTCTGGTGGTCCTCGTCCTGGCGGCCGCGACCTTCGCGCTGTGGGCGCGCCTCGATCCTGCCCGGGCGCTGGACCACGCCGTGGCGCTCCTCATCGTCACCTGTCCTTGCGCCCTGGGGCTGGCGACGCCGCTCGCCGTCAGCGCCGCCATCGCGCAGGCGGCCCGGGCGGGCATTCTTATCAAGGGCGCCGATGTGCTCGAGAAGCTCACCCGCCCGGGGCGCATGTGGCTCGACAAGACCGGCACGCTGACCACGGGGCGGGCGGCACTGGTCGAGTGGTGGGGAGACGAGGACGCCAGGCCGCTGGTGGCTGCCGTCGAGGCGCACTCCGCTCATCCGCTGGCTCGCGCGTTCGTGGCAGCGATCGGGGATCGCCAGGCCCCGGGCAGCGTCGAGCCCGTCGAGATCGTGGAGACCCAGGGGGCCGGGATCGAGGGGCGGTTGGGATCGAGGCGCGTGGTGGTGGGGGCTCACGACTGGGTCGCGGCCAGGGTGGAGGCGATTCCCCTCGGGATCAGCGAGCGCGCGGAGGCGCTGAGCGCCGAGGGGCTGTCACCGGTGCTGGTCGCGGTGGACGGGCGGGCCGTGGCCCTCGCGGCCTTCGGCGACCCGCTGCGCGATGACGCGCAGAGCGCCCTTGATCGAGTACGGGCTCACGGCTGGCGAGTGGGCGTGCTGTCCGGAGATCATGCCGCGGTGGTGGCAGCGGCGGGGCAGCAGCTCGGTGTGGACCGCGCCGATTGCCGCGGGCGCGTCTCTCCCGAGGAAAAGCTCCAGGTCGTCACGACGGATCGGAACGACGGCCCCGTGATCATGGTGGGCGACGGGGTGAATGATGCCGCCGCGCTGGCGGCGGCCACCGTCGGCGTCGGGGTGCATGGTGGGGCCGAGGCGGCGCTGGCCGCGGCCGACGTGTACATCACGCGCCCTGGCGTGGGACGGGTCGCCGACCTTCTCGACGGCGCCCACCGGACCATGGGCGTCGTCCGGCGGAACCTGATCTTCTCGCTCCTCTACAACGCCGTCGGCGTGTCCCTGGCCATGGCGGGCCTCCTGAATCCCGTGGTGGCCGCCGTCCTCATGCCCCTGAGCTCGCTCACGGTGATCGTGAGCTCGTACCGCGCCCGGATGTTCAGCGGCGGGGGCGGGGAGGCGATGCCATGTCGGTGATGTTCATCCTCCTCCCGCTGGCACTCCTCTTCTCGGCGGTCGCGCTCGCCGTCTTCATCTGGGCGGCCACCTCCGGCCAGTTCGACGACCTCCACACGCCGGCGGTGCGGATCCTCCACGACGACGATCCCCGCTCTCTATGATCTCCATCCTGGCCGACGAGCCCACGGCGGCGCTGGACACGGAGCGCGGCCGGGCGGTCATGGACCTGCTCCGGGGGCTCGGCCGCGAGCAGCGCGCCGCCGTCATCGTCGTCACCCACGACCAGCGCATGCTGGAAGGGTTCGACCGCGTGTACCACATGACCGACGGGCGGATCGGGAGCGTCGAGGCACAGGCGGCGTGATCTGGCGAGATGGGGTGTGCCGGCCCCGCTGGGGCACGGTTTCCCCATCGGCTCGCGCGCCGACGTCTGGGCGTTGCCCTCCATCTGCGTGCCCCGATGGGCCGTTCGGCGAGCGCAAGAGAGTTGAAGCGAGGGGCACGGTCCTTGCTAGCATGGGACATGCGGCGGGCAGAGGTGTGCTCCTGAAGCGGATCCCTCACCGAGAGACAGGCAGAGAGGAGGAACCGATGGTTGGACTTCCGCGGCCCTTCGAGCAGTTCGGTAAGCAGCACCGGGCAGTGATGAAGGCCTACGAGGCCCTCGGGGAAGCGGCCGCCAAGGCGGGGCCCCTCGACGGGAAGACCCGGGAGCTGGTCAAGCTCGGCATGGCCATTGGCGGGCGGCTCGAAGGGGCGGTGCACTCGCACACGCGCCGCGCGCTGGAGGCGGGCGCCACCCCGGACGAAATCAGTCAGGTGGTCGCCCTCGCCGCGCCGACGCTCGGTTTCCCCACCACGGTGGCGGTGTTCACGTGGGTGGAGGACATCCTGGGCGGCGCCCGGAAGAAGACGCGGCGATGACGCTCGTGGCCGAGGGGGAGGAAATGGCCCTCTCGGAGCACGCGTTCGACGACCTGCTCGACGCGGCGGTGCGCTTCCACGGCCACCTCTGTCCCGGCCAGGTGCTGGGGGTGAGGATGACGCTCGCAGGCTGCCGCGAGGTCGGGATCGGGCGGGCGCGGCAGGCCGGCAAGGACCTCGTCGTGCTCGTGGAGATCGACCGCTGCGCCACCGACGCCATCCAGGCGCTCACCGGGGTGAGCCTCGGCAAGCGGACGCTCAAGCATCTCGACTACGGCAAGATGGCGGCCACCTTCGTCAACATGGTGAGCGGGACGGCCGTGCGCGTGGCCGCCCGCGAGACCGCCCGCGCAAGGGCCGCCGAGTGGGCGCCTTTCGAGCCCGATGCCCGCAAGGCGCAGACGCTGGCGTACCGGCACATGCCCGAGGGCGAGCTCCTGAAGATCGAGCGTGCCGTGGTCCGGCCCGGCTGGCTGGACAGGCGGCGGGTGCGCGTATGCTGCGACTGCTGCGGCGAGGGGATCAACTACGAGCGGGAGGTCCGGGTGGGGGAGCGGACGCTCTGCCGCCCGTGCAGCGGGGAGAGCTACCTGCTGCCCCCCTGCGCGCGGAGCGTCCCGGCTCCGGAGGAGCCGCCGTCCTAGGACCCGGGCATCCCGGGGGCTCCGGCCGGAGCCATTGCCATCGAGGCAGGCTGTGGCGTGCCGGTCCGGTCCGGTCTGGTCTGGGGTTCCGGGGCCCCACCCCGTCGGCCCTGCCGGCGCATCTCCGCGGCCACCGTCGTCGAAGATCGCCGGTTCTTCAGCGCTTTTCCAGCAGCACACAGTTGGCAGGCAGATTGCTAGGCTTGTGAACCGGAGGCGTAGCTCAAGATGAGCATGCGTGGAAAACTCGCGATCCTCGCTGCGACGCTGCTGGTGTTCGCGGCCTGGCTTTGCCTCTTCGACCATGACCAAGGGGCAAACGTGGATCTCTGTGCCCTGAGCGTGGCGATCCTGACCGTCGCCCTGCTGACGGTGTGCCTGGTTATCGTGGGGCGACCGGATCTTGGCCTGTCTTTCGGTTACCTTCCCCTCATCGCGGATCTTCCTCCCCCCCCTCCCAAGGCCTGACCGTCCCTCACGCTGGTCCCCGGGATTGATACGGCCCGGGCTTGTCCACAACGCTGCTCTGACCTGGGAGAAATTCGATCATGCACACAGTCTTTTCGGCAGCCCTCGCGCTCGTTTTGCTCATCGGCGGCTCCTTGGCTCCTACGAGCGCCCAGAGCGCGCTCACGAAGCGCGACGGGCAGGGGCCCGTGGCGGTGGTCGTCACGCTCATGGAGGCGACGGCCAGCGGCATCACGGCCAAGGTCGTTCTCGACACGCACTCGGTGGCGCTGGACGGCATTGCCTTCGAGCAGGCCGTGAGGCTCCGGAGGCCCGATGGGACCGAGATCGCGCCCGTGGCCGTGGAGGGCGCGAGCGGCGCGGGACATCATCGAGAGGCGGTGGTGAAGTTCCCGGCGATCGACGGCGCGACGGCGGTGCACATCGTCGTCAAGGACGTGGGGGGCATCGCGGAGCGCGCCTTCCGCTGGGCGCTGCCGCTCCAGTGAGCCGCGCGGGAGTCCTTCGCGGCCGGTGTGGTGTCGGTGGACGCGGTGTGACTGGAGGAGGCGGACGGTGAGAGCCCGGCTCGATCCTGATGCGCTGGCCTTCTCGGTGCTGCGTGGGCTCACCATGATCGGGGGGCTGGCGGCGCTGTCGATCGTGCCGCTCCGGCTGGAGCATGAGATCCATCTGCTCCCGCTCCTCGGCGCGTTCATCGCCTACAAGGCGGCGCTCTTCACCCTGCTCTTCTTCAGTCCGGAGCACGCGCGACCCATCTTCCTCGCCACCCTCGGGACCGATCTCGGCATCGTCTTCATCCTCGTCTGGTTCACGGGGGGCGGCGAGAGCCATTTCTATCTGCTCTTTCTCATTCTTGTGGCGCTGAACGGGTACCAGTTCGGTCCCGGGATCGGCACGCTGGCGGGCGTGCTGTCAGCCGGGCTGATGGCCCTCGCCAACCTCCTCGTCGTGCCGGCGGCGCCGTGGTCCCACATCGCCGCCCGGGCGGCCCTCTTCGCGCTGCTCGGCCTGGCGCTGGGCCATATCGCGCGCCGGGAGCGGTGGGCGCGCGCCGAGATTGAGCGGATCAACGCGGAGCTCCGCGCGGTGCTGGCTGACCTCGAAGCGGCGAAGGATCGGGCGCTCCGGGCCGAGGAGCTGGCGGCCGCGGGTCGGATCTCGGCCAGGATGGCGCATGAGGTACGGAGCCCGATCAGCGCGATCGGCCTCAACGTCGAGATGCTGGAGGACATCGTGGGTTCTTGTCCGGGCCCCTCGATGGGCGATGCCGCTGACCTTCTCCGCGGGATCCGGGCCGAGGTGAAGCGGCTCGCCGGGCTCACCGAGGAGTACCTGACCTTCGCGCGGCTGCCGCGGGCCCGTCCCGAGGACGACTCCGTGAACGAGATGGTCGACGAGCTCCTGGCCTTCGTGAGGCCCGAGGCCCAGAAGCGCGACGTGGCGCTCGAGGCCGCGCCCGACCCTCTGATCCCGCTCTTCTCCTTCGACCGGGATCTGCTCCGGCGGGCGGTGCTGAACCTTCTCAAGAACGCGATCGAGGCGACCCCGCGCAGGGGTCGGGTCCGGCTGGCGACGCGGCTCTGCGACGGGCGGGTCGAGGTGGCGGTCGCCGATTCAGGGGCCGGGATCGACGCGCGTCACGCGTCGCACCTCTTCGAGCCGTTCTACACGACGAAGCCGCGCGGCACCGGGCTCGGGCTCGCCATCGCCCGCCAGATCGCCGAGGAGCATGGCGGAACCCTGACGTGGGAGAACGCGCGCGAGGGCGGAGCCCGCTTCGTGCTTCACATCCCCCTGGGGACCCTCGGGGCTGGCGCGCCGAGCGCTGCGGTCCAGGCGGCCTCGGCCGCCCCTTCGGGAGGGGCGCGCTCATGACTGAGCCCACCGTCCTCGTGGCGGACGACGAGAGCGGCCTGCGCGAGAGCGTTGGGCGCGTCCTCCGCCACGAGGGCTTCCGGGTGATCGCCGCCGAGGACGGCGACGCCGCGCTGGCCGCCCTGCGCGAAGGCGGCGTCGACCTGCTCCTGGCCGACCTCAGGATGCCGGGGCTCGACGGGCTCGAGCTGCTCCGGGCCGCGAAGCTCCTCACCCCGGAGGTGGAGATCGTCGTTCTCTCGGGTCACGGGACGGTGGAGGAGGCGGTGGCGGCAATGAAGGAGGGCGCCTACGACTTCCTCACCAAGCCCTTCGAGCGGGCCCAGCTCGTTCGCACCGTGCGCCAGGCCCTGGAGCACCGCGCCCTCCTCTTGAAGAACCGGAGCCTCCAGCGCCGGCTCGACGCGCTGGTCGGGGCCGGCGAGATCATCGGGGAAAGCCCCGCGATCCGGCAGGTGCTGGCGCTCGTGAATCAGGTCGCGCCGACCGCCGCCACCGTCCTGATCCAGGGCGAGAGCGGGACGGGCAAGGAACTGGTGGCCCGCGCGCTTCACGACGGCTCCCCGCGCAGCGGGCTTCCGTTCATCCGGGTGAACTGCGCGGCGCTCCCCGAGGCGCTGCTCGAATCGGAGCTGTTCGGGTACGAGCGCGGGGCCTTCACCGGCGCCGCCGCCCGCAAGGAGGGCCGCTTCGAGCTGGCCGACGGGGGAACGCTGCTGCTGGACGAGGCCGGGGACCTCAGCGGTGCCACCCAGGCCAAGCTCCTACGCGTGCTCCAGGAGGGGGAGTTCGAGCGGCTCGGGGGGACGAAGACGCTCAAGGTGGATGTCCGGATCGTGGCCGCGACCAACCAGGACCTGGCGCTGCTCGTCAGGGAGCGGCGCTTCCGGGAGGACCTCTATTACCGGCTCAACGTGATCGCCATCGAGATCCCGCCGCTCAGGGACAGGGCCGAGGACATCCCCCTGCTGTCCGGGCACTTCCTGCGCCTGCACGCCGCCAAGAACCACCGCGAGATCGACGGGTTCACCGAGGCGGCGCTGAGCCGGCTGCGGGCCTACCCGTGGCCGGGAAATGTCCGTGAGCTGGAGCACGCGGTGGAGCGGGCCGTCATCCTGACCCGGGGGAAGCTGATTGACCTCGTCGACTTGCCTCCCGCGGTCAGCCAGGCGGAGCCCCCCGCCGCCCGTGTGGTTCCGATCCCCCTCGGCATGCCGCTCAGCGAAGTCGAGCAGCGGTTGATCGAGGAGACGCTCAGGCTCACCAAGGGCAACAAGGAGCTGGCCGCGAAGTTCCTCGGCATCGCCAGCCGCACCATCTACCGGAAGCTCAAGGAGTGAGCGATGCTCTGCCACCTCCCGTTCATCCTCCCCCTGGCAGGCCTTGTCCTCTTCGCGGTCCTGCCGCTGCCGGAGGCCCTGGCGCTTTACCTCCCGCTGACCGCGCTCTCCCTCGCCGTCGCCATCCCGAGCATCCGGGCGATGTACCAGCCTTCCATTACCGGTGCCGAAGGGATGCGTGGCAAGGAGGGAGTGGTGGTGGCGGCCGAGGGAGAGTCCGGGATGTTCCTCTGTGAGGGCGAGCTCTGGCGGTGCTCCGCGCCAGGCCCGCTCGCGCCCGGAGAGCGCGTGAGGGTGGTCGAGATCGAAGGCCTGACGGCGCGCGTGCGCCCGGTGGCGCGCGCGGGACTCGCGCGCCCGGAAGGAGTGGCACGATGAGAATGACGACGGTCCTGACGCTTGTCCTGCTTCTCCTCGGTGCCCCGGCCGGTGCCGAGCCCGAGCGGCTGTACGTGACGAACCTGGGCGGAAACACCATCTCCGTGATCGACGGGCGGACGCTCAAGGTCACGCGGACCATCCCCACCGGCCAGGACCCGCACTTCGCGGTCGCGACGCCGGACGGCCGGCGGCTCTTCGTGACCATGGCCGGGGCCGATCAGGTCTGGGTCTTCGACACCGCCAGCGACAAGGTCGTCGCGAAGATCCCGCTCGGGCTCCGCCCCACCCACCTCGCCATGGCCCCGGACGGGAAGTTCGTCTACGCGAGCTTGGAGACCTCCCAGGAAGTCGGCGTCATCAACACGATGACCCAGCGGGTCGAGGCGAGGATCCCGACCGGCCCCGAGCCTCACATCACGTCGGTGTCGCGCGACGGCAAGGTGGTTTTCGTGGGTGGGGCCGAATCCAACCAGATCTTCGTCATCGATCCGGTCGCGCGGCGGCTCACTGACCGGATCCGCGTCGGGTTCCTCCCGCACCTGGCGCTCTTCTCGCCCGACGGCCGGCGGGCATGGGCCAGCAGCACCGGCTCGAACGAGCTGTCGGTGATCGACGCGGCGGCCCGCGCCGTCGTCGGCACCATCGACCTCGGCGTGAACTCCCACGGCATGGCGGTGAGCCCGGACGGGCGCACGCTCTATGTGGCGAGCGAGGTCGGGAACACGGTGCTGGTGGTGGACACGACGAGGGCGCAAGTCGTCGCGCGCATCCCCGTCGGGCGGATGCCCCACACGATGTTCCTCTCCCGCGACGGCGCCTATGCCTTCACCGCCGACATGGAGGCCGACGCCGTCTCGGTGATCGCGACGGCGCGGCGCGCAGTGGTGGCGACGATCCCGGTGGGGAAGGCCCCCTCCTCCGTGGCGATCCTGGAGCGCTAGGATGGCCGGGCGCTTCCCGCCGGTCGTGCGGCTCGTGGCCCTCGCGGGGGCCGGCCTGCTCCTCGCCGGCTTCTTCGCCGTCCCGCGGGGCGGCCGCGAGGTGGACGTGCCGTTGACCGTTCAGAAGTTCGCCTTCTCCCCTCCGCGCGTGAGCGTGGCGGCCGGGGACCGGGTGACCTTCAGGATCCGCTCCCTCGACATCACCCACGGCTTCGCCGTCGAGGGGACGGGGGTGGACGCGACGATCCTGCCGGGTCGGGAGGTGCGCGTGACCGTCCAGGCCGGGCGGCCGGGGAAGATCCGCTATCGCTGCTCCGTCATCTGCGGGCCGCTCCACCCCTTCATGGTGGGCGAGATCATCGTGGAGCCCAACCGCTGGCCCCTCTGGGGGGGCGGCCTGATGCTGGTCGTGGGCTTCCTCGCCTCGGCTGGCCTGGCGCGCCCGGGCATGCGACGCGACTTGCTCCGCTGGCGCCCGCTCGGCTGGCTCCTCACGCGGCGCCCCTTCCAGTTCGCGCTCATCGCCCCGAACCTGCTCGTCTTCACCCTCATCGTCCTGGCCGGGCTCGTCGGGACGGCGACCGGGGCCATGAACGTGTCCACGATCTTCGTCTGGCTGGCCTGGTGGGGCCTCCTCGTGCTGGTCCTGATCCCGCTCGGAGGGCGAGCCTGGTGCGCCATGTGCCCGCTCCCGGCCCCCGGCGAGTGGCTGGCGCGGGGCGCGATCGTGGAGCGGAGGATGCGCGGCTGGGGCCTCGGGTGGCCTTGGCCGAAGGCGCTCCGGAACCTCTGGCCGGCCTTCGGCGGCCTCCTCCTGCTCGTCCTGTTCGGACTTGTCGTGACGACGCGCCCCATCGTCACGGCGGCGCTGCTCCTCGGGCTCGCGGCGGTCGCCCTCGTCACCCACCTTCTCTTCGAGCGGCGGGTCTTCTGTCGCTACCTCTGCCCGGTGGGCGGCCTCCTCGGCGTCTACGCGCTGGCGGCTCCGATCGAGCTGCGGGCGCGGGACCTCGATGTCTGCCGGGCATGCCGGGACAAGCCGTGCTTCCGCGGGGGCGCCGGCTACCCCTGCCCGACCTTCCAGTTCCCGGGGAGCGGGCTCATGCGGAACACCTACTGCCTGCTGTGCACCGAGTGCCTGAAGGCCTGTCCCCACGACAATCTCGCCCTCAGCCTCAGGCTTTTCGGCGCGGACCTGCGCGTGAGCCGGGGGGCACGGGCGGACGAGGCGTGGATCGCGCTCCTCCTCCTCGGAACCGCCCTCGCCCACTCGGTGATCAAGCTCGGGCCGTGGGGCTGGATCAAGTCGTGGGCCAACCTCGACGGGCCCGTCGAGTTCCTGTTCTACTCGGGGCTCTTCCTCGGGGCGGTCCTGGGCGTGCTTCCGGGCCTGCATCTCGTGGCGGCGTGGCTGTCGCGGGCGCTGGCGGGCGCGCCGTCGTTGCGGCTGGGGAAGCTCTTCGTGGCCTACGCGTACGCCCTGATCCCTCTGAGCCTGGCGGCATGGATGGCCTTCACGCTGGCGGTGGTGCTTCCGAACCTCTCCTATATCCCGCGGGTCCTGTCCGATCCGCTTGGTTGGGGCTGGGACCTTTTCGGGACACGCGAAACCACGTGGACGTGGGTGCCCCTGGGGCTTCTGCCCTGGGCCCAGCTCGGCCTGCTTCTGGCGGGGCTCTGGGGCTCGGTCCGTGCGGCCCGCGAGATCGTCAGGGACGCGCTGGGGGAGGCGGAGGCCGCCCGGCGCGGCCTCGTGCCGCTCGCGGGCTTCCTGGGGCTCCTGGCGTGGGCGTTCCTGGCCCTGTACCTTGGGTGATGGCGATCAAGAGCGCGGAGCGGCTCGCCCTGGCGGTGGTCCTGGCCATCCTGGTCGGTGTCCCCGCCGCGGTCTTTTCGTATCAAGCCCTCCGGAGCCGGCCCGACGCGTCCGGCGAGATCTTCCTGGTCGCGCGGACGGTGGAGCACGGAGGCTGGAGCCCCGCGCGGATCGTCGTCAAGCAGGGACAGACGGTGCGGCTCAGGATCCTCGCGGAGGACGTGACCCACGGCTTCCAGCTTCTCCACTTCGGGGTGAACGCGGGAGCCATCAAGACCGGGACGACGAAGGTGGTCGAGTTCACGGCGGAACGGGCCGGGGAGTTCCCGTTCTACTGCAGCGTCCGCTGCAGCCCGCTGCACATGGCGTTGATGGGGACCCTGGTGGTGGAGCCGTAGGGGGGACGATGCCGACATCTCCGGAGGGGACGGGACGCGCCCTCAGGCGCTGGAGCCGGCAGGCGCGGCTCTACGATCGCCTGACCGCGCCGATGGAGCGCATGCTCGGCTTCGAGCGGGGCCGTGAGTGGATCTTCGCGCGGGTGCCGGAGGGACGGGTCCTCGAGGTAGGGGCGGGGACCGGGAAGAACATCGCGTATTATCCGGCGGGGCCCGTCATCGTGGCGTCCGATCTGAGTCCGGGGATGCTCGCGCGGGCAGCCGAGAAGGCCGGCCGTCGTGGGGGCGGGCGCCGTCTCGTGCTGACGGATGCCGAGGATCTCGCCTTCAGGGATCACGCCTTCGACGCCGTGGTCGCCACCTGCGTCTTCTGCAGCGTGCCGGATCCCCGCCGCGGCCTGAGGGAGGTGCGGCGGGTCCTGAAGGACGGGGGCGAGGTGCTCCTGCTCGAGCACATGCGGCCCAGCGGGTGGCTGGGGAGGCTCTTCGACCTGCTGGATCCGATCGTCAGCCGTGTCATGGGGCCGCATCTCAACCGGCGCACGCTGGACACCATCCGCGAGGCCGGCCTGGTCGTGGTCGAGGAACGGCGCGTGTTCTCTGACTGGATTAAACTCATCGTGGCCCGATGAAGGGGCGAGGGGGATTGCCATGATGCCCGGCGCTGGCATGATGGGATGGGGAGGATTCGGGATGGGCGGTGCGGGGCTCGGCATGCTGCTCGTCTGGGTGGTCGTCATCGTCGCGGCCGTCCTCGCCGTGCGCTGGCTCTGGGACCAGGGACAGTCGCGTCGGCCGCCGGGAGACGACGACCGGGCCCTGGAGATCCTCAGGACCCGCTACGCTCGAGGCGAGATCGATCGGGAGGAATTCGAGGAGAAGAGACGCGACCTGCAGGCAGCGGAGAACGAGGCCCCGTGGCGATCCACGGGGCCCACACGGAGAGGAGAGCCATGAGCACGAAGAAGAGGGTCGAGCCGCCGGCGCCGCGCCGCGGGCGCCGGCGGTGGGGGGTGGTGGGGGTGCTGGTCGCGATCGTCGCGGGAGCGGGCACCTTTTGGTGGCAGTCGGAAAGCCTCGGCACCCTGAGTGGGGCGCCGCGTCTCGTCGTGGATCGGGAGGTCGTGGAGCTCGGCGACCTTCCATTCGAGGCGCCGGCCCGGGTGGTCTTCACCCTGACCAACGCGGGAGACGGCACCCTCAAGATCGCCGAGGTGCCGCGGGTCAAGGCCGTCGAGGGGTGCTGACCGCCGGAGGCGGTCGTCGGGCAGACGACCATCAAGCCGGGCGGGTCCACGACGCTGTCGATGCAGTTCACGATGCACGCGGGGATGGGCGGCGCCCACGAGTTCCACACGCCGCTACGGACCAACGATCCGGCCGCTCCGGAGCGCCGGCTGATCGTGCGCTCCTACTGGGGGCCGCGGTGATCGTCCAGGCGGCGTCAGGCTGGCGGCGGAGGTGCGGGTGGCGCGTCGGCGCCCTCGCCGCGTAGGCGTCCTCGCGACCTTCGTCGCGCTGGCGCTCCTTCCGGCCCCGGCCTCGGCCCAGATGGGGACCGGGATGGGGCCGGGCATGGGAGGCTCGATAGGACCCCGCGGCCCGGCGAACCCGGAGCCGCGGCGCGAGGCGCCGCCGGCCCCGCCCGCAGCCCGGCCCGAAGCGGTGGCGAGCCCGCGGGCCCAGATGGCGGAGTCCATGGCCCACCCGGCCGTTCCGGTGCCGTTCTATCTCGAATCGACATTCCTCTTGCTCGTGGGGGCGGCGACGGCCGGCGGCGGCTTCATCACCTATCGCCTGGCCCGGGCCCGGTGGCGCCGCCAGACCGTGCGAGCGGCCGTCGTGACAGAAGCGGTCCTGGTCGTTGACCTGGTGCAGTCCACGCATCTCGCCACCCACTACGGCGACGGCCTGGCGATGAGGGCCAGAACGGTCGTGAGGGATCGGGCGCTGGCCGTAGCCGCGGGCCACGGGCTGACGTACACCGAGAGCACCGGTGACGGCTGCTTCATGACCTTCGTCTCGGTGGCTGGCGCCATCGAGACGGCGCTCGCGCTGCTGCGGGATCTCGCGGCGCGGTCCGCGGACCTGGCCCCGGCGCCGCCGCCGAGAGTGCGCGCGGCGATCACCTACGGCGAGATCCTCCTCGACGGCCGTGGGGCGCGCCACGGGGCGGTGATCAACAAGGCCTTCCGCCTCGAAGGAGTGACGCCGGCCGCCTTCGTGCAGGTGGGGGGCGCAGCCAACGAGGTGGAGATCCCCGAAGACGACCGCATCTTTCTCGACGAGGCGGCGGCCGAGGAGGCGCGGGCCAGGGGCATCGGGCTCGACTCCGTGGGGTTCTGCGCGCTCAAGGGCTTCGCGGGGCTCCACGGCGTGTACAGGGTCACCGCGTGATCCGCGTCGAGGTCTACGGCAAGCGCGACTGCTGTCTCTGCGACGACGTCAAGGCGACGCTCCTCAAGGTCCGCCGCGACATCCCTTTCGATCTCCACGAGATCGACATTGAGTCCACCCCGGAGCTGTACGCCATCTACGCGGAGCGCATCCCGCTGGTCCTGGTCAATGGCCGGATCGCCTTCAAGTTCCGGGTCCAGGAAGCAGCCCTGCGCCGTCGCCTGGGGCGCGAGGGGACGTAAAGGCCCGCGAGAGCCGGCTCGGCGGCCCCGGGAGCGGGCTCCGGGGCAGGCGCGTTTCCCGTCCGGTTGACAGGATGTCAGAGGGGGGCGACCCCCCGTCGGCGCATTCGCCACTCTGTCAAGACGCTCCGCGCTCCGGCTCGATCCCCCGACGAAGACCTCACGAGTTCCGAGCACTTCAGCAGCGCCGGCTCCCGGCACCACTCTTGCTCCATCTCCCGGTGGTGGGGCCGGAGGATGCGGCGCGGAGACGAGGCTGGCTGCGCTACGCCGGCGCCACAAGGAGGGAGGCATGTCCCAGGGAACGTTGTCGCGGGATCCGCTCGAGCGGCGGTCGCTCCTCAACTGGCTTCTCGGCACCAGCGTCGGCGCCTTCGTGGTCTCGGCGCTGTATCCGGTGAGTCGGTTCCTGATCCCGCCGCGGAGCGAGGAGTCCAGCGCCCAGACCGTCGCGCTGGACGTCAAGCCCACCGAGATCAGGTCGAACAGCGGCCGCGTGTTCAAGTTCGGCAAGCAGCCGGCGATTCTGGTGCGGACGCCTGCCGGGGAGCTCCACGCCTTCACGGCCGTGTGCACCCATCTCCAGTGCACCGTGCAGTACCGGGAGGATCTCCAGCATATCTGGTGCGCCTGCCACAACGGCCATTTCGATCCCGTCACCGGCAAGAACATCGGAGGGCCGCCGCCGCGGCCCCTGGAGGCGTACGCGGTCAACGCGCGCGCCGACAAGGTCGTCGTCAGCCGCAGTGCCCCGGCGTGAGGGCGCCGGAGCGCCAGGCCGCGGGCGCGGCGAGATCAGGCTTGGCCCAGTCGTGGAGCTCCTGCGCGAATGGTACGTGGTGCTGAGCACGCCGAGCGCGCTCCTGGCCGACCCGCTGGGCCAGTTCTCCACGTGGCTCGGCCTGCCGCTGGTCAGCGCCTTCCTCTTCGGGCTCATCGGGGCGGTGGCGCCCTGCCAGATCACGACCAACGCCTCGGCGATGGCCTACCTGTCGCGCGAGGGCGGCCGCGGCGCGGCGGCCCGGGAGGCCGGGGCCTTCCTGCTCGGCAAGGCGGTCGTCTACACGGTGCTGGGCGGCCTGGCGTTCACCCTCGGCGCCGGGCTCCAGCAGGCGGCGATCCCCATGGCCGTCGTCACCCGGCGCGTCCTGGGCCCCGTCCTGCTCGTGATCGGGCTGTCGCTCGTGGGCGTGGTGCGCCTGCGGGGCGGCTTCGGCTCGCGGCTCTCGGCGCGGCTCAGGGCCCTCGGGCCGAAGTCTGGCACCGGCGGGGCATTCCTCATGGGGGGGGCCTTCGCGCTGGCCTTCTGCCCGACGCTCTTCTGGCTCTTCTTCGGGCTGACGATCCCGCTGGGGCTCGCGAGCCCCGCGGGGCTGGTCTTCCCGGCACTGTTCGCCGTGGGCACGAGCGTGCCGGTCCTGACGCTCGGCGTCCTGCTCGCGGCCGGGGCGCCGGTGGACATCCACGCCCGGCTCGGGCGGACTGGTCGGATCCTCACACGGGCGACCGGCGTCGTGTTCCTCGTGGTCGGCGTCAACGACACGCTCGTGTACTGGGCTCTCTGAGGGCGCGACCCTGACAGCGACCATCGGCTCCTGGAGTCTCCTCCTCGCATTCGCCCTCGCGCTCGGCGGCATGGCCGTCCCGTGGCTGGCCGGCCGGGGCGGGCCGCGCCGGCTCGCCCTCGGGGGCGCGTCGATGCTCGGGCAGCTGGTCCTGGTCACCGTGGCCGCGCTCGCCCTGATCTGGGCACTGGTCACCGCCGACTTCAGCCTCCAGTATGTCGCGAACAACAGCTCGCTCCGCACGCCGCTCTACTACCGTGTCACCGGGCTGTGGGCGGCGCTCGAGGGCTCGCTGCTGCTCTGGGAATGGATGCTCGTGGCCTTCGCGGGGCTCGCGGTCTGGCAGCAGCGGGCGCGCCACCGGGAGCTGATGCCGTGGCTGATGGCGGTCTTCTCCGGGGTCTCCGCGTTCTTCCTGGGGGTGCTGGCCTTCGCCTCGCCCCCGTTCGAGCGGCTGTGGCCCGTTCCGCTCGACGGCCGCGGGCTGAACCCGCTGCTCGAGGACGTCGACATGTTCACCCACCCGCCCATGCTCTACGCGGGCTTCGTGGCCCTCACGGTGCCGTACGCCTTCGCGATGGCGGCGCTCATCACCGGCCGGCTGGACGAGGGGTGGATCGCCACGACGCGGCGGTGGACGATCGGCGGCTGGCTCTTCCTCACGCTCGGCAACATCTTCGGCGGGTGGTGGTCGTACCACGTGCTCGGCTGGGGCGGCTTCTGGGCGTGGGACCCGGTGGAGAACGCCTCGTTCCTGCCGTGGCTGCCGGCCACCGCGTTCCTGCACTCGGTGCAGATCCAGGAGCGGAGGGGGATGCTCAAGGTCTGGAACGTCTCGCTGATCATCGTGACCTTCGCGCTCACGATCTTCGGCACGTTCCTCACCCGGAGCGGGGTGCTGTCCTCGGTCCACGCCTTCTCCTCGGGGCCGGTGGGCGGCCTGTTCCTCGGCTTCCTGGCGCTCGTGCTCCTCGGCTCCTTCGCGCTGGTCGCGCTCCGCGCCGACCGCCTGCGCTCGCAGCCCGAGATCGACTCCATGGTGAGCCGCGAGTCCACCTTCCTGCTGAACAACGTGGTTCTGGCCGCCGTCACCTTCACGATCGTGCTGGGCACGATCTTCCCGCTGGTGGCCGAGGCGGTGACGGGGGTCAAGCTCTCGGTCGGGGCGCCGTACTTCTCCCGGGTCACCGTGCCGCTCTTCGTGGCGTTGCTCTTCCTGATGGGCGTCGGGCCGCTCATCGCCTGGCGCAAGGCCTCGGCAGACAACCTCCGGCGCAACTTCCTCTGGCCGGCTGTGCTGTCCGTCGTCGTCGCCGTCGCGCTGGCGGTGCTCGGGGTGCGGGACCTGTGGCCGCTGCTGGCCTTGACGCTGTCGGCCTTCGTCCTCCTCACGATGATCCACGACACGGCGCGGGCGGTGGCCGCGCGGCGGGCCATCGCGGGCGAGGGCGTCCTCGCCGCGCTGGGGAGCCTGCTCCGGCGTAACCAGCGGCGCTACGGCGGCTTCGTCGTCCACCTGGGCATCGTGCTCATGGTGCTGGGCATCACCGGCTCGATGAACTTCAGCCAGGAGCACAGCGCCACCGTGGCGTCTGGGGAGACCGTGGGGCTCGGCCGCTTCACGCTGCGGTTCGAGGGGTTGCGACGAATGCAGCGGCCCACCCACGAGCGCGTGGAGGCCGACTTCCGAGTGTTCAACGACGCGCAGGAGCTCGGCGTGCTGAGCCCCGCCCTCAAGTTCTTCCCGGCCCGGCAGTCGCCCGTGGGACGGGCCGTGCTCCGGATGAGCTTGAAGGAGGACCTCTACCTGATCCTCTCCGGGTTCAGCGAGATCAAGTCGGGACAGGCCACCGTGAAGGTCATGGTGCGACCGATGGTGAACTGGGTCTGGATCGGGGGCGGCGTCCTCGTCCTGGGGACCCTCCTGGTGATCTGGCCGTTCCGGCGGGCGGCCCGGGAGGCGTGAGATGAACTGGAAGCGGCTCGCCATCGTCTTCGGGCTGGGCGTCCCGCTCATCGCGGTCCTGGCCTACGGCTTCACGCGGGATCCGCGCGAGATCCCGTCACCGCTTATCGGCCGCCCGGCCCCGCCGTTCACGGTGCAGCTGTTCGACGGCAAGGAGCTCAGCCTGGCCGACCTGCGGGGCAAGGTCGTGTTTCTCAACTTCTGGGCGTCGTGGTGCCCGCCGTGCCGGGCCGAGGCGCGGATGCTGGAGGCCTCCTGGAAGGACCACCAGGGCCAGGACGTGGTCTTCCTCGGGATCAACATGCAGGACCGCGAGGCGGCGGCCCGGGAGTTCCTGCGCGAGTTCGGCATCACCTACCTCAACGGGATCGACGCCGGCAGCCGCATCGCCATCGGCTACGGGGTGTGGGGGCTCCCCGAGACCTTCTTCATCGACCCTGACGGGCGCATCACCTACAAGCACATCGGCGGGCTCGACGGTCCCGAGGTCATCCACGCGAAGCTCGACGAGGCGCGGCAGGGAAGGCTGAGCGGCCGGGAGGGGAAAGGTGACTACCGCTCGGTCCAGTAGGCGCTGGGCCCTGTCGGCCGTCGTGGCGCTCCTCTGGCCGCTGCTGCTGGGAGCGACCACGGCCGAGCGGGAGCTCGAGGTGCGGATGCTGGAGGTCGCGTCGGGCCTGCGCTGCCCGGTGTGCCAGAACCTCTCCGTCGCCGAGTCCTCCTCGGAGCTGGCCCAGGAGATGCGGGCGCTGATTCTCGACGAGCTCCGGGCGGGCAAGAGCCCGGAGGAGATCCGGGCCTACTTCGTGTCCAAGTATGGCCAGTGGATCCTGCTCTCACCGACGGCGCGAGGGTTCGGCCTGCTGGTGTGGGTGCTGCCGGGGCTGGGCGCCGTGGCCGGGCTTGGCGGCGCCGCCTTTGCGCTCCGGCGCTGGGCCCGCCGCGGGTCCCGATTCGCGCCCGCGCCGGCCGGCGCGGAGGACCTCGCCCGGGTGCACGACCTAGTGGTCGCCGACGCGCTGCCCGCCCGCCTGTCGGCCGAGGAGGCGCGGGAGATCGAGGGGCTCAGGGAGCTCGAGTTCGACCACCGCGCCGGCAAGCTCTCAGACCAGGACTACGGAGAGCTGCGGGCGCTCTACGAGGCCAAGGCCGCTGCCACGCTCGCCGCCGCCGCGGCCGAGCGCGTGCGCGCCGCGGCGAGGGCGGCGGAGGAGGCCGAGGCCGCGCCCGCGCCCGCGCCCGCGCCCGCGCGCCCCGCGCCGCGCCGCTGGCGGTGGGCGGCGGCCGCCGTGTTCCTCGTCGTCTTCGGCGCAGCCATCGGATTCTTGCTTCCGCAGGCAGTGCGAGTGCGGGAGGAAGGAGGGTCGATCACGGGGGGAATGCTCACCGGGAGCGAGGCCCCGGTGTCCGCCGCCCAGCCGCGAGACCTGCCGGCCTTGCTCGATCAAGGCCGCAGGGCCATGGAGGCCCAGGACCTCGGGCGCGCCCTCACCCTGTTCCGGGTTGCGCTCGAGGTGGACCCGGATCAGGTGACCGCGCGCGCCTACCTCGGCCTCGTCCTGCTGCGCGGGGGTCATCCGGACCGGGCCCTCCCCGAGTTCGACCGGGCGCTGTCCCGCGAGCCCAGCTTTCCCCAGGCGCTCTGGGGCAAGGGGCTCGCCCTCTACGAGACACCGGGAAAAACGAGCGAGGCGATCCGGACATGGGAGGCGCTGCTGGCGCAGGACATATCAGGGAAGGATCGGGATCACGTGCGCTCGCTTCTTGCGCAGGCGCGGCAGCGTCTCGAGCGGGAGACGAAGCCGGCCCCGGTTGCACCCCGATGATGACCCTCGCGCGCCCATGCGTCAGTTCGTCGGGCTGACGCCGGCAGCGATGTCGGTCGACACGGATGTCGATGGGTTTCGACAATACCGGCGAGGCGGCCGGACCCCGAAGCCCAGCCAGCCGTCGAAGCAGCTGAAAAGACAGGATCCCCACAGGCCGTCCTGCGTGGCACGGGTCCTGCTCCCACTTCAGATGAGGAACGCGATAACCGGATCGACAGAAAGGAGGTGAGACCAGATGAGGCGTTTTCTAAGCGTAGCGCTCGCGGTAGGTGTGGTCGCCCTGCTCGCCGGCGTGGCCCTCGCCCAGATGGGTGGTGGTCCCGCGGCAGGCGGCATGGGCCCGGGCATGATGGGCGGAGGCATGATGGGCGGCGGGACGATGGGGCCCGGCATGATGGGCGGAGGGATGATGGGTGGTGGGACGATGGGGCCCGGCATGATGGGCGGCGCGGCCGGAGAGGCTGGCGCCGGTGCCCAGTCGGCCCAGATCACGGAGGAGAAGGCCAAGGAGCTGGCTCAGCAGTACGCGGACACCTATCTCAAGGGATTCACGGTCGAGAAGGTGCTCCCGTTTACCGGGATGCACGGCACGATGTACTCGGTGGAGTTGAAGGGCGCCGACGGGCAGGTGCGCACCTTCCACATCAACCCGTTGGGGAACGTAATGCCGTTCGGCGGCCCGCAGCGCCGTAGCGGTTAGCCAGGATTGTCTGTGTGCGACCCCCCGGGAGCTTCGGTTCCCGGGGGGTCGTCTCTCTCCCGGGCCGCATTCTCCGGCTGCAACCCGCTGACAAGAAGTCGGGCCTGGACGTCTCCTTCCATCCGCTTTGCCACTTTGTCTGAGCCTGTCCCTGCTCTTCCCGTGCACGTGACGTAACCCCGCGCCACTCTGCGAGTTCACGCACGAGCTCGCTGGCACCCGCCTTGCTCCCTCCATGGTCAGGGGGACATGCCATGGAAGATTTCCTGAGGAACTACGGCATCTGGATCCTGCTCGCGGGCGTTTTCGTGGCGATGCACCGCTTCGGGATGGGTTGCGGCGGCGGTCATTCCCGTAAGCGCGATGCCGACGAGGCGCCGGGCAAACCGACGGAGGAGAAGAAGGACCCCGTGCACTCCGGCCATTCGGGAGGATGCCACTGAGGATGGTGCCAGTGACGCTTGACACGCCGCTCCTCGCCCGGTTCGTCCCGCCCTCGAACCGGCCGGGCCGACGGGAGTTGCGCACATGGAGGGCCGTGCGATGACCCGCTGGTGGATCTGGATGGTCGTCCTCGCCGTGGTCGTGGGGTATCTCTACCTCCCGGCCGTGGAGGTAAGCGGAGGGCAGGCGCTCGGCTTCCTCGTGCTCCTGCTCTGCCCGCTGCTGCACTTCTTCGGCATGCACCGCGGTCACCACGGCGGGGCGGAGTCGTCGCGGAGCACCGAGGAGGGCAAGCCGCGATGAACGTCCTGGATCGGCGGGTCGGGCGGGCGGGCGCGCCCGGCCACATCGGAATCTCCCTCGCTGCGGCACTGGGCCTCTCCGGCGGCGCACGCTGACGCGGAGGCGGATAGCATGTACCCGGTGCTTTTCCAGGTGGGCGGCTTCAGCGTCCACAGCTACGGCGTGCTAGTCGCGGCCGCTTTCCTGGCGGCCATCTGGGTCGGGAGCCTGGAGGCCCGACGCAAGGGGCTCCCTGGCGATACGGTCAACGACTTGGCGCTCCCGGTGATCCTGGCAGGCCTCGCGGGCGGCCGGCTCGCCTACGTGCTGGGGTGGGAGCCGGAGCTGCTCTGGCGTGATCCGTTCGGCGTCCTCGCCGTTTGGCGTGGCGGGCTGGCCCTGCACGGCGGCCTCCTGGCCGGTCTCGCTGCCGGCGTCTGGTACGCGCGGGGGCGCCGGCTGAGCGTCTGGCGCCTCGGCGATGCGCTCGCGCCCGCGCTCATCCTGGGCCAGGGAATCGGGCGGGTGGGATGCTTCCTCAGCGGAGACTCGTACGGCAGCCCCAGCGCGCTGCCCTGGGCCGTCACCTTCACCGACGCGCAGGCGATGGCCCCGCAGGGGGTGCCGCTTCATCCGGTCCAGCTCTACGAGCTCGGTCTCGACCTTGCTCTCCTCGCAGCCCTGTGGGGCCTCCGGAGGCGGACGACCTTCGATGGGCAGCTCTTTCTGCTGTACATGGGGGGCTACGGGGTGATCCGTCTCGTCACGGAGGTTTTCAGGGGAGACCGCGTGGATCTCGGCTTCGGCCTGTCCCTGCTCCAGGGCGCGAGCCTCGCATTTCTCGCCGCCGCCCTCGTCACCTATGCCTGGAGGCTGACGGCCCGGAGAGTGTGACATGGAGCGCGGCACGGGGCGGAGAAGGGAGAGGCTCACGCCGATGATGATCGCCGGCCTGGTCTGGCTCTGCAGCCTGCCGCTCGTCTTCTGGCTGCTCGTCCCTCGGCTTGGGCTGGGGCCGGCCGCGGCAGCCGCCCTCGGCCTTCTCGTGCTCGTCGGCGGACTCTGCTGGGGGCTGTGCACGACGAACGATGCGCGCCCGGCCTCCCCGCCCGACGGGATGAGCGGGGCCCCGTGACGCAGGCGCAAGGAAGGAGGACACCGCCATGGTTCCCGGCTGGCTTGACGCCATCGAGGAGGAGGTGCTGTCCTGCCTGAGGACGGGCGGGACGATGTCGGCGCGGGAGCTCGCCGGGGCCCTCGGCATCCCGGAGGGCTCTGCGGTCTACTACATTCATTTGCTCGCATCGAGCGGGCGACTGTCCATCGAAGGGGTCGCCGCCGCTTCCCGGAGAGACGCTACGCCACTGCGCGCGAGTGCCATCCGGGGGGAGCGGGCGGGCGAGACGGAGGAAGAGCATGGAGTACTTGCTGGAGGTTCGTTGGGATGACCCCATCGCCGGCGCGGTGGCGCAAGCCCTTGCCAGCGTGCCCGAGGGCATGGAGCAAACCACTGGCGAGTTGCCCCGGGGGAAGGGAAGGGCATTCGTTGTCTACCGTTCGGACAGCCTCGAGCAGTTCGACGGGCTCGCACGCACGATCTCGCGTCTCGGCGTTCAGGTCCGGGTCACCCCCGTGGCTGCTGGGCGGGAGGGTCAGGGAAGAGGAGGAGGTGAGGCATATCGCGAAGGATCCGGTGTGCGGGATGTCAGTCGACGAAAAGAAGGCCGTGGCCACGTCGGCGTACGAGGGGAAGATGTATGTCTTCTGCGCCGCGAGGTGCAAGGCGACCTTCGTGAAGGCCCCCGAGACGTACGTGGGGGCCGAGAAGACGGGCGGTAAGGGGTGTGCGCGTGAGGACGTCGCCGACATCGCACAGCGTGGTCTTCCTCGCGTGCCGAAAGAGGTGATAGGCGTGAGAAGCGGACCAGGCAGGGAGCAACATGCGAACGAGAATCCGGTCTGGGATGCGAGGGCGGCCTGGGCGTGGGCGCGATTCGTCGAGCGGTACCGCCGGGTCCGTGCTCCGGCAGCGCTCAGGCGGCGAATCCTGGCAGCCATCGCAGCCCACCAACAGATGGTGAACGATCGTGGGACGACTGTGCAAGGTCTTCGAGGCGTGGAGGCCCTCGGAGGCCGCAGGGCTGATCGGGATGCCGGAGGGCGTTCCGAGGGAGCGCGTTCCACATCACCAGATCGCACGGAGGGAGCCCGGGGCGGAGGGTTCTCCAGGACCGATGCCAACTCGAGAATACGACGCGATCATCGTCGGCGCTAGCTTCGCCGGCCTCGCCGTGGCCCGTGAGCTTCGAGGGAAGGTGCTGCTGGTCGACAGGCACGAGGTGGGCTCGCACCAGACCTCGGCCTGCGGCACGCCGCTCTGGGTTGCCGAGCGCCTCGGCGTGAAGGAGAGCGTCATCCAGGTCCACACCCGCGTGGTGATTCACACGCCGAGCCGGACCGTGACCTACGACACGTCGGAGTCGCCCTATTGCACCTTCGACTACCGGCGCTTCTGCCGCGGCGTGCTCGGCCAGTGCCAGGTTCACTTCCTGCGCACCGCCGTCAGGGGGCTCGAGGGTGGGGTGGTGGAGACCGACGCCGGGCGCTTCGAGGCCCCGTGCCTGATCGACGCGTCAGGCTGGCACCGCGCGCTGGTCGGGGACGGCGGGCTCCCCGCCGCGCCGGCCGTGCCGCTGAGCTTCGGGCTGGAGACCGAGGCCCACTATTCGGGCGAGGCGCTCTACTTCTGGATCGACCCCGGGATCCTTCGCGAGGGGGCCGCCTGGCTTTTCCCCGCCGGCGCCCAGAGCCGCGTCGGGCTCGGGAGCTATGCCGGCACTCCGAAGCTGCGCGCGCCCCTCGCGCGCTTTCTTCGCACCCTGGGCCTCGCCCCGACCCGTTTCCACGGGACGTATTTCCCCGCTCGGCTCGGGGCCCCGATCGCCGGCCGGATATTCGCGGTGGGGGACGCGGCGGGCCAGTGCTTGCCGCTGACCGGCGAGGGCATTCGCCCGGCGGCTTACTTCGGGCGGGCTTGCGGGCAGCTCGTCCAGTCCGTGATCGCCGGCGCCCGCCCGCTCGAGGTCGCCCTGGACGAGTATCGCCGGCGCGTGCTCGCGTGTCGGCGGGCCTACCGGCTGCTCCGGGCGCTCCAGCGGGGCGTCCAGAGGATGCCGGGGGCCTGGCTGGGCCCGCTGGCGGAGCTCGGAAACCACCCCGCGATTCGCGGGTACTGGTGGCCACGCTATCTTCGGTTCGGACAACCCTGAACTTGTGACGCAGGAGGGCCCCATGACATCCCCTTCGACCAGCTGGAGGCGAACCGGAGCAAGCTGCCGGCCGACAGGAGCGCGCGGCTCGTCGTCTACTGCCGGAGTGGAGCCATGAGCGCCATCGCCGCACGCACGCTGGTCACGCTCGGCTACACGGACGTGTGGAACCTGGACGGGGGGCTGGTGGCCTGGGCGGACGCGGGCAGCCCGGTGGCGCGGAGGCGCCGATGACCTCGTTCTCCCCCCCGGCGGCCGTCGTGAAGAGCCCGGCGATGCCGGTGGGGCCGTCGCGTCCGTGGATTCCGCTCGGGGCCGGGGTGGCGGCGGTCCTCGGCATCTACGCGCCGGTCGTCCCCGCCATGGTCGGCGAGTGGGCGGCGTTTCCGAACCTCTCCCACGGCTTCGCGATCCCCTTCATCGCGGCGTACCTGATCTGGGCGCGCAGGGAGCGGATCGCGGGCGAGGCGCTCGAGTCCTCTCCGTTCGGGCTCCCTCTCGTGGTGCTCGGGCTCGCCATCCTCGCGCTCGGGTCCCTGGGCGGCGAGCCGTTCCTCGCTCGCGTGTCGCTGCCCGTCATGCTGCTGGGGACGGTGCTCTTCCTGGCCGGCGCCCGCGTCGCCCGGCACGTCTGGGCAGGAATCGGGTTCCTGCTCTTCATGATCCCCCTCCCCTATCTCATGCTGAAGAGCCTCACCTATCAGTTCCAGCTCATCGATGCGGGGGCGAGCGCCCGAGCGCTCTCATGGCTCGGCGTGCCCGTCTTTCGGGAGGGGGTGTTTCTGCACCTTCCCGGCATCACCCTCGAGGTCGCCTCGGTGTGCAGCAGCGTGCCGGCCATCGCGGCCCTGACGGCCCTGGGCGCCGCCTACGGGCAGATGCACCCGCGTCCGACGTGGCTCCGGGCCGCCCTCATCGTTGCGGCCGCTCCCTTGGGGTTTGCGTCCAATATCGTCCGCATCACCCTCACCGCGGTGAGCGTCTACTACTTCGGTCCCGTGGCCCTGGACAACGTGATTCACAAGTTCAACGGCACCACCGTATTTCTCATGACGGTGGTACTGCTGGTCGCGCTGGACGCCGTGATGCTTCGCGTCGCGGCGAGGAACCTGCCTCGGTGAGCCTCCGTGGACGTCTCGCAATCCTCCTCGGACTGATCGGCGCCACCGCCGTGGCGATCGGTCTGGCTCCCGAGGTGCGCGAAGGGCAGTGGGGCGCGGGGCTCGATGCGCTGCCCACGGAGGTCGCGGGGTGGACGTCCACGGCAGGGGCTCCCGAGTGGGCGCTTCCCGTCGATCCGAACGAGAAAGCGGCTCTTCGGCGGACCTACCGGCGCGCGGGCCAGGTCGTCTGGGTCTCGGTCGCACTCTTCGCGCGCGAGGACGATCCGAAGCGGCGGGGCTCCATCGACCGCATCTTCCCGGAGGCGAACACCAGCCGGATCGACCGGGTCGCCATTCCAGTGATCTTGAACGGCGCGGCACCGGTGCGGTTGCCGGCCGTGGTCGGCTACAAGCAGGGGGGGCCGCTGGCGGTGGTGTACTGGCGTCAGCTCGGCCGGCGTGTCTACGGCGGCGACTATCGCTATCGGCTGGCGCTGATGCGCGAGATCCTGTTCCGGCGGCAGGCCGATGCGATGCTGGTGCGCCTCGGGATCCCGGCAGAGAGCGGCGGCGCGCTCGAGGACGCCCTGAGCCTCGTCTCGGAGATCGCGCCGCCGCTCTATGCGGCCTTGGCTCCGATCGCGGCCTCTTCCGGGGCGGGACGTGGTCGTCCGTGAGCTTGGCGCGAAGGGTGTAACGCCCAGCCGAAGGGGCCGATCGGTCCGGGAGACTGTCGCATCGTCGGGCCGGTCATTCGTGCTCCGGCCTGGGCGCTGAGCAGGGCGGGACCATGCGAACTCCGTCTCGGTCATCGAGGTCAAGGACCTGAAGGTCGTCGCCACGATCCCGGTGGGGCGCGGCCCCAACGGGATCAGCGTGATGCCGTGGCGCAGATCGGGAGTGGGGCCGGCCCGAGGCTCACCGGCGCTTTCCCCTGAGGCGAGAGGGTCCCTCGTTGGTGGGGCGCTCCTTCCGGCGCTCCCGGCTCGCCTGACAGATTGTCTGCGCGCGTCACTGGCTCCGCGCTTCTTCCGCCAGGATGTCGATCCTCGGGGTGTCTGCCCGGCCCGCGAAGGGTGAGGCCTGCTCTCCAACCCCTCGGACGAGTGGTGTTTCCGGTGGGTCCACTCCGGCGCCGCGTTCCTGGCATTGTTCCTGCTGCCCACAATGAAGAGGCAGGTACAATGGAACGCGCGACGAACATCGGGTTCTGGGAGCTGACGGTAATCATGGTGGTGATCGCCTCGTGGCTGCTCTACCGCTACGTGGCCCCCAAAGGGTGGCGGGAGTGGAGCCGGGCGGGGCTGGTGCAGGCCTTCATCATCACCCTCTATGCCGAGATGTACGGGTTCCCCCTCACCATCTACGTCCTGAGCGGATTCCTGGGCTGGGACGTCCCCTGGCTCCACGAGAGCGGTCACCTCTGGGCCACGCTCTTCGGCTGGGGCGATCTCGGGGCCATGATCGAGATGATGGTCGGGTACGCCTTCGTCTTCTTGGGGATCTCCCTGCTGATCCACGGGTGGCGCGGGGTCTACCGGGCGAGCCGCGCGGGACGCCTGGCCACCGCCGGCCTCTATGGCGTCGTCCGGCACCCTCAATACGCGGGGATCTTCCTGGCGCTCTTCGGTCAGCTCATCCACTGGCCGACCATCCTGACCGTGGCGCTCTTCCCCGTCATCGTCTGGGCCTACGTCCGGCTCGCGCGCAAGGAGGAGGGGCGGATGATCGGGCAGTTCGGCGAGGAGTACCTGGACTACCGGCGGCGCGTCCCCATGTTCTTTCCACACCGGGGGGAGTGGAGACGGCTGCTGGACGGGACGCGTGCATCCAGCGGTGAGCCGCTCAGACCCCGAGACTAGTTGCAGCATGAGGCGCCGTCATCACGCGGGGTGCTCGGGGGCCTGAGTCACGGAGTGAAAGATCTCGCGGAAGATGCGGCCGGCGATCGGCGCAGCGACCTTCCCCCCATCCCACCGCGCTCGACCAGGGCGACCACCACCATCCGAGGAGCATCCGCCGCCGCATAGCCGGCGAACCAGGCGTGATCCTGCCCCTTGGTGGAATCGCTGTCCGGGATGATCTGTGCGGTCCCGGTCTTTCCCGCGACGAGAAGGTCGAGACTCCGCGCGGCAGAAGCCGTCCCACCGTCGTCGAGCGTGGCCCAGAGACTTCGACGGAGGACGGCGAGAACGGCGGGAGCGAACGCCACGTGTCCAGTGACCTCTGGAGCGACCAAAAGAACCGTTTCGCCGGCGCTCTCGACACGCTGGACGAGGCGAGGCCGCCAGAGGATCCCCCCGTTCGCGATCGCCGCCATGAACCGCGCGACCTGGAGCGGTGTCACGAGTACGCGCCCCTGGCCGATCGCCACGTTCGCGGTATCTCCCGGCAACCACGCGCGGAGGTGCGCGGCGAAGCGGCCCGACGGGTAGGCGCGTCGGGGCTCGAGCGCTACCGTCACGCCCGGCAGCCCCGCGCGCCGCTCTTCGAGCGGGGCGACCTCCTGGAACGTCAACCCGCGCCGGACGCGCACGGGCCAGGGCGAGTCGGCGGGCGGCGCAGCGAGCGCGCGGTCGAGCTCCGCGTACGGGATCTTGAGGAGGATCGAAAGCGTGGCGAGCACGGTCTGGCGATCCTCGAGCTCGCCGGGACGCGGCGGGCCGGCAGCGTTATCGCGTTCAGGGTGGGCGATGCGCTCGACCTCGCGCCAGTGGGGGTCGGCGCGGAGGAAGAAGGGCACCGCCGTCTCCGGCCAGACGATGTGACTGGCACCCCTGCGCGCCGCTTCCAGCGTGAGCCGCCGGTAGACCTCCGGCGTCGTCCCCTGATACGCGGGGTCCCACTTCACGCCCTGGTCGATATTCGCCTGGACCAGCGCGACCGGAATCGCAGGCGTCCCCTCGCGCGCGGGCGACAGCAGCCAGCCCGAGCCGATCGCAAGACCGACGACCGCCCTCGCGACGCCGAGCCCGCCCAGCCGGTCGTTCCACCCCTATCGTCTGCGCCACCCACGGGATGGTCGCCAGCCAGAAGATCAACCCGGAGAGGAGGCCCAGGATTCCGGCGCGCCGCCGGTCCACTCCGTCGGCGGCGACGAGGAGCGGCACCAGAGCCGCAAAGGCGAGCCAGCTCTGGTCGCCACTGCCGGCAAAGGCCAGGGCCAGCAGGGCCCCGGAGAGGGCAGCCAGGAGCCAGCGGGGCACCACCGTCATTCCCGTTCCCCGATCGTGAGCGCTTCAGCATCCCGGGGAGGGCGTTCCGGAGTGCCGCGGGGCAGCACCGCTCGGCCTCGCCCCCATGGAAGGAAAGCCCGGGTCCGAGCGGCGTAGCCCAAGAACGCCTCGCCAAAGAACGTCGCCAACTCCTCGTCCTCGCGGCGCGCCAGGCGGACATACATGACGATGAGCACGGGCGCCATCAGGAAGGTGAGGACAGTCGGCCACATGATGTTGAAGCCGAAGATGATCAGCATCAGGCCGACGTACTGAGGGTGCCGGAGGTAGCGGTAGATACCGTCCGTCACCAACCGATCCCGTCCCCGATAGACGGTGGCCCAGCCGACGGCGAGCAGCGACAGACCGGCCGCGATGAGGACGGTGCTCACCGTCATGACCAGGTAGACTCCGGCCTGGAGCGGGAGCAGCCCGAGGCGATCCAGAGCAAAGGCCCAGAGATGGCTCTCGTTCATCCCGAACGCAGACGCCGGAAGGCCGAGCAGAGGGGCCAGCAGGTAGATGGTCAACGGGACTCCGAACATCTCGGTGAAGTTGACCGTCGCATCGAATATCTCTTGCCGCTCCACCGCCGAGCTTCCGGTGAAGTCGACCCTCGTCCCTCGATTGCTCCGAGAGTTCAGCGGGTTGAACCGGGCCTGGATTCGGATCGTGGCTCGCCCTGCCGTGACTCGCAAGGCGTCCAGGAGATCCCCGTCCTGCAAATGGACGACAACGACGTAGAAGCCCTCGGCGTCGGTCTCGGTGAGATAGGAGAATCCTGTCTTCTCGCGGACCACCTCGACCGTGCCGCGCGCCATCGGCCGGCGCGCCCCGTCTCGGACATATCCCAGCACCACTTAGCGGTGGCTTACCTCGTGGGTGGCCTCCGCGGGTGTGCCCAAGGACAAGAGTGCGGCGAAAGGCACCAGTGTGAGACGACGGACGGCGCGCATTACAGCGGGGCCTCCCGCAAGAAGATCGTGAAGGGCGAGTGGCGCGTCTGCCGGAGCGCTTCGCAGAGCGGGGCCGTCCGTCGCTCGGTCTGCCGCCGTGAGATGTCGAAGGATCGAGTGTAGAAGCGATCGGGCTCGACGACGACGCGCGGCCGGAGCCCGAGCCCGGGGCGGTCCACCCTCCAGGGCTCTGTCATGGTGAAGCTCGCCTTGGGCGCGAGGCGCGTGTCGTACACCTCGCGGGACAGGTCGAGCGGCGGATCGTGTCCAATGGGGGCTTCTGGCACGGCGGTCTTTAGCGGCCGTCGTTCCGCGTCCACAAGGCCCATCCTCAGGCATCCCTCTGGGGTGAGGTAGGTCGGGAAGTAATGCGAGCCTTGTCCATCGTCCGGGCGATGTCCAGGGTCGTCGCGTCACTTGTCGTGATCTTCGTCCTTCGGCTGTTGCTGGTGCCCCGTCGACCTGCCGCGCATCATGAAGTACATGCCGAGCGGACACGCAAGCAACGCCAGCAAGGGGAGAAGGGCTCCGGCCGCACCGAGCAGGGCACCTCCACCGCCGGCGAGGACGACGAGGGCCAGAAGCGGCGCGCCGCAGCAGGCGGCCATCTTGAGCGCCATCTTCCAGTCCCAGGGCTTTGCGGCTCCGGTCGGCTGCTCCGGGGCGGTCCCGTCCGTGCGCTGGACCTCGGCGCCACCCGCGACGGCAGTCTGGACCCGAACCGCCCGCACGCCTTTGACGAACTCCTCGGCATGCGCGTCGGAGCAGAAGATCTCGCCGAAGCGCTCCGGCGCGCCCTCCTGACCGACTTCCGCGCCGCAGAACGCGCAGTACCGCGCCTGGTCTGTCGCCTGAACAGGTGGCGGCCCGTTCCTGGAAGCGACCGGCACCACAGAGAGTTCGATCCGCTGTCCGTTGCCTTCCCGCGATGACTCAATCATGTCCACTCCTTCTCGTCTGTCTCGATTCACGCGTTTACGCCTCCGTTTGGCCATTACTTCAGGCTCATTAGGTACTCCGCCACAGTGCGCGCCTGCCCCTTCGTGACGCCCGGCGCCGGCATCTTCGGCGAGCGCCCGCTGCGCCGTAACCCAGCCCTCGTAGTCCGCGGCCGTGTCCACGAGCTCAGCTCGCGAATCTCCGGCCCACGGGGTCCCGGGCAGCGCCGCCACGGCGCCGCGCAGGATCAGACCGAACCCGGTTCGACGTCCGGTTTGCCCTTCACGATCGGCGTGGAGAGCGCGGGGCCGTTCACCGCATACCTTCGCTTCCGCGCTCAGCCCCCGCGCATCTGGCGCGGAGGCCGCTGCGGCTGCTGCTCCGGGGCGGGAGCCGCCGCCCGCATCTTCTGGGCTCGCGTCTCTTTCACGTACTCGTCGGCGTGCGCCTCCGAGCAGGCCCATTCGCCGAAGCGGTTGAACGTCGGCTCCGCCACCTGCTTCCCACAGATCGGGCAGTACTTCTCAGTGGTCTCGATCGCCATTGCTTCCTCCTGAAGTGATTGTCAGCGCGTCGTATCGGGCGTTTCGTGCTGGCGGGACGAGCCGCGCATCATCCCGCCGGCGCCGCCCATCCCGCCGCCCATTGAACCCATCATCTCCGCCATGGCCTGGGGTGCACGCTCGGACGTGTCCTTTTGCTTCGTCTTCAGCAGCGACTCGACGAGGCGGCGGGCGGCGTCCGTGTCCCAGTCACGCTCGCCGCGCACCCGCCCGACGACTTTCCCCGCCTGGTCGATGAGGATTGTGCTGGGGTGGCCCCAGACGCCGAAGGACGAGGGGCCCGCGTGGAACTGCGAAGCCAACGAGGGAGGCGAAAGCCACGGAAGCGAGGCGGTCGCCGCCCGGTCCCACTG
>Ga0154317_1066_pt1 | contig 37452 bp, 35 predicted proteins | sample RifGroA2_FD_105611 | JGI IMG/M metagenome (GOLD analysis project Ga0154317, IMG submission 105611) | Candidatus Rokubacteria bacterium GWA2_70_23 | reverse complement strand
CGACGCGCCGGTGTCGGGCGGGGAGAAGGGCGCCATCGACGCGGCGCTGTCCATCATGGTCGGCGGAGAGCAGGCGGACTTCGATGCCGCGCTGCCCGTGTTCCAGGCCCTCGGCAAGACGATTACGCATCTCGGTCCGCTCGGCGCCGGCGGCTTCACGAAGCTGGCCAACCAGATTATCGTCGCCCTGAACCTGACGGCGCTCGGCGAGGCGCTCACGCTGGCGCGCAAGGCGGGGCTCGACCGCGAGCTCACGCTCAAGGCGCTCGGCGGCGGGCTGGCCGGCTCCAAGTGCCTGGAGCAGAAGACGCCCAACTACGTCTCGGGCACCTACACGCCCGGCTTCAAGATCGACCTGCACTTCAAGGACCTGGGGCTGATCATGGAGGCCTCGCGCGCCCTCGGCGTGCCGCTGCCCTGCACCGCCGTCGTGCAGGAGCTCTTCAACGCCCTCAGGGTGAAGGGGCGGGGGGGACTCGATCACTCGGGGGTGATCACGCTGCTGGAAGATCTCGCGGGACTTCCGGCTCAGGCATGAGGGCCACCGTGGACCGGCCCGGCCTTGACAGCCAGGGGCGCTCCCCCCTGATCAAGATCCGCCGCGTGCGCAAGGGCGATCTCTCCAAGGTCCGCGACGTGATCGAGCAGGCCTTCTCGGACTTCTATGAGCGGCAGATGGGCACGCGGCCGCGCCAGGTGTTCGGCGGCGCCCAGTACATCCACCACCGCTGGCTGATGGAGCCCTGGGGGTGCTTCGTCGCCGAGGAAGGCGATGGCAAGATCGTCGGTGCTGCCGTGGCCGTCATGTGGGGCACCCTCGGTCTGGTGGGGCCCGTCGCGGTGCTCCCCAACTACCAGAGCCAGGACATCGGCCAGCAGCTCCTCACGGCGTGCCAGGGCTTCTTCGACGAGAACAAGGCCGTCATGCAGGGCCTCGCCACCTATCCGTACAGCCCGCGGCATCTCGTCCTGTACCAGAAGTGCGGCTACCGGCCGCGCGGGCTCGTGGTGATCACGGCCAAATCCCTGGACCGTCGCGAGATCGTCCAGACCACCCGCCCGGCGAAGCCGGCGGTGAGCCTCAAGCGCTACTCGGCGCTCGAGGAGGCGAAGAAGAAGGCGGCGATCCTCAAACTGCACCGGATCACGAACGGCGTCTTCCGCGGCATGGACCTCGGCAAGGAAGTGGAGATCGTGGACGGCCTGGCGCTGGGCGACACCCTCATCCTCGAGAAGGGGCGGGAGGTGATCGGCTTCGCCATCTACCACACGCCGGGGGTCAGCGAGGCGCCGCAGGGCAGTCTCTACGTCAAGTTCCTGGCCATCGATCCGAAGCACCGGAAGCCGGAGTACCTCCATGCGCTGCTCGGAGCGCTCGAGGACCTGGCCCATGAGGCGGGCCTCCAGCGGGTCGTGGCGCCCGTCTACAGCTACTACTGGACGGCCTACCAGGCGCTGCTCGAGCGCGGCTACCAGATGGACCTCATCATGGTCCGCATGAAGCGGGGCAAGCAGATCGACGACGAGGACCCCACCAACCTGGTGCTCGACGACTGGCGCTAGGCAGGATGCGGAAAAACTCCGCAGGCCGACCCCGGCTGCTCGCGGCGCTCGCCCTGGCGGGCACGCTCGTCCTGCCGGCGGCCGCGACCGGGCATGCCATCGTGCTCGAGTCCTTCCCCGCCCACGACGCCGCGCTCCTCGCGCCGCCGGGTCGCGTCGTGCTCCGCTTCAACGGGAAAATCGAGCACGCGCTCAGCCGCGCGACCATCGAGGAGGTCGGCGGGCGCCCCATGGCCGTGCCGGTGTCGTCCGTCGCTCCCGACCTCCCGTCCTCGCCCGACCGGCTCGTGATCCCGCTGCGCCCCCTCCGCGCCGGCACCTACGTGGTCCGCTTCAAGGTGCTGGCCGCCGACGGGCACATCATCCTTCCTGTTGATCGGAGCCATCCTTCTCTCGTACCGGGAGGCCTGACGTGATCACCGGATTCGCGACGGCTGAAGGAACGGCGGCCTACCGGGCGGGCCTGGGCGCGGCGGCGGCGCCGGAGCACTTCCGCTCGTGGCGCGGGCTCACCCTGTCCTCCGTGGGCATCGGCACCTATCTCGGTGCCGAGGACGACGCCACCGACCGCTCGTACCGAGCGGCGGTGACGCGCGCCCTCGCAGTCGGGATCAACGTGGCGGACTCCGCCGTGAACTACCGCTACCAGCGGAGCGAGCGGGCCGTGGGTGTGGCGCTCCGCGACGTGATCGCCTCGGGTGGCGTGACGCGCGAGCAGGTGGTGCTGGCGACGAAGGGGGGCTTCGTCCCCTTCGACGGTGCCATGCCGCCCAATCCCGGCGCCTATCTCGCCGAGACCTACATCGGTCCCGGCATCCTGCGCCCGGAGGACCTGGTGGGGGGCTGCCACTGCCTCACCCCGCGCTACCTCGCCGACCAGCTCGACCGGAGCCGGGCCAACCTCGGCGTGGAGACCATCGACGTCTACTATCTTCACAACCCGGAGATGCAGCTCTCGGCCGTGGATCGCCCCACCTTCAGGGCCCGGATGCGCGCCGCCTTCGAGTTCCTCGAGGGCGCGGTGGGCGACGGGAAGATCCGCGTGTTCGGGACCGCCACGTGGAACGGATTTCGCCAGCCGCCCGCGGCACCCGACTACCTCTCGCTCGAGGATCTGGCGCTCCTGGCCGCCGAGGTGGCAGGCGAGGCGCACCATTTCCGGGTGATCCAGCTCCCGTATAACCTCGCCATGACCGAGGCCTTCACCACGGCCAACCAGCGCGCGGGCGGGGACACGGTAACGCTCCTGGCGGTGGCCCAGCGCCTCGGCATCTATATCATGAGCTCGGCCTCGATCTACCAGGGCCAGCTTGCCCGCGGGCTGCCGGAGGTCGTGGGCCGGTTCCTGCCGGGGCTCGACACCGACGCCCAGCGCGCGCTGCAGTTCGTGCGCTCCACTCCCGGCATCGGGACCGCGCTCGTGGGCATGAAGGGCGTCGCGCACGTGGAGGAGAACGGGCGGCTGGTCGCCGTGCCTCCCGTGCCGTGGCCGGAGTTCGGGAAGCTGTTCCAGGAGGCGTGACGCCGAGGCGAGTCCTTGAAATCTCCGGAGTTGTCGGCTACGGTGATACGGCGTGATTCGACTGGCAATGGTCACCAAGATCCATCACGTCGGGATTGTCGTCGAGCGGCTCGATCGCGCCTATGGCTTCTGGCGCGACACCCTGGGGCTGCCGCTCGTCCGTCAGGCCGAGATCCCCGACCAGGGCGTGCGGGCCGCGCTCCTGGCCGCCGGCGAGAGCGAGATCGAGCTGCTCGAGCCCACGACGCCGGACAGCGGCGTGGCTCGCTTCCTGGCCAGGCGCGGGGAAGGGCTCCACCACGTCTGCTTCGAGACGCCGGACGTGGACGCGGCGCTGAGCGGGCTCCGGGCGGAGGCCGTGCCGCTCCTCGATGAGCGCGCCCGCCAGGGGCTCGCGGGACGGATCGCGTTCCTCAGCCCGGCGGCGTGCCACGGCGTGCTGGTGGAGCTGGCCACGCCGCCGCACGGCGCGCAGTCCCAGGACTCGCCCGTCCGTCTCAAGCGGCTCGTCATCGGCTGCCGCGAGCCCCACGCCGCCGCGAGGAGCTACCAGCGCCTCTTCGGGCTGCCCGAGGTCGCCATCAACGGCGGCGCGCGCTGCATGCTCGGCTGGGAGGGCGGCGGCACGCTCCTCATGGTGCCGGCGGCCGAGGTGGGGGACGTGGAGGGCATGGTGGCGCTGTCCATGGTGGCTCCGGAGATGGCGCCCCTCGCGGAGCGGCTGCAGCGCGCGGCGGCCGCCATGCTGGTGGGGGCCGCCGAGGTGACCGTCGAGCCGCGCTCGTCCCACGGCGTCCACCTCCACATCAGCCGCTACCACTTCCCCTGAGCGCTTCCACGCTCCGGGGGCTCGACGCAGGAGCTGTCCGCCATGAGACTGCAGGAAGTGGACGGCGGCATCGTCGCCCTCGGCCACCTGGATCCGGCGCGCTGAGGCGGGGCGGGCGCGTCCCCCGCTCATGACGGGGACCGGCGGCGGGCATCGCGGCCACACCCTCTGGCTCGCCGGCATCTGCATGGCCCGCGCCGGGAGCTCGGTCATGTCCATGGCCTACCCCACGGTGCTGGCCTCGGTCCAGGAGGAGTGGGGGCTCTCCTTCACGGCGGCGGGCACCATCAACTCGGCCACCCAGGCCGGGACGGCGCTGTCCCTCGTGGTGCTGTCCGTCCTGGCGGACTACCTGGGTCCGCGGGCGGTGTTCCTCGGCTCGGCTGTCCTCGCCGCCGTCACGTCCTTCCTCATCCCGATCTTCGCCCATGGTCATGCGTCGGCCCTGGTGCTCTTCTTCCTCTCGGCCGTCGCCATCGCGGGGACCTACACTCCGGGCGTGATGCTGATCGCGGCCCGCTTCGAGCCCGCCCGGCGCGGCGGGGCTGTCGGCTGGTTCCTCGCCTCCTCGTCGGTGGGGTATGTGCTGGCCCTGGCCATCGGCGGACTCGTCGTCGCGCATGCCGGCTGGCGCGCGGCGCTCTTCGTCTTGGCGCTGGGGCCCGTCGGGTGCCTGCTGCTGTCCCTCGTCCTGTTCCGAGGGCGCACGGAGCGCGGCGCCGTTCCCTCCAGCCGCTTCACCTGGGACACGGGGCTCGGGGGCAACCGCGCGGCGCAGCTCATGATCGCCGGCTATGTCTTCCACTCGTGGGAGCTCCTGGGCATGTGGGCCTGGACCCCGGCGTTCATGACGGCCGTCCTCGTGGCCCACGGGACGGCCCCTACACCGGCGGCCGGGCTCGGGGCCGGGCTCACGGCGCTCTTCCACGTGATGGGCATCGCCGCCTCGAGCACCGGCGGATGGCTCTCGGACCGGTGGGGGCGCACGGCCGTGATCGCCGGCATGATGATCGTGAGCAGCGCCTGCTCGTTCAGCTTCGGCTGGCTGCTTGGCGCCCCGTTCGCGCTGGTTCTCGTGGCCGGATGTCTCTACGGTTTCTCGGCGCTCGGCGATTCGCCCGTCTACTCCACGGGGATCACCGAGACCGTGCCGCCCGCGCGGCTCGGCTCGGTGCTGGCCATCCGGTCTCTCCTGGGCTTCGGCGCCGGCGCCATCGCGCCCAGCGTCTTCGGCATGGTGCTCGACCTCTACCAGGACCGGACCGCGGTGGCGGGTTGGGGCTGGGGCTTCTCGGTACTGGGCATCGGCGGCGTCCTGGGGCTCGCGAGCATTCTCTGGTTGCGCGCCCTCCCCGAGGCGCGGCGGCTGGCGGGGGGCAAGCGGTGAGCAGCGAACCCGTGCGAGAGGAGGCAAGACAATTATGTCCAGGTCTGGCCGTAGCCAGCCCGGCCGCGTGAGAGGAATCGGGCCGGGGCGCAAGACACGCCGGACCCTCGAGCGCGGAGGGACGGGGCCGGCCGGCGAGCTGAACACCCAGCTGGGCTCCTGGCCGCGCGTGAAGGTCACGCCGATGTTCGGACGCTGGGGCTACTTCGTCGGGCCCCAGCTCTTCGCCTGCTTCCCCCTTCGCGCCAAGGACACGGACCTCTGGATCCGGCTGACGCCCGAGGATCAGCGGCGGGCGCTCCAGGTGCCGGGCTTCGTACCCCCCCGCCGCTTCGCGGCGCGCGGGTGGGTCGAGTGCCACGTGGAGACGTCGCGGGATGTGGGGAAGGCGATTCGCTGGCTGAGGCGGAGCTACGAGGCGGGGAAGCAGGATCTCGAGCGAAAGGAGCGGAAGACGACATGAAGGGCGTCAACGCAGCAGATGGGCCTTTTTCAGCCTTCGCAGGCCGCTCAAAAAGGTCCAGATGCAAGGCGGCGCCCGACGGCCGCACGCGAGGCGTACTCCGCTTGGCGAGCCGAGCCGGAGGCGAGGTGAGCGGATCCGGAGATCCGGGCGAGCGTGAGCGAGCCACGTTGAGCGTGCGGCCGAGGGCGTCAACGAAGCAGATGGGCCTTTTTCAGCGGCCTGCTAGCGGGCAGCCTCGGTCTGGACCCGCCCGGCCAGGGATGTCTCCTCGATCGCCTCGATGCGGATCACGGGGATCAGCGGCCAGGCGAGTGCGGTCATGACGGCCCCGATCAGCACGAGCGGGGTGAAGCCGAGCCAGTCGTAGAGGTAGCCGCCCACCACCTGGGAGCCCTGCGCGCCCAGGTTGTACACGGACATGAGTAGCGCGAAGAAGGTCCCCTCCACGCGCCGCGGGCACGCCTTGGCAGCCAGCTCCAGGAACGCGAGTTGCACGACCATGCCCACGGCGCCGAACACCAGCTCGATGGCGATGGCCGAGGTGGCGTCGCGATAGAAGAGGTAGGCCAGCGTGCCCGCCAGGCCGGCGCCGATGGACAGCGTGATCAGGCGCCGCAGCGGGAGCCGGCGGGAGAGCGGCGCGTAGATCAGGGCGCCCACGACGGCCGAGGCGGAGCCGAGCGAGGAGAGGACGCCGATGAAGCGCTGGCTGAACCCGAGCGTGTCCGTCTGGTAGAAGAGCAGGGCGGGGCCGAAGGACGGGCTGAACGTCCAGAAGAGGATGAAGCCCGCGACCACCCAGATGGGACGGTCGCCCAGCGCAGCGCGCACGGCGCTCCAGGTCTCGCGGAAGGCCGCGGCGTCAGGGCGGGCCCGCTTCTCGTGGACGAACAGTGACGCCATCGTGAAGGACAGCAAGGGAAAGCAGGCCGCGATCAGGAAGGCCAGGCCCAGGCTGCGGGTCTCGGCCAGGCGCCCGCCGAGGACGCCCACCAGGACGGCTGCCGTGTAGATGGCGCTCCACTGGATGGCCTGGAAGGCCCCGATGAGCCCGTGGGCGCGGCCGGTCTCCACCATGAGGGCGTCCGTCAGCACGTCGCTGAAGGCGAGTCCCAGCCCCATGGCGGCGGCGAGCATGCCCAGCCACCAGTAGGGGTGGCTCCGGGACAGGCCGAGGGTCATGCCCGCCGCCGCCGCCGCGGCGGACACGCAGAGGAAGTAGCTCTTGCGGCGGCGGCCGAACAGCGGCACGAAGTCCGACAGGAGCCCGTAGGCGGGCTTGATCCACCAGGGCCAGGTGGTCAGCGTGAAAAAGGTCGCCACCTGGCCGGCGGAGAAGCCCAGGTCCTTGAAGGAGATGGTGATGGTCTGGTTGGGGAGCGACCACATCCCCTGGGCGAAGTAGACGACCCCGAAGAGCGCCGCCAGCCGCCGGGCCTCAGGCGCATGGAACGGGAAGAGGCGGCGCCGGCGCTCCTGGCGGGGCGGAGCCATCAGCCCCTCATGTCTCGATCGGGCCGGCGGCGCTCGCCGCGGCCTCGGCGCGCGACTGCGCCTCGATCCGCTCCACCTTCACCAGAGGGACGAGGGGGAAGGCGAGGAGGGTCATCGCCGCCGAGATGAGCACCAGCGGCGTGTAGCCGAGCCAGTCGTAGAGGTAGCCGCCCACGACCTGCGAGCCCTGGGCGCCGCCGTTGAAGACCGACATGAGCAACGCGAAGAACGTGCCCTCCACGCGGCGGGGGCAGGCCTTGGCGGCGAGGTCGAGGAAGGCGAGCTGGGTGATCATGCCGATGCAGCCGAACACGATGTCGATGATGATGGCGGAGGTGGCATCACGATAGACGAGGTAGGCCAGTGTCCCGACCACGCCCGCGCCGATGGCGCCGTTGATCAGCCACTTGAGCGGCATCCGCCGGGAGAGCGGCGCGTAGACCAGGGCACCCACGACGGCGGCCGCCGAGCCCAGCGAGCCCAGGATCCCGATGAACTGCTGGCTGAACTTGAGCGTGTCCGTCTGGTAGTAGACGAGCGCCGGTCCGAAGGACGGACTGAAGGTCCAGAAGAGGATGAACCCCGCGACGACCCAGATCTCGCGCTCCGCGACGGCCCCGCGGATGGCGCGGAGCGTCTCGCGAAAGGCCGCCCGGTCGGTACGGGTGGGCGCCTCCTTGATGAAGAGCGCGGCCATGAGGAACGAGACCAGCGGGAAGCACCCCGCCAAGAGGAAGGCGCTGCGCAGGTTCCGCATCTCCGCGAGCCGCCCGCCGATGACGCCGACCAGGATGGAGGCCCCGTAGATACAGGCCCACTGCACAGCCTGGAAGGCCCCGGTGAGCCCCAGCGGCTTGCCGTTCTCCACCATGAGCGCGTCGGTCAGCACGTCGGTGAAGGCCAGCCCCAAGCCCATCACCGCGAAGAGCCCCGCCAGCCACCAGTATGGCCGCTCCGTCATGAGCCCCAGCGCGAGCCCCGCCGAGGCCGCCAGCGCCGACGTCAGGAGGAAGTAGCTCCTCCGCCGCCGGCCGAAGAGCGGCACGAAGTCCGAGAGGAGCCCGTACACGGGCTTGATCAGCCACGGGACCGTGCTGATGGTGAAGAAGGTCGCCACCTGTCCGGCCGAGAACCCCAGGTCCTTGAAGACGATGGTGATCGTCTGGTTGGGCAGGGACCACATCCCCTGGGAAAAGTAGACGATCCCGAAGAGGAGGGCGAGCCGCTGGGCGTCCGCGGTCTGGAACGGATGGAGGCGCTGGAGCCCGCTCAGCATCCCAGCACTATACAACGTGTGCTAGGCTTGGGCCTTGATGCGCGAGACGAAACCCTCCGTCTGCCCCCACGACTGCCCTGGCCAGTGCTCTCTCCTCGTGACGGTGGAGAGCGGGCGCATCACCTCGAACCTGATCGAGGTGACCAAGCGTGTCTTCTGACGCCGCCTCCGCCGCACGGTCCCTCGCGCCCGCGGTCGTGGCCGACATCGAGCGGGCGCTCGCCGTGCTTCCCGTCGAGGCGCTCGAGCGGGAGTACTGGGAGCAGGACGAGTTCCTCTTCATCCCGGACGCCGTGCCTCGAGAGACCGTGGCCCGTCTCCTGGAGGACGTGGAGCGCCTGGAGCCCGGGCTCAACCGGAACTACGTCCCGCGCCACAAGAAGGGGGGGAGCGTGAGTCACTTCGCCATCGCCGATGGCGGGCCCGCGCTGCTGGCCTTCTACCGGTCCGAGGCCTTCCGGCGCTTCCTCGGCCGACTGGTCCGGGCCGACCTCACGCTCTGCCCGGACGACGATCCTCATGCCTGCGCCCTGTACTTCTACACGGCGGCCGCGGACCACATGGGCTACCACTACGACACCTCCTATTACAAGGGGGCGCGCTACACGGTCCTCGTGGGCCTCGTGCAGGACTCTGCGAGCCGTCTCCTCTGCCGGCTCCACACGCGCCAGCCGGGACGCGCGCCGCGCGACCTGGCCGTCGCCACGACGCCGGGCTCCATGGTCATCTTCAACGGTGACAAGGTGTACCACGGCGTGAGTCCCTCGCAGGCCGGCGACCGGCGCGTCGTGCTGACGCTCGAGTACGTGACGAGCCAGGAGATCGGCCGGGCGACGAAGCTCTTCTCGGACCTCAAGGATGCCTTCGCCTACTTCGGCGTGCGGGCGGTCTGGCAGGGCCGCCGCCGCGCGCGCCGGCGTACCGACATCGCGTCGCGTCACACATCCGACGCGACGTCCTGAGAAAGGAAGGGCACAGCGATGGCTGCAACGACTGGTTCGGGGAGCCCCGCAGTGATGCGCGCACGGTGGGCTCCCGTGGAAGGCGCCGCGGAGCTGTTCACCCCCGAGTTCCTCGACTACGTCGTCCGGCTGCACGACGAGCTCACGCCGCGGATCCGCGCGCTGCTCGCCAAGCGCCAGGCAGTCCTCAGGCGCGCGCTCGACCAGGGCCTCCTGCCCACGCATCCGCCGAGGACCGCCATCAACACCGGCGACTGGAAGGTGCCGCCGGTGCCGGAGGACCTGCGCACGCCGGGCATCGAGATCTCGGGCCCCTGCTCCATCACGAGCATGTTCATCAACGCGCTGAATCCCGGGCCCGAGGGGGAGCGGGCCGCGGGCGATCTCGACGACGACGAGGACTCGGCGGGCCACCGGCTCGTGGACACGGTGCGCGCCGCGCACAACCGGCTCGCCGCCGTCAACCGCGAGCTGCGCGCCTTCGACGCCGGGAAGGGCAAGGAGTACAGGATCGCCGACGGCGAGCTGCCCTTCTTCATGCACCGCGAGCGGGGCATCCACCTGGATGAGCCGGACTTCACCGTGGACGGCCAGCCCATCCCGGCGGCGATCCTGGGCACCGCGCTCACCTTCTACTATGCCGGCCGGGCGCAGGCCAACCGCGGGCAGGGGATCTACTTCTATCTGCCGAAGCTCGAGTCCGCCGAGGAGTGCGCCTGGTACCGCGACCTGTTCGACCGCTCCCGCGAGTCCCTGCCCTTCCTCAAGACCGCCGTGATCAGCGCCGTGCCGCTCGTCGAGTCGCTGCCGGCGGTGTACCAGATGGAGGAGATGCTCCACGCCCTCGGTCCCTACGCCGGAGGGCTCAACGCGGCTCGCTGGGATCTCAAGGCGAGCATGTTCGAGTTCATCATGGCGGACCCCAGGTCCGTCTGGCCCGATCGGTTCGGTGTGGACATCAAGACGACCCCGTTCCTCGCCAATATCTTCCGGCGCCTCGTGGCCATCTGCCTCAAGCGCGGGGCGGCACCCGTCGGCGGCATGGCCACGGCGCTGCCGAGCAGCGATCCGGAGGTCAACCGCGCGGCCGGGGAGGCCATCCGGAAGGACAAGGAGTGGGAGGCACGCCAGGGCTTCATCCGCGCCTGGGTGGCGCACATCTTCCACATGAAGACGGCGAGCGACCCGTTCAGGGAGCTGATCGCCTCGGGCTGGAAGCCGACCGCCGACATGGCCAACCCCGACAATTACCCGGTCAAGATCGAGGTGCCCGAGGGGCCCATCACCGTGGAGGGGACGCGCCGCAACGCCCGCATGGTCGTCGAGTACCTGGAGGGCTGGCTCAACGGACGCGGGGCCAAGGGGATCGACAGCTTGGCGGGCAAGCCCGGCGTCCATCCGGCGCTGATGGAGGACCTCGCGACGGGCCGGATGTCGGTGGCGCAGATCGCCCAGCGGATCCGGCACCGGGCAAGGACCACCGACGGCGCGCAGGTCCACGACGTCCCGCTGGTCAAGCGGCTCCTGCAGGAGGAGACCGAGGACATCCTCGTGCGCCTGAAGGCCACCGTGAGGGACGACCAGGGGCGCGCGGCCTACGCCGAGGCGGCGCAGCGCTACCGCAAGGCCGTGAAGATCGCCATGCGGTGGATCAAGAACTACACCGAGCTGGACTTCCGGAGCCTGGGCTCGTACACGCGGGCCGACCTGGACCGGATCGCCGCCGCCCCCGACGCCTTCTAGCGCCGGTCCAATTCACTTCGCCTCCGCCCGCTCCACAGGACCAGGAGCAGGAAGATCGGGGTCCCCATCGCGGCGAGGACGAGGAACCAGGCGGCCTTCCCCGCCGCCGCCAGGAGCACGATCAGGTAGATGAAGTCGCGGTGGGCGAGGGCCTCCACGACCCGCGACGAGGGCGAAGCGCTCGCGACAGGGACAAGGGGGTGCGCGCCGCGCCGGTACACCGCGACGGCCGCCCCCGCGGTGCTCGCCACTGCCACGGCGCCGAACAGCAGGGGCCAGGAGGCGCGGGCGTCCAGGCTCCAGCCAAGGGCCATGCCCGCGAATACGGCCACGTGCACCAGGTTGTCCCCCCAGAAGTCCAGGATGGCCCCGTGAGGCGACTCCAGGAACTTCAGACGGGCGAGCTCGCCGTCGCAGCCGTCGAGGATCGAGTGGGCCAGGAACAGGAGCGCCCCGGCGAGCTGCCAGCCGGGCGCCGAGGACAGGAAGAACGGCGCGGAGGCCAGACCGACGGCGACGCTCACGAGCGTCATCAGGTTCGGGGTGATTGCCGTCCTGACGAGCCGGCGCGTGAGGGCCAGCGACAGCCGTCGCTCGAAGTGGCGGGACATGAATCCCTCGCTGGGCGTGATCAGGCTGCGCAGCAGCCAGCTCTCGGCGGCGGTGAGATCGGTCGGGGCGCTGAGCGGGAAGTGGCCGTCGGTGCCGAGGCTCCCGCTGGCCGTCTTGAACATGCCGCGCAGGGCGGCCACCGCTTCGCCCGCGCTACGGGCTCGGGCCGCCGCTTCCACGACGCGCGCCGGCTCCGTCGTCTCGAGCACGGCGACCGAAGCGTCGTCGACGCAGAGGTGATCGGGCTCCAATGCCATCTCGCGCAGGCCGCGCAGCCACGCGGGCTGCGGAACCACGTTGGCGGCCAGGAGGACGATGCGCGGCGGCAGCGGCGAAGGGAGCGCGCCGGCGGCGCCGATCGGGGTGGCCGAGGTCCCGGCGAGAAGCGGCTGATCCTCGGACCGCAGCCCGCCCACCAGCACGGCGCCGAATCCGGCATGATCCGCCGCCAGGACGATCCGGCGCAAGAGGGGCAGGCCGGCCACGAGCAATCTCGGCGGAATCCCACCGCCGTCCGGCTCCGGAGGCAGGATCAGCAGGACCCCGCCCCCGTCCGGCGCCGCCCCCGCCAGGGCCACCCTCAGAGCGACGGCCCCCGCCCGACCGCCGGCCGGGTCAGCGGCAGGGGGATGGCCTGCTCGCCGCGATGGCTCGATTCCCGCGCGGAGGCTTCCAGCGCCACGCAGAGGGACACCTCCGCGAGATTCTCACCCCGGGGCGCCGAGCCGTCGATCTCGGCAAGGAACTGCTCCGCGACCGGGCCGAACCAGTCGGGGTGCTGGGAGCCGTCGGACATCGCCGGCGGGCACGGCCACCGCTGCTCGCGGGGCGCCCCGTCGCGCCGGGTCAGCACGAGCGTGTCGTCCTCGATGCACAGCGTGCCCTCGGTGCCCGTGAGCTCGACCCAGTTGCGTCTGACGTCGGAAGCCCAGGTGAGGAACACCTCCGCGGTGGCGCCAGCGAAGGTGAGCTGCAGCCGGGCGGTGTCCTCCAGCGGCCACTGGAAATGCCGGCGCCGCTCGAGCGCGGCGCTCACGGTGAGGGGCTCGCGCCCGATCCAGCGCCGCAGGACGTAGAACACGTGCCAGCCGTGGTCCGTGAGCACGCCGCCCCCCGCTATGGCCGGGTCGGTGCGCCAGTTCCCGGCGTGCTCGTCCTGGGTCGCCGCAGGGCGGGTCCGGAGGGTGTGCCAGACGACACGCAGGACTTGGCCGATAGCGCCGTCGCGCACCAGCTCCCAGGTGCGCCGGACGATGGGCGCGTGATGCCAGTTGTGGACGGTGTGGAGCACACGGTCGGTGGCAGCGGCGATCTGGGTGACCGTGGTGAGCTCGCCCGGAGAGCAGACCAGCGGTTTCTCGCAGAGGACGTGGAGCCCGCGCCGCAGGGCGGCGGTGACCAGCCCGGCATGACTCGACGGCGGCGTGCAGATGTCGACGAAGTCGAGCCGTTCCACGGCCAGGAGATCGTCGGCCGAGTCGTACCAGCGGGCGCCGGGCAGCCGCGCTGCGGCCGCGGCCCGCTGCGCCGGGCGCGTGTCGGTCACCGCCACGATCTCGACGTCGCGCCGATCGAGCCAGCCGGGGAGATGGGCGTGGACGGCGACGTTGCCGAGACCGATGATGGCGCCCCGCCGCATTCTAGGGCATTCCTTCGCCATGACCGCGTCAGTCGAGCCCGTGTCGGGGGAGCATCGCGGCGAGCGCCTCTTCGAGGAGGCCGAGCCCCTCGAGCGCAGTGTCCTCGGAGATGACGAGGGGCGGGTTGATCCGGATGGTGGGCGAGTACGTCATGGCGACGAGGCCGCGCCGGAGGCACTCCTGGTAGAGCGCCTGCGCCACCTCCTTCGGGACCGGCTCCTTCGTCAGGCGGTCCCGGACGAGCTCGATGCCCAGCATCAGGCCCTTGCCGCGCACCTCGCCGACGGAGCGGAACCGCTCCTTCATCTGCTCCAGGCGCGCGAGCATGACCGCGCCCACGCGGGCCGAATTCTTGACAAGGTCCTCGCCCAGGATGATCTCGAGGGAGGCGAGGCCGGCGGCGGCGGCGAGGGGATTGCCGCCGTAGCTCGACGAGCTGGCGCTCGGATTCGACCAGGGCGGGGTACTCGTGAGCGCGTCCGTGGAGATCACGCCGCTCAGGGGGAAGCCCCCGCCCATGCCCTTGCCCACCGTCATGGCGTCCGGGACCACCCCGTCGTGATCCGAGCCCCACATGGATCCCGTCCGCCCGAAGCCTGTGATCATCTCGTCGGTGATGAGCAGGGCCCCGTGGTCGCGGGCGAGCGCCTGGACGGCCCGGAGGAACCCCTCGGGCGGCACCACATTGCCCGCAGTCCCCTGCATCGGCTCCACGATGATGGCCGCGATCTCGCCGCTCGTCTGATGGCGGATCACGTCGCGGAGGTACTCGGCGCAGGCGATCCCGCACTCGGGATACCGGAGCTTCAACGGGCAGCGGTAGCAGTCGGCGTACGGCGAGAGGTACTGACCCGGCAGGAATGGGCCCAGGTGGTGCTTGAAGTCGCTGCCGAGGAGGCCCAGCACCCCGCCCGTCTTGCCGTGGAACCCGCCCCAGAAGCCGAGCACCTCGTGCTTCTTGGTCACGGCCTTGGCCAGGCGCAGCGCGGCCTCCACCGCCTCGGCGCCGCCCGTGAAGAGCTGGATCCGGGTGAGCCCGGGAGGTGTGACGGTGGCGAGGAGCTCGAGGAACTTCGCCCGCACCTCCGTCGTGAAGCTGCCGAAGGTGAGGCGCTCGACCTGCCGCTTCAGGGTCTCGACGTAGTGGGGATGGCAGTGGCCGACGCTCCCGACGGCGATGCCCGCGATGAAGTCGATGTAGGTGTTTCCGTCCTCGTCGATCAGCGTGCAGCCGGTGCCCCGCGCCATGGCGCGCCCGGCGCGCAGCGCGAAGGACTGCAGCCCGGCCGCCATGTGCCGCTGCTCCTGCGCGACGATCCTCCGCGAGCGGGGGCCCGGGACACGAGGCGTCGTCACCGGGCTCCTCCCGTGAGCCGCCGGTCGAGATAGGCAGCGATCTCGGCGCTGGCCTCGTCGCGGTACAGGGCGAAGCTCGGCCAGGCGTTGAGATCGAGGAGCACGAGGTCCCCGCGCGCGGTTGCGATGGCGTCGCCCCCATACACCTCGAGGCCCAGGGCCGCCGCCGCCGTCCGCGCGAGGCGCGCGAGGCCGCGCGGATCGAGGGGATGACCGGCGACTGTCTGGTCCTTGTGGTAGAACCACCTGAACCACGGAGGCCCTCCGTCGCGAGCGCCTCCGGTGCCGATGCCGTAGAACTTGACGAGGTCGCCCTCGAGGTGCTCCTGGAGCACGGCACGCGGCAGGTCGCGCCGCGCCAGCGCCTCGAGGGCGGCGCGGCAGGCTTCCTCGGTGGCGGCGAAGACGACGTCCCCGTCCTGGGTGTTGTGGACATCGGACCGCTTGACCCAGACGGGGAGCGATGCCGGGCGTGGCGACGCGGCCGTGGAGACGAGGGCGCTCCGGATGAAGGCCACGTCGGCCTCCTCGAACTGGGCGATCATCCGCTCGCGGTACGTATTGAGGACGGCGACCGGACTGTTGACCTGGCGCAACCCGCCTGTCTCCCAGTTGCGGAGCTGACGCAGGACTTCCGCGCCCTCGCACATGAGAAAGACGAAGTCCGGGGGCCCCTCGGCCGGCGCCAGCAGCTCGTCCGGGCTCTTGAGGACCACGTCGAAGCCTCGTTCCTCCAGGTGCTTGCCCGTCAGGCGGAGGATCTCGGCATCGTCGACTTCACGGTTCGGCGAATGCGTCCGTTCTCGAAACACGCCCCAGGAGCGCCCACGGCTCACCCGGCACCACCTCCCACTCCCGAATGGGTCGTGGCGGCGACCAGCGCTTCAGCGAACGCAACGTCGCTCGCCCGGTCGACGTCCACCACCGTCTGGATGATCTCACCGTATACCGGCTCTCCCGAGCGCACGAGCCATCCCAGGAGATCCCGCAGCCGCCCGAGCCCCGGCGGAGGGCGGAGGAGCCGGATGCGCTCGGAGAGCAGGTACATGCCGGCGGTCACGAGGATGCCGCCGGGCTCACCGAGCTGCACGATGCGGCCGTCGGCGCCGAGCCGTGCCCACAGGGGTTTCTCGTCGGCCACGAGCGGCGTCACGGCCAGGACGGTGGCCTGGGGCGGCCGCCGCCGCGCCGCCTCGACGAACCGGACGAAGTCGGTCTCCCGGCACCACGCGTCCACCGTTGAGACCAGGAGCCGCCCCGTCCCGGACCGCGCCGTCACCTCGAGGAAGCTCTCGAGCGAGGAGCGGGTGGTCTTCACGATGAACTCGAGATGGAGCCCGGCGAAGCGCCCGTGCGCCCACTCCACGCAGTCCCGCTCGCGCTCGTTCACGATGACGATGATGGAGGTGATGCCGGCGGCCACGAAGTTCCGGATCACCGACTCGATCAGGGGCACCCCCGCCACCGGGACCAGCGGCTTGGGCATCGCGAAGCCCGCCTCGCGCAGGCGGCTGCCGTCCCCCGCCGCGATGATTCCGCCCTGCAACCGTCCCTCCGGGGTCACAGCAACAGCCCCTCCAGATCCTTCAGGGAATGCACGATGGGGTCACCCGGACAGCAAGAGCCTCGCCCCTGAGACGGCTCGGCGGCCAGCCACACGTGAGGCATGCCCACCGCTCGCGCCGCGACCATGTCGCGTGGGAGGGAATCGCCCACGAACACCGCCTCGGCCGGCCTCACGCGGAGCGCTTCGAGCGCCGTCCGGAATATGCGCGGGTCGGGCTTGCGCCACCCCACGCGCGCCGAGTCCATGATAGTCGCGAAGAGGCTCCGGACGCCGCAATCATCGCACACGGTCTCGAGATTGCCATAGAAGTTGGAGACGATGCCAAGGCGGTAGCGGCGGCCCAGGGCCTCGAGCAGAGGGGCGTTGGCGCGCACGGCCGCCAGCGACTGCTGGAGGAACCGCGTTGCCACACGGTCCGCTACCGCCGCATCGGCCAGCCGGAGCCCGCCGGCCACGCCGGCGATGAGCCGGTGCACGGTGTCCGCGAACGACAGCGTGGGCGGCACGGCCCCGACGAGCGCGTCGTCGGCCGCGTAGAACACGGGGTCGAAGCGCTCGGGGGTGAGGGCGAGCCCCTCCTCCCCGAGGAGCCGGGCGACGCGCTCCTTCCAGGGGTGGCCGTCGGCGTCGAGGGTGCCGCCGAAGTCGAACAGCACCGCGCGGCACCGGGTCAGCGGGCGAGCCGCGGTTGGGGAGGCTGTCCTCATGCGGCGGAGGAGGTGGAGATGGAGTCCCCCACGGGCTGCGCGGCGTGCCGGGGGATCATCCGCAAGACGACCGGCAGCACCACGAGCGAGGCCAGCAGGGCGCAGGCCGCCCCGATGGTGAGGAGCAGCCCGAGGCCGAAGATCCCGCGGTGGTGGGCGATCATCAGGCTCCCGAACCCGACGATCGTCGTCAACCCGTTGAGCGCCACCGCCATCACCGTGCTCCGCGCCACGAGCGGGCCGCCGTGCTCGCGCCCTTCCAGGTAGCGCATCACCACGTTGAGGCCGAACTCCGCCGAGGTCCCGATGATCAGGGGCAGGCCCCAGACGTTGGCGAGGGTGAACTGGAGACCGAAGAGGCGCATGAGCCCGATGGTCCACACGAGGCCGAGCACGAGGGGCAGCAGGGCGAGGAGCGTCTCGCGGACCCGCCGGATCATCCAGAAGGTGAGCCCGCCCACGAGGATGAACGCATACACCGTCCCCTGCACGTACGCACGCTCCATGAGGCGGATCGCCTCGTAGGTGATCACGGGCGGGCCCGTCACGTTCGGGTCCACCGAGCGCAGCTCTCGCACGAACTGCTCGGCGCCGGCGCGCTCCCAGATGTCCACCTTGGGGTGCACCTGGAGCAGGAAGTGCCCGCTGGCGCCGATGAACTTCCGCCGCAGCTCCTCCGGCACGTCCGTGGGCGTGATGATCTTCGGGCGCAGGCGGCGCTGGAGTCCGTAGAACTTGTCCACGAAGTCCCGGTAGAGCTGGGCTTGCAGGTGGTTGAGGGCGGCCTCGGCCACTTCCCGGTCGGCCGACTCGAGGCGCGTCAGCAAGGCGGCCGCCAGCTCCCGGAGCCGCTTCATCTCGGCGGGGAGCTTCGCGCCCGCCTCGGCGGCGGCCATGTCGAGGCGTCGATTGAGGTCGCGCACCGCCTGCGTCAGCCGGTCGAGGTCCACGGGACTCGATCGCCCGATGCGGACAGGATTCACCAGCGGCGCGAAGCTCTTGATGATCGCAATCTTGGCGGCCTGGTTTTCGGGGATCAGGTGGAGCACCGAATCCACCTCGGAGACGGACGGCAGCCGCTCGAACGCCTCCTGCTTCCGCCGGAGCTCCTCCAGTGAAGCCGCGGAGGCGAGGCCGTTGAAGCCTGAGCGGCCCGTCGTGGCCAGGATGCGCTTCTCCCAGACCACCGACTCGGTGCCCTTCGCCTGCAGGTTCAAGAGGTTGTAGTCGAAGCCCACCGATGGCACCCCCCAGGCCGCCAAGACGGTGAGCACGCCCGCAGCGGCCAGGATCGTCCCCGGGTAGCGCGTGAGCCGCTCGAGGACCGGCACGTGTATCTGCTCGAGGTGATGGGCACGGGGCTTCTGGTCGCGGGGCCGAGCGGCGTGGCGGCGGTCCACCAGCACCAGGAGGGCCGGGAAGAGGGTCATCATGCTGAGCCACGCAAGCAAGATGGAGGTCCCCGCAATGACGCCCAGCTCCTGGATGCCGCGGAAGTCGGTGAGACGGAGGACGTAGAAGGTGCCGCCCGCGGTGAGGGCGCCGAGCAGCATGCCGGGTCCGGTCCGGGCGGCGGTGACCTCCAGGGCCTCGTTGAGGTTGCGGCCGAGGAAGATCTCCTCCTCGTAGCGGAAGAGGAAGTAGATGCCATAGTCGATCCCGATGCCGATCACGATGGAGATGAACATCACCGAGAAGATGGTGAGGTGGCCCACTACCAGCGTGATCGCGCCCATGGACCATGCCAGGCTCACCGCGAGGACGACCAGCATCAGGAGCGGCTTCCCCACTCGCCAGAAGGCGAGCGTGATCACGAGCAGGGTGAGCGCGAAGGCGAGCAGTGTGGCGACCTGGCTGTCGGCGAACGCCGCCGCCATCTCGTCGTTGGACAGCGCGGGGGCGCCCGTCACCCCCGCCTGCACGTTGGGGAAGACCGGGCGCAGCCGGGCGATGGCTCCGCGGATGGCGTCGATGGCCCGGTGGTCGCCGACGAAGCTCCCCTTCTCCCCCGCGGGCGCCTCGACCAGCACGAAGAGCAGGCTCTTGTCGTCCGACAGGAAGTAGCCGGCGTCGGAGTCCACGTCGGCGCCGAAGGTGAACATCGTGGCCCACGGCGAGCGGTACTGCGTCGGGCGGTCGAGGCGGCTCGTGATCTGGTCCAGCAGCACCCGCAGGAAGCGCGTGTCGACCGCCTTGTCCTCCTGGAGGCCGAGGTCGAAGATGGTGGTGAGAAAGCTGGCGGCGATCTGGGTGTTGATCCCCTCCAGGAGCTGGGCGAGGCTCGGATCCCCCGCGAAGCTCTCCATGAACTCCTGGTGGTCGAAGATCTTGTCCCGGATCTCGCGCAGCTTTGCCGTGGACAGGTAGAGGAGCTGGCGACCCTCGAAGCGCTTGGGATCGATCCGGTACGAGGCTCGGGGGAACTTCACGGGGGAATTGCGCAGCTCCTGAACGAGGCGGCTCGCGTAGTCCCTGGCGGCCTCGAACGAGCGGGCTTCCACGACCACCACGATGTCTTCCAGCTCACCGAAGTCCCGGGAGTACTCGGCGTAGCGGAGGACGTAGCCGGCGTTCTGGGGCAGCAGGTCCCGCCCGGAGGTTTTGAAGCGAAGGCCCTGGACGGCGTACGCGGTGCCCGCCAGCGCGAGGACGAGGGACACCAATACCGTCAGGACCGGGCGCCGGCAGGACACCCGAACCAGGCTGCGCAGCAGACGACCGGTTCTGGAGATGGCGATCATGGGCAGGGACAGCGAAACCCCTGAAAGTGTACCACCATGCCCTGCGGGGACCGAGATGTGGTCCCGGGGATGAGAGACAGGGGCCGGGGGGGCGGGGCGAGCTCGGGGCCGGGGTTACTCGTCGCCGGTGATGAACTGCTCGAGGCGCGTCCGGGCCTGCTCGTCCGACCACTGCTCGGGCGGGGACTTCATGAGGTACGCGGAGGGGGCCAGGAGGGTGCCCTTGAGGCCGCGGTCCATGGCGATCTTGCAGCAGCGGATCGCGTCGACGACGACGCCGGCCGAGTTCGGCGAGTCCCAGACCTCGAGCTTGAGCTCGATGTTGATCGCCTGGTCCCCGAAGCCGCGCCCCTCCAGCCGGATGTGCGCCCACTTCCGGTCGGCGAGCCACGCCACGTAGTCGCTGGGTCCGATGTGGATGGCGTCGTCGGGCAGGTCGTGGGTGAGCTGGGAGCGGACGGAGTCCGTCTTCGAGATCTTCTTGGACTGCAGGCGCTGGCGCTCCAGCATGTTGTAGAAGTCGGTGTTCCCGCCGACGTTGAGCTGGCTGGTGCGGTCCAGGTGAACGCCCCGGTCCATGAAGAGCTTGGCCAGCATCCGGTGCACGATGGTGGCGCCGACCTGCGACTTCACGTCGTCCCCCACGACGGGCAGGCCGCGCTCCTCGAAGCGGCCGCGCCAGTACGCCTCCCGCGCGATGAACACGGGGATGCAGTTGACGAACCCGCAGCCCGCGTCCAGCACCTGCTCGACGTACCACTTGGTCGCCATCTCGCTTCCCACGGGCAGGTAGTTGACCACCACGTCCGTGCGGGTGTCGCGGAGGATCCCCGCGATGTCGGCCGTGGAGCCGGGTGCCTTCGTGATCACCTGGGACAGGTAGTGGCCCAGACCGTCGTGGGTCATCCCGCGGTGGACCGGGACCCCGAGCCGCGGCACCTCCGCGAAACGCACGGTGTTGTTCGGCGCGGCGGCGATGGCCTCGGAGAGGTCGGTCCCGACCTTGCGCGCATCGATGTCAAAGGCCGCCGAGAACTCGATGTCGCCCACACGGTACTGGCCGAGCCGGGGCCGCATGAGGCCCGGGATGAAGCCATCATCATCCGCCGTCCTGTAGTACTGCACCCCCTGGACGAGGGCCGAGGCGCAGTTGCCCACTCCGATGATCGCGACGCGAACAGAGCCCACGGGCGCCTCCTTTGGCTGTGCCGTCGTCGGCACGCCGTCCTGGATGCGGGACGCGCGGTCTGCGACGAGCGCCCCGAGTCTAGCACACCGGGAGCCGCCGGGGTCGAGCCCGGCGCTACGTCTCGGAGCGCTCGACGCCGGGCGCCGGGCGCGCCGACAGCAGAGCCATGGCGGCCAGGCCCAGCCCGATCCACGCGGCCTCGCGCAACCGGCGGATCAGCGTGTACGAGAGCCCGGCGACGCCGCCCAGCCCGAAGGCGGCGAAGATGGCGACGTTGCCCCCTTCGAGTGCCCCCAGCGAGGCCGGGATCATGAAGCTCGCGAACTTGATCGCGGTCCCGAAGGCCTCGATCGCCACGGCGGTCGGGAGCGAGACCGGCAGCCCGAGGAAGCTCAGCACCAGGTAGATCTCGAGGCTGCCGACCGTCCAGGCCATGAAGTGAAGCAGGATGCCGGCCAGGAGGCGCCGGCGGTGATGGCGGTAGAAGATTGCCAGCGCCCGGTCGAGGCCATCGAGCCGTTCCTGACCGCGTTCTCCTGGCCCCATGCCGAACCGCCCGAGCAGCCGGCCGCCGCGGCCCGCGGCGCCCTGGAGCTGGACGAAGACGAACCCGCCCACGGCCGCGGTTTCCACCGCGAGGAGCACGAGCATGGCGGTCATCACGGGGTTCGAGACCGGCATGCGCGTGGTGGCGACGAGGAGGCCGAGCACGAGGAAGAGCCCCTGGCCGACGACGATGGTGGTCTTGTCGACGATCACCGAGGCGAGCCCGTCCTGCAGCGAAGCCCACGGGCGCATCAGATAGGCCTTCACGGGCTCGCCGCCGACGGAGGCCGTCGGCGTGGTCGCATTGACCGCTTCCCCCGCGAGCCGCGCCCCCCACAGCGTCCAGAAGGGCAACCCGCGGCCGCGGAAGGCGCAGCGCCACGCGAGCGTGTCCAGCGTCGTCGTGAGGGTGTAGGGGAAGCAGAGCACCAGGAGGAGGCGCCAGGAGAGCGTGCGCACCGAGTCCCAGACGGTGGCGGGGCCCACCTCGTACACGAGGTACGCGATGAACGCGACGCCCGCCAGGAGCAGCAGCGGGCGGAACATCCGGACGAGGGCCGGGCCGCGGTCGGCGGGAAGGCGGGGCACCGGATGCGGTCGGGTGGCGGACGGCCCTAGCGCGTCGCCGCCCCTCGCCGGATCCGCGCGACGCAGGCGATCCAGTACGACTGGGAGCCCATGGCGACAACGGTAGCGAGGACGGGCAGCAGCGCGGGCCGCGCCCACCGCAGGAGCACGAAGGCCACGAGCAGCAGGTAGAAGAAGTCGCGGGTTCCCATGTTCCTCAGCGCGCCGCCGACGGTTTCGCCCACGGCGATCTCGCGCGGCAGAGAGCGGGCGAACAGGGCGCTCAGCGTCACTCCGACCGCGCCGAGGAGGCCGACGGCCATCATCGCCGGACCGGGCGCTGCCGACACGGCCATGCCGAGCACGAGCGTCGAGTGGATGATCGTGTCGACGGCCCAGTCCAGGATGGCGCCGAAGCGCGATTCCTGGAACGTGAGCCGAGCGAGCTCCCCGTCCACGTGGTCCAGCACCACCGCGACCGAGTAGAGGGCCACCCCCAGGACCGCGCTCACCGGCGTGGCGTGCCAGAACGCCCAGAAGGCGCCGAGCCCGATGGCGAGGCTCGCGAGGCTCACGTGGTTCGGTGTGACCGGGGTGCGGACCAGGAGCCGCGTGATCTGTCGCGAGCAGCGCCGGTGGAGGAACCGGTCCACTCCCGTGTCGTCGTCGGTGCCGAGGGCGGCGTAGAGCGCGGTGTCGGCGTCCCGGAGCCGCGCCTCCGTCCCCACGTGCAGGAAGAGACCCGCTGCCGAGCGGAGCTTGGGCCGCGTCTCCTCCAGCAGGCGGACGAGCTCGGGCCCCAGCGCCTCGCCTGCGGCCAGGCGCGGCCAGAGCCGCTCCATGAGCTCGGGCGGCGCCAGCACGACCGGGGCTCCGCCCTCCGCCGACTCCGCGATCGCCGCTCCGCCGACCTCCATCGGGCCCTCCAGGAGGCCGGCGAGCGTGCGTGGCTCGACGAGGACCGAGGCCGGCAGCAGCAGGCAGGGCTCACTGGCGAAGGCGCGGGCCTCGGCCGGATCGCGCGCGTCGAGCCAGCGCAACACGCCCGCCAGGCCGCGGGTGTGCCGCAGGGCCGTCTCCAGGGAGGGGGTGCGCAGCGCGGCCGGGACGCCCACGGTCTCGACCCCGCCCCGCGCGGCCGCCACGATCGCGCGCAGCGCCAGCGAGCGGCCGGCGACAGAGCGCGCGGGGAGGCGGCGCTCGGCCGGATCGGGGAGGTAGAGGACGGCCCGCGCCACGTCAGTGCCCGAGGCGCTCGATCCTCGGGAGCACCTGGCTCTCGGCGCGCCGCAGGTCCTCGACGAAGTCGACCTCGGTCCAGGGCAGGCCCGTGACGTCCACCCAGCCGACCTCCACGACGCCCAGGAGATGGTGGAGCGCGTCCTCGTACTCGTTCACGCCGCCGGTCTGCTCGATCGACTCGGCCAGCAGCCGGATGTACTCGGGAGCGTGCGCGGGGCTGCACTTGAAGAACCCGATGCCCTCGCCGATGACGTCCCACTGCTGAGGCACGAACTTCTTGCCGAGGGCGATGACGCGGTCGCCAACGCCGTAGAGCTTCACCTCCTCGCCCGTGTCCGTGAAGCTCTGGTCGAGGAGCAGCGCGCTCGCGTGCGGCGAGGCGATGAGACGGGACAGGAACTCCGTGGGGAACAGCACGTCGCCGTCCATCACGATGGTCGTGCCCTGGGTCAGGATGTCACGCGCCCGCCAGAGGGACAGGATGGAGCCCTTCTGGTACTCGGGGTTGTCCACGTAGCGGATGCGCATGGCACCGCGGCAGTCACCCGCGGCCGCGCGGATCTGGTCCTGGCAGTGGCCGACGACGATGACGGTCTCCGCGACGCCGTTGTCCGCCAGGGAGGACACCATCCGGTCGAGGAGCGAGTGCCCGCCGATGGGGATCAGGCACTTGTGGGTGTAGTCGGTGAGCGGGGCCAGGCGGCGGGCGACGCCGGCGGCCAGGATGATGGCCTTCACGGGCGCTCCGTCCCGGCGCTGCCGAGGGAGCGCCGGAAGCGGTCGCGGCCGTCCCCGGGCGGATAGGGGATCCGCGGCGCCGGCCGGTCCCCGACCGTGACCGTGGCGAGCACGACCGATGAGCCCCGTGAGGGCGAAGAGGCCAAGCCGCCGCGTGAGGGCCTTCACGTTCAGGCGAGACAAAAGGAGGGGCCCTGCCGAATGTAGCCGTTGGCGGTCACGCCGTCGCCCTCCCCCTGGCCCCGGGGCCTCGGCGGAGCAGGAGGGACGGGCAGCACGCGGTCGTGGTCATGGAGACTCCGTCGGGCTACTGCGTCTTCGACGTCTTGCCCTTCTTCTGGGCCTCGTCCTCGAAGGAGACCTCGTCCTGCTTGGCCCGCATCTTCTTGACGAGCTCGCCGTACGAGGTGGTCTGGATGATCTTGTTGAACTGGGTGCGGTAGTTCGAGACGAGGCTGACGCCCTCGATGCTGATGTCGTAGACGAGCCAGCGATCTCCCCGGCGGAGCAGGCGGTAGTCGATCGGCACCTCGGTGCCGTTCTTGGTGATGACCTTGGTGCTCACCACCGCCACCTCCGCGTCCATCCGCTCGTTCGTGTAGAGGATCTTCTCGCCGCCGTACAGCTCGATCTTGGAGATGTAGGAGCGCTCCAGGAGATCGCCGAAGAGGGAGATGAACTCCTCCCGCTCCTTGTCCGTGCGTCCCTGCCAGTGCCGCCCGAGCGAGCGCCGGGCGATCTCCCCGAAGTCGAAGATGTCGTTGGCGATCTTCCGGACGGCGGTCCGGCGCTCGCCGACCTTGCTGTCGCCCTTCAGGGCCGGGTTGTCCAGCGCCTTGATCACGCGGTCGATGGCGCCCCGGAGCTGATCCGTGGGCGCTCCCGCCCAGGCGCCGCCTGCCGCGGCCATGAGGAGGAGCCACGCGAGTCCCATGCCCACCACGCGAGAACGCATCATCGAGAGACCTCCGCTGTCGTCAGTGATGGATAGGCTTCAGCCATGAGCGCGCGGAGCTCCTCCAGATCGCGACCCGCGGCGTTGTCCAGTCGAGCCAGCCCTACGCGGTAGTTGAACACGGCCTGGAGGTACTCGGCGCGGGTTTTGGCCAGCGCCAGCACCGCGTCCGCCAGGTCCTTGGTATCGCCGATGCCCAGGTCGAAGTTGGCACTCGCCGAGACGACCCACTGCTTGGCATTGACGTGGGCCCGGTCCAGCGCGCCGACGTTCTGCGCCGCCTCCCGCACCTCGCCGTAGGCCTTCGCCACCTGCAGCGGGATACCGTCGACGGCCTGCATGCGGAGGGCCTCGAGCTTGCCCACCTCCGCCTCGGCCTCGCGGACGCGTCCCGCGGACACGCCGAAGTCCAGGTCATACTTGAGTCCGAGCACCGGGCCGATGTAGGCGTGCTGGAGCGGATCGGAGATGTAGGCGTCGTTGAGCACCCGGTCCCGGTTCGTCGCCTGGGCCACCGAGCCCTGGATACCGAAGAACACCATGGGCCAGGCTCGGGCGCGCGCGGCCTCCACGAGCGCCCGCCTGGCGCGGAGCCCCTCCGCCAGCTGGGTGAACTCGGGGCGCTTCGCGCGGGCGTCCTCGACGAAGCTCTCGAGCGGCGCCAGGGGCTCCAGGTCCGCCGCGAGCCGGCTCTCGCTCGGCTCGATCATGACGCCGGGCGGACGTCCCGTCCAGACGCGGAGCGCCTCGGCGGCAATGCTGTGCCCGCGAGCGGCCACGTTGATGTTCTTCTCCAGCTCTCCCTGGAAGGCGCGCAGCTTGAAGAGATCCTGCTCGGCGGCGAAGCCCCCCTCCTGCAGGAGATCGAGGCGCTCGCCGGCCTTGATGAGCTGCTCGTGGAAGTCGCCCAGGAGCGAGCCCAGCTCCTTGAAGAGCAGGAGCCCCGTGTAGGCCTCCCGCACCCTGAGGCCGACCTCCGAGGCCGTCTTGTCCCGACCGGCCTTCTGGGCCCGTACGCCGTGCTCGGCCGCGGCCCGGAGGTTGTCGATGAGCCCGAAGGTGTAGATGGGCTGGACCAGGAGGAGATCCAGCCGGCCGAAGGCGCCGTTGACCGTGCCCTCCCGGGCATTGATCGAGCGCAGCGGAGTCGAGAGCCCGGAGCCGTCCAGGCGCTCGGCCTCGGCGGAGGGCCCGACCACGCCCAGCGCCGTGAGCTGAGGCCAGCGGGCCCCGTCTGCCTGCTGCTTCTTCGCCAGGAACGCCTCGACGTCGAGGGCCGCGCCCTTGACCTCCGGGCTCCGGGTGAGAGCGGCCTTCACGGCGTCGCGGACGGAGAGCACGACCGTGCTGCCCTGCGGCGTCTGGGCCGCGGCCCCGCCCGCGCTGGCGAGCACGAGACTCAGGGCGCAGAGCCCAACCCGGACGGGGCTTGCGCCACGGCGGCGGTTCATGCGGCGCGTCTTCCTCTCACCGGTGCTCACACCTTTCCGAAGATGTACTTGGACAGGAGCTCCTCGAAGTCCACCGGAGGCTCCACCTCGGTGATGCGCCCGTTGGGCGCGATGATCTTCTCGGAGCCCCCCGGGTTGATGCGGATGTACTTCTCACCGATCAGGCCCTTGGTCTTGATCGAGGCGATCGAATCTTCCTGGAGCCGGATGCCCTGGCGGATGCTCATGAGCACCCGGGCCTGGTAATCCGACAGCGTGATCGCATCCACCCGGCCCACCTCGACGCCCGCGATCTCGACGGTGGAGCCGGCCTTCAGCCCGCCGACGGAGGGGAAGTCAGCCGTGATCGTGTAGCCGTGGCCTCCGAACAAATCGACCCTGCCGAGTTTAATGGAAAGCCACCCCAGTGCCAAGATGCCGATCAGCACGAACACTCCCACGGATAGCTCGAGCGTGGACCGTCTCATGCCAGGTGTCCTTCACCCGGGGCGGGCACCCGGGCTGTCGCTCGCCCGCCCCCGCCGGAAGTTCCGCCTCCGTGTGTTCCCTCTCGCGATGTCAGCCGCTGCCACCCGGAGGCGGGCACCCGGGCTGTCGCCCGCCCGCCCCCGCCGGAAGTTCCGCCTCCGTGCGTTCCCTCTCGCGATGTCAGCCGCCGCCACCCGGAGCGGGCCCCCGAGCTCACGCTCGACACTTCAGTCCGTGTGTGCACGCCGCCTTCTCCTTTTGTCTCGCCTGAACGTGAATGACCTCACGCGGCGGCTTGGCCTCTTCGCCCTCATGGGGCTCATCGGTTTGTCTCGCCTGAACGTGAATGACCTCACGCGGCGGCTTGGCCTCTTCGCCCTCATGGGGCTCATCGGTGTTCTCGGGGCCGTCACGCGGGCCGGAGGGCGCCCTCGACGTCCCCGCGGACGAACTGCTGCACGATCGGGTTCGCGGACCCCTGGATGACGTCCGGCGTCCCTTGCTCCACGATCACCCCGTCGTGGAGCATGGCGACACGATCGGCGATGCCGAAGATCTCCGGGATCTCGTGGCTCACCATCACCGCCGTGAAGCGGAACTTGCGGTGCATCCCGAGGATCAGGTGGTGGATCGTGTTGACCAGGATCGGGTCGAGCCCGGTCGTCGGTTCGTCGAAGAACACCACCTCGGGCTCGGTGACCAGTGCCCGTGCGATGGCCACGCGCTTGCGCATGCCTCCGGAGATCTCCGCCGGGTTCTTGTGTCCCATGCCCGCGAGGCCCACCTGGTCGAGCTTCTCCTCCACGCGCCCCGTGATCTCGCGGGAGCGGAGGCGCGTCTTTTCGCGGAGCGGGAAGGCGACGTTGTCGAAGACCGACATGGAGTCGAAGAGTGCGCCGCCCTGGAAGACGACGCCGTAGCGCTCGCGGATGCGGTCCAGCGCAGGTCCCCGCAGGTGCGTGATGTCCGTGCCGTTCACCACCACGCGGCCCGAATCCGGCCGGAGCAGCCCGAGGAGGTGCTTGAGCAGCACCGACTTGCCGCCGCCGCTCCGCCCGATGACGACCATGATCTCGCCCGGGGCCACCTGCAGGGTGAGCCCCCGGAGCACCCGCTGGCCGCCGAACGCCCGGTGCAGATCCTCGACGCGGATCACGGGAGCACCGACCCCAGGAAGTAGTCCCAGACCAGGATCAAAACCGACGACAGCACGACGGCCTGGGTGGTGGCCCGCGCGACGCCCTCGGCCCCGTGCCCGCAGTGGAAGCCCTTGTAGGTGCAGACCCAGCTGACGATCACGCCGAAGGAGAGCGCCTTCCAGAAGCCGGTCATGATGTCGGTCATGTCCACGAAGTTCTGCATCTCGCCGAAGTACGTGCCGGACGAGAGGCCCAGGAGTTCCACGCTCACCAGGTACCCGCCGAAGATCCCCACCACGTCGAAGAGGGCGGTCATCAGCGGGAAGGTGAGGAGCCCCGCCACGATGGGCGGCACCACGAGGTAGCGGGTCGGGTTCAGCGCCATCACCGTCAGCGCGTCGATTTGCTCCGAGATGCGCATGATGCCGATCTCCGCCGTCAGCGCGGAGCCTGCCCGCCCGGTGACGATGAGGGCGCAGAGCACGGGGCCCAGCTCGCGGATCAGGGTCAGCGCCACGGCCGGACCGAGGAACGCCTCCGAGCCGAAGCGCGACAGGGTCAGGAAGACCTGGAGGCCCAGCACCATGCCCGTGAAGGCGCCGGTGAGGATCACGATGGTGAGGGAGCGGAAGCCGATGAAGTGGATCCGGTCCAGCAGCTGGCGCAGCTTGAACGGCGGGATGAACAGGTGGGCGACGGCGTCACCGAGGAAGGCGCCGAAGCGTCCCAGCGCGGCCATCACGTCGAGCGTGACGGCCCCCACCGTGCCCACGAGACGAACCGGGAGGGCCTGGGGCGCGGGGGCGGCGGGCTCGCTCATCCGCGGGTATTCCGGTAGACCCCGAGCGCCCAGAGTGGGAAGTACCGGGCGTAGAGGTGGTACTTCAGGTAGAACACGCGCGGGAAGCCCGTGCCGTTCCAGAGCGGGTCCTCCCACGACCCGTCCCCCCGCTGCGTCTCGAGGAGGAAGGCGATACCCCTCTCGACGGCGCGCCCCTGGGTGTGCCCGACGGCGAAGAGGCCCAGGAGCGCCCATGCGGTCTGGCTGGGGATGGAGTCCCCGCAGCCGGCCACCGTGGGGTCCTCGTAAGAGGCCAGCGTCTCGCCCCAGCCGCCGTCGGCGTTCTGTCGTGCCTCGAGCCAGGTCGCCGCGCGCCGCACGTATTCCTGGGAGCTGCTCTCCCCGATGGCGCCGAGCCCGCGCAGCACGGACCACGTGCCGTAGATGTAGTTCACGCCCCAGCGCCCGTACCACGGACCGTCCTCACGCTGGGTCCGTCTCACGAAGTCCAGGGCGCGGCGGGCTGCTGGAGTGTCGGGCCGGTACCCGAGGGTGCCGAGCAGCTCGAGCCCGCGCCCCGTGAGGTCCTCCGTGGATGGATCCAGCAGGGCGCCGTGGTCGGCGAAGGGGATGTTGTTGAAGATGAGCCGGTTGTTGTCGGCATCGAAAGAGCCCCAGCCTCCGTCCGACCCCTGCATCCCCACGAACCACTCGAGTCCCCGCGTCAGCGCCCGCCGCCGCCGCTCCGGATCCAGCCCCTGGATCTTCCAGAGGGCCATCATGACCATGGCCGAGTCGTCGAGATCCGGGTAGAAGTCGTTGTGGTACTGGAAAGGCCAGCCCCCGGGGGTGACATGGGGCCGCTTGGCCTGCCAGTCGCCCGGGACGGTCACCTGATGGTCGATCATCCACTCGCCAGAGCGAACGAGCGCGGGGTCATCGGCGGGGAGCCCGGACTCGATCAGTGCATTGACCGCGATGGAGGTATCCCACACGGGGGAGACGCACGGCTGGTAGTGGAGCGACTGGCCGTCCTCGACGCCGAGGGCCTCGATCTCCTTCACCTGCCCGCGGATCAGCGGGTGATCGTCCGGGTAGCCCAGACAGCGCAGCGCCAGGACGGCGTTCACCATGGCGGGGAAGATGCCGCCGAGCCCTCCGGGCACGGCCAGCCGCTCCTCCAGCCACTGGCGCGCCGACTGGATGGCCCGTCCGCGGAAGGGCCGCGGACCGAGCCGCTCCCAGCCCTTGAGGCAGTCGTCCACGCCGATGAAAATGTTCTTCCACAGGAAGGTCTTTGGCGAGAAGGGCCGGGGCACCCGGTGGAAGCGGAGGCTGGCGCGCTCCCGCGGAACCGGCCAGAGCTCGTCCAGGTGACGGTTGAACGCCAGGCGCTTCACCGGCTTGACGTCCATCAGGACGAGGAGCGGCACGATGACGGTGCGCGACCAGTAGGAGACCTCGAGCAGGTTGAAGTACGACCACCGGGGCAGGAGCATGATCTCCACGGGCATGGCCGGGATGCCCGACCAGTCGTACTCGCCGAAGAGCGCGAGCAGGATCTTCGTGAAGACGTTGGCCTCGACAGGGCCGCCCCGGCCCCGGATGAGCGCCCGGGCCGCCGCCATGGCGGGATCCTCTGGCGCCACCCCGGCCGCCTTCATGGCGAAATACGCCTTGATGGTGGCCGAGAGGTCCGCGGGGCCGCCCTCGTAGAGGCTGAAGCCGCCGTCGGGCAGCTGCTGCCGGCGGAGGTAATGCACCATCTTTTGCTCGCGCTCCCGGTCCACCCGATCCAGCAGGTGACAGAACAGGAGGTACTCGCTGGTGATGGTGCTGTCGGCTTCCAGCTCGCCGACCCAGTGGCCGTCCGGCGCCTGGGTCGAGAGGAGATGCTGCTGGGCGCGCTCGATGGCGGCGTCGACCTCGCGCGACCGTGTGTCAGACGACGACGCCCGAGACGGAAGTGTCGGGTCGGTTCTCGGGACAAACATCGTTACATACTAGCATAGCGTCCGGACAATCCCTAAGCGCCCAAACCTTGAAAACTCTCAAGGGCTTGGGTAACGTGACGCATGGACCCGATTTCACCCTAGCTGGACCCTGACGCTCTGGATTGGCGAACCCCTGCTGGCAGCGACCGGATTCCTGATCCACGGCGCCCTCTTTCTGGTACCCTATCTCGGGTGTGTCCGACGCGCCGTGGTGCTGACGGAGGCGCCCAGCGCATGGTGAGACGAGGCGGGTCCCGTCGAGACCGACGGCCCCCGCTTTACCTCATGAGCCGGTCGCGAGCCCGATGCGGGCCAGCGGCCCGAAGAGGCTCCGGTGATGCGGACGTCCCGATGAGCCCGATGAGGGCGAAGAGGCCGAGCCGCCACCCGATGTCATTCACATTCAGGCGAGATAATAGATGAGCGTACCGCTGTCCCAGGTGGTCACGGTGGCCTCCTACATCATCAGGCAGAAGCTCGCCCGCCGGCAGCGCTACCCGCTGGTGCTCATGCTGGAGCCGCTCTTCCGCTGCAACCTCGCCTGCGCCGGGTGCGGGAAGATCCAGTACCCGGCCCAGATCCTCCGGAAGCACTTGACGGTGGAGCAGTGCGTGAAGGCGGTGGAGGAATGCGGGGCTCCCATCGTGAGCATCCCGGGGGGCGAGCCGCTCATGCACCCGGAGATGGACAAGATCGTGGCGGCGCTGGTGGCGACGCGGAAGTACGTGTACCTCTGCACGAACGCGCTCCTCCTGAAGGAGAAGCTCTCGCTGTTCACGCCGTCCAGGTACCTGACCTTCAGCGTCCACATGGACGGGCTCCGCGAGGAGCACGACGACGCCGTCTGCCGCGAGGGCGTCTACGACAGGGCGGTGGAGGCGATCCGCGAAGCCCTGGCGCGCGGGTTCCGGGTGACCACCAACACGACGCTCTTCGACGGGGCCTCGGCGCTCCGGATGCGGGAGTTCTTCGACGAGATGATGAGCCTGGGGGTGGAGGGCATGATGCTCTCGCCGGGCTACAGCTACTCCAAGGCACCCGATCAGGAGCACTTCCTGCGCCGGACGAAGACCCAGGCGCTGTTCACGCGGATGCTCGCCCACCCCAAGCGGCGCTGGAAGTTCAACCAGTCACCGCTCTTCCTGCGCTTCCTCATGGGCAAGCACGACTTCGAGTGCACGCCCTGGGGCAACCCGACGTACAACATGTTCGGCTGGCAGCGCCCCTGCTATCTCCTCCAGGACGGGTATGCCGCCACCTTCCGTGAGCTGATGGACACCACCGAGTGGCAGCGGTATGGCCGCCGGAGCGGCAACGAGAAGTGCCAGGACTGCATGGTGCACTGCGGGTTCGAGGCGACGGCAGTGGACCATACCTTCGGCTCCCTCAAGGGGCTCGTCGAGACCGTTGCGGTCACGCTGACCGGCAGGCTCTAGCATGTCCCTCGAGGGCTGGACGCCCCAGATCGGGCCGTACCTGACGCTGGAAGAAGTGATCGAGCATGCCTTCGATTATCGCGGCAACATCACGGTGGTCAGGACGGACGGGACCGACATCGTCGGCTACCTCTTCAATCGCAACGCGAGCGCGCCGGAGTCCTTTGTCGAGATCTTCGACGAGGCGGGCGAGGGTCCCATCAGGATCCGCTGTGCCGACATCGCGACCATCACGTTCACCGGGAAAGACACGGCAGCCGGGAACGCGTGGACTGCCTGGCTCGAGCGCAAAGACAAGGACAGAGCCGAGAACGCCGCCGCCTCCGGCGCCTAGCGCGGTGAGCGGACTCCTGATCCTGACGGCCGTGGAGCTCGAGACCACGGCCCTGGCGCGCCACCTCGAGCTCCCGTTCCTCCCCGCCTTCCCCTTTCGTGCCTACGGGCGTGGCGATGTCCGGATCGCTCCGGTGGGCCCCCGGGCCGGCCTCCTCCACGAGCGCTGGCCGCGACTCTTCCAGGGCTTCTCGTCCGCGCTCGTGGTGTCGGCAGGCCTCTGCGGAGGGCTCGCCCCGTGCCTGAGGGTCGGCGATCTCGTCGTGCCGGACATGGTGCTCGCCCCGTCGGGCGAGATCCTGCGCGTGAACGGGCCGGCGCGCGAGCGGCTCCTCGCCCATGCGGGCGGGCGGGCCCACACGGGGTGCCTCGTCACGACTCGCGAGGTCGCCGCCACGCCCGAGGGGAAGGCCCTCCTCCACGCCGAGACCGGGGCCGCCGCCGTGGACATGGAGTCGGCCCCGATCCTGACTCACGCGACCGCCGCGGGCTGCCCCGCGCTCGTGGTGCGCGCCGTCTGCGACGATGCGGCACACGCCGTGCCGCCGGCGCTGAGCCGGCTGGTCACGGCCGATGGGCGTGTCCACGGGGGCCGGGCGCTCGCCCTGGCGTGGACCCACCCGGGGAGCATCGCCCACGCCGTGGCGCTCCGACGGGGCAGCCGGCTGGCGCTCGGGGCCGTGGCCCGAGCGCTCGCCGCGCTCGCGGGTTAGGCGGGGAGCGCATGGACGTCCTGGTCACGGGCGGCACGGGCTTCGTCGGCGCGAACCTGGTTCGCGAGCTCCTGGCGGAGGGGCAGACGGTGCGCGTTCTCGCCCGGCCCGGGGGTGACCGCAGGGCTCTCGAGGGCTGCATGGTCGAGATCGTCGAGGGGGACCTGCTGGACCGCGACTCGCTGGTCCGCGCGGTACGTGGCGCCCGGCGCGTCTATCACGTGGCGGCCGACTACCGTCTGTGGGCGGCGGACCCGTCGGCGCTCTTCCGCGCCAACGTGGATGGCACGCGCCACGTGCTGGAGGCGGCCGCGGCGGCCGGCGTGGAGCGGATCGTCTACACCTCCACCGTCGGGGCCCTGGGCATCCCCGAGGACGGGACTCCGGGCGACGAGCGGACACCCGTGTCGCTCGTGGACATGGTCGGCCCCTACAAGGCGTCGAAGTTCCTGGCCGAGGAAGTCGCCCGGGAGTACGCGGCGCGCGGTGTGCCCGTGATCATCGTCAACCCCTCGGCACCGGTGGGGCCGTGGGACGTCAAGCCGACCCCGACGGGCCAGATGATCGTCGACTTCCTCAGGGGCAAGATGGTGGCCTCTCTCGACACGGGGCTCAACGTCGTCCACGTCCGTGACGTGGCCCGGGGCCACATCCTCGCCGGCGAGCGGGGGCGCGTCGGGGAGCGCTACGTGCTGGGTCATCAGAACGTGTCGCTGCTCGAGATCTTCCGCGTGCTGGCTCGGCTCACGGGAATCCCCGCGCCCCGCTTCCGCGTTCCCTACGCCGTGGCGTGGCTGGCGGCCGCCGGGATGGAGGGCGTCGCCCGGCTGACGGGCACCCCGCCCTCGGTTTCCCTCACGGCGGTGCGCATGGCGCGCAAGCGCATGTACTTCAGCCCGGCCCGGGCCGTCCAGGAGCTGGGGCTGCCCCAGACGCCGGTCGAGGAGGCCCTGCGGGACGCCGTCGAGTGGTTCCTGTCGCGTGGCTACGTCCGGCGGCCCTCTGCTCGGAGCCGCGCGGCATGAACGCCGAGCGCTTCGTCTCCCGTCTGACCCGCAAGAGCCGCTCCAACTTCTTCTACGCCTTCCTCCTCCTGCCGCGCGCCCAGCGCGAGGCGATCTTTGCCGTCTACGCCTTCTGCCGCATCGTGGACGACACGGTGGACGTGGGCCAGGACCGACCCGCCCAGCGCCAGGAGCTTCGGCGCTGGCGGGGGGAGATCGGCCGGGTCTTCGAGGGCAGACCCGAGCACCCCGCAGCCCAGCGCCTGCAGCAGGCGATCCGGGCCTTCCCCATCCCTCGCTCCGCGCTCGAGGACATCATCGACGGCGTCGAGATGGACCTGGACCATCCCACGTACGAGACCTTCGAGGCGCTGTACCCGTACTGCTACCGGGTGGCGTCCGCCGTCGGGCTGTGCGCCATCGCGATCTTCGGCCACGCCGATCCGCGCGCGCGCGAGTACGCCGTGAACCTCGGCATCGCGCTCCAGCTCACGAACATCCTGCGCGATGTCCAGCAGGACGCGCGCATGGGGCGCGTGTACCTGCCGCAGGAGGACCTGTCCCGCTTCGGCGTGACGGCGGACGAGCTCCGGGACGGTCGCTACACGCCCGGGTTCGTGGAGCTGATGACGTGGGAGGCCGCCCGCGCCCGCGACTTCTACGGTCGTGCCTGGCAGGCCTTTCCGGAGACAGACCGGCGGACGCTCTTCGCCGCCGAGATCATGGGCCGGACGTACTTCGCCCTCCTGCGGGCGCTGGAGGCCAGCCGCTTCCGGGTGTTCGACCGCCAGGTGACCGTTCCCGCGGCCCGGCGCCTCGTCATCGCGCTCTCGTGTTGGGCAAACGCGCGCCTTCGCGGTCGCAGCGCGACGAAGAGGCCCCCGGTTGAGACGACGCCCCGATGAGCGCCGCAGGCGCGAAGAGGCCAAGCCGCCGCGTGAGGTCATCCACGGTCAGGCGAGACAAATGAAGGCCTCGGTGTCCGTGGGTGACGGGGCGCTGGAGCTCCGCGACTGGCCGGTCCCGGCCACCGGCCCCGGCGAGCTCCTGCTGCGGATGCGTGGATGCGGGCTCTGCGGGTCCGACATCGCCAAGCTCATGAGCGGCCGCGCCGCCCCGCCGGCGGTGCTCGGGCATGAGGTCGTGGGGGACGTGCTGGAGACGGGAGCCGGCGTCTCGCGCTTCGCTCCGGGGGACCGCGTCGTCGTGGCTCATCACGTGCCGTGCTTCCAGTGCCACTACTGCCGGCGCGGGAGTCCCTCCATGTGCCGCGTCTTCAAGCGCATCAATCTGGATCCAGGTGGCTTCGCCGAGCGCGTGCGCGTGCCCGCGCCGAACGTCGAGCACGCCGCCTTCGCGATCCCGGCTGACGTCCCCGACGAGACGGCGTCGTTCACCGAGCCCCTGGCGTGCTGCCTGCGCGCCGTCAAGCGTTGCGGCACGGAGGCCGGCGACACCGTGGTGGTCGTGGGTCTTGGCTCCATCGGCTGCCTGCTCGTCCAGGGCTTCCGGCTGGCCGGCGCGACGGTGCTGGCCACGGACCTCCTGGCCGAGCGTCGGCGGCTTGGTCTCCTGGCGGGGGCGCAGGTGCTCGAGCGCGAGGCGGACCTCGACGAGACGCTGCGCGCCGGCACGGACGGTCGCCTCGCCGACGCCGTGGTCATCACGGCCGGTGGCGCCGGGCTCTTGCCGTGGGCGCGGGCGCGTGTCCGCGACGGCGGGACCGTCCACTACTTCGCGGGCGGGGGCGGGGACACACTCCCGCTGGCGCTCGAGGACCTGTACCACCACGAGCTCACGCTGTCGGCCACGTACTCGTCGTCGCCCGCCGAGCTGCGGGAGGCCTTCGACCTCCTGGTCCGCGGCGCCGTGACGGTGGACGGGCTCATCACTCATCGGCTGCCGCTCGCGCGGCTCGCGGAGGGCGTGGCGCTCATGATGCAGCAGCAGGCCGTGAAGGTCTACGTGATCCCATGAAGGCTCAGGTCTTCCACGGTCCGGGCGATCTCCGCCTGGAGGAGATCGCGATCCCGGAGCCCGCGCCGGGCGAGCTCCTCGTGAAGATCGAGGCGGCGCTCACCTGCGGGACGGACGTGAAGACGCTGCGCCGCGGCCACCCGGTGATGCTTCCGCGGCTCCCGACCGTCTTCGGTCACGAGCTGGCCGGCACCGTGGTGGGCGTCGGCGCCGGTGCCAGGGGCTTCCGCGAGGGCGACCGGGTCGTCGCGGCCAACTCCGCCCCCTGTGGCGGCTGCGCGCTCTGCCGTGCCGGCCGGCCCAACCTCTGCGAGGACCTGCTCTTCGTGAACGGGGCCTACGGGGAGTACATCGCCCTGCCTGCGCGGCTCGTGGAGCGGAACGTGGTCCGCATCGCGCCCGAGGTGCCGGCGGCGCGGGCGGCCTTCGCCGAGCCCCTGGCGTGCGCGCTGCAAGGGATCGAGCGCGGACGCGTGGAGTCCGGGATGACGGTGGTGGTCTTCGGCCACGGGCCACTGGGCTGTCTCCTCGCCATGGTGGCCGCGCAGCGGAAGGCGCGGGTGCTGCTCGTGGGCAAAGGGGGATGGCGCCTGGACCGGATCCGCGAGGCGCGGATCGCCGAGTGCGTGGACGCGCTGGTGGAGCCCGACATCCCGGCCACGATCCGGGCGGCCACGGGCGGGCGGGGCGCCGACGTGGCCGTGGACGCCACGGGCGAGCCGGCCGTGTGGGAGCGCGCCATCGAGGTCACCGGGCGCGGGGGCACCGTGGTCTTCTTCGGGGGCTGCTCTCCAGGGACGACCGTGGCGGTGGACACGCGGCGGGCGCACTACGAGGAGCTGACCCTGGTGGGCGCCTTCCACCACACGCCCGGGCTGATCCGCCGAGCCGTGGAGCTGCTCGAGTCGCAGGCGCTCGTGCCCGACGGTCTCCTCACCCACACGATGCGGCTGGACGGAGTGCCGCGCGCCCTCGGGATGATGGCGCGCGGCGAGGCGCTCAAGGTTCTCATCACGCCCGACGGGTGAGCGTCCGGGCGTGGGGCGAGCGCCCC
>Ga0154317_1057_pt1 | contig 37542 bp, 36 predicted proteins | sample RifGroA2_FD_105611 | JGI IMG/M metagenome (GOLD analysis project Ga0154317, IMG submission 105611) | Candidatus Rokubacteria bacterium GWA2_70_23 | reverse complement strand
GCCGGTCTCCATCGCCGCCAGGAGGGCCGGGAAGGTCATCTCGCCCTCGCCAATCACGGCGAAGTCCGCGTCGAGGCGGCTGAGGGCCGTCGCGCCCAGGATGGAGATCGCCGGACCGCCCAGGATGATCGGGGCAGGGCATTGCCGGCGGATGGTGTCGAGGACGGCAGTCAGCTCGCCGAGATGCCAGGCCGGCCGCTGGCGGACGACGTTGTCGATGTTCCGCACGGAGATACCCACCGCCTGAGGATCGAAGGTCCGCAACGCCTCCTGGACGTCGTGAAGCGGCCGCTCGCGGCCGAGCCCGTCCAGCACCCGCACCGCATGGCCGGCGCGACGGGTCGCCTCGGCCACGTAGCTCATCCCGATGGGCGGCGCCGGCAGGAGATCGCGGGCCGGATTGAAGTAGACGAGCAGCACCCTCACGGCAACCTGAGGGCACCGCGCCCGTACGCGGCCAGTGCGCGCCGCATGGCCGGGAAGGCGATCTCCCCGAGGGGCAGCCGGCGCCGCGGAAACCAGCGCACCTCCGAGACATCACTCATCGCCCGCGGCTCGCCGGCCAGCCGCACCCGGTACACCGCCGCCAGGATCGGCATGCCGCCTGGGCCGTAGGTCTCGGTGAAGAAACCGAGGAAGCGGCCGGCTGTCGCGCGGACCCCGAGCTCCTCGCGCAGCTCGCGGACGAGCGCGCGCTCCGGCGTCTCTCCGGCCTCGAGGAAGCCGCCCGGCAGGTCCCAGGTTCCGCGATGCGGCGGGGCGGCGCGGCGGGCCAGCAGCACGCGCTGTCCCCGTTCGGCAATGCCGAGCACCGCCGGCACCGGGTTGTCGTAGAAGGTCCAGCCGCAGCGCCGGCAGCGGCGCCGCACCTGGCCCTCCTCGCGAACGGCGGCGAGCGGGGCGCCGCAGGCCATGCAGAATCGCGCGCGCTGTGCCACAGGCCTTCTCCTTTCCTTGACTCTCCGGGGCCGGCCGCCTAGCATACGGACGTGAGCCACGCCAGCAGCGGCCCCACGACCGGCGCCCACCGATGGGCATGATGCGTGCTGCGCTCGCCTACCTCGGCCTCAGCGGAGAGGCGCCCGAGCTCGAGACCGTGCAGATGCAGCCGCCGCGGCGCATCGACAGCGGCAGCGGGCCCTCCGCCGCCGGCATCGGCAGCCGCCTGTCGTTCCGCGGCGAGGTCGCCGGGGAAGGGGACTTCCACATCCTGGGCAAGTTCGAGGGCGAGATCAAGGTGACGGGCCGGGTGCTGGTGGCGGAGGGGGCGCAGGTGGATGCCAACATCGATGCCGCCGCCATCGTGATCGGCGGCACCGTGCGCGGCAACCTCTCCGCATCGACTCGCGTCGAGATCCTCCCCTCGGGCGTGCTCACCGGCTCGCTCCGCACGGGGAGCTTCTCCGCCGCCGACGGGGCGTCCGTCAAGGGCGAGATCTGGGTGGAGCGGCCCGCCGTGGCCAGCCGCCCCACCGCACCCCCGGCCGGCAGCTGATTCCCATGCGCGATCTCCTCTCGACCTGGCTCCGCGACTCGCGCGCCACGCGCTGGGGTCTCGCCGGGCTCGCGGCCGCGATCGGGCTCGGCGCCATCGCCCTCGGCGCCTACAGCTGGTACGGCGCCCAGGAATCGCGCGGGCGCCTGGCGCTCGCCGCCGCCGCCGATCTCGCCCAGCACGCCGCATCCCCCGGGGCGGCCCCTGACGCTCGCGACAAGGCCATCCGGGCGCTCGACGCAGTTCTCGCCGACCACCCGCGCTTCTCCGGCGCCCCCGAGGCCGCCTATCGCCTCGGCAATCTCCGCTACGACGGCGCTCAGTACGGGCCCGCGCGCGGCGCCTACGAGATCGCCATCGGCAAGGGCGCCACGGGCACGCTCAGAAGCCTGGCCGCCCTCGGCATCGCCTACTCGTGGGAGGCCGAGAAGGATCACGGCAAGGCCCAAACCGCCTTCCAGGCCGCGCTGGCCGGGCTCTCCCCGAAGGACTTCCTCTACGAAGAGGGGCTCCTCGGTCTCGCGCGGGTCCAGGAGTTCGGGGGCAACGCGGCGGCCGCGCGTGAGACCTACGCCCGTCTCCTCAAGGAGCGCCCGGACACCCGCCGCGCCGACGATATCCGCAGCCGCCTCGCCAGTCTCCAGAGCCTCCCGAAGTAATCGGCCCGATTCGCCACTCCCGGCGCCTGCCCGCTGCGTCCAGTCATCCCGGATCAGGGTCTGATAAGGAGTATTATGTTAAGTACAAGAAGACAAGACCTCACCGGGAAAGCCCCCGCCCAGCACGTTCTTGAGCAGGACATGGCCGAGCTTGGCCGGGTTTCGCGAGACCCCGAGCACGGCCACCCGGGTCGGGGAGAAGAGGGCGTCGAGGGCGCTCATGAGCCCGCTGCGCGGTTGTCCATGATCCGCACCGCCTTGCCCTGCGGGCGCGGGATCTCTCCCTCTTGGAGAATGGTCACTTCCGGCGTGAGATTGAGAATATCCTTGAAGTCCCGCTTTATCCCCTTGACGCTCTCGGGGTCGAAGCCCGGCCGCACCTCGATGAGCAGGCGCATCCGGTCCCCCCCCGCCCCTGCCCGCTCGAGGAGCACCTGGTACTCGTGGCTCACTCCGGGCCGCCCCATCACGAGGGACTCGACCTGGCGGGGGTAGAAGTTGACCCCCCGGAAGATCACCATGTCGTCGGTGCGGCCGCGCAGCCGGGCGAGCCGGACGTGAGTGCGCCCGCAGGCGCAGGGGGCGCGGCTCACCACGCGGGTGAGGTCGTGGGTCCGGTAGCGGACGAGGGGGAGCCCTTCGCGCGTGAGCGTGGAGAGCACCAGCTCCCCCTCCTCCCCGTCCGGGCGCGGCGCCCCGCTCTCGGGATCGACGATCTCGCAGTAGTAGTGGTCCTCCCACACATGGATCCCGTCGTGAGCGCGGCAGTCGATGCCGAGCCCGGGCCCGCCGCTCTCGGTCATCCCGATGATGTCGAAGGTCTCCACGTTGAGCTCGTGCTCGATCAGGGAGCGCAGGTCGTCCGACCACATCTCCGATCCCAGGATGGCCACGCGCAGCCGCAGCTCCCGCAGGTTGAACCCCTCCTCCCGCGCGACCTCGAGGAGCCGGAGCGGGTAGGTCGCGATGCCGGCCAGCACCGTCGCCCCGAGGTCCTTCATGACCTTGAGCTGGAAGGCGCTGCGCCCGGCGCCCGCGGGGATCACCATGACGCCCAGCCGCTCGGCGCCGTAGTGGAAGCCGAAGCCCCCGGTGAACAGGCCGAAGGAGGGCGTGATCTGGACGATGTCGGCCGAGGTCACGCCCGCCGCCACGTAGCAGCGGGCCATCACCTCGCCCCACTGGGCGATGTCGGCGCGCGTGTACGGGGTGACGATGGGGTTGCCGGTGGTCCCGGAGGACATGTGCACGCGCTGGATCACCCCCCGCGGCGCGCAGCAGAGCCCGAGCGGGTAGGCATCGCGCAGCGCTTCCTTGGTGAGAAAGGGCAGCCCTGACCAGTCGGCGACCGAGCGGAGTGCCTCGGGATCCACCCGGCCGATGCGGTTGCGGTAGGCGGCGTTCTCCTTGATGAGGCCGAGCGTCCGGCGCATCCGCTCGAGCTGGAGCGCCTCCAGCTGCTCCCGCGGACGCGCCTCCAGCGAGGGCTGGAACATGGGCACCGGCGGGTGGCTCATGCGAAGGCCCCTCCGCGATCCCAGTCGAGCTCCCGCCCGATGATGAGGCGCAGGATCTCGGAGGTGCCCCCGCCGGGCAGCAGGAAGCGGGCGTCTCGGAAGTAGCGCTGCACCGGATACTCCATGGCGAGCCCGTAGGAGGCGAACACGCGCGCGGCCTCGTCGGTGACCCGCACCGCCATCTCCGAGGCGAAGAGCTTGGTCATGGCGGCCTCCCGGCCCACCGGCCGCCCGGCGTCCAGCCGCGCCGCCGCCTGATACGTCATGAGGGTCGCGGCGTGGATCGAGGTGAGCATGTCGGCCAGCTTGAAGGCAATCGCCTGGTGCTCGACGATGGGCTTGCCGAAGGCCACCCGCTGGCGGGCGTACGCGAGCGCCGCCTGATAGGCCGCGCGGCCGAGCCCGACCGAGAGCGCGGAGGTCATGATCCGGGCCTCGGCGAGGACACCGCCCACCTTCTCGACGCCGCCGGTCTCCCCGCCCAGCAGGTGCTCGGCCGGCACCTCCACGTCCTCCAGCACGATCTCGCCGGTCTCGGAGGCGCGCACCGACATCTTGTCGATCTTCTTTCCCAGCGAGATCCCGCGCATGGCCGCCCGGTCCAGGAGGAAGAGCGCGATGTTCTTCATGCCGCGCTCGGCAGAGGTTTTCGCCGCCACCGTCAGCACGTCCGCCACGGGCGCGTTCGTCACCCAGGTCTTGCGGCCGCGGAGAACCCAGCCGTCCCCGCGCCGCTCGGCCCGGGTGGTGATGTTCGCCAGGTCCGAGCCCGCATCGGGCTCCGTGAGCGCGAAGGTCGCCACGAGCTGTCCCCGGAGCGCCGGCACGAGATAGCGCTGTCGCAGCGCCTCGCCGCCGTACTTGTAGATGAAGTGCGTGCCCATGAGCGACTGCATCGCGCCCACGGCCGCTAGCGACAGCGACCCCCGTGCCAGCTCCTCGGCGAAGAGACAGTAGGTGACCATGTCGGCGTCGGCCCCGCCATAGGTCTCGGGGTAGCGGAGCCCCAGGTACCCCAGCTCCCCGAGGCGCCGGAAGAGCGCCGCGGGGAATTCCGCGCGGTCATCCACAGCCTCGGCAGCCGGCACGACCTCGGTATCCACGAAGCGGGCCACCGTCTTCCTGAACTCCTCCTGCTCGGCGGTGAAACGGATCATGCGCTCACCCTCCCTCTCTCGCTCCCTCGGTCGGCGGCCGGAGCCCGAGGTAGGCGGTCTGTACCCGCTGGTCCTCCAGGAGATCCCGCGAGGCGCCGGAGACCACGAGGCGCCCGGTCTCGAGCACGTAGCCTCGGTGGGCCACCCCCAGCGCCCGGCGCGCGTTCTGCTCCACCAGGAGCACCGACACCCCGCTCTGGTTGATCCGGCGGATCACGCGGAAGATCTCCCGCGTGAGCATGGGCGCGAGCCCCAGCGACGGCTCGTCCAGCAGGAGCAGTCGTGGTCGCGCCACCAGCGCCCGCCCCATGGCCAGCATCTGCTGCTCGCCTCCGGAGAGCGTCCCGGCCGGCTGCCGCCGCCGCTCGCGGAGCAGCGGGAAGAGCTCGAAGGCGGACTCCAGGCGCCCCGCGAGCTCCCGCCGGGCCACGGTGTGGCCGCCCACCAGGAGGTTGTCGAGCACGGTGAACTCGGGGAAGATGTCGCGTCCCTCGGGCACGTGCCCGATGCCGGCGGCCACGATGGCATCCGCGGGCCAGCGGGTGATGTCGCGTCCGGCGTAGACGATGCGTCCACCCGTGGGCCGCACGAGCCCGGACACGGCCCGGAGCACCGTGGACTTCCCCGCCCCATTGGCTCCGAGGAGGGTGACGATCTCCCCTTCCCCGACGCGGACCGACACCCTTTCGAGCGCCCGGCGCTTGCCGTAGTACACGCTCACGTCCTCGATCTCAAGCGCCGCCTTCATCCCTGCCCAGGTAGGCCTCGATCACAACCGGGTCCGCCGCGATCTCCCGCGGCTTGCCCTCTGCGATCTTGCGCCCGTAGTCGAGGACCGCGATGCGGTCCGAGATGGACATGACCAGATCCATGTCGTGCTCGACCACCATGATGGTGAGCCCGAGCTCGTCCCGCAGCGAGCAGATCACCGCCATCAGCGCCCGGGTCTCGGTGGGGTTGAGCCCGCCTGCGGGCTCGTCCAGCAGCAGGAGTCGCGGCTCGGAGGCCAGCGCCCGGGCGATCTCGAGCCGCTTCTGGCTCCCCAGCGGAAGGCTGCCGGCCTCGACCCCGGCCGCCTCCCCGAGCCCCAGGCGGCCGAGCAGCCCGAGCGCCCGCTGGCGGGCCGCGGCCTCCTCTCGCCGCACCCACGGGAGCGCCAGCGCCCCGCTCCAGACGCCGCTCCGGAGCCGCGCATGCTCGCCGATGAGCACGTTGTCCAGGGCGGAGAGCTGGCGGAACACTTCCGTGTTCTGGAAGGTGCGCCCCACCCCCCGGCGGGCGATCTCGTGGGGTGCGAGGCGCAGCAGGTCCTCGCCGGCGTAGGCGATGCGGCCGGCCGATGGGCGGTAGAGACCGGACAGCACGTTGAACACCGTCGTCTTGCCCGCCCCGTTGGGCCCGATCAGCGCGAAGATCTCCCCCTCGTCGACCTCGAGGGTCACGCCGGACAGGGCGGCGAGCCCGCCGAACACGATGGAGAGATCCTCGACGCTGACGAGGGCCACGCCTACTCCGACTTGAGCCAGTCGGTGAGCTGCCTGAACCGCCCCTTCTCCATCCGCACCCAGAAGCCCTGCGTGAGCGGCTCGCGGTCCGCCCCGATGGTGATGGGCGGCAGGATCCCGGTGTCGAAGCCCTTCATGGAGGTGAGCGCGGTCATGAGCGACTCGCGCGTCAGGGTCTTGCCCGCCCGCTTCGCGCCCTCGGTGAACATCATCGCCGCGAAGTAGCCGTGGAGCGCGTAGCGGTTGGGTTCCCCCTTGGGGGCGAACGTCTTCAGCGCCTCCCGGTACGCGCGCAACCCGGGCAGGTCCGAGGTGAGCGGGTCCGGCCAGAGCGAGAGCCCCTCGACGCCTTCCGCCGCCTCGCCGGCGAGCCCCAGGAAGCGCTCGTCGGTCAGCGGGCCCGAGGAGACCATCAGGGTGTCCGTCCAGCCGATCTTCTGCCGCTCCTTGAGCGCCTGGGCGCCGGGGCCCGGGGTGAGCACGACGAAGGTGACCTCCGCCTTGGCCGCCTGCAGCTTGGCGATCTGCGCGCTCACATCGGTCGCCCCGCGCTTCACTGACTCCGCCCCCACCAGCTTGAGGCCGTGACGCGCCAGGTTCTGCTCGAAGGGCACGAGGAAGGCCTTGCCGTACTCGTCGTCCTGGTAGATCGTCGCGAACTTCTTGAACTTCCGCTGGAGCACCAGGTAGTCGATCATCATCTTGGCCTGACGATCGTAGAGCACCATGCCGTTGACCACGTACTTCTTCCCCCGGGTGACCGGCGAGCCCTGGTACGGGAACAGGAGCGGGACGCGGTTCTGCTCCAGGTACTCGAGGGTCGCCGCCACGGGCGCGGTCCCCTGCGGCGACAGGATCGCGAACACCTTGTCCTGGTCCACGAGCTTCTTCGTGTTCGCCACGGCCTCCTGGGGCTTGTAGCCATCGTCGTAGTACACGGTACGGACCTTGCGGCCGTGGATGCCGCCCGCATCGTTGACCCCCTTGAAGTAGAGGTCGATGCCGAACTTCGTCAGCTGCTCGCCCGTGAAGGCGAGAGGTCCCGTGAAGGAGTTCGAGCAGCCGAGCACGATCTCCGTGTCGGTGACTCCCTGCTCGGCGCGGACCGGCGCGCTCCCGGCGAGAAGCAGCAATACGCTGACAAGCGAGACGACGAGTCGCATGGACGTCCTCCTCTGTGGGGTGTGGGTCACCGGCGCCCGAGCGGCCTCAGCGCGCGCGCCATCCCGCCCGGCATGAAGAGCATGCAGGCGATCAGGATCGCGCCGAAGATGAGGGGCCGGAAGTTCTGGAACGCCGCCAGCCAGTCGTGGAGCACGGTGACGACGGCGGCTCCCATGATCGAGCCCGGCACCGAGCCGAGCCCGCCGAGGATGATCATGACGACGAAGTCGACGGACAGGAACACGTCGAAGGCGTCGGGCGACAGGTACCCGACCACGAAGGCGAACAGCCCCCCGGCCACGCCCGTGTAGAAGGCCGAGACACCGAAGGCCGCGGTCCTGTAGGCCGCCAGCGACACCCCGCTCGCCTGCGCCGCCACCTCGCTCTCTCGGATGGCGAGGAAGGCCCGGCCGACACGGGTGCGCGTCAGGTTGACCGCACCGGCCACCAGCACGGCGGTCACCGCCGCGGCGAGGTAATAGCGCGCGGTGTCCGTCGAGAGCGCCCACCCCGCAATGCGCCCCGCCGGCACGCGGAGGCCGTCGGCGCCCCTGGTGAGCGCGTCGAGGTTCAGGATCACCTCGGCGACGACGAAGCCGAAGGCCAGCGTCGCCATGCTGAGGTAGAGCCCTCCGAGCCTGAGGCAGGGCACGCCGAAGGCGAGCCCCACCACCGCCGTGATGGCGCCGCCCAGGAGGAGGGTCACCACCACGGGGATGGCGGGCGCATGGATCGTGAGCAGGGCGGCCGCGTACGCGCCGATGGCGAGGAACCCCGCGTGGCCGAACGAGAGCTGGTTGGTGTACCCGCTCAGCAGATTGAGCCCGATGGCCACCACCGCGTTGACCAGGATCAGACTCGCCAGGAAGACGAAGTAGCGCGGCGCCACCCAGGGCCACGCCAGCACCCCCGCCCCCAGCGCCCCGAGCGCCCAGCGTCGCATCACACCTTCCTCTGCTCGATCCGGCCGAAGAGCCCCGCAGGCCGGACCAGGAGGATGGCGACGAGGATCAGGAACGGGACGGAGTAGCGGATCCCCGAGGGCAGGTAGAGCGGGGCCAGGTTCTCGATCACGCCCAGCAGCATGCCGCCCGCCACCGCGCCCGGCATCGAGCCGAAGCCCCCGATGACGGCCGCCGTGAAGCCGTTGATGACGACGATCCCCATCTTGGTGGAGAGGAAGGTGACGGGCGCCACGAGCACGCCGGCGATGGCCCCGACCGCCGCCGCGAGCACCCACGACAGCGAGTAGACGCGCTCGACGCTGATCCCCATGAGCCGGGCGCCCCGCTGGTTCTGCGCCACCGCCCGCATGGCCCGTCCGACGCGCGTGTGGGTGAACAGGCCGTAGAGGCAGAGCATGAGGGCGAGCGACCCGCCGATGATGCCGAGCGACACCGGCGCCAGCTTCACGGGCCCCAGCGTGATGGGGCGGTCGCCGAAGAACGACGGGAACGCCTGGTCCTCGTGGGTCCACACGAGCCCCGCCGCCGAGCGCAGCATGAGCGACAGCCCCACCGTGATGATGAGCACGTCCCAGTGGGTGGCGGCGATGGAGCGCCGGATGATCACCCGCTCGATGACCAGCGCCAGCAGGGCGGCGGCCGCCACCGCCACCAGCATCGTGACGATGAGCGGCAGCTCCCAGGCCCGGTGCGCCGCCCAGCCGGCGAAGGTCGAGACCATCAGCATGTCGCCCTGGGCGAAGTTGAGCGTCCGCGTGGCGTTGTAGATGATGACCAGCGCCAGCGCCATGAGGGCGTAGATGCTTCCGGTGGCGAGCCCGCTCACGACCACGTGCACGAGGGTGGCCGTGCTCACGCCGGCTCCTGCCTGCGTCTCAGCGCGGCGGTGCGCGCCTCGTCCACGGCGAGCGTGCCGGGGTCGATCCAGACGCCGTACTCGCGGCGCGCCGCCTCCACCGAGATCAGCCCGTCGCGCGCGTCCGCGGCCACCAGCCCCGGGACGCGCTCCCGGGGGTCGCCGTACCCGCCCCCGCCCCCGGCTGTCTGCCGGAAGACGCTGCCGCGCGGGATGGCGATCACGTCCTTCGAGCGCGGCACGACGACCTCCCCCGCGGGCGTCCTGACCTCGATGCGGTTGAGGGAGCCCGGGTGGCCGCCCAAGAGACCAAAGGCGCGCGCCTCCTCGTCCACGCCGTCGCCGAAGACGATCCCCGTGACCTCGTCGCCATCGATCTCGAGCTCGGTGCCGACCCCGAGCCCGCCGCGCCAGCGCCCCGCCCCCGCCGAGTCGGGCTGGTACTCGTGGCGGAGGAGCCGGTGGGGCGTGTGCACCTCCAGCATCTCGTAGTCCTGCGACAGCAGGCCCCCGGCCGTGTTGATGAGCCCGATGTGGTCGTACCCGTCGCAGCCGGCCAGCGCTCCCGACCCGCCCTTGAGCGCCAGGAAGAGGATATCGACGTAGCGCCGCCCGCGATGCGGGTCCATCCCCGTCACGGTCATGCCGAGCATCCGGTTCCACCCCGCCGACACCCGCTCGGGCACGGCCGGCGCCAGCGCCCGGAAGATCGCGTCCGAGTGCGGTCCCGCCAGCGTGTTGCCGAAGGTCGTCGCCGCCGGGAAGCCCGCGTTCAGGATGCATCCGGGCGGGATGTGCACGTGGATCGGCCGCAGAACGCCCTCGTTGTGCGGGAGGTCCGGGTCCAGCAGCATGAGGAGCGTGAGCAGGATCGCCGAGAAGGAGGAGGCATAGGGGGCGTTGACGAAGCCCACCGTCTGCGGATCGGTGCCGGTATAGTCCAGCCGGATCTCTCCGCCCCGCGTCTCGATGGTCACGCGGATCAGGTGGCGGCTCCCCTCGTGATGCCCGTCGTAGAAGACGGTGCTCTCCCCGACCCAGGTGCCCTCGGGGATGCGCGCGAGCTCGGCCCGCATGCGCTTCTCTCCGGCGTCGAAGAGATACTCGATATGCCGCTCCACCGTCTCGGCGCCGTGGCGCTGGTACAGCTCCGCCACCCCCCGCTCGCCCACCACGGTCCCGCCGATCTGGGCCCGGATGTCCTCCTCCACGATGGGCAGCCGCACGTTGGCGAAGAGCAACGTCCACACATCGCGCTGCACGATCCCCCGGGCGATGATCCGGAGCGGCGGGATGCGCAGCGCCTCCTGCCAGACCTCGGTGGCCCTGGGGTTGTACCCCCCGGCCTGGGCGCCGCCAATATCGGCCTGGTGCCCCTTGGTCGCCGCCCAGGCGACGACTCGCCCGTCCACGAAGACCGGCCGGAACACCGCGACGTCGTTATTCTGATTGCCCCCGGAGAACACGTCGTTGTGGAGGAAGACATCGCCCGGGTGGACATCGCCGTCGAAGGCGTCGATCACGGCGCGGCAGGCCGGCTGGAGCGCGAAGGCCAGGATCGGGATGTACTCGGACTGGGCGAGGATCTCCCCGGCGGGGCCATAGAGGCCCGTGACGAAGTCGCGCGCCTCGTTGAGGATGGGCGAGCGGGTGGTGCGGAGAAGGGTGAGCCCCATCTCCTCGGTGATCGCCTTGAGCCGGCACTCGAGGACCGACGCGAACACGGGATCGAGTGATCGGTCCGTCATACCCGCTCCAGGAGGAAGGAGCCGTGGCGGTCGGTCTCGAGCCGCCACGCGGGAGGCACGATGACCGTCGTGGTGTCGAGCTCCACCACCACCGGTCCCCGGAGCCGGGCGCCGGCGCCGAGCCTCTCCCCGTCGTGTACCGGCATCTCGAGGTAGCCTCGCTCCTCGGCCGCCCACACGCGGCGGCTCCCTTGTGAGGCGAGGGCCGCGGTCCCCGGCCGGACCTCCGGAAGCGACGGCTTCTCGGTGAGCCCCAGCGCCACCGCGCGGACGTTGACCAGCTCGAGGGGGGTGTCGGGCAACGCGTAGCCGTACAGCCGGTCATGCCCCTCATGGAAGCGCTTGGCCACGCCGCTCAGGTCGCCCTCGGCCGCCTCGTCGGGGAGCCAGGAGACAGGCAGCTCATGGTACTGGCCCAGATAGCGCACGTCACAGGCGAACGAGAGGCTCGCCTGGCTGCCGGCAACGCCGTCCGCCTGGAGCGCGGCGCGCCCGTCGGCGGCAAGGGCCCGGACCATGCCGCGCAGCCGGTCCCGATCGGCCTGCTCGAAGGGCGTCACGTAGGTTCTCACGAGGTCGTGGCGGAGGTCCGAGAGCAGGAGCCCCGCCGCACAGAAGATGGAGGAGTTGCGCGGGACCAGGATGCGTGTGAGCCCCAGCTCGGCGGCGATGCCCGCGGCGTGGATCGGGCCCGCGCCTCCGCCGACCACCAGCAGGAACTCCCGCGGGTCGTGTCCTCGCTCCACGGTCACGTGGCGGACACCCGCGGCCATGCTCGCGTCGATGACCTGCAGCATGCCCGCCGCGGCCGCCTCCACTGAGCGGCCCAGCGGCCGGGCGATCGTCTCGACCGCGCGGCGCGCCGCGGCCGCGTCAAGGCGCAGCCGGCCTCCGAGAAAGCGCTCGGCGCTCAGGGAACCGAGGAGCAGATCGGCGTCGGTGCAGGTCGGCAGCGTTCCCCCGCGTCCGTAGCAGGCCGGCCCCGGGGTGGCCCCCGCGCTCTTGGGCCCCATGCGGAGCAGATCCCCGTCGTCGAGCCAGCCGATGGAGCCGCCCCCCGCGCCGATCGTGTGGATGGCGAGCGCGGGCAACCCGAAGGGGTAGCGGGCGATGCGCCCCTCGGCAGTCATCGCCGCCGCGCCGTCGCGGACGAGGCAGACGTCGAAGGACGTCCCCCCCATGTCGACGGTGAGGAAGTCCCGGACCCCGTGGGGCGCCGCGTACGCGAGCCCCGCCGTGGGCGCCGCCGCAGGACCCGACAGGAGCGTGCTTGCCGCCGCGGCCCGCGCCACGGTCGGCGCCGCGACACCGCCGTTGGACTGCATGAGCAGGAGCACGCCCCGGAACCCCGCCGCCCCGAGCCTCGCGGTGAGCCGGTCAAGGTACCGGCTGAGCACGGGCCCCACCGCGGCGTTGAGCACCGTGGTGCTCACGCGCTCGTTGAACCGGATCTGAGGCAGGAGGGCCGATGAGCGCGACACGTAGGCGCCCGGCAGCGCGGCCAGCGCCCGCGACTCGGCAATCACCTCGTGGGCGGAATTGGCCCAGGCGTGCAGGAAGCAGATGGCCACCGCCTCGACCCCCGCCTCGGAGAGCCGCGTGAGCGCGGCGTCGAGGTCCGCCTGGTCGAGCGGCGTCCGCACAGCACCCGAGACCTCCACCCGCTCGGTCACCGGCAGGCGGAGCCAGCGCGGCACCAGCGGTGTGGGCGCCGTGTAGCGGTTGTCGTACTGGGCTTCACGGATACCCCGGCGCATCGCGAGCGCATCACGGAAGCCGCGCGTGGTGAGAAGCCCTACCCGGGCCACCTCTCCCGTGAGCACGGCATTCGTCGTGACCGTCGTGCCGTGGACGATCAGCTTCACCTCGCCGAGGAATAGCCCCAGCTCCTTCCCCTCAGCCGCCGCCAGCTCCCCCAGCCCCGCCAGCACGCCCTCCGAGAGATCGGCGGGCGTGCTCGGGGTCTTCGCCGCACGCGGGGGGCCCTCGTCACGCCGGAGCAAGAAGTCGGTGAAGGTGCCGCCCACGTCCACGCCGATCCGGTACGCCATCACAGCGCGCCTCGCTCCGCTCGGGGGACTCCCCTGTCCGCTCGCCTCGCCTCCGGCTTCGGCTCGCCGCCTCGCTCCGCTCGGGGGACTCCCCTGTCCGCTCGCCTCGCCTCCGGCTTCGGCTCGCCAACCTCGCACAGCTCGGCGATGAGGCCGGTGCTGGGCTCCGGCTCGAGGAAGGCGATCCGGCCGTGGGCCCCGTCCACCGGGAAGCCCGGCACCACGCGCAGGCCCCGCGCGCTCACCTCGCCGAGGGCGGCGTCGAGATCAGCCACGCGGAAGCACACATGATGCACCCCCTCCCGGCGCGAGAGCACCGGGCCGAAACGCTCGACGATGGGCCCCGTGTACTCCACCAGCTCGATCCGCGTCCCGCCCACGTCGAAGAAGACGACGCGCACCCCCAGGTCGCTGGCCCACACGTCACTCGGGCGCAGACGGAACAGCCGCTCCCACTCCGCCACCGAGCGGTCCAGGTCCGCCACGACGATACCGATGTGGAGCACGTCGCGGAGCAGTCCCCCTGCTGCCTCCCGGATCGCCTGCTCGCCTTGCCCCGTCATCTCAGCGGGTCACGCTCGCGCCTCGAAGCGGCAGCTGGCCCCCCCGGTCGCCGCGCACATCGTCTCGAGCACCTGCCTTCGCCGCCCGAGCAGCTGCTCGGCGAAGGCTTCGAGCACTCCACGGATCAGGTGACACACGGGCCCCTGGCTCTGGCCATAGGCCTCGGCAAAAGGCGAGTGCCGCACCGTGATGACAAGCCGAACGGGGCTCCAGGACTCCACGCCGAACTCTCCCCAGCCGAGCTCCCGTCCCATCTTCACCAGCCGGTCGAGACGCTCGCGGGCCTCCCCGGCGACGGCCGCGGTGGCTCGCGCCCCGCCGACGCGTCCTCCCGCCGCGAAGCACTCCCCCACCCCGGGGCCGAGGGCCTCCTCCACGGCACGCTGGGCGCCCATCAGCGTCTCGGGGCGGATCAGCAGGAAGCGCGAGCCCCGGTACAGGAGTCCGCCATGACCGTCGTCTCGTAGCTCGGCGAGGATGCTGGTCTGCGCCTGCGCGTTCATGGGAGACTCCTGTCTTCATCTCGCCCAAATGTCGAGGAGTCCACGTGGCGGGGCGCCCGTTCTGCGCTATGCGCCGCCCCCAGCGCCTGATACACGCGCTGGGGGGTCATGGGCAGCTCGGTGAAGCGCACCCCGATGGCATCCTTGACCGCGTTGGCGATGGCCGCGGACACCGGGATCACTCCCGACTCGCCCAGCCCCTTGGCCCCGAAGGGGCCGTGCTCGTCCACCGTCTCGATCAGGTGCACGTCGATCTCCGGCATCTCCGACGCGAGGAACAGCGCGTACTCCATGAACTGCGGATTGAGCACCTGCCCCTCTCGGATGATCAGCTCCTCGGAGAGCGCGTAGCCGAGCCCCATGTGGATCCCGCCGTGGATCTGGCCCTCGGCGGCCATCGGATTGAGCGCCCGGCCCACGTCGTGGGCGGAGATGATCTTGAGCACTCGCACCTCGCCGGTCTCCTCGCTCACCTCCACGAGCGCCGCCTGGGCCGCGAAGCCGTAGGTGGCCGAGACGTTTCCCCGGAGGTCCTTCGACAGCATCTCGTTGGGCGGGTCGTAGAAGGCCTCGGCGACGAGCACCTGGCCCCCCTGGCGGAAGTGACCCGCGCGGACCACGCGGTCGTACTCCATGCCTCGCTCCGGACGGCCCTTCACCCGGACCCGCCCCGAGACGAGCTCCAGCTCCTCCGCCTTCTCGTCCATCACCTCCGCCGCCATGGCGAGCAGTCTCGTCTTGAGCGAGCGCGCGGCCTGGAGCGCCGCGTTGCCCGCGATGAAGGTCGTGCGGCTGGCGTGCACGCCCACGTCCCACGGCTTCACGGAGGTGTCGCTGTTGATCACCGCCAGGCGATCGAGCGGGATGCCCAGCTCCTCGGCCACGATCATGGCGAGCACGGTCTCCGACCCCTGCCCGATCTCGCTGGCGCCCGTCAGCAGCGTCACCGTGCCGAAGTCGTCCAGCTTGAGGATGGCCCCGCACCCGTCGGAGCGGTACACGCGGGCGCCGCCCGCCACGTGGAACATGGCCGCGTAGCCCACCCCGCGCTTCCACCCCGGGCGCGGTGGTCCGGTGACCGTCCGGGCGATCGCCTTCTCCACGGTGTCCAGGCACTCGGTCATGGCGCAGGAGGTGATCACGTTGCCCTGCGGATTGACGTCGCCGGAGTGGGTGGCATTTCGCCGCCGGATCTCCACGCGGTCGAGGCCCAGCCTCTCGGCGAGGTCGTCCATCTGCGCCTCGATGGCGAAGGTGGCCTCGAGGTTGCCGTAGCCACGCATGGAGCCCGAGTACGGGTTGTTCGTGTAGACGATGGTCGTGTCGAAGCGCACGGACGGGCAGCGGTAGAGGCCCGCCGTGGTGGAGAGCATCACGTAGGGCGTCGTCGAGCCCCAGGAGACGTACGCGCCATTGTCGATGACGACGCGCGCCTCCCTCGCCAGCAGTCGCCCCCCGGCGTCCGCCGCCGACCGGAGGTGGATCAGGCAGGGCTCGCGCGTGGGGCTCGCGATGAACTCCTCCAGCCGCTCGAAGGCGATCTTCACCGGCCGCCGCACGTGGCGGGCCAGGAGGGCCGCGATGATGTCGATGGGGTAGAGGTCGAGCCCGCGGCCGAAGTTCCCGCCGACGGGCGGCTGCATCACCCGGATCCGATCGCCGCCGATGCCGAGCGCCTCGCCCAGGTCCCGCTGATAGAGGAAGGGCACCTGGCTGGTCGTCCACATGGTGAGCGCGCCGTCCGCTCCCCAGGACGCGATGGCGACCATGGTGCCGAGGCAGGCCGTGGCCACGTAGTTCAACCGGTACGTCCCTGCGACCACCGCCGCCGCCTGCGCGAACCCGCCCTCCACATCCCCGTGGGAGAACTGGTAGCGGAGATTCACCAGGTTCGTGCCCAGCTCCTCGTGGACCAGGGGCGCTCCGGGCCGGAGGGCTGATTCCGGGTCGAAGACCGTGGGCAATTCCTCGTACTCCACGTCGATGAGGGTGAGGGCGTCCTGGGCGATCTCCTCCGTCTCGGCCGCCACCGCCGCGATCTCGTCCCGGATGCAGCGAACCTTCCGGTTCCCGGGGCCGCCCTTGAGTGCCAGGTGGTCCTTGGCATAGCCGAACAGGCGCTGCTCGACCGTGTCGGCCGTGATCACCCCGATGACCCCGGGGAGGCGCTCGGCGCGAGTGGTGTCGATGCTCACGATCCGGGCGTGCGGGAACTGGGTCCTCAGGATCGCCCCGTGGGCCATGCGCGGGAGCGTCATGTCGTGCAGGTACTGGGTGCGGCCCGTGACCTTGTCGAGGCCGTCTCGCTTCGGGGTCGCTTTGCCGATGATGTCGAAGCTCACAGCCAGCCTCCTCCCGTCCTGAAGAACTCGCGGAGGGTCTGGCCGTCGAGCCCCGCGAGCCCCATCCGCCCGAGCGGACCGCCTGACGGGCTGCCCAGCAGGTCGCGGTCGAGCAGCGTCTCGAAGAGCGTCAAGATCGAGCGCGACACGGGGGCCGCCACCCCGAGCGCATCCTGGAGCGCGACGAACAGCGCCAGTCCCATCGCCACGTCCTCACTCACGTACCGGTGCTCGAGGGTCAGGTTCTCGTTCCACAGCCCGCTCCTGACGAGCTTCTCCTTCGCGCTTTTGCCGTAGAGCCCCTCGGCGGCCCGCGAGTCCTCGTAGTAGGTCGCCAGCTCGTAGTGTGGCGCCCCGTACCCGAGGGTCTCCCGCAGCCGGATCCGCTCGGCGTCCACGGCGTAGATCACCTTGAGGATGCCCGCCGTGCTCCCCGCCGCATGAATGTCGTACCGCCCCGCCTCGATGGGGCCCGCGTTGAGCAGCACGAGTGGCGGGTGAATCACCGTTCCGGCATTGGTGAGTGCCGCATCGAGGGCGTCGGCGCAGGGCCGGATGGATGGGTAGAGCCGCCTGAGGAGCGACAGGGCGCCCTCGCTTCTCGATGCGGGGAAGACGCCCGTTGGCAGGTTCGCCGCGGCCACCGGCGCTCGCACGGCGGCGGGGCCAACCTTTCGCGCCAGGTATGGCAGCGTGCCGGTCTCCGCCAGCGCGAAGGGCGACCGGCCGCCGGCCCGCTTGACGGCCCGCGCGAAGACGACGGTGCCGAGCGTCCCGGGGGTGAAGAGCACCACCTCGTTCCCCGTCAGGTGCTCGGCGCAGCGGGCTCCGAGATCCCCGTGGGCCGTGGCGGGCAGCGGCACCAGCACCACCTCGGCGCCATCCAGCGCTTCCTTCAGGTCGGTGGTCGCCCGGTCCAGCGACGCCTCCCCGGCCACACCGTCGCCCTCGAAGCTGATCCGTCCGGTGCGGAGCACGGGCTCGAAGTCGGCGGCGCTGCGCCTCCACAGCCTCACCCGGTGGCCCGCCAGCGACAGGTCGGCGGCGGCGGCATAGCCCCCGTTGCCGCCTCCGAGGACAGCGACGCCGAGGGGGGTCACACCGTCACCCTCTCGGCCCTCAGGGCGTCCACGCGTTCCTGGGGGTAGCCCAGCAGTCCCACCAGCACCTCGCCGGTATGCTCCCCCAGCCGCGGCGCCGGGACCACGTCAAGCCCCAGCGCGCCATCCACCTTGATCGGAGTCCCGAGCGTCGGCACCCGCCCGAGCGCGGGGTGGCTCATCTCCACCACCATCTGGCGATGCCTCACCTGGGGGTCGGACAGCACCCCGTCGAGGGACTGGATCGGCGCCACCGGCACGCCCTCCCGGTGGAGATCCTCCAGCCACTCGTGCACGGAGCGCGTCCTGAAGAGGTCCTCGAGCAGCGGGATCAGCGTGGAGCGCGATGCGAGGCGCCGGGCATTGGTCTCGAAGCGCGGATCCCGCTCGAGGTCCGGTCGCGCCATGGCGCGGCAGAAGCCCGCCCAGAACTTCTCGGCGAAGATGGCGACGACGAGATACCCGTCGCGCGCCGGCAGCGCCTGGTACGGCACCACGGAGGTGTGCCCAGAGCCCATGGGGCCCGGGACCTTCCCGTCGGCCCAGAAGTACTGCGCCAGGTAGCTGAGGAGCGAGACCTGGCAGTCGAGGAGCGAGAGGTCCACGACCCCTCCCTGCCCCGTCCGCTCCCGCCTGAACAGGGCCCCCGCCACGGCGAGGGCGCCGAACATCCCGCCGGCGAGATCGCCCATGGGCAGTCCCATCCGCACCGGGGCCCGCCCCTCCTCGCCCGTGATGCTCATGGCCCCGCCCATGGCCTGGAGCGCGAGGTCGAAGGCCGGCCAGTCGCGGTAGGGGCCATCCTGGCCGAAGGCCGAGATGGAGCAGGAGATGAGACGCTGGTTGATCGTCTTCAGGCTCTCGTGGTCAGCGCCGAGCCTCGCCAGCACGCCGGGCCGGAAATTGTCCCAGACGATGTCGGCCATGCGCGCCAGATCGCGGAAGACCGCGCGGCCCGGTTCCCGCGTCAGGTCCAGCGCGACGCTCTTCTTGTTCCGGTTGATGCTGAGGAAGTAGGCGCTCTCTCCACCCGGCAGGAACGGCGGCCCCATGCTCCGCATCGGGTCACCGCCCTCCGGCTCCTCGACCTTGATCACCTCCGCCCCGAGGTCCGCCATGAGCATGGAGCCGTACGGCCCGGCCAGCATCCGCGAGAGATCCAGCACCCGCACACCCGAGAAGAGCGACATGCGTTAGAACCTCACCGGCTCCTTGTGCTCGCCGAAGACATCCTTGAGCGCGCCCGCCATCTCACCAAGTGTCGCGTAGGCACGGACCGCGTCGAGGATGGGCTCCATGAGGTTTCCCGGGCCCCTGGCCTCGTCTCGCAGCCGCGAGAGGGCCCGGGATACCGCCCGGGGGTCGCGCTCCCCCCTGAGCCGCTCGAGCTTGGCCAGCTGCGCCTCGGCCGCGCGGGGATCGACGCGGTAGAGCTCCAGGTCCCGGCCCTGGCTCTCGGCGTCGGGCGCGACGTGGCGATTGACGCCGACCTTGGGGATCTCGCCCGACAGGAGCTTCTGCTCGAAGAGGTACGCCTGGCGGGCGACCTCGGCCTGGATCGCCCCTGACTTGACCGCCTCGATGATGCCGCCGAGCGTCTCCACGTGGGCCATCTCTTCCAGGATCTTCTGCTCCATCTCGGTGGTCAGCGCCTCGACGTAGTACGAGCCGCCCAGCGGATCCACCGTGTCCGCGACCCCGCTCTCCTCGGCGCAGATCTGCATCGTCCGGAGGGCGATGAGCTGGGCCCTCGACGACGGGATGGTGTACGCCTCGTCGTAGGTGGGGAGTGCCATGGTCTGGGCGCCCGAGAGCGCCGCCGTCAGCGCGAGGTAGGCGCCGCGGACGATGTTGTTCTCCGGCTCCTGCACGGTGAAGGCCGAGCCCCCACCGCCGATCAGCGAGCGGAACATCATGCTCTTGGGGTTCCTCGCGCCGAAGCGCTCCTTCATCATCCGGGCGTAGAGCCGGCGGCCGGCCCGGAACTTCGCCACCTCCTCGAAGATCTTCCCCCAGCAGGTGAAGTTGAACGACAGCCGCGGCGCGAAGTCGTCCACGTCGAGCCCGCGGCGAAGGAGCAGCTCCGTATAGGCCGCCACGATGGCGAGCCCATAGGCCATCTCCTGCGCCGGGGTGCAGCCGGCCTCCCGGATATGGTAGCCGCAGACGGAGATGGGGTTGACGCGCGGCGCGCGCCGGGCGCAGAACTCGGCGAGATCGGCCACGAGCCGCAGCGAGGGCTCCACCGGGTACACCCAGGTGCCGCGCGCCACGAACTCCTTCAGGATGTCGTTCTGCGGCGTGGTCACGATGCGGTCCCAGCCGATTCCCTGCTTCTCGGCGACGACCATGTACATGGCCTGGATGATGGCGGCCACGGAGTTGATGGTGAAGGACACGCTCACGCGGTCGGCGGCGATGCCATCGAAGGCCTCCTCCATGTCGGCCAGACTGTCGATGGCCATGCCCACGCGCCCGACCTCACCCGCAGCGCGGGGGTCGTCGGAGTCGAGCCCGAGCTGGGTCGGCAGATCGAAGGCCACGTTCAGGGCATCCTGGCCATGGGACATCAGGTACTTGAAGCGGCCATTGGTCTCCCCCGGGGTCCCGAAGCCGACGTACTGGCGCATCGTCCACGCGCGCGCACGGTACATCTCCGGATGGATCCCGCGCGTGAAGGGATACTCGCCCGGCGCGCCGAGCTCGCGGGCCGGATCGAAGCCGGCGAGATCCCCGGGGCCGTATACCGGCTTCACGGGAATCCCCGAGTGCAGCACCACGTCCGTGATCTTCTTCTCCTTCGCCATGAGCCTCCTCCTCAGCGGGCGGCGGCCGGATCGAGAACCCGGCCGAGCTGCTGGAATGCCGCGATGATCGCGGGCAGTGGCGTGCCCGTGGGGAACACGGCCCATGCGCCTGCCGCCTGCAGCGTCGCCACGTCGGCCTGAGGGATGGTGCCGCCCACCGCGACCTTGATGCCCCCGGCCCCCGCGGCCCTGAGCCCCCGGACCACCCGCTCGCAGAGCAGCGTATGCGCCCCCGACAGGATGGAAAGCCCCACGACGTCCACGTCCTCCTGCACCGCCCCGGCCACGATCTCCTCGGGGTTGCGCTTGAGTCCCGTGTAGATCACCTCCATCCCCGCGTCGCGAAGTGCCTGGGCCACCACCTTCGCGCCCCGGTCGTGACCGTCGAGCCCGGGCTTCGCGATCAGGACCTTGAGCGGTCTCATGTCGCGCTCGCCCCGGGCCTGAACGCCAGCAGATGCCGGGCGCTTCCCTTCGAGTCGTCCGCCACCCTGATGGGGGAGAACTGCACCGTCGAGCCGACGCGAAGCGTCGCCGGGTCCGCCCCCAGGATCGGGCCGAAGATGCGCAAGCCCCCCACCTTCACGATGGCGAAGCAGAGAGGCGCCTGGAATCCCGCGGGCACCCCGGTGTCCTGGACGCTGAATCCGTGCACGGTCCCCTCGTGGGGCAGGTCCACCCACTCGAACTCGTCCGAGACGCACTCGGGACAGAAGCCCCGTGGCGGCCAGGACAGCCGCCGGCAATGCCGGCAGCAGGACGTCACGAGCCGGTCGGCCGCCAGGTATTCGTAGAACTCGTGCAGCTTGTTTTGATCCGCCGACTCCAGCGGAAACGGGTCGATGGCGCGGAAGTAGCTCATTGTCGGCCTCCCTGTCGCATGGTAGACTCTACGCCCAATTCCACCTCACGGAGGAGGCGCCTATGCGCGCTCGTCACTGGCTTCGGATCGCGTGGACCGTGCTCGCCGCCATGGGCGTTCTCGCCGTCGCCCAGGCGCAGGCGCAGGCGCCCGTCAAGATCAAGATCGGCTGGGGCATCCCCGTCGAGAACGTCAAGTACATCATGATGAAGAGACCGGAGATCCTGAAGAACCACGGGAAGGTCTACACCGTGGAGTGGATCAACTTCCCCACGACGCCGCCCCAGGCCCAGGCGCTGGCGGCCGGACAGATCGACGGAGCCACGCTCGCCTCCATCTCCTTCGCCAAGCTCATCGACTCCGGCGCGGCCGACGTTCGCATCGTCACCGGCATCATCGAGGAGCGCCCGGGGCACTTCGCCACCACCTGGCTCGTGGCGGCCGACTCCGGCATCACCAAGGTGACCGATCTCAAGGGCAAGACCATCGGCACCTCGGTGTATGGCGGCTACACCAATATCGTCGGCCGCGGCGTGCTCAGGAAGCATGGCCTCGACCCCGACAAGGACGTGAAGATCGTCGAGGTTCCGTTCCGCGTCATGGAGGAAAACATCCGCAAGGGCCAGATCGCCACCGGCGAGCAGCCGCAGCACTTCTACACCGCGGCCCACAAGCGCGGCGGGATGCGCGACCTGTTCACCTCGCTGGACCTCTTCGAGGCGGCGCCGCTGCTGGTGCACACCTTCCGCGCCGATTTCATCAACAAGCACCCGGCCGTCGTTCGCGCCTTCCTCGAGGACTGGGTGATCGCCGCCGAGTGGATGTCGAAGAACCGCGCCGAGGCCATGGAGGTGTACGCCGGCGTGACGCGCATCCCGAAGGATCTCCTCGCCGACTTCTTCCTCACGGCGAAGGACTACTACTACCCGCCCGACGGCATGCCCAATGTCCCGGCGCTCCAGAAGGTCTTCGACTACCTCCTCGACACGAAGGAGATCAGCAAGCGGCTGGACGCGAGAGCCCTGACCGACCTCCGCTATCACCCGAAGGCGCCCAGGTAGGCCGAGGTCCCGCGCCCGAGTCCCATGCCGGCGCCGACCCGCGTCCTCCTCGGGGATCCCCTCATCGCGCCCCGCCGGGAGGCCCTCGCCGGCTTGCTCGGCAGCGAATTCGCCCTCACGGTCCCCGAAGACTTCGGCAAGCCGGCGCTCGCCGCCGCGGCCCAGGAGGCCGACGTGCTCCTGGCGCATGCCGCGCCCTCCCCGGTGCTCGAGGCGGCGCCCCGGCTCCAGCTCTTCCAGCTCTGGATCGCGGGCGTCGACCATCTCGACTTTCCCCTGCTGCGCCGGCTGGGCCTCCCCGTGGCCTCGGCCCACGAGAACGCCCGCACCGTGGCCGAGATCGCGCTGGCCCATGTGCTCGCCTGCGGCCGCGGCCTCGCTCTCGGAGACCGGAAGCTCCGCGCGGGCGACTGGAGCGTCGGGCGCTTCAAGGCGGCGCCCGGGCATGTCACCTACGGCAAGAGCGTGGGGATCCTCGGCTACGGCGCCATCGGCCGTGCCTTCGCCGCGCTGGCGCGGGGATTCTCCTACCGCCTCCTGGCCACGCGCCGCCACCCCGAGCCGGGCGGCGCCGGGCGCGAGGGCCTCGCGTTCCTCGGGGGGCCGGAGTCCCTGCCGCGAGTGCTCGCCGACTCCGACTTCGTGATCGTGACGCTGCCCAGGACGCCCGAGACCGTCGGGCTCCTCGACGAGGCGCATCTGCGAACGATGAAGCCTACCGCCTGGCTCATCGTGGTCGGCCGCATGGAGGTGGTTGACGAGGAAGCCCTCTACCGCGCCTGCCGCGAGGGCTGGATCGCCGGCGCCGGCATCGACGTCTGGACCCGGACCCCTCCGCCCGCGCCGCGGCTGCCCTCCGCGCACCCCTTCCACGAGCTCGACAACGTGGTGATGACGCCCCATTGCGGCGGCTGGACCCAGGAGGCGATCTCGGCCCAGATGGGCTTCCTCGCCGACAATCTCCGGCGCTTCCGGCGCGGCGCGCCGCTGCGCGGCCTCGTCGATCTGGAGCTGGGCTACTAGTGCCGGGCCAACTAGCTTCGCCATGGCTCGCTCACGCTCGCCCGATTCCCGTGTCCGCTCGCCTGGCCTCCGGCTGCGGCTCGCCCAGCCATGTTCTCGGTCGCCGCGGATCCTCGACGTACACCCACGTACGCCTCCGGTCCGCAGCTCCCTCGGGCCTCGTCTGGCTCGTCATTTGGCCCGGCACCCTGCGGGCGCCCGCGGCGTGTCGGCGAAACTCGTTGGAGACGCACGAGCCTCACGCCGCGGCCTCCCCCTCGTACCACTGGAGCGCCTGGGCGCGGGCCGCGAGCACCGCCCGGTCCAGCAGGGCCCCGAGCAGCCCGATGCTCAGGATGGCCGTGTACATGTCCACGATCTTGAAGTTCCGCGCGGAGATGATCATGACGTGGCCGAGCCCGCTGCCCGCCGACACCATCTCGGACAGGAAGACCACGATGAGGGACACGATGAGGCCCAGGCGGATGCCCGTGAAGATGTGGGGCAAGGCCGCCGGCCACACCACGCGGCGGAGGATGGCCGCCTCGCTGTCCCCCATGGCACGCGCGGACCAGATGAACTGACGCTCCACGAGTCGCACCCCGTGGAAGGCGTTGAGCACCACCGGGAAGAGAGCGTCCAGGAAGACCAGCGCGATCTTCGATCCGTGACCGAGCCCGAGGAAGAGGAGGAAGATCGGGATGAGCCCGATCTTGGGCACGGGAAAGCCGAAGGCGAAGATCGGCGCGAAGAAGCCTTCCACCTTCCTGCTCCTCGCCATGAGCATGCCGAGGGGGATGCCCACGGCGAGCGCCAGCGCGAATCCGGTCCCCATCCGCAGCAGGCTCTGCCCAGCCTCCTGAACGAGCACCCCCTCCCAGAGCATGCTGCCGAGCCGTACCAGGATCACGGTGGCCGGCGGAAAGAGGACCCGGTTGAAGATGCCCAGCCGCGCGGCGGCTTCCCACAGGGCCGCCAGCAGCAGCACCGAGCCGTAGCGCGTGAGCAGCCTCACGCCCCCTCCTCCTTCCACGCCAGGAGCCGGTGCATGAGGGCGAGATAGAGGCGGTCGTAGCAGAAGCCGATCACCGCGATCGTGAGCATGCTCGCGTAGGTCAGGTCGTAGGCGCCCGTCTCCATGGTGTACGCGATGAACCAGCCGAGCCCCTCCCGCCCCGCCAGCATCTCCGAGCCCACGAGCACGATGAGCGAGACGATGAGGCCCAGGCGGATCCCCGTGAGGACCTGAGGCGAGGCCGCCGGCAGCACCACCCGGAGCAGCATCCGTGTCGTGCCGTCCCCCATCGCCCGGGCCGACCAGAGGTGGTTCCGGCTGACGTCGGCCACCGCGTGGAACGAGCTGATCACCACGGGGATGATGGTGCCGACGAAGATCAGCATGACCTTCGAGAACGTGCCGATCCCGAACCAGAGCATGAAGAGCGGGATGAGCGCCGCCTTGGGGATCGGGTTGGTGAGCATCAGCAGCGGCTCGAAGAACGCCCGCACCCCACGGCTCCAGGCCATGAAGACGCCGAGCGTCACCCCGCCCACCACCCCGAGCACCAGTCCCGCCGTCTGCCGCACCAGCGAGAGCGCGACGTGGCGCTGCAGCTCGCCCTCCATGATGAGCGTGCCGACATTGCGGATCGTCGTCGAGAAGGGGGGCAGGATGTCGGCGGCCACGAGGCCCATGCGCGGGACGAACTCCCATAGCAGGAGAAGGAGCCCAAGGGAGTAGCCACGCGCGAGAGCCTTCAGCGCTCTCAGGCCATGTCGCCTGAACGTGGAGGGCCTCGGGTCGCGGTTGGGCCTCTTCGCCCCGTCGGGGCTCTCACCATCACGCCTGAACGTGGAGGGCCTCGGGTTGCGGTTGGGCCTCTTCGCCCCGTCGGGGCTCATCGGTGGGTCACCTTACTGTCGATGACTTCGGGTTGCGGTTGGGCCTCTTCGCCCCGTCGGGGCTCATCGGGGCCCTCCCTTGAGAACCTCGGCCTTGACGAGGTGCCAGAGGTCCGTGCGGAGATCCATCGCCGCCACGTCGTGCATCAGGTCCTCGACCACGCGGGGCCGCCCGAACGGTACCTCCACCGATTTCTTCACCGTCCCCGGCCGCGCCGTCATGACGACGATGCGGTCGGAGAGCACCACGGCCTCGTCCACGCTGTGGGTGACGAAGAGGATGGTCTTCTGGTTCGCCTCCCAGATCCTCAGCAGCTCCTCCTGCATGAGGAGCCGCGTCTGCGTGTCGAGGGCGCCGAACGGCTCGTCCATCAGGAGGATGTCCGGGTCGTAGGCCAGCGTCCGCGCCAGCGCCACCCGCTGCTTCATGCCGCCCGACAGCTCGCGCGGGTAGTGCCGCTCGAAGCCGCCGAGCCCTACCTTGGTGATGAACTCCCGGGCGCGCGCCTCGCGCTCCCGCGCGTCGCCTTCGCGCAGGCCGTACATGACGTTCCCGAGCACGGTCTGCCAGGGGAAGAGCGCGTATTCCTGGAACACGATGCCGCGGTCTCGCCCGGGGCCGGTGACGGGTCGTCCGTCCACCAGCACCTCTCCGCCGGAGGCCTGGATGAAGCCGGCCACGATGTAGAGAAACGTGGACTTGCCGCACCCCGACGGCCCCAGGATGCTCACGAACTCGCGGTCGCGGACTGACAGGCTCATGGCCTCGAGTGCGGAGACCTCCACGCTGCGGCGCGGATCGCGGAAGGCCTTGGAGACATCGCGCGCCACGATCTTCATGCCGGCCTCGGGGCGCCTTCGCGTCCGGCGCCCGGGCGGACCACTCGTCGCGTCGTCATCTGATGATCGGCCACTTGCTCTCGATGGGGAGCCCGGCGCGCGCGATCTGCTCGCGCGCGAGCCTCTCCACGCGGGCGTAGAGGGCCCGCTCGTCGATGGTGGTGAGCCGCCCGTCGTCCAGGACGACCCGCCCGTCCACGAGCACGGTCCGGACGCTCGCGCCCGTTGCCGCGTAGACGAGGTTGTTCACGGGGTTCAGCAGCGGGCGCCACTCGGGGGTGTCCGCGTCGTAGAGCACGAGGTCGGCTCGCTTGCCCCGCTCGAGCGAGCCTATCTCTCGCTCCAGAAGGAGCGCCGCGGCGCCGCGGCGCGTCGCCATCTCGAGCGCCTGCTCGGGGGGCATGACGCCCACGTCCAGCCGGCTGTCCTTGTAGATCGTGGAGACGAGGTACATCATTCGCAGCATGTCGAAGTGGTTCGAGCCGTTGCCGCTGTCGCCGCCCAGCGAGACGCAGATCCCGCGCGCCAGCATCTCGGGGACCTTCGAATGCGCGGCGAGCCCCTTGACGTGCTTGAGCCCCGCCGTGGGACAGTGGCTGATCTTCACCCCACGCCGCGCCAGGAGCGCGATGTCGCCGTCGTCCACGTAGACCATGTGGGCCAGCTTGGTGGTCGGTCCGAGCAGTCCCATGGCGTCCAGCTCGGCCAGCGGGATGCGGTCCGCCGTCTTCCGCGACGGGTGGGAGGCGAAGTGCATCATGCCCCAGCCGACGCGGTAGCGCTCGGCGAGCCGCCGGGCGCCGCGCATGAGGACCTCCGAGCAGGTCCCGAACCCCAGCAGGAGCGGCCAGGCGCCGATGCGGCCGCCCGCCCGGCCGTGGACCCGCTCGATCATCTCCTCGTTGGCCCGGAGAGCCTCCTCCGTGGTCTGCTGCATCCGGCCGGGGCCGCCCTCCCGGTCCCAGGTCCAGCGGCCCAGGATGGCCCGCATGCCGATCTCCTCCACCACGTCCGCCACGGCCGGGACGTCGAACAACGTCCCCGCCTCGCAGAAGGTGGTCGTGCCCGTCCGGAGCATCTCCACGCAGGCAAGCAGCGCCGAGGCGCGCTCCTCCTCCGGCGTTATCACGGAGTAGAGCGGGATGAGCCAGTCCGGGAGGTAGCGGTCCACCGGGATGTCGTCCAGCAGGAGCCCTCGGGTGAGATGTTCGGACAGATGCACGTGGGTGTCCACGAATCCCGGGAGCACCACGGCGCGGCGGGCGTCGATCACCCGGTCCGGCTGGCGCGGGGGCGTCACCTCGGCGGCGCGCCCCACCTGGAGGATGTCGCGGCCATCCACGAGCACGGACCCGTCCGCCAGGATCCGGCGCTCGCGGTCCAGCGTGATGACGGTCCCGTGTTCGATGAGGATCATGCCTCGCGCTGTCGCCTGAGCTGGCGCAGGAGGGCACGGACCTTCTCAGTCTCGAAGCGCTCCCGCCCCTCTCCCGCATAGTCGAAGAAGCCACGCCCCGTCTTGGGCCCGAGCTCGTTCCGCTCCATCTTCTCCTCGACGCTGCGCGCCGGCAGGAAGCGTGGATCGCCGAGGGCATTCGCCATGTAGCGGCTGGCGCGGTACAGGACGTCCACCCCACCCCAGTCGATGAACTCGAAGATCCCGACCGAGGCGTAGCGGAAGCCCATGCCGGCCTTGAACGCGCGGTCCACGTCCTCGGCGGTCGCCACCCCCTCCTCCACGAGCCGGGCGGCCTCGTTCATCAGGAGCACCTGCATCCTCGGGCCGATGAATCCCGGCGAGTCGCCGCAGCGGACCGGCACCTTCCCAAGTCCATCCAGGAGGGCGAGGGTCCGCGCCACGGCGGCCTCGGAGGTCTTCGGGCTCGGTACCACCTCCACCAGCGGGATGATGTGCGCCGGGTTGAGCCAGTGGACCACCAGGAAGCGATCGGCTCCCGTCACCGCCTCCACCAGGTGGGAGGGCGAGATCGTGGACGAGGTCGAGGCGATGACCGCCTCGGGCGCAAGCCTGCCCGACAGGCTCCGGAATACCTCGCGCTTCAGCTCGATCACCTCGGGCAGCGCCTCCTGGACGAAGCCGCAGTCCGCGACCTCTTCGACAGCGATGGAGGTCCGGATCCTGTCCAGGGCCGCCGCGGCATCTCCAGCCGAGACGACCTCCTCCTCGGTCATGAGCCGCAGGTCGCGCTCGATCTCCCGGCAGCAGTCCTCGAACACGGCAACCGCCTCCCCGGCCGGGCGCGGCTTGAGGTCCAGGACCACGACCGGACAGCCTCCGAGCGCGAAGGCGAGCGCGATCTGCCGGCCGATCCGCCCCGGCCCCAGCACCGCCACCCGCGTGGACGCGGGGCCTCGCTCCGCTCGGGGAATCTCCGTGCCCGCTCGGCTCGGCGCGCCTTCAGCTGCGCCTCGTCCTGCGGGCTGCGCCTCGCCCTGTTCCGTCACGCGCCCTCCCGGCCATAGACCATCACCACGTGCTCGCCCATCCCGCTGTTGTTGTGGGTGAGCCCGATCGCGGCGTCGGCCACCTGGCGCGGCCCCGCCTCCCCACGGAGCTGAGCGTAGACCTCGGCGGCCTGGGCCACGCCTGTGGCCCCGAGTGGGTGGCCGCAGCCCATGAGCCCGCCTCTCGAGTTCACCACCACATCCCCGCCATAGTCGGAGCGCCCCGTTGCCACGAAGTGCCCGCCCTCACCCTTCTCGCAGAAACCCAGCTCCTCGTAGGCGATGATCTCGGCAATCGCGAAGCAGTCGTGCACCTCGGCCAGGTCCACATCCGCGGGGCCGATGCTTGCCATGCGATAGGCCGACTGCGACGCCCGCTTCATGGCGGGCCAGTGGGCGTAGTCCTCATGCAACGAGGTGAGCGTGAAGCCGTCCAGCGCCTGACCCGTGCCCCGGATCCACACCGGGCGGTCCGTGAGGTCCCGGGCCCGCTCCTCGGAGGCGAGGATCACCGCGGCAGCCCCGTCCGTGATGGGGGAGCACATGAAGAGCCGGAGCGGCGAGGCGATCATCCGCGAGCCCATCACCTGCTCGAGCGTTACCCCCTTCTGGAAGTGGGCGTTCGGGTTCTTGCTGGCGTGGGCGTGGTTCTTGACGCCCACGAGGCCCAGCTGCTCCTCGGTGGTGCCGTACTGCGCCATGTGCTTCTGGGCCGCCAGCGCGAAGCAGGGCGGGGCCGTGAGCCCGTAGCAGGCCTCCCAGTCGCGGTCCACCCCCGTGCCCATGTTGAGGATGGCCTCGTCCGCTACCGGCTGGTTGAGCTTCTCGACCCCGAGGACCATGACCAGGTCGGCGAGCCCGGCGGCGATGAACGCATACGCGTAGCGGATCCCGACCGTCCCCGAGGCGCACATGTGCTCGGTCCGAGCCGACAGCGCGCTGGGCGTGATCCCGAGGGCCTCGGCGGCGAGCGAGGAGATGTGACTCTGGAACGCCGTGCGCTCGGGCATCACCGAGCCGACCACGAGACCCTCGAGGCCGTGCGGCTTCACCGACGGCACCGAGTCGAAGCAGGCCTTGCCGGCCTCCCAGATGAGATCGCGATAGGTCGCCTTCCGGACCCCGAACTTCGTCACGCCCGCTCCCACCAGCGCCACCTTGCGCATAGGAGTGTCCTCCTAGATGCCGACGGTCATGCCGCCGTCGACGAAGAGCACCTGCCCCGTGATGAAGGCCGCCTCGTCGGAGGCCAGGAAACAGTGCACCGCCGCGATCTCCGAGGGGTCGGCGATGCGCCCCACCGGGATCTTGGCGATGATCTGTTCCTTGATCTTGTCGGGCACCCCCGCCAGCATGCTCGTCATGGTGGCGCCGGGCGCGATGCAGTTCACCGTGACGCCGTACTTCGCGTACTCGAGCGCCAGCGTCTTGGTGAGCCCGATCACCCCCGCCTTGGACGCGGCGTAGTTGGCCTGGCCGATATTGCCCAGCGAGCCGATGGAGGAGGTCGTGATGACGCGCCCCCACCCGCGCTCCCGCATCCCCGGCAGGACGGCCTGCGCCGGGAGGAAGGTGCCCTTCAGGTTCACGTTCAGCACCTGGTCCCACTGCTCCTCGGTCATCTTGGCGGCCATGGCGTCGCGATTGATCCCGGCATTGGCAATCAGCACGTCCACCCGTCCCCAGGCCGCCGTGACGCGCTTCACGATGGCCTCGACCTCGGCCCTCTTCGTGACGTCCCCGGGCACCGCCATGGCCGCGCCGCCGATCTCCTTCGCCACGCGCTCCGCCCCGGCCGCGTTGGCGTCGTTGACCGCGACGCGGGCGCCCTCCAGCGCGAACCGCCGTGCCGTCGCCTCGCCGATGCCACCGCCCGCTCCCGTGACCAGCACGACCTTCCCGTTGAAGCGCATTAGCCTCTCCTCCGTATCAGGACGGCCTGGTCCCAGGTGGCGACGGTGTCGCCGCGCTGGTTCTTGACGGCCACGTCCAACAACACCGTGCCCCGGTCGGGCCTGGACGACTCCTTCACCTCGCGCACCGTCATCTCGGTGTGGATCGTGTCGCCGAACTTCACCGCGGCGGTGAAGCGCAGCCTGTCCATCCCGAGCAGCGCCAGCGTCGTGCCCTCGAAGACGCCCGTCAGGTTCTGCTGTCCCGTGGAGATGGACACCGTCAGCATGCCGTGGGCGATGCGGGAGCCGAACGGCGTCTGCTTCGCCGTCTCCTCGTCGGTGTGGAGCGGGTTGTAGTCCCCGGAGAGCCCCGCGAAGAGGGTGACATCGGCGGGGTTGATGGTGCGGGCCGAGGTCTCGATGACCTCGCCGACCTTGAAGTCCTCGAAGTGCCGGCCGCGTGGCTGGTACGCCATGGAGCAGGCCTCCTACTCGGCCAGCCAGACGGTGTCCAGCTGGTGGTTGAGGTGGTGAGGGGCCGCCGGCTGGATCACCGCGAAGGTGTCCTCCCGGTGGGCGTCGTAGGACGGCGGGTCGGCCGCCGGCATGATGAAGAGCAGCTCGCCACCCCGGCGCGGCCTGTCCTCCGCGGCCGGGGCCGGCCCCGCGAGCCCCAGGAAGAGCGCCACCACCGCCACCAGGAGCCCGCTCCGCCAGGGATTAGCCATGTCTCAGTCCCTCCGTCGCCTTCGTGTCCACCGTCATGGTCGCCGGATCGATCACGACGCCGTACCCGGTCCGCGCCTGCTCGAGACTCACGTAGCCGTCCAGCACGTCGTCCAGCACGCGCGCCGGGTCGCGCTCGAGGGGATTGCCGTACCCGCCGGAGCCCGAGAGCTGGAACGAGATCACGTCACCGCAGTCGAAGTCCTCGGAGGTCTTCCCGTGCACCACGCGCTCGCCGGCACCGGGATTGACCACGGTCCGGGCGAGGCGTCCGCTCTTTCCCCCGAAGAGCCCCCACGGGGCGAAGCGCTGCCGTTCGGAGAGGTTGGTGAGCTTGCCGTCCTCGGCCAGGAACTTCATGTCCCGCCGGATCCCACAGCCGCCTCGGAACCTGCCCGGACCCGCCGAGTCGGGGATCAGCTCGAAGCGCTCGACGATGATCGGATGGTTCTGCTCCTGCGCCTCCACGGGGATGTTGGAGGCGTTGAAGGCCGCGCACATGGCCTCGACCCCGTCCCTGGTGGCCCTGGCGCCCGTGCCCCCCAGAACCAGCTCGTAGGCCACGAAGCGCCGCTTCCGCGCGGGGTCGTAGCCGCCGAAGGTGGGGTTGGCCATGTGGGAGGAGGCCGCGGCGACCCGGTCGGGCAGCGCAGGGGCCAGGGCCCCGATCACCGCCTCGAAGATCCGGTAGCAGATGACGGCCCGAGGCCCTCCGCCCGCGGGTGGGCGGGGATTCAGGAATGAGCCGAGCGGCGCCTCGACCCGGATCGGACGCAGCGCCCCCTCGTTCATGGGGCCCAGCGGGTCTGTGAGGCACTTGATCGCCGCGTAGGAGTAGGAGCGGGTGTAGTTGATATAGGAGTTGAGCCCCGAGGCCGTCTGGGGTGCCGAGCCCGCGTAGTCCACCTGGAGCTCGTCCCCGCGGACCGACACCGTCACCGCCACGCGGAGCGGCGGCGTGCCCGGCCCGCAATCGTCCATGAAGTCCTCGAACGCGTAGACACCATCCGGGATGTTCTGGATGGCCGATCGCATGCTTGACTCGGTTCGCCTCAGAATCTCCTCCATGGCCGCGAAGAGCGTATCGGACCCGTAGCGCTCGGCCAGCTCCACGAGGCGCTGCTCGCCCACGCGGAGCGCGCTCCGCTGAGCGCGGAGATCGCCCAGCACCTTTTCGGGGGTTCGCGTGTTGGCGGCGATGATGCCCACCACGGCCTCGTTCTCGCGGTACTCGCTCCAGACCTTGGTGGGCGTGATCCGCAAGCCCTCCTGGTAGTAGTCGAAGATTCCCACCACCCCCTGGCTACCCGGCCGCTGACCTCCGACGTCCGTGTGGTGGAGGATGTTGACCACGAAGCCGATGAGCCGCCCGTCCAGGAAGGCCGGCTGCGTGATGAAGAAGTCGGGGAAGTGGCCCGAGCCCAGGAGCGGGTCGTTGAGCAGGATGGCATCCCCCGGCCTGAGCGTCTCGACCGGGTGAACGGCGAGCGCGTTCTTCACGGCAAAGGACATGGCGCCCATGTGGCCCGGGCTGTACGGGCCCTGGGCCACCATCCGTCCCCGGGGATCGAAGACCGCGACCGAGAAGTCCTGCCCCTCGCGCGCCTGCTCGGAGTAGGCGGTCTTGTGGACCGTGGTGCCGATCTCGACGGCGATGGACTGGAGCGCTCCCCAGATCACCGACAGCGTCAGCGGGTTCACGGCCACCGTCACGAGCCCACCTCCACGATGAGGCTGCCCCAGTCGTCCACCCGCGCTCCGCAGCCCGGCGGAAGCACCGTGGTGGACTCCCGCTCCTCCACGATGGCCGGCCCCGCGATCTGGGCGCCAGCCGGGAGGCGGTAGCGGTCGTACACCGGCGTGTCGACGTAGCCGGCCTTCTCGGGGAAATAGGCCTGGCGCCGGCCGGCGAGCGCCACGTCCGCGCGCCCCATGCGCGGCGCGGGCGCCAGCGTGAGCCGGGGTCCGGCGCCGAGGGCGGTCAGCTTCCAGGTCACCGCCTCGACCGGCTCGCGAGGGGCCGCCACGCCGTAGCGCACCTGGTAGGCCTCGTCGAAGGCCTCCCGAACCCGCCCGAGCTCACGCTCGTCCAGCGTCCCCGGCGGCACCGGCACGTTGAGCTCGTACCCCTGCCCCACGTAGCGCAGGTCGGCGGTCCGCTGTATCGCCATCTCCCCTTCCACCGCGGACTCGCGGACCACCTGGAGCGCCTGAGCCTCCATGTCGCCGTAGATGGTGTTGAGGTGGCGGAGATCCACGGCGTCGAGCCGCCGCACGTAGCTCCGGGCCACGTCGAACTTGACCTCGGCCGACAAGAGCCCCAGCGCCGCCGTCACGCCCGCGGCCGCCGGCAGGATGGCCCGCGGGATCCGGAGGGCCTGGGCGAGCCGGCAGCCGTGGACCGGCCCCGAGCCGCCAAAGGCGACCAGCGTGAGGTCGCGTGGGTCATGGCCCCGCTCGATGGACACCACGCGCGTCGCAAGCTCCATGTTGCTGTTGACCACCAGATGGATCCCCCACGCCGCCTCGGAGAGGGTGAGGCCGAGGGGCCGGGCGACACGCTCCTCGATGGCACGCCGGGCGTTCGCCACGTCCAGCGTCATCGTCCCGCCGGCGAAGCGGTCGGGGCTGAGGTAGCCCAGGACGAGATTGGCATCCGTGACCGTGGGCAGGAGCCCTCCTCGCGCGTAGCAGGCCGGGCCGGGCGTGGACGACGCGCTCTCCGGCCCCACCGCGACCACGCCGAGCCGCGCCGTGGCGATGGATCCTCCACCTGCCCCGATCTCCACCAGGTCGAGGGCCTGGATGTTCATGGGCAATCCGCTCCCGGCCGCCCCGCCCACGCGGTGGAGCTCGAAGAGCGAGGTCACCAGCGGGCGGCCGCCATGGATGAGCGCGAGCTTGGCCGTCGTTCCGCCCATGTCGAAGGCGATCAGGTCCCGCCGGCCCGCAAGCTCGCCGTAGGCGGCCGCCATGAGCGTGCCGGCCGCCGGCCCCGACTCGATCATCCGCACCGGGTAGCGCTCCATGGCCTCGGCCGTGGCGATGCCCCCCGAGGACTGCATGATGAACAGCCGCCCCTCGTATCCGCGCCGTCCCATCTCCCCGCGCAGGCTCGCCAGGTAGTCCCGGATGGCGCCCATGATGTAGGCGTTGACCACCGTCGTGCTGGTGCGCTCGTACTCCCTGAAGGTCGGCGACACCTCGTGGGAGAGGCTCACGGCGATCCCCGGCGCCTCCTCGGCGACGAGCTCGGCGAGTCGTCGCTCGTGGGCGGGGTTGACGTAGGCGTGGAGCAGGCATATCGCGACCGTCCTCACTCCTCGCGCCACCAGCGCGCGGATGACCCGGCGGGCCTCGGTCTCGTCCAGCGCCTCGAGCACCGCGCCGTCCGCCAGCGTGCGCTCTGGAACCTCGGCGATCAGCCGGCGCGGGATGAGGGGCCTGGGCTTCTCGATCTGGAGGTCGTAGACCTGGTACCGCTTGGAGCGCCCGATGATCAGCACGTCGCGGAAACCCCGCGTCGTGATCAGCGCGACGTCGCGCCCCTTGCGCTCGATGACCAGATTGGACCCGATGGTGGTGCCGTGGACAGCCTGCCCGAGTTGCGCCCAGGAGCAGCCCGCGCGGACCAGCACGTCGTCGAGGCCGGCGAGGCAGGCCTCCGAGGGATCGGGGTAGGTCGTCAGCCGCTTGGCGGTGTGCAGATCGCCCGTGGGCGTCTGGAGCACGAAGTCCGTGAACGTTCCGCCGACGTCGAACCCGATGCGGTACTGGGACACTTATTGTCTCGCTTGAACGTGGAGGATCACGGGTGGCAGTTCGGCCTCTTCGGCCCTCCGGGCCTCATCGGATTGTCTCGCTTGAACGTGGAGGATCACGGGTGGCAGTTCGGCCTCTTCGGCCCTCCGGGCCTCATCGGAGCGTGCATGCTACCGGGGGGTGGCTTCCGAGCGGAAGAGCATCATGGTGTACGGGTAGCGCCCGGCCCAGTGGAAGGTGACTGCGTGCTCCACGGGCTCTTCGGTCGTTTCGTCACCCGGTGGGAGAGGCAGCTCACGGATGCCACGGGCGCGCCGTCGGCGGTGCGGACCCGGATGTCGTAGAACCCCGCGCGCCGCCCCTGCTTGCGCTCCTGACCCTCGGCGATGAGGCGCAAGCCCGGCGCCACCGTCGCCAGGAAGGTGATGGTCATGGTGAGCGCGACCGCGGTCTCGCCGTGGGAGTTGCAGGCGGCGCCGAAGGCCACGTCGGCCAGGGAGAAGATCACCCCGCCGTGAGGGTAGCCCTGGTAGTTCAGCATGTGCGGCTGCAGCGTGAGCGCCACCCGGCAGTAGCCGGGGCCGATCTCCTCGTATTCGACGCCGAGCGCATGCGCCCAGGGCTCACTCTCGAGCCGCGCCCTGAGGACCGCGGGGACGGCCGACGGGTCGCGGCTTCTCACGGGCTCACCTGCCAGCCGCGCCCGAGGGGGGGACGCCGCCGGCGATGCCGAGGTAGGCCTCGCGGACCAGCGGGTTCGCCATGAGCTCCCGGCCCGGCCCTTCCAGCGTGACTCGTCCGCGCTCGAGCACGTAGGCGCGATGGGCGACGGCCAGGGCCAGGTGGACGTTCTGCTCGACCAGCAGCGTGGTCCCCCCGCGCTCGCGGAGCCGCGCGATGACGTCGAAGATGCTGCCGACGATGAGCGGGGAGAGCCCCGTCGACGGCTCGTCCAGGAGCAAGAGCGACGGGCTGGCCATGAGGGCGCGCGCAATGGCCAGCATCTGCTGCTCGCCTCCGCTGAGGGTCGAGGCGCTCTGCCGGCGGCGGTCCCGAAGGACGGGAAACAGCTCGTACACCCACTCGAGGTTCTCCGTTGCGCGCTGGCGGCCCGGGCAGAGCCGGGCCCCGAGCAGGAGGTTTTCCGACACGGACATGTGCGGGAAGAGCTCGCGCCCCTCGGGGACCAGCGCGAGCCCATGCCGGGCGATCTCGTGCGGCGGCATCCCGCCGATCTCCCGCCCGCGGAACAGGATGCGGCCGGTGCTCGGCCGGAGGAGGCCGGCAAACGTCCGCATCAGCGTGGTCTTGCCGGCGCCGTTCGCCCCGATGACGGCAACGGTCTCGCCCTCGGCGATCCCGAGGGAGACCCCCCAGACCACCTGGATCTTCCCGTAGGCGACCCGGAGATCGCTAACCTCCAGCATCGCTGGCTCCCTGGATCGCCGGCTGGCCGCCGAGGTAGGCGCGGATCACGTCCGGGTTCCGCGCGATCTCCGCGGGCGCGCCCTCCGCGATATTCTTGCCGAAGTCGAGCACGATGATCCGCTCGCACACCCTCATGATGATCCGCATGAGGTGCTCGACCATCAGGATCGTGATGCCGCGCTCCCGCAGCTTGCCGATCATGGCGATGGCGTCCTCCAGCTCTCGGGGCGTGAGCCCGGCGTGGATCTCGTCGAGCAGGAGCAGGCGGGCGCCCGAGCCGATCGCCCGGGCCAGCTCGAGCCGCCGCAGCTCGACGATGGTGAGGCTCTGCGGCTCGAGGCTGGCCTTGTCGCCGAGGCCCACGAAGTCCAGGACCGCGCGCGCCTCGGCCGCGGCCGCCTTCATCGGTGTGCCGCGCCTGCCGAAGACCACGCCGACCATGACGTTCTGGAGCACGCTGAGGGTGTGAAAGGGCTGCGGGATCTGGAACGTCCGCGCGATCCCGAGCCGGGCGATGCGTTCGGGGGGGAGCCGCGTGAGCTCGTGGCCGTCGAAGGCGAGGGTCCCGCGGTCGGCTCGGTGGACCCCCGTGATGGCGTTGATCAGCGTCGTCTTGCCGGCGCCGTTGGGCCCGATGAGCCCCACGATCTCGCCCTCCCGGACCGCGAAGTCCACGCCGGCCAGGGCCGCGAGGCCCCCGAAGCTCTTGGTGATCCCGCGGCCCTCGAGCAGGCTCACCGGGCCCCCGGCGCCAGCCGCGTGGCCCGGCCGATGAGCCACGCGGCGAAGCGGGTGACGAGGTGGTAGAGGCCGCGCGGGAAGAAGGTCACGATGAGCGCCAGCGCCAGACCGATGAGGATGAGGCTGTCGAAGCCGCCCAGGCTCCGGAGGGCCCACTCCCAGAACACGCGGACGACGAGGGTCCCCAGGATCGGGCCCTCCGGGGTCCGGAGCCCGCCTGCCACCGTGTAGAGCAGGGGCCAGATGGAGTCCTCCATGCCGAAGATGCCGGGCGAGATGTGCCGGGTGAGCGTGTGGCTGTTGAGCGCGCCGGCCAGGCCGGCCAGGTAGGAGGACAGCGCCATGGCCATCAGGCGGTGCCCACGCACGTTCACGCCGGAGACGGTGGCCACCACCTCGTTGTCGTGGATCGCCGAGAAGGCCA
>Ga0154317_1078_pt1 | contig 38989 bp, 41 predicted proteins | sample RifGroA2_FD_105611 | JGI IMG/M metagenome (GOLD analysis project Ga0154317, IMG submission 105611) | Candidatus Rokubacteria bacterium GWA2_70_23 | reverse complement strand
CACCCGCGGTCCGGCGCCGCGCCCGCACGCAGACTCGATGAAGACAGCGGTCGATTCCTCGGTGCTCCTCGACGTGCTCGGCGCAGACGCCCGCTTCGGGCGGCAGTCGCGGGAGGCGCTCCGGAGGGCCTACGATGCGGGTGCCCTGGTGGCCTGCGAGGTGGTGTGGGCCGAGGTGCGGGCGCACTTCCCCAGCGACGAGGCCTTCCTTGAGGCGCTCTCCCTCCTGGGCGTGCAGTTCGAGCCCATCGACGCCGAGGCTGCAAGCGCGGCGGGCCGGCTCTGGAGACAGAATCGAGGCGCGGTGCGACTCCCTCGACATCGGGTCGTCGCGGATTTCCTGGTCGGCGCCCACGCTGCCCTGCAGGCCGACGCTCTGCTCACGCGAGACCGCGGCTTCTACCGCACCGCCTTCAGGAAGCTGAAGGTCATCGATCCGGACCCCGTCTAGAAGAGCAAGGTCCAGAGGGACGGCGCGTCCGTCCGGCGCTCCTCGCTCACCCGCCCGTCCTTCGCGAGCTTCCGCAGGTGGGCGTGTACCGACATCCCCGCGGCGGCGTGCAGCATCTGGGGAACGTCGGCGTAGATCACCGCGACCATCTCGGGGATCGTGCGGACGCCGCCTCCCAGGGCGTCGAGGATCTGGCGCTCGCGCATCATCCGGTGGTCCAGGTACTCCTGGATCTTCGCCGGGGCGTCCTCGATGACCGGACCGTGCGCCGGGTAGATGCGCCGCACGTCGAGGGCCTGCACCCGCCTCAGCGAGGCCATGTAGTGGGCAAGGTCGCCGTCGTCCTCCGGGATCACGCTCGTGGAGCCTCCCAGGATGAGATCCCCGCTGAAGAGCGCGCGCTCCTCCGGCAGGTAGAAGCAGAGGTGGTCGGAGGCATGTCCCGGCGTGTGGATGGGGATCAGGGTCACGCCGTCCCCCTCCACCGCCACTCCATTCTGGAGATCCCGGGTTCCCTCGGGCAGCCCGCCGTCCTTGAGGATCATCTTCGAGACGGGCAGCCCCTGGAAGCGCGCGCGCAGGTCAGCCACGCCACCGATGTGGTCCCGGTGGCGGTGGGTGAGGAGGATCCGCTCGGGGCCGGCCCAGCCGCGCTGCGCGAGGTACTCCTGGAACAGGGTCACGTAGCCCGGGATCCCCGCGCCCGTGTCGATGAGGATGGGGTGCTTCACGCCCACGAGGTAGGTGTTCGTCCCCGGCCCGGTCATCATCCCGGGGTTGAGCCCGAGCACACGCCCTACGAGATCGCTCGGCGTCGCCGTCCTCGGGAAGTCTGGATCGATCCAGCTCATGCGCCCCTCCGGCTCATGCGACGCCCAGGTAGCGCCGCTTGATCTCCTCGGCCGCCTCGAGGCTCTGCGGCGTCCCCTCGTAGACGATCTGCCCCTTGTTCATGACATACACCCGGTCGGCCACCCGGAGCGCCAGGTGGTAGTTCTGCTCCACGAGCAGGATGGAGAGGCGCTCGCCCTTGAGCCCCTTCACCACGCGCCCGATCTCCCGCACGAGGATGGGCGCGAGCCCCTCGGAGGGCTCGTCCAGCAGGAGGAGACGGCCGTTGGTGAGGAGCGCGCGCCCGATGGCCAGCATCTGCTGCTCGCCGCCCGAGAGCGTGCCCCCCGACTGCTCGGCCCGCTCGCGGAGCCGCGGAAACAGCGCGAAGACCCGCTCCAGCGTCCAGCCGGCGGCCCGGGCGCCCAGCAGCAGGTTCTCCCTCACGGAGAGCGGCGAGAAGATCCGCCGCCCCTGCGGCACCAGCGCCATGCCCCGCCGCGAGATCCGGTACGGGGGCCAGGCCTGGATCGGCTCCCCCTCGAAGACGATGCGCCCCTCGCGCGGCGGGGTGAAGCCGACGATGCTCCGGATCATGGTGGTCTTCCCCGCCCCGTTCCGTCCGAGGAGCGCCACGGCCTCGCCCGCCGCGACGCGGAGGGAGACGCCGTGCAGGATGTGGCTCTCGCCGTAGTAGGTGTGGATGCCGTCGACCTCGAGCATGGCCCTCACCCGCTCCCGAGATAGACTTCGTACACTCGCGGGTCGGCCTTCACCTCCTGGAAGGACCCCTCGCTCAGCACCTCGCCGTAGTGCAGCACGGTCACGCGGTCCGCCAGCGACGACACCACGTCCATGTCGTGCTCGATGATCAGGAGCGTCACCTCCCGCGGCAGCCCCTCGAGCATGCGCGTCATGCGCAGCGTCTCCTCGGGCGACATGCCGGCCGTGGGCTCGTCCAGGAGCAGGAGCTTGGGCGAGGTGGCCAGCGCCACGCCCACCTCGAGCTGTCGCTGCTCCCCGTAGGACAGGCGTGAGGCTTGCTCCTGGAGGCGGTCCGTGAGCCCCACGGCCTCCGCGGCCTCCCGCGCGCGCAGGAGCGGCCCCGGCAGCCGTGCGATGCCGCCGAGGAGACTGTAGCTGCCCCGCCCGTCGGCGGCCGCCGCGAGACGCAGGTTCTCCAGCACGGTGAGCTTGGGGAAGAGATTCGTCCGCTGGAAGGACCGGGACAGCCCCCGGCGGGCCACCACGTGAGGCGGGAGCCCCGTGATCGGCTTGCCGTCGAAGAGGATCCGCCCCGCCGAGGGCGCGAGCGAGCCGGTGATCAGGTTGAACAGCGTGGTCTTGCCGGCGCCGTTGGGGCCGATGATGGCCCGCCGCTCGCGCGGGGCGATGTCGAGGGACACGCCGTTCACGGCGGTCAGCGCGCCGAAGTGGCGCGTGAGCCGCTCCGCGACCAGGAGGGGAGCGCCGCCCGCGGTCACGCGCGGAGCCCCACGCGCCCCCGCAGCGCGCCGACGATACCGCCCGGCGCGAACAGGACGAGCAGGATGAACGTGAGCCCGAGAATGAGCATCCAGCGCTCCGTGTAGGAGCTCACGAGGCTCTGCAGCAGGATGAAGGCGCCGGCGCCCAGGACTGCGCCGCCGAGGGTGCCGGTGCCGCCGATGATCACCATCAGGAGCGCCTCGCCCGACGTCGTCCACAGGAAGGCATCCGGAGTGATGGAGCCGACGAGCTGGGTGTAGAGCGCCCCCGCCACGCCCGCCAGCATCCCCGCGATCACGAAGGCCAGGAGCTTGTACCGGTTCACGGCGTACCCCACCGCCTGCATCCGGCTCTCGTTCTCGTGGATCCCCTGGAGCACATGCCCGAAGGGCGAGCGCACGACGCGCCACAGGAACAGCGCGCCGAGCGCCACGAGCGCCACGAGGTACAGGTGGAAGCTCATGGGCTGTGCCAGGTTGATGCCCACCACGGAGGCGCGGGGGACGCCGACGATCCCGTCCTCGGCGCCCAGCCACGCGGCCTGGAAGGCCACGGCGTAGAACATCTGCGAGAAGGCCAACGTCAGCATGATGAAGTACACCCCGCTCACCCGGATCGAGAAGAACCCGATGACGAGCGCCGCCAGCCCGGCTGCCAGCGGAGGGAGCGCCAGCGCCGACAGCGTCCCCGGGTAGGCCGTGAGGGCCAGGGCGGCGACGTAGCCGCCGACGCCGAAGAAGGCGGAGTGGCCGAAGGAGACCATGCCGGCGTAGCCCATCAGGAGATCGAGGCTCATGGCGAAGACGCCCCAGATGAGGATCTCCTGGAGCAGGGTCACGGGGTACTTCCCGGCGAAGAGCGGGAACGCCGCCGCCGCCGCGAGGAGCACGAGGAAGGCGGCCAGCCGGGCGATCACTTGAGCGGCCGTCCGAAGAGGCCCTGGGGCCGGAGGAGCACGATGGCGGCCATGACGAGGTAGATCATCAGCATCGAGGCACCGGGGAGCCAGGCCTTCCCGAAGGTCTCGGCCTGGCCGATGATCAGGCTTCCCACGAGCGAGCCCTTGAGGCTGCCGAGGCCCCCCACGACCACCACGATGAGAGCGGGGATCAGGATGCTCGCGCCCATGGGCGGGTACGCCGACTGGATGGGACCGGCGATCACGCCCGACAGCCCGCCCAGCGCGGCGCCAAAGGCGAACACCCCCGTGAAGACCCGGTGGATGTTGACCCCCATGCCCCCGGTCATCTCGGCATCGAAGACCCCCGCCCGGATGATGGACCCGAGCCTCGTGCGCTCGATCAGGAGCCACACCGCCACGGCCATGCCGAGGCCGAAGACGATGACGAACAGGCGATAGGAGGGCACGGTAGCGCCGAGCACCGTCACGGAGCCCGAGAAGAGATCGGGCGCGGGGATGGAGCGGATCCGCCCCCCCCAGATCCACTTCACGAGATCCTCGAAGAGGTAGATCAGCCCGAATGTCAGCAGGACCTGATCGAGCGGCTGCCGTCGATACAGGGGCCGGAGACAGCTCCTCTCGATGACCGCGCCGATGCCTCCCACGACCAGCGGGGCGGCAACCAGCGCCAGCCAGAAATTGCCCGTGGTCGCGATCAGGGTGAGCCCGGCGTAGGCGCCGAGCATGTAGAAGGAGCCGTGGGCCAGGTTGACCACGTCCAGCATCCCGAAGATCAGGGTCAATCCGACGGAGAGGAGGAATAACAGGACGCCATACGACAGCCCGTTCAGGGCCTGGGCGAAGAGATCGGGGAGGGCGGGCACGCGGGTGACGACCGGGGGGCCGGGCCCGAGGGCCCGACCCCCCGTGGGTTTCCGTCAGGCCGGCAAGGTGCAGCCGGTCCCGGGGTCCGTCACGTCGGCGACCTTGTCGATCGGGACGTTGTTGAGCCCGCCGGCGACCTCCCTGACCTCGCGGATGTAGATGAACGGCTGGATGACGTTGTGCGACTTGGGGTCGAAGCGGAAGCGGCCGCGCGGGCTGTCGAACTCGGTCTTGGCGATGGCTGCGACGAGCTTGTCCTTGTCCTGGGTGTTGCCGTTGACGGCCTTGACGGCACGGATGATGACCTCGGCCGTGTCGTAGCCCTGGACGGCGAAGCCGTCCGGGCTCTTGCCGCCGAACTTGGCCTTGAAGTCGGCCACGAACTTCTTGTTCACGGGGTTGTCGAGGAGCGGGGTGTAGAAGTGCCCGGTGATGACGCCCAGCGCCGACTTGCCCTGGGCCGGCAGCACGTCGGGCTCGGTGAGGAAGCCCGCGCCGGTGAGCTTGATCGACTGCTTCAGCCCGAACTGGTCGAACTGCTTCACGAAGTTGACGGCGTCGGACCCCGAGAAGAAGCAGTAGACGGCCTTGGCCCCGGACTGCTTGATCTTGGTGAGGTACGGAGCGTAGTCCGTCTCGCCGAGCTTCGGGTAATCCTCGGCCACGACCTTGCCGCCGGCCGGCAGGTAGGTCTCCTTGAAGGCGTTCATCATGTCCTTGCCCGCCTGGTAGTTCGGCGCGACGAGGAACACCTCCTTGGCGACGTTCTTCGCGACCCAGCCGCCCATGGGCCAGTTGGGCTGCCAGTTGGAGAACGACGTGCGGAAGATCCACTTCGAGCAGCGCTCCCGGCTGATGACGTCGGCGCCCGCATTGGAGACGATGAGGATCGTCTTCGAGTTGTGGACCTTGTCCCGCATGCCCATCAGGATGCCGCTGTGCACGGGGCCCGTGAGGATGTCCACCTTGTCGGAGTCGATCAGCTTCTCCGTCTTGCGGATGCCGACCGGCGGCTTCATCTCGTCGTCTTCCTTGATCATCTCGATCTTGCGCCCGGCCACGGTCCAGTTCTCGCGGGCGAAGACCAGCTCCATCCCCTGCGTGATGCTCTCCCCGAGGACGGCGTAGACGCCCGTGTACGGGAGCACCACGCCGATCTTGAGCGGCGCGCCCTGCGCCTGGGCCCGGAGCACCCACGGTCCCACTGCCGTGCCGGCGGCCGCCATGGAGGTCGCCCCGAGAAAGGTCCTTCGCGTCATCCGATTCATGCGTGTGTCCTCCTCATGTGTGCTGTGAGACGGTCTCGCCGGGGAGCGTCGGGATGCCGCCCGCCCCTGGCGCCTTCCCCGGGGGGGCGGGTCCCCTAAGCCTACACCGAACCCCCTCCCTCGATAAACCCCCATCTGCCCTAGCAGGCCGCTGAAAAAGGCCCATCTGCTTCGTTGGCGCCCTCGGCCGCACGCTCAACGTGGCTCGCTCACGCTCGCCCGGATCTCCGGATCCGCTCCCCTCGCCTCCGGCTCGGCTCGCCAAGCGGAGTACGCCTCGCGTGCGGCCGTCGGGCGCCGCCTCGCATCTGGACCTTTTTGAGCAGCCCGCAGGGTTTCCCCGCATCCTGCCAGGTGAATCCGCCGGCGGCGCGCCTCCGGGTCCCGGCCGGCTCACTCCTGGGCGAGAAGCGAGATCACGTAGTTGCCGCTGCCCGAGGAGGGACCGTAGGCGTGGACCCGGGCGGCGAACCGCTGCCCCGACTCCATGATGGCGCCGAGCATCATGGCCAGGTGGCGGCCGCCCATCTCGGGCTGCGCCGTCGCGGCGAACTCGGGCAGCCAGCGCCAGAGGGCGTCGTACTCGCCGGCCGCCAGCATGCGGGCGAAGCGGTGATCCGCCTCCTCGTCCTCCGGGCGCGGGCCCTTCTCGGGCCCGCGCACCAGCTTGTGAGAGAGACTCCCGCTGGCTGCCAGCCCCACGCGCTTGCCGCTCTCGCGCACCACCTCGGCGAGATAGCGCCCCCAGGCGAAGCATTCCTCGAGATCGTTGGCCAGGCACACGGAGACCGGGACCATCGGGAGCCGCTGCGCCCGGTCCAGGTAGCAGACCAGGGGCGACACCGTCCCGTAGTCGAGCGGGTAGTGGATGTCATTGGCCAGCACGCATTGGCGCCCCCGGGCCTTGCCGCGAGCGATCAGCGCGGCCGCCAGCTCGTAGTCCCCGGGGTAATCGTAGTGGACGCCGTGGATCAGCTCCGGGGCCTCCTGTGCCGTGAGCACGCCCTGGTGGCGAGGGGTGCCATCCACGACGGTGGGGAAGGTCGAGATCAGATGGCAGGAATTGACCACCATCACGTCGAGGGTTGCGGCCGCCACCTCCCTGCCCTGGGCCACGAGGCCGTCGCGCACGGGGCGGAACACCTCGGAGGCGAGCTTGCCCTCGAAGGCCGCCTCAAAGGTGCAGTAGCGCGGCGTGTGAACCGTGAGATAGACCCCGGCCAGGACACCCATGTCAGCCCCCTGCGCCTCTCAGGCGGCGCGCGACATCGGGCGGAAAGGCGCGCGCCCTGAGCCGCGCGCCTGGCGCCTCCGCCACGCCCACCCAGGCGCGCACCTCGAAACCCGTGGCGCAGTGGGTGTCCCCCACCGAGACCTCGTGCTCCACCCGGAACGTCTTGTCGCGTACCTCCGTCACGGTGGAGCGAACGGTCACCTCGTCCCCGTAGCGGACGGGAGCGACGAAACGCGCCCCCGACTCGACGATGGGCACGCCCACCACGCGGTACTGCGGGAAGATCTCCGGCCACGGCAGCCCCACCGACTCGAAGAGCGCCTCCGTGGCGATGTCGAACCACTCGAAGAAGCGCGGGTAGAAGGCGATCCCCGCGGGGTCCGCCTCGCTCCAGCGGACGCGGATGTGCTCGGTGTGGCTCACCACGGTCATGCCTGCGGGATCCTCTCCTTCAGAACGAAGCGCTGGAGCTTGCCCGTGGCGGTGCGCGGCAGCTCGGGGACGACCAAGATCTTCCTCGGGCGCTGGTGAGGGGCGAGGTTGCTCTCCGCGAGCGCGGTGAGCTCGGCCACCAGCTCGTCTGTCGGTTTCGCCTGATCCTTCGGCACGACGAAGGCGAAGGGCTTCACGAGGCCGCCCGGCTCCTCTCCGCCGACGACGCCGGCCTCGGCCACGCCGGGATGCGAGAGCAGCACCGTCTCGACCTCCGCGGGCGCGACCCACAGGCCCGCGACCTTGAAGAAGTCGTCCTCGCGCCCGCAGTGGTAGTAGAAGCCGTCGGCGTCGCGGCGGTAGACGTCGCCCGTACGGAACCACGCGCCGATGAAGGTGGCGCGCGATCGGTCGAGACGATTCCAGTAGGCCGGGCTCGCCGATCCTGTCTTGACGTGCAAGATGCCCTCCTCCCCGTCCCGGACCTCGTGGCCGCCGGCGTCCAGCAAGCGTACCTCGGTGCCCGGCACCGGGGTGCCCGTGGAGCCCGGGCGGCTCTGCCCCGGCCGGTTGGAGAGGACCATGAAGACCGTCTCGGTGGCCCCGATCCCATCGAGGATCTCGAGGCCGAACCGCTCGCGATACGCCAGGTAGAGGTCGGCGGGGAGCCGCTCGCCGGCCGACACCGCGAAGCGGAGCGAGCGGAAGGCTTCAGGAGGCGGGTCGGCGCGCAGCATCCGGGCGTAGAACGTGGGCACCGAGAACAGAATCGTGGGCCGGAAGCAGAGCATCGCCTCCGCGACCGTGGCGGGATCGGGCCACGCGGGGTTGAGGAACGTGCAGGCCCCGGCGAAGAACGGGAGGAGGAAGGAGTTGCCGAGGGCGTAGGCGAAGAAGAGCCTCGAGGTGGCGAGCACCCGGTCCTCGGCCGTCACCCCGAGCACGGCGACCGCGTAGTTGTGGCAGGCAAGATGATCACGGTGGAGGTGGATGGCCCCCTTGGGCACTCCCGTCGTGCCGGAGGTGTAGAGCCAGAAGGCCATGTCGTCCGGGCTCACGGGCTCGGGCGCGAGGACGGCCGGCGCCTTCGCGCACAGCTCGTCGAGGCTCGGGAATCCCCTGGCCGGCCCGGCAGTGACGACGGCGCGCAGATGCGGCAGTCCGGCGAGTACGGGCCGGAGCCCCTCCACGAACGCCGCATCGGCCACGAGAACCTTGGCGCGGCTGTCGCGAAGGATCGCGGCGTGGGCCTCCGGCCTGAGCCGCGTGTTCAGCGGGACCGCGACGGCGCCGATCCGGAGCGCGCCGAAGAACATGGCGACGAAGGGCAACCCGTCGGAGAGGAGCATTGCCACGCGCTGCTCGGGCTCGACTCCCAGCGCGCGCAGGGCGTTCCCGGCCCGGCAGGTGGCCGCGAGAACCTCGGCGTAGGTGTGGCACCCCGTCGGAGTCACGATGGCGGTGCGCCCGCCGCGACCGGCGGCGACGTGGGTGTCGAGGTATGCGGTGACGGCATTGGTCACGGGGGATCTCCCCGGGATCGCCCGGGCGTGCTGCCCGACGCCAGTGAGGGCTTGCTCACGGTCTTATAGGCGCCGCCCCTCGGCTTGTCAAGGATGCGCGCGTGTGGGAACGTGCTCGGCGTGACGCGCAGACACTCCCTCCTTGACGCCTTCGACGTGAAACCCGGCCGCGTCCTGAGCCTGGCCGGCGGCGGCGGCAAGACCTCGCTCATGTACGCGCTGGCGCGCGCCGTGCAGGGCTCTCGCCGCCGCGTGCTCACGACGACGACCACCCGCATCTTTCCTCCGAGCCCGGGCGACAGCCCCGCGCTCCTGGTTCTGGAGGAGCACCCCGACGGCCGCCGGGCCATCGCCCCTCTCCTGGCCGAGCACGCGCATGTGACGGTCGTGCAGCGGCGGAACCCCGACGGCAAGCTCGCCGGCATCCCGTGCGCGCTCGTGGACGAGCTCGCCGCCGCCGGCCCCGCGGAGGTGATCATCGTGGAGGCCGACGGCAGCGCGGGACGGCCGCTCAAGGCCGCGCGCGACGGGGAGCCGGTGTTCGCTCCGTCCTCGACCGACTGCGTGCTGGTGATGGGCGCCGATGCGCTCGGCAGCCCGCTCGAGGAGACCCACGTCTTCCGCTCGGCCCTCGCCTCCGAGATCACGGGCCTCGCCATCGGGGCGCCCGTCACGCTGGAGGCGGCGGTCGCGCTCCTCATCGGCCCGCGGGGGCTGGCGCGAGGCGCCCCGCCGGCGAGCCGGCTCGTCGTGTTCCTCAACAAGGTCGAGGGCCCCGCCCAGGAGCCGGACATCCACGCGCTCGCCTCGATGCTCCTGGCGCAGCGCGAATCCCGGCTCTGCCGCGTCGTCATGGGCAGCCTCAGGCAGGCGGAGCAGGGCTTCACGGTCTTCGAGCGTCCATGACGACCGCGCGGATCGCCGCGGGGATGTCCTCCACCGACGAGGTCGGGCCGAAGGTCGCGGCCACGCCCTTGTCCCGGAGCAGACGCTCGTCGCCCGCGGTGAGTACCGAGCCGCCGACGACCACCGGGATCGAAAGCCCCTGCTGACGGAGCAGCGCCAGCAGCTCGTCGATGTAGTGCAGGTACTCCCAGGAGTGGCAGGAGAGCCCGATGACGTCGCCATTCTCATCGCCCGCGGTCTTGACGATGCCGGGAGGCAGGTTGAACCGGCCGAGATAGATCACCTCCATGCCGGCGTCGCGGAGGAGGCGGGCCACGGCCACGGCCCCGACCTCGTGCTGGTCGAGGCCGAGCATGCCGATGAGCACTCGGATCGGCCTCACAGCGGCGACTCCATCATGCCGAAGGGATCGCCGGGGACGCCGTAGGCCGCGCGCAGCACCCACGCGACCTCGCCCATGGTGGCGCCGACTTCCGTGGCGGCGATGATCGAGGGCATCAGGTTCTGCGTGGTGTCCCGCGCGGCCCGGCTCACCTGCTCCAGGGTGGCGCGGAGCCGGCGGGAGTCCCTCGACCGCTTGAAGGCCCGAATCCGCTCGACGCGCTCCCGGGAGGGCTCGATCTTCCGCTCGGCCAGGGCCCGGAGCAAGGTGTCCTCGTGCGCAGGCATCCGGTGGACGTTCACGCCCACCTGAGGCTTCGTGCCGTCCCGGACCTGCCGCGCGTGCCGCTCCATGGCGTCCTGGAACAGCGTCCTGAACCACCCGCGGTCGCAGAGGGCGGCCGGGTCCCCCATGTCCTCCACCCGCGCCACCATCTCCTGGATGCGCCGCTCCATCTCGGCCGTGAGGGCCTCGACGTAGTACGAGCCGCCCAGGGGGTCGGTGACGGAGCTGACGTTCGTCTCGAGCTGGATCACCTGCTGGGTGCGCAACCCCACCAGGTGGGACTCCGGGCTGGGCGTGCGGAAGGCCTCGTCGAAACCGGAGATCTCGATCCCCTGCACGCCGGCCAGCGCCAGCGCCAGCGCCTGCGCCGTGCCGCGGACGATGTTGTTCACCGGCTGCTGGGCGGTGAGCGAGAGCCCCGAGGTGTGGGAGGCGATGTTCACCGCCAGCGAGCGGGGGTCCCGCGCGCCAAACTCCTCCCGCATCATCCGCGCGTAGAGCCGCCGGGTCGCGCGGATCTTGGCGATCTCCTCGAAGAAGTCCATCCCGCAGTTGACGAGGATCGCGATGCGCGGCGCGAAGCTGTCCACGAGGAGGCCGCGCCGGAGCAGCTCCCGCACCACGTAGCGGATCTCGACGAACCCGAGCGCCATCTCCTCGACGACGTCGAGGCCCCCGTCGCTGATGTAGTAGGTGTCCTCGAGGAAGGCGTGGAAGCGCGGCATCTCCCGGCTCGCGAACTCGATGGAGTCCGCCGTCATCCTGAGCCGCAGCGGAAAGGGCATGTGGGTCGCGTAGCCGCAGTCCTCGCAGTAGAAGGGGGGCTGGACGATGGAGCCCCGGAGCCTCGCCGGATCGATCCCCCGCTCCCGGGCCGCCAGGTAGAAGCCCGCGATCCCGAACAGCGGCGGAAGCGAGTGCGACACGGTGAGGCCGTCCAGGGGGAGATCGTGGTAGAGCTCCCGGTAGTCGTCGAGGCAGCAGAGCGAGACCCCCTGAGTGCCCACCGCATGCGCGGCGGCAGGATGGTCCGGGTCGAGATAGGCCATCGTCGGGGTGTCCCCGATGACGTCGAGGCCCGTCGCGCCTGTCTCGATGAGGTACTTGAGCTGGGCGTTGGACTGCGACGGCGCGCCCTCTCCGGACAGCTCGCGCTGGATCCAGGCTGCCGCCGCATGATCCGGCGGGCGCCGACCTCGGGTATAGGGAAAGACGCCCGGATCGCCGAGCGCCTCGTCGTAGCCGAGTGCGGCGACGTCCTCGGGCCGGTACACCGGCTTGAGCGGGATCCCCGATCGCGTCGAGCGGCGGCTCACAGGGCCCTCCGCGTCGCGCCGACCTCCCGCCGGCTGCCCAGCGAGCTGGCGTTGAGCCGCATCCCGCCGTCGATGGGAATCTCGGCGCCGTTGATGAATCCCGCGTGCTCGGAGGCGAGGAACGCGATGAGATGCGCCACCTCGTCGGTGAGCCCCAGCCGGCGGGCGGGCGTCAGCGCCACGGCGCTGTCCCGGATCTCGGCCGGCATGGCGCTCACGAGCTCCGTGGCGATGAGCCCCGGCAGCACGGCGTTGCACGTGATCCCGTCCCGCGCGTGCTCGAGCGTCACGGTCTTGGTGAGGCCGAGGAGGCCCGCCTTGCTGGCCGCGTAGCCCACCTGGTTGTGGAGCCCGCCGAGGGCCGCCACGGACGACACGTTGACGATGCGCCCCCACTTGCGGGCGGCCATGGGGCCGATGATTTCCCTGATCATGTGGAAGGCGCCCGAGAGATTCACGGCGATCTCCCGCTGCCAGGCCTCGGGGGTCATCCGCGCGACGGACGCGACGTTGGTGACGATGCCGGCATTGTTCACGAGGATATCGATGGGCCCCAGCATCTGCCGGAGGGCCTCGATCCCCTCGTGCACCCGCGCGGCATCGGCGATGTCGAAGACGGCCGTTGCGGCCCGGTGGCCTGACCGGGCCATGGCCGCGGCGGTCTCCTCCACCTCGGGGAGGAGGTCGACCAGGCCCACGCGCGCGCCCTCCTGCGCCAGCACCAGCGCCGTGGCCCGGCCGATGCCCCGGGCGGCGCCCGTGATCACGGCCACCTTGTTCTCGAGCAGCACGGTGGTCACCTCCTCACAGGCCGTGGTGCTTCCACGACGGTCGCTTCTTGCCCACGAAGGAGCCGGCGCCGAGCGTGTGCCGGTCCCGGCGCAGGAACATCGACAGGACCATCTCGCCCTCGATCCGCAGCCGCTCCTCCAGCGTGCGCCCCACCCCGCGGATGACACACTCCTTGTCGGAGCGGATCGCCCCCTGGGGCAGCTCGCAGATGGACCGCGCCAGCTCCCGGGCCCGCTCGAGGACCCGGGCATCCGGCACCACCTCGTTGACGAGGCCGATCCGCAGGGCCTCCTGGGCGTCGATGCGGCGCCCGGTGATGATGAGCTCCATGGCGCGCGAGAAGCCCACGACCAGCGGCAGCCGCGCGGTGAGCCCGTCGCCGGCCACGATGTTCCAGCGCCGCTCGAGACAGCCGAACTCGGCGCGTTCGGCGGCGATGCGGATGTCGGCGAGGAGCGCTGTCTCCAGCCCCGCCGCGAAGCAGAAACCGTTCACGGCGGCGATGATCGGCTTGAAGATGTCGGCCCGCCGCGAGTAGCCGCAGTAGCCCTCCGAGTTGTAGACATTCACCCGGAACTGATCGAAGGTGCCGAGCGTGGTGAGCGCGGCGGCCTCCTGGAGATCCCAGCCGGCCGAGAAGGCCCGATCCCCCGCCCCCGTGATGATGGCCACGAAGGCGTCATCGTCGTCGCGGAAGGTCTTCCAGGCGGTCTGCAGCTCCTCGGACGTCTTCTGGCTGATGCAGTTGTGCACCTTCGGACGGTTGAGGGTGATGGTCACCACGTGGTCCGTCTTCTCGTACAGGATGTTGCGGTACCGCCTCCCGCCGCCTCCGGTCCGCGCGCGCGCCATCACCGGCCTCTGAAGCCGGGCTTCGAGCGGGTGAGGAAGGCCTGCTGGCCGGCCAGCCAGTCCTCGGAGCGGCAGAGATAGCTGAAGGTGTCGGTCTCGAAGGCGATGCCGTCCTGGAGCGGCCGGCCGATGCTGTGGAGCACGGCCTGCTTGGCGGCGCGGGTCGCCAGCGGGCCGTTGCCGGCGATCTGTTCCGCGATCTCGGTGGCCCTGGCGATCAGGTTCCCGAGTGGCACCACGTGGTTGGCGAAGCCGATCCGGTAGGCTTCCTGGGCGTCATAGATCTTGCCCGTGAGGATGATCTCCATGGCCCGGCCCAGGCCGACGATGCGCTGGAGCCGGGAGCAGCCGCCGTCGCCGGGCATGAGCCCCCACTTGATCTCCTGGTGGCCGAAGGTGGCGTGCTCGGCGGCGATGCGGATGTCGCAGAACTCCGCCAGCTCGTGCCCGCCGGCGATGCAGTAGCCGTTGATGGCGGCGATGATCGGCGTGTGGATCTCGTAGCCGCCCGAGAGCCCCCCCCAGCCCGGGCCCTGGAAGGCACGGCTCCGGTTCTCCTCCTCGGACGTCTCCCGGATATGCGGGATCAGCTCCTTGAGATCGGCCCCGCTGCAGAAGGCCTTCTCGCCGGCGCCGGTGAGGATGGCCACGCGGACCTCGCGGTCGCGCTTGACCTCGTCCCAGATGGCCAGCATCTCCTGGGACATGCGCAGGTCGATGCAGTTGTGGACCTCGGGACGGTTGAGCGTGACGTAGGCCAGCGCCCCCCGCTTCTCGTAGAGCACCTTCGGCATCGAGCGTCTCCTTTCAGGATCGTCTCAGGAGCGTGAGCGGCTGTTGGACACGCGCGCCTCGGCCGCGGCGCGGACTCGGAAGTGGAGGATCGCCTCGAGGACTCCGCCCGCCACCGAGCGCGCCTTGTCCGACACGGTGAAGCAGTGCTCGGGACGCGCGCGGGGATCGACGTCGCCGATCTTCTGGCCGGCGCCGACCACGCTCCCATCGCGGAGGAGGCCGCGCAGGACCCCCGCGATGCGCGACGTGACGGGCTGTCCCTCGACCTCGCCGATGAGGGCGCCGGCCTCGAGGCGATCGCCGATGGCCCTGAGGGCGCGGAGCCGGCCCGCGGCGGGCGCGCGCAGGAGGCGCTCGGCGCCGTGCCCCCCGATCTCCCCGGGCACCCCGGTGTTGGGCTCGGCCTGCCCCTCGAGAATCACCGACCCGAGCCCGTGACCGCGATTCGTCTCGATGACGGCATCCACGTCGCGGCCGGCCGTGAAGCCGGGGCCGAGGCCGATGACCACCGGCGCCTCCCCAGTCGCCGTGCCGAGATTCACCTTGGCCATGCGCGCGTCGACGACGGCGGCGGGCGCGAGCGCCGTCCGGGCCCGGCCTTGCGGATCAACGAGGACGGCCGCGTCCCCCGAGCGGGCGATGCGGCGCGCCTCTGCCGGGCTTGCCGCCAGCCGCGCCCTGACACCCTCCACCGCCACCGTCCCGTCGTGCACCGCCTCGGAGAAGGCCACGGTCCGCCTCACGGCGGTGGGCGCGCCGATCTCGGTCATGACGACGGCAAAGCCGCTGCGGACGAGTCTCACGGCGCAGCCGGTGGCCAGATCCCCCGCGCCCTTGATCAGCACGAGGGGGCGGCGGCTCATCGAGCGGCGCAGCTCCGGGCGGCCGGGACCGCGGCGCTGCGGCGCACCTGGACCAGCTCGCCCGCGATGGCCACGGCGATCTCCGACGGCGTCCGGGCGCCGATGCGGAGCCCGATGGGGGCATGCACGCGTGAGATGAGGTCGGCGGGCACGCCCGCGGCCTCCAGGTGCCGGAAGACCTCCTTCACGCGGCGGCGGCTGCCGATCATGCCGAGATAGGCCGCCCCGGAGGCGATGACCGTCCTGAGCGCGGCCTCGTCGTGCTGATGGCCGCGGGTGACCAGGACGAGATATGTGGATGGCCCGATGGGGCGCTTCGCCAGCACCGAGTCGATGGGCCCCACCAGGATCGTGTCGGCCTCCGGGAAGCGCTCCCGGCTGGCGAAGACTCCTCGGTCGTCGAGCACCGTGACCTCGAAGTCCAGCATCTTGCCCATCTGCGCCAGCGGCAGCGCGATGTGCCCGGCGCCCACGATGAGGAGCTCCGGCGGCGACGCCATCGCCTCCACGAAGACGCCGAGCCCCTCGCCCTCCTCCGCGCGCTCCCAGCCGGACGCGGAGCGCGTGAGCCAGGTGAGACGGCTCTGGCCGGCGGCGAGGGCGGCGCCCGCGAGATCGCGGAACACGGGAGCGAGGTCACCCGGCAGCGCGCCGAGAAGTGCTCCGCTGCTGTCCACGAGCCATTTGGCCCCGGCCGGGATCCCCGCGTCATCCCCCGGGCTCGCCACGGCCACCAGGAGGGCGACGGGCCTGCGCCGGGCGCCCGCCTCGCCGATGTGGCGCACCACCTCCAGGTCCGAGAGGCCCACCGCTGCCGGACAATCCCAGCCGCAGCGATCCACGAAGACCTCCATCACGCCGCCGCAGTTGGTGGGGCTCAGGTCGTTCATGTCGCCGGTGAGGTCCACCTCGCAGATCCGGGGCCGGCCCTCCTCCAGCACCCGCACGGCCTCCCAGAACACCTGCGCCTCCCCGCAGCCGCCCCCCACGCTGCCCACGATGGCGCCGTCCTTCCGGACGATCATCCGGGCGCCGACCTCCCTCGGCGTCGAGCCGTGCGCCGCGACGACCGTGGCCGTGGCGACGGGCTCGCCCGCCTGCGCGAAGTCGGCCAGGCGGCGGTAGAACGGGGTCACTCGCGCTCCCGGGGCCCATCGCGCCCGGCCGCGGCGAGAGCCGCCAGGATCTTGGCCGGCGTGATGGGCAGGCTCGTGATGCGGGCACCGACCGCGTCGTACACGGCATTGGCCACCGCGGCCATGACGCCCGAGACCGCGCCCTCGCCGACCTCCTTGGCGCCGAACGGCCCGTGCGGCTCGTGGCTGTGGATCATGCCGCTCACCATGGCCGGGGTGTCGTGGGTGATGGGCATCCGGTAGGTGAGGAAGTCCGGGTTGAAGACCTGGCCTTCGCGCAGGTCCACGCGCTCCTGGAGCGTCTGCCCCAGCGCCATGGACACGCACCCCTCGATCTGACCCTCGACGATCTGCGGGTTCAGCGGGAAGCCGCAGTCGTGGTAGGTGACGACGCGGAGCACGCGCACCCGGCCGGTCCAGGTGTCCACCTCGACCTCCGCCAGCTGGGAGGCGAAGCCATAGGCCTCCGTCCACCGCCCCTTGGCGGTGCTGAGGCTCGGGTGCAGCCCCGCGTCGGGGACGCTCTTGTGATACCCCTTGCCAATGATGGGATCGCCATTGGCCTGCTTCACGCTGGCGGCGATGATCTCGCCGTAGGAGAGCGAGCGGTGCGCCGCCCCCTTGACCGAGACCCTCTTGTCCCGCGCCTCCAGATCGCGCGCGTCCACCTCGAGGAGGCGCGCGGCCATCTCCAGGAGCTGGCGCCTGGCATCCTCGGCGGCGAGCCGCACGGCCTTGCCGGTCACGAAGGCGCCGCCTGACAGGAAGCTGCCGAACTCGATGGGGGTGAGCTCCGTGTCCCCGGAGACGATCCGGATGTCCGAGAGCGGCACGCCCAGCTCCTCGGCGGCGATCTGCGACAGCGTCGTCTCCGATCCCTGCCCCATCTCCACGGTGCCCGCGAAGAGCGTGGCCCCACCATCGTCCGCGAGCTTCAGCACCGCCGCCGAGGCGAACGGGTAGTACGGCGACCCGCTGAACATGGAGCACGCCGAGAGACCGACCCCCCGCTTGAAGCGCTCCGAGCCGGTCCAGACGCTCCGCCGCCGCTTGGCCTCCCAGCCGCCGTCGCGCGCGGCGGCCTCGATGGAGTCCTTGAGGCCGCAGCTCCTGAGGACATCGCCGCTCGTCGGCATGACCTCGCCCTGGTCCCGGGCATTGCGCCGCATCAGCTCCACCATGTCGATGCCGAGGTCCTCGGCCAGCATGTCCATGTGCGAGTCCACGGCGAAGCGGATGAAGGGCGCGCCGTGGCCGCGCTTGGGGCCCTTCACCGGATTGTTCGTGTACACGGCGAGGCCCTCGTAGCGCAGGGCCGGGACGCGATAGACGGGGATATTGTACGAGTAGCAGAGGAAGACCACGACGGGGCCCGTGCCGCGGTAGGCCCCGGTGTCCACGACCACCTGGATATCCTGGGCCGCGATGATCCCGTTCCTGTCCACCCCGGTCTTGACCCGCACCGAGGCCTGGAAGTCCATCCTGGTCGTTGTGAGCGACTCCTCGCGGGAGAGCTCCACGAGCACGGGGCGCCCCGACTTCCGGCTCAGGAGCGCCGCGGCGATCTCGTAGGGGAAGACGTCGATCTTCCCGCCGAAAGCGCCCCCCACGTAGCTCTTGTGGATGCGCACGTGGCTGATGGGCAGCCCCAGGGCCTTGGAGAGCACGAAGCGCTTGTAGAAGATCCCCATGCTGGACACGTGCATATTGAGCTTGCCGCCCTGGTCCCAGAAGGCCACCGCGGCGTGCGGCTCCAGCGGCGCATGCGCCACGGGCGCCACGTCGAAGCGGTCCTCCCGGACGTGGTGCGCGCCCCCGAACCCGGCATCCAGGTCGCCGAACTCGACGTAGGTGCGGGCGGCGATATTGTCCGTCCGCGGGACGGGCTCGGACTCGGGACGGCCTCGCGCGCCCCAGTCCTCCCAGATGGTCTTGCCGGGATAGTCGAACTCGTGCACCAGCGGCGCGTCCGGGTTGAGGGCGCCGGAAGCGGTGAAGACCGCCGGGAGGTCCTCGTGGTCCACGCGGATGAGCCGGAGGGCCTCCTCGGCCGTCTCGCCGTCCACCGCGGCGACGGCCGCGATCTCGTCGCCGATGTAGCGCACGCGGTCCAGCGCGAAGGGCGGCTCGTCGGCCGGGTAGCGGGGCGTGTCCACGAAGGCCACGCGGAGCCCGGCCGTGTCGCGACCCGTGACCACGGCGTGGACGCCCTTCAAACGCTCCGCCCGGCTCGTGTCCACGTGCAGGATGCGGGCATGGGGCCATGGGCTCCGGAGGACCTTGCCGCGCAGCATCCCGGGCAGCCTCACATCGGCCGAGTAGCTGGCCGCGCCGGTGACCTTGTCCCGGGCATCGACGCGGGGCAGCGGCTTGCCGACGACGGCGTAGTCGCTCATGCCCGGGACTCCCTTGTTGTAGCGGGCGCCGCGAGGCCGGAGCGATCGCGGGTGGCCTGAGACGGGCGCAGGTCGGATCCGTCTGCGGCAAGGGCCTCACAGCCCCTGCCTCCGCTCATGCGGCGGATCGCCGTGCGAACGGCGTCCAGGATCTTCACGTAGCCGGTGCAGCGGCAGAGATTGCCCGACAGCGCCTCCAGGATCTCGGCGTCCTCGGGATGCGGGCGCTCGTCGAGAAGTCCCTTGACGGCGATCACCATGCCGGGAGTGCAGAAGCCGCACTGGACGGCCCCGTGCTCGACGAAGGCCTCCTGCACGACGTGCAACGCGCCCCCCTGGGCGAGGCCCTCGACGGTGACGATCTCGCGCCCGGACGCTTCCACCGCGAGCGTGAGGCAGGAGCTGATCGGCCGGCCGTCGAGGAGAACCGCGCAGGCGCCGCAGGCCCCGAGATCGCAGCCGCGCTTGGAACCGGTGAGCCCGAGATCCTCCCGGAGCACGTCGAGCAGGGTCCGCTCCGCACGGGTCACGAGGTCGTGAGTCTGGCCATTCACGGTGAGCTGGATGAGGTGCTTCACGAGGTGCTCCGTCCCTGGGCCTGCCGAGCGGCGCGCGTCACCGCCTCCACCACCATGAGGCCGGCGAGGTGTCGCTTATGCGGCACGGCCTCGGTGAGAAAGAGCGCCCCGAGGGAGCGCGCCGTCAGGCGCCCCAGCTCCCGATCGCCCTCGGCGGGGATCTGGCGTCCCGCGAGCGCCGCCTCGACCTCGGGCAAGCGGCAGGGCGCCGATCTCACACCGGTGACCGCGAGGCGGGCGGAGGCGATCGTCCCGCCCGGCGAGAGCACCACCGCGGCGGCGACGCCGAGCAGCGGGAAGTCGATGGACTCGCGCGCGCTGTGCTTGAGGTAGGCCGCCCCCGAGCGCCCCGGCGGCGCAGGCAGGACGAGACCCGTCAGGATCTCCGCCTCGCCCTTGGCCAGAGGCCGGAGCCCATCCCCCGAGTACAGCGCCTCCACCGGAACGGTACGCTCCCCGGCGGGACCGGCCAGCGTCGCGCGCGCGCCGACGGCGATGAGCGCCGCCGGCGTGTCGGCGGAGAAGAGGGCGACGCAGACGTTCTGCTTCGGGTTCACGTAGCACCGCTCGCCGCTCGCCTTCTGACAGCGCTCCCGGCTGGCGCGCCAGGCCTCCGTCTGGTTGTAGTACCAGCACCGCGTGTCGAGGCAGACGTTGCCGCCGATGGTTCCGCGGTTCCGCAGCAGCGGAGAGCCGGCCTGCGCCGCCGCCTCGGCCAGCGCCGGGCAGCCCTCTCTGACAAGCGGGGAGCGGGCGACGTCGGCGAGCGTGGCGAAGGCGCCGATGGCGAGTCCGCCCTCGGCCGTCGTCGCGATGTCCCGGTAGCCCGGGATGCGCGCGAGGCTCACGAGGTGCCGCGCGCGCAGCACCCCGTACTTGAGCGCGGGGACGAGGTCCGTGCCGCCGGCGAGCGGAGCTGCTGCTGCGCCGTGCTCAGCGAGCAGGGCCACGGCCTGAGCCAGTGTGGTCGGCGCGTGGTACTCGATCTGGATCGTTGTCATCACGAGGTCATGATGAAGTCTGCCGCGCTGGGAGCCTCGGAGGCGCGGCCCGGGCGGCCACGCCAGCGCGCAGTCTCCGCGGCGGCCCAGCGGCACCACTCGGCGTACATGCGCTCGAAGCGGATCCCCTGTTCGAGAACGAGGGACCCGAAGAAGAGCGCGCGGTCCTCGGTGGTCTCGGGCGAACCGTAGCGCGCCAGGAGCGCCGCCTTGATCCCCTCGAACTCCTCCAGCACCCGGCGATGCTCCTCGCCGTGACGCTCCAGGTACGCCACCGCGCGGGGCGGGGGCAGGACATGGGAGAAGAACGTCCGGAGCAGCATCTCATCCTTGATGGGCCCAGCCGGGGTCGGACGGTCGAGCCAGAGGCGCAGGGCGGCCTTCCCGGCGGGCGTGATCGCGTACAGGCGCTTGTTGGGACGGCCCTGCTGGACGGTGACCCTGGAGGTCACGAAGCCGAGCCGCTCCATGCGCTTGAGCTCGGCGTAGATCTGGCTGCGCTTGGCATTCCAGAAAAACACCACGGATCGGGTGAAGCGCTTGAGGATCTCGTAGCCGGTGAGCGGGCGGCGGGCGAGGAGGCCGAGCAGCGCGGAGTGCAGCGTGATGGAGGCGGTCGCTGGCAGCATGGATATGCTCCTCTGCCGGAATATGAAAGCCCCGAGGGACGTTCGCAATGAGACGAGAGGCTTATTTGCGTAGGCCGCATGACCCATGACTGGCCGTTGCTGGGCGGTCATGGTCAGGGGCGGGTGAAGCGGAGGACTCTTTCAACACCTTTCAGGGCGCGCGCAGCGTGGACGCCGACCTCATCCATTCCGCGCGCTTCCTCGGGGCGAGCGAGGGCCAGATCATGCGGACGGTGATCGTGCCCTCGACGCTGGCCTGGACCTTCGCCTCGCTCACGCCCTCGATCTCGTTCGCGCTGATCGGCGTGGTCGTGGGCGAGTTCATCGGCGGCGAGTCGGGCCGGGGGCTCGGCTATCTCATCATCCAGTCGCTGGGGACGCTGAACGCCGCCAACATGATGGTGGCGCTGTTCGTGCTGGGCGTGATCGGGATCGTGATGGCGCTCGGCATCCGGCAGATCGAGACCCGCCTGCTCCGCTGGCGCCCCGAGTACCAGAAGCGGTGATGTCGCAAGACGTTGAGGCGTTAGGCCTACGCGGCTCCGGCCCGGCGTCGCAGAACCTCGAACGCCGTCGCCATCTCCGGAAGGGAGCGGCGGACCCTCTCGCAGATGGCGCGCGCGAGGGCTTCGTCGTAGGCGTGAGACGTCTCGTTGCGGGCGCGCAGCATGTCGAGCCACGCGGTTTCGTCCGCAATCCAGCCGGCCTGATAGGAGCCCTGCAAGGTCTCTCGAGGCGTTCGCGCGTCGAGTCCTTCCCGGGCCAGCAGCCGTTTCATGACCTTCCAGAACAGCTCAATCGTGAATTCGAAACGCTGGATGGTGCCGTCGACGGCGAGCGGATTCGTGGGTGGTTCGGCGAGCGCCTCCCGGAGACGATCGAGAGCGCGTCCGAGCTGATCGAGGCTGCGGCTGAGCTCAGCGCTCGTAGAGTACCCGGCCTTCTCGGCGGATCTGCTGCGCCAGCGCCGACGGCGCGTCCTCGATCAAGACGAGGTCGATGCGGAGCAGCGTGGCAGCCTCTTCGACAAGACGGCACAGATCGAGCCACGCGCGGCGGCTCGCCCCTGGCGCCTCCACGGCGAGATCGATGTCGGATCGCGCGCGGTGGTCACCTCGGGCTCTCGACCCGAAGAGCCACACCCGGACGACCTCCGGGTGGCGCGCGAGCTCGGCCACCAGACGGTCGACGGCCGGGATCTCGATCAGTTGCGACGAGCTCACGGCGTCAGTGTAGCATCCGGAAGGCCGGTGGTAGCGTCTCCGTGTACGGGCGGGTCCGTAGTGCCTCATGAAACGCTTCAGGTCCTGCACCCCGGGGCCGCGGGCCGACCCGAGAACGGCGGAATCCTCGCCACGGGCTCGACCGCCGCTGATCGGACGCGACGGAGATGCCAGCTCGCTCCCGCTCCCTCTGCGTTGAGCGTAGCTGGCATAAACGGTGTCCGGCGTGGCCGCGGCCGGGGCGGGGCCGTCGGCTGGGGCGCAACTTGACGTAAGGGCCTCCTCGGACGGGCCCCGCCTCCCCAGAAGCCATGGCACAGACTCCTGGAGCAGCGCCAGCGCGCTGTCGCCGCTGTCCGCGGTGGCCACCTCGTCCCCCTGCTTCCCGAGTATCTTCGCCAGCGCCTCCCGGATGTTGCGCTCATCGTCCACCACGAGAACCCGCGCCGCCATCAGGGTTCCCCCACCCCCAGCCCAGGCCTGGAGTCCCCGACCGGCAAGCGGACCGTCTTCTTCGTGCCCTTGCCCCTCTCACTCTCCACATCGATCGTCCCGCCGTGACCTTCCACGATCCGATGGGCGATGGCGAGCTCCAAGCCCACTCCGTTCGGTTGCGTCGTGAAGTAGGGATCGAAGACGTGGGGCAAGATCTCCTCCGCGATGCCGTCCCCCGTATCCTTCACGGTCACCTCGGCGTACCGGCCCCGCAATTCTTCCACCACCGCAAGCGAGTCCCCGCCGCGCATCGCCTGGAGCGCGTCCTCGATCGCCCGGCCCACGATGGCTGACGCGCGGAGCGCCAGCAGGCGCTCCCCCGCCACATTCAGGGAGGTCACGGCCTCCCGGGCATCAAGGGTCAGGACTCCGGTCGGAATGCTCTGGAGGATGTTTCGCATGAGGCTCTTGACGCGCTCGAGGGAGCGACACGTCTGCTTCTTCGCGCCCAACTGGAAAGCCGGGGAGGCGCCCGGCCCACGCCGACCGCAAGATTTGCAGGAGCCGGCAGGCCACGCGACCCTCGGGGCGGATCATCGCCGCCCCTGCCGCCAAGCGACGTCGCGGCTCCCGGGGCGCAGGAGAAACCTCGGCGCGCCGGACCGCAATGCCTTCGGAACGCGCTCCTGGCGCGGCGGCCGATAGCACCCGGGTTTGCGCACCACTGACGCTCCGCGGCGTCCCGTCAAAGGCAATCGGGGTAAGATGATCGCGCCCATCGAGTGTCCCACGACGACCTCGACCGTCCCGATCTCCTGGAGGAGCCCGCCCACCGCCTCCGCGTGCATCGCCGCCGAGTAGTCGCCGCGCGGCTTCGGCGACCGGCCGAAGCCGAGGAGGTCGGGCACGTAGAGCGCGTGGTCCCGCGCGAGTTCCGGCAGTCCGCGGCGCCAGTAGCGCCACGATCCCGCGAGCCCGTGCAGGAAGAGGATCGCCGTCCCTTGCCCTTCCCGCCGGCAGTACAGGCGGTCCCGCGCGGGTTCCCACGCGCGCGGCGCGGCCTCGAGCACGGCGCGGCGGATCATCACGCCGATCACTGCGACATGAGCGACCGCTAGGAGCTCCCCCATCGGTGCCGCGCCTCAGCGCCGGGGCGCTCCGGCAGCTCCGTGTCAACCGTCGCGGGGGCGCCGGCGCGTTCTCTGCGTTCGAGGCGTCCGCGCCACCGTCCGGGTCACGGGAATCCGCTCCACGCGGCGTCGAGCCCGGCGGGCTTGCTCTTCCATCCCTTGCAGAATGTCTTCGCAGAGGCTCGCGACCGCCAAAAGGCCTTCTCGAACCGCCATGCGCGCGTGCGCCTGGAACTCCCTCGGGCCGCCCCTCCCTCCCGCGGGTCCCCACGCCCGGGTCAGTCTCCTGACCACGCCTGCGGCTCCCAGCCGCGCACGCTCTGTCGCCACCGTCTTTGCCATGACGAATCCTCCCGTTCCTCATGCCCCCCGCGGCTGCTTGGGCTCCCGCCCACTCCTGGCGGGGGCTCCCTCCGCCTCCGCATCCCCGCTCTCGCGCCTGAACGTGATGCGGAGCCACCCCGCTTCGACGGTCGCGCCTTCCGCCTCGGCTGCCGCGAGCGCCCGCGGCAGGAACAGCGTCCGTCGAAAATTCCCCAGCGAGACAACCAGCTCGTCCCCCAGCTTGTGCAGGATGACCTCCTTCTCCTGAACAAACGGGACCTGCAGGGACAGCGTGTACCGCTGTCGATCCTTCCGCAGGGTCTGGACCGGTTCCGAGACGTAGACCGCCATGGGATCCCGTTCGCGGAAGAGTGTCTCGGCCATCCTGTTCAGCATCGGCAGGCCCACGATCTCCCGATCGAACAGCGGCACCTCCCACACCGGCAGTGGCGCGAACGCCTGGCGGATGATCTCACCGTAGCGGGCCTGGATCTTCCGCCAGCGCTCCAGCGAGCGTTCCCCGAGCGCAGCGGGGAACACGCGGTTGTTGACGACCGCGTCGGCGACGTACCCGTACAGGTTCAGGTAGGTCAGCCCCCGCTGGGCCTCGTTGATCACCATCTTCTCGGGGTTCAGCACGAGCCGCACCGTCGACCGGCTCCCGTCCTCGAGCAGGCGCTTGACTTCTTCGACGTGCCGGAACAGCTGCTCGATGCCGGCGAAGACCTGATCGCGGGGGAGCGGGATATCCACCAACGGCTGGATGGCCGGTCGGACGGTGCGCATCAGCCGGCGCTCCCACGGGAAGAGCTTCTCCATGTACCACCGCGCCGCATCGGGAAAGGACAACAGGCGGAGGGTCTCCCCCGTGGGGGCGCAGTCGACGATGAGGCAATCGAGCCGCCCCTCCGTCGCGTGCCGCCGGATCTGGAGCAACCCGCACAGCTCCTCTGTCCCGGGCAGCACGGCCATCTCCTCGGCAACCACCTCGTCGATCCCCCGGCTGGCGAACAGCGCGGTGAGGTACTGGGCCACCTCCCCCCAGTGTGCCCGGATCTCCTCGAGCACATTGACCTCCTGGCCCCACAGATTCCGACAGATCGGCGTGGGCGCGCCCCCCAGGGGATGATCGAAGGCGTCGGCCAGGCTGTGCGCCGGATCCGTGCTGATCACCAGGGTCCGGCGCCCGCCCTGCGCACAGCGGAGCGCGGTCGCGGCGGCCACCGTGGTCTTCCCCACCCCGCCCTTCCCGGTGTAGAGGATGATGCGCATGGTCTACAGGCCCCTTGCGCCCGATGCCGCTCGCTCGGCATACACAGCCCGGAAGCGGGAGAGGGGTGGCGCCCAGCTCACGGCGCCGAGAGCGGTCTCGATCGCCGCCTGGCACGAGGCGCAGTGCATCCCGCTGATCGGCAACGTGATGCTTCGATGTGCCATCAGTGCTCCTCTCACGCCCGCAGACGCGATCCCTGCCACGCCCCCTGGCACCCTAGCAGCCTCCGTGGCGGCGGGCTCCGCGATCGGACCCGGCATGCCGCCCAGCGTGCTCGTCGCGGTTGCCGCCCTCGATCCCGGTCCCGAGCCCTCTCCCGGCCGAGTCGGCTTCGCCGCGGCTCCCGTGGCTGCCACCCGTCCCGCAGCCGAATCCTCCCCGGCGGAACAGGAACCATACCACGCCGAGCCCGAGGAGGATCCAGATCCAGTTCGACACGATCCACTCATACATGGCGCATCCCTCCCATTCCTAGCCTTTCCTCTGGCTCCCCTTCGCGCCAATCACTTGGGTCAGCAATGCCCATACCAACTTCGGATCGAAGCAGATCAACGCGTTGACAGGAAGTTAGCGGACCTCGAGGCCGCTGCGGGCGGGCCGTGGGGAGGAGGGCTCGACTTCTCGTCAGAACGAGGAGCGAGGGGCGAGGGCCGCTGACACTCTGTCAGAACATCCCCCCACGAGCCGAGCGCTCCTTGTCAGCCGCCGCGGGCGCGCCGGCGCTTTCTCCGCGTCCGAGACGTGCGCGCCATCGCCCGGGTCACGGCAATCCGCTCCGCGCGGCGTCGAGCCCGCCGGCTTTGCTCTTCCCTCCCGACAGGCCAGCGGACGCCCCCGCCCCGGCATTCAAGTCGTCCGGACCTCCTGGCGCATGAACGCGGCGTAGGAGATCGCGAAGCAGACGAAGGTGAGGGCCACCAGGAGGATCAGGTGCGGCGCCACCACCAGGGCGCTCTGGCCGAGGGGGAGGGGGTTCTGGAACCTGGAGAGCGAGAGCCGCTCGAGCGGACCCACGAGGACCAGGGCACGCGTGGTCTTCCGCATCGGGTCCAGGATCACGGAGGTGGCGTCGGTGTACAGCGCGATGGGGGACACGTAGGACACGGCCCGCTTGATCGTCTCGTGGCGGAGCACGGTGTCGATCTCCGCCTGGCCCGTGGTCGGGACCGGGACCACGCTGTCGGCGACCAGGGTGGCCCCCAGCGGGACGAAGAACGCCAGGAAGATCCAGAGCGCGAGCACAGCCAGGGCCGAGGTCGCCATGCCCCGGAAGAGGACCGACGCGAGGATCGCCAGCCCGAGCCAGAAGCCGACGTACAAGACGCTGATCACGAGGTACACGGCCAGCCGGCCGACCTCCTCCCACCCTGGCACGACCCCGAGCTCCCGGAGGCCGAGCCCCGAGATCAGGAGCACGATCCCTGCCAGGAGCACGGTCACCGTTGTCAGGCCGGCGAGGAACTTGCCGTTGATGATCGAGTCCCGGTAGATGGGCTGGGCGACCAGCTTGGCCAGGGTCCGCTGGGCCCGCTCCCGGTTGATGGCGTCGAAGCCCAGGACGAGGCCGATGAGGGGGCCAAAGAAGGCCACGAACTGGGCCAGGGAGAAGAGGGCCCCGGTGGAGGTGAAGAGCAGGAGGAAGACGAGTGCGGGCTTGGCGAACCCCTCCAGCTCCTTCCGCAGCCCGTTCCCCGTCGTGTACGCCATGATGAGGCTCACCATGAGGATCAGGGTCAGCAGGAGCGTGAAGCGGGCGCTGGAGAAGTGGTCCTCCAGCTCCTTCCGGTAGACGGCCGATAGTCCCCGCACGGTTGCGCCCCCCCGTCACGCGGCCGCCATCGGGCCCTGGCGAAAATACCGCATGTAGACCTCCTCGAGCGTGTAGCGCTCCTGACCCACGCCCAGCGACTGCTGCCCCAGCTCCTGGATGGAGCCGACGGCCACGAGCCGCCCCTTGAGCATGATCCCGACGCGGGCGCTGATCCGCTGGACCTGGTCCAGGAGGTGCGAGGAGAAGAACACGGTAATCCCGCGTTCCCGGGAGAGCGACTGGATCATCTCGAGCATGCGCTGGGTGCCGTCGGGGTCCAGGCCCACGGTGGGCTCGTCCAGGAAGACGACGCGGGGATCCTTGAGCAGGACCTCCGCGATCCCCAGGCGCTGGCGCATGCCGCGCGAGTAGGCTCCAACGCGCTTCTTCCCCTCGTCCGCCAGGCCCACCAGCGCCAGCCGCTCCGCGATCCGCATCCGGGCCTGGCTGTCCTGGATGCCGTTGAGCCGCGCGACGTAGCGGAGGTTGTCGATCGCCGTCATGTCCTCGTAGAACCCGACGGCCTCGGGCAGGTAGCCGCTGATCCGCTTCACCTTGACGGGCGCCCGCGTCGGGTCGAGGCCACAGATCCGGGCCCAGCCCGAGGTGGGCTCAGACAGCCCGAGCAGCATCAGGATAGTGGTCGTCTTGCCGGCCCCGTTGGGCCCGAGGAAGCCGAAGATCTCGCCCGGAGGCACGTGGAGCGTCACGCGGTCCACCGCCACCTGGTCGCCGTATCGCTTCGTCAGATCCCGCATCTCGATGACCGGCTCCATGGCCACCTCAGCGCCGCCCGAGCCAGGCGAAGAGGCCGCCGAGCCCGCCGATGACCGCGGCGATGATGCCGACCCCGATCCAGCCCCAGGTCGCGGGCGCGTAGACTGTGACGCGCAGCTCGAGGGTTTTGCTGGATTTCTCGCCGTCCGCCGTCACCGCCACCGAGTAGTCGCCCACGAGCGCCTGGGCGGCGGTGGCGATCTTGGCCTCCACCTGCTTGAAGGCACCGGGCTCAAGAGCCCCGATGGTCTCGGGGCTGAACTCGACCTTCCAATTCTCCGGCGCGAAGGCGCTGAGCTTGATGTTGCGGTTGACCGCCGACCCGGTGTTGCGGACCACGACGGTCGTCGTCGCGGGCTGACCGACCACCGCGTCCAGCGAGAGGCGGCCAGTGGGCGTCACCGCGTCGAGCTTGTAGATGCCCGTGAGGACCGCTGTGAGCCGCGCCTCGGCCCGCGCCCGCTCGGTGGAGGCCCGGAAGAGAACGGGGTACTCGCCTGCCTGGGCGTCCCGGGGCGGCCGGAGCTCGAGCGCCACGGTCTGGCTGGACCCGGGGCGGATCCGCAAGCTCGTGATCTGCTTGGACTCATAGGCGGGCTTGATGGTCACGTCCCACCCCCGCGGGGTCTCCGCGGCCAGGTTCACGATGCGCTCGCTGTCGCTCTTGTTGCTGACCTCCACGGAAAACTCGAAGCTCGAGTCGGTGGGGCCGCGGAGGACCGGGTACGAGGTGGCGAGCTGAAGCTCGCCGGCGGCCGGCCCTTTCCGCTCCTCCGTGGTGATCACGATCTTCTGCGAGACGGTGAGCGCCGTGTCAGCCGTGGCACCCAGGAGCTCGAAGGTGTAGCTGCCCGGCCGGAGGTCCTTGTCCGGCTCAGCGGTGAAGGTGAGGACCCGGGTCTTCTCGCTCGCCACTGGCACGCCGATCACGGCGAACGGGCCGCCCTTGATGGCGGCCTTCCACCCCGTGGGGACGCGCGTGAGCGTCAACGTGACGCTCTCGTCCCGGCGACCTTTGTTCTCGACGGTGAGGTCCATGCGAACGGCCTCGCCCGCAGGGACCCGGAGCTCAGAGTACTCCGTCCAAACGGAGATCCCGCGCTCCAGACGGTCGGGCTTGTCCTTGAGCTCGGCCGGTTGAACTGTCGACGCCAGGCTCAACACGGAGAAAAGCGCTGCGAGGCCAGCAGCAGACGCCCAGCGCCGCCGGCCGCCTTGGGGACGGTGTCCACCTCTCATTGAACTCGCCTCCCTGTCCGCCGGGATTGTCCCGGAGGCCCTCAGCTGCTCGGACTCTTGCTCGGACTGTGTCGTTCCGCTACGCGCCCCCGCTGGCACCCGCGGCGCCATCAGTCGCGTCCTCTGGTCGGGCTTGTCCGTCGGCTGCACGCCCGGCCCCCTCGCAGGCCGCTGAAAAAGGCCCATCTGCTTCGTTGGCTCGGTCGCTCCTCGCTCAACGTACAGCGAGTACGCCTCGCTCGTCGCATCCCTCGCCGCCTTGCATCTGGACCTTTTTGAGCGGCCTGCGGAGTTTCTTGCGCATCGCGCTAGAAGGCCGGCACGGGGATCGTCCCCCAGGCGTGCCGGCGCGGCGTCTCCATGGCCATACTGACCACCTCGCCGTCCAGCTCGGCGAAGAAAAGGGGAAAGCGGAGGACGCCGGCGTCCAGCGCCCGGGAGGCCGGGACCCCCGCCCCCGCGGGCGTCAGGGCCTCGGTGAAGATAACCCGCTTCTCGGGCGACCGTGCCCCGTCGCGGAGCTGGCGGAGAGGGGCGAGCGCGTACATCTCGCCCAGGTGGCGCACCACCGCTCCGACCCCCGCCTGCCCGTCCTTGCTGTGGTGGGCCTCGTGCTCCCCGAGGTCGGCAATGAGATGCTGCATTCCGTAGGCCGTCGGAACGATGTAGGCGACGAGGGGGTGTTCCTGCTGCCCGTGGAACTTGGCGAGAAGGGTTCTCACCTCGGGATTCCCGACGACGCGCGCGAAGAGGCGCTCCATGGCCGCCCCGCCGGCCGGAGAAAGGGAGACGACGGTGAGCGTGTCCGAGTAGCGCAACATCGGGATACGGGAGAGAGAGTAGGCCCGCAAGCCGAAGGCGGCGCCGGTCGCGAGCGCGAGGACGAGGACATACCCCGCGGCCAACGCCCAGCCCCGCCGGCGCGTGGGGCCGACGAGCCAGGAGAGGAGCCGCCCCCCGGGCTCGCCGGGCAAGAACATCCAGGTCCCGTCCCGATAGCGCCGGTACGCTTCTCCGAATCGCGCCTCCATTCGCTCCTCCTCGTGGCGAGCCAGGAGAGAATAGACGAAGAGCATGCTGAGGTACAGCAGCAGGATGAGGAAGCGGGGCCAGTACAGCAGGAGCCCCAGGCCGGCCACGCCGAGCCCCAGATACTGGGGGTGGCGGATCACGCGATAGAAACCCCCCGACACGACGCCGCGCCTGAGGAGCTTGGCCGAATAGACTTGGCCCGCGCAGACCAGAAAGATCGCGAGCCCCAGCGTCAGGAGGATCGGCCCGAGCCAGGCGAGGGCCGTCAGCACCGGCTCCCCCGTATACGTGATGTGGGGCAGGAAGAACGCCGTGAGCCACGCGGTCCACGGGTGGGCCTCGAGGCGGGCCAGCACGGGGGCGTAGACGGCGTAGAAATACACCGTGAACGGCGTGATCATGATGATCGCCTCGAGGGCGATCAGCAAATAGAAGGCGAACGCGGCACCCGGGACCAGCCGTTTCCACCATCTCATGGCTCGACCCTCCGCATCTCCACCGTGGGCGCAGCCCGTCCGCCGTCGGCGAGACGATCAAAGGCTCACGGCTGCTCCTCGGCCGGCGCCAGCCCCCAGGCCGTCACGCAGAGCGCAGCGACCACGCCTCAAGCCAGGGCGGTGAGACGCCGACGCGGCGGAGCGTCCGCACCACCCGATCCGGCGTTCCCAGGTCGCTCCAGAGGATCCCGCACACGGGTAACACGACCAACGACCGATCGCCGCAGGTGAGCACGTCCCGGGTGAAGTTTGCCGAGGGCATCAGGGCGTAGGCCTGGTGAACCGCCCAGGCTTCCTGCTCGCTTCCCGCGAATGCCCCGATCCTCCAAAGGCGGGCGGTCACGTCCGGCAGATGCGCGCGGCCCAGGGCCACCAGGGCGTTCACCCGGGCGACCAGGACCAGGCTGTTCCACAGGAAGCCCGCCCGGAACAAACCCCGCGCGCGCTCGGCCGTCGGCTTCTCCCAGAAGGCTCGCACCCGGAAGCACTCGGGGGCCTCGGGCACCGGCTCCCCCGGCTCGATCCAGCCGTACTCCTCCTCCGGACCGTCCGGCTGCAGCCCGAGCACGACGACCAGCTCCGGCCGCTCTCGCACGACGCGCATGGCGCGGCGCACGTACGCCAGGAACGCCCGTTCCTGGAGGACGAAGTGATCCGAGGGGAAGATCGCCACGACGGCCTCGGGATCACGCCAGCTCACCCAATGAGCGGGCCACAGGATTCCGGGGGCGGTTCCCCTGTCGGCCGGCTGGACGAGCCTGTGCGGGACCGGCCCCGGAAGCTCGCGATGCAGGTAGCCCCAGTGCGCCCGGGTGCCGACGACGACCGTCCGCTCCGGCGGCACCAGCGGGAAGATGCGGTCCAGCGTCTGGCGGAGGAGCGTGCGGGATCCCGTCAGGGCGCAAAACTGCTTGGGGCAGCTGTCGCTGGCAATGTGCCGGGTCAGGGGCAGCAGTCGAGTGCCTTCCCCGCCCGCCAAGACGACACCCCACACGCCGCCGTTCGACGAGGTCATCTGCTCGCTAGCAGCCGTGGTGCGTCCCGGCCTTCTCCCCGGTGAACTTGTCCGGATTCTTCCCGAAGGTGTCCCGGCACGCCGGCGAGCAGAAGTGGTACGTCTTTCCCTTGTGCTGGACGCTCGCCGACGTCTTCTTCTCGTCAACACTCATGCCGCAGACCGGATCCTTGGTCATGGGAGCTCCTCCTTGTCCTGTTCGGACCTGATCACTTCGCTGCCTTCGCCTTGACGGTCACGCTCCCGGCGACAAGCTTCCCGTCGACTTCCGTGAAGGAGACCGTCTGTTGGGCTTGCCCTTCGTTGCCACACCAGCGCCGGCGCCGGCTTGGGGACGAGGGATGGCGCGCGGCGCTGCCAGCGATGCGAAGGCGACGCCCGTGGCCGACCAGATCAATCCGACCCGCACGCGACAGCCGAGCGGGTGTACCTGTCGCCGGATTTCGCACTGCGCCGGACCTGCGCCCCAAGCCGATCGCCTCACCGGTGTTCACGATGCACCGAGAGATGCAGGGAATGTGCCGCGCGACTTCGTGCTCGGGCCGGCCGAAAACGCCACCGACCTCGCCAGTTAGCCGGAGGGCCTTGGCCCTCGCCACCCCCGGCGCGACTTCGCTGCCGACATTTTGGCGAAGCCAGCTAGAGGGGACATTCGCCCGCGGACAATCTGTCAGGAGACCGGAAGCCGCGGGAACAACCTCACTGTCCTTCGCCGTGAAGAAATGGGGCGCGCGAGGCGTCAAATACCGATTGGTCCCGCCGTCTCGCTCGGTGATCGGCGCCGGACTCCAGTCCGGACCAGGGACGTGGCGCAGGATGACAGCCAGCGGAGCAGCGTCGCGTGATTCCCGCGACCCGAGCAGCAGCCCGACTTGCGCGAGATGCCCAGCGAGCCGCAGCACATCCGACTGCGTCGTCTACGACGGTCCCTGCAACAGCTTCACGGTCCACTCCCGCGCCAGGGGGCTGGCCCAGTCCCGCTCCCCCTCGACGCGCGCGACGATCAGGCCCCGCCGGTCGATGATGACGGTGTGGGGGTGGCGGGACACTCTGTAGCGAGCGGCGACCCGCCCATCCGGGTCCGGCAGCAGCGGGAAGGACAGCTTCGCCCCCTCGTTGAACCGCTTGACCGTGTCTCGGTCCTCCCCGATGAACACCTTGACGACCACGAGCCCCCTGGGGCCGAGCTCGTCCGAGAGGCGCTGCTGGGCGGGAAACTCCCGCCGGCAGTTGGGTCACCACGTGGCGCCGAAGCCCAGGAGGACGACCTTGCCCCGGTACTCCCGGAGGCGATGGACCTTCCCGGCAAGGTCCTCGAGGCTGAAGTCGGGGGCTTGCCGTCCTTGCTCCGCCGTCACGGCGCCCAGGGCCCGAGCATAGTGCTCGGCGGCCCCCGCCGAGCCTTGGAATCCGACCGGCCAACCGCCGAGTGCCACGAGGAGCAGAGCCGCCCCGCACGATCGAGCGAGAACCGTCATGTCGCCTGGCCTCCACCGCGCTGCGCCCGGACTTCCTGAGGAGCTCGACCCCGCCGCCAGGGAATGAAAGCCGGCGTCCGGGCCGCGTAATCCAGGAATGCCTCCCCGAAGAGCGCCCCCAGCTCCCCGTCCTCCCGGCGGGCCAGCCGCACGTACATGACGACGAGGATCGGCGCCATCACCAGCGTCGGCAGAGTGGGCCACTGGATGTTGAAGGCGAGCACGATCAGGATCAGCCCCAGGTACTGAGGGTGCCGGAGGCGCCGGTAGATGCCACCGGTCACCAGCTCACCCTGGCCTCGAAAGACCCCATGCCAGCCCGTGGCCACCAGGCTCACGCCCACCACGATCAGGCCGACGCTCACCCCCATCACCAGATAGACTCCCACGGGGAGGGACATGACACCGACGCGGTCGAGGAGGTACGCCCAGAGATGGCTCTCGCTGTGGCCGAACGCGCCGGGGGACAACCCGAGGAGCGGGGAGATCAGGAAGATCGTCAGCGGGAGCCCGAACATCTCCGTGAAGAGAGAGAGGAGGAAGGCCGTGTAGAGCCCCGCGTTCCGCCACTCGGGCCGCCGGCGCGGGCGCGCGAACCCCAGGACGAAAAGCGTGAACACCGCCGTCGCCACCAGCCCGCCCCGCCAGTTGCCGTACCAGCTGCGGAACGGGATCGAGCCCGGCTCCGGCCCATGGAGGAGCGTTCGCAGAAGGACCCACACGCCCCCCGCGATCACGATGACGACAACCGCGAGCCGGACGCCTTTCCAGACCATCGCGCCCCCCCTTGCCCTCTCGCCGTCGGGGATTGCCGCCTCGAGCCCTCAGTGCCCCTTGCCGGGCCCCGCCCCCGAAGGCCGGGGCGCCCCGGCCGGGAGCGCCGGCGTGCCCTCGTAGCGGATCAGCTGGATCAGGCCGCCCGGCGCGGTCATGCCGTTCATCGTGTGGTGTAGCTCGTGGCAGTGGAACACCCAGGCCCCCGGGTTGTTCGCCACGAAGGCGATGTCGTAGGTCTCGCCCGCGTTCACGCTGAGCGTGTTCATCGCCTGCGGGCTCCGGAGCGGCTCGCCATCCTTGGCCAGCACCACGAAGTCGTGGCCGTGCAGGTGCATCGGGTGGGTGAAGTTCGAGACGTTGGCGATCCGCGCCCGCACGACCTCGCCGCGCTTGACCCTCCACTCGGGGAGGTCGGGGAAAGCCTTGCCGTTGATCGTCCAGAAATTGTAGGCCTCCATGGCCGGGCCTGGCGCCATCGCCATCCCCCCGTGCTCCTCCTTCTTCTCGGCGGGGGCGCCCTGACTGCCGGCTCCCGGGATGATCCACGCGGAGAGGAGCATGGTGAACTCCCGGTCGAACTTCGGCTGCCCCTTCGGATCCTGCGGGTCGACGATGAAGAGGCCGTAGAGCCCCCGATCGATCTGCTCGATCTCCCGCTCCAGGAAGTGGGAATGGTACATGAACGTTCCCGCGTGACTCGCCAGGAACTCGTAGGTGAAGCTGCCCTGGGGCGGGATCGGGTCCTGCGTGACCGCGGTGACGCCGTCCATGGCGTTGGGCACATGGAGCCCGTGCCAGTGGATCGCGGTGGGCTCGGGCAGGTTGTTCTTCACCGTGATGCGCACCGTGTCGCCCTCCGTGACCCGGATCAGCGGGCCCGGGACCGTGCCGTTCACCGTGATGGCCTCGGCCCTCACGCCCGCGACGGGCTCCCAGCTGCCGGGACGGATGTCCAGGGTGAACTCCCGGATGCGGCCCGTGGGGCGGATCCTCACCGTTTCGGGCAAGGGGCGGATCGCCTTGAGGGCTCCCGCCGTGAGGTAGGAGTACGGGTCGGCTTCCGGGGCGGGCCTCACCTGGGCCTGCGGCCACCCGGGCAGGGACATGAGGATGACGAGGGCGAGGAGCGACGGGACGCTCCGCACCGCGAATCTCCAAGCGGTCATATGGCGTTCTCCTGTTCGAGGACTGGCACGCGAAAGGCAGCGGGAGTGCAAGCGCCGACGAATGACGTCAGGCAGGAACCTGGGGAGGACGGAAGACCGGTGCCTGGAAGGCCGCGGGCTTCCCGGGCGTCACGGGGAAAGAGACAAGCCGCGGGTCGGCCGGGAAGGCGCCGGGGACGACAGGCGAGAGCACCAGCTTCTCGTGGAGCCCGCACCCGGCGCTCTGGAATCCCGCGGGAGGGCTTCCGGACGCCAGTCCCCCTTCGAGATGCAGGGCGCACGCCGCGACCCCGACCAGGAGCAAGCACGCCACGATCGCCGCCTTCGGCAGCCTCATCGTTCCACGGTGTAACAGGCGGATGCCGGGCTGTCAATCGATGCCGGGGCGCAGGCCCATCGTCTCGCGAGGTCCCTCATCCGCGTAGGCCTCTCACGCGCTCGGGGGAGGGGCCATCGGGCCTCCGCCGCCGGCCGCTCCCCCAGCATGCCTCTCACGCGCTCGGGGGAGGGGCTCGCGGAGCGCGGCATGATCGTCGGGCACGACAGGCGGCTCCCGGGAGAGCGCGTTGCCCGGGCCGCGGCCGAGGCCCTGGCCGGGCGGGTGCGGCGAGATCTCGGCCGGGCGGCTGCCGCGCCCCCCCCACCGGGACCGCGGCGCGTTCGAGTGAGGGAGGCGTCCCGGCGACATGGGTGCGGCGCCGCTCGCAGGGGTGGAGGCCCGGGTTTGACAGGGATCTCGGCACGTGGTATCGGAAAGCCAGGCGGAATGGTTTGATGAGGCGCCTGGCCGTGTTGCTCCTGGTGGTGGCCCTGGTGGCGGTGTGGGGGGCTTGCGCCGTCCACGGAGATCGGCTCTTTGCCGAGGCTCCGGCCGCGGCCTCCGTCCATGGGGCCGGATGCAATGTGGCCTTCACGCTCCTCGGTCTGATGGCAACCCTGCCGTTGCTGTCACTGACCGGCCGCCTCTGGTCTCCTGCCGGTCCGCAGCGGCCGCCGGGGCTGGCGGCCCTCCTCTTCCAGCCTCCCGAGTAGCGTCCCGTCGTCCCCCGGGTCGCTGGCGTCTCCCTCCAGAGAGATTGTCAGCGGCGCATCGTTGTCAGTCACGCTTCACGCGCAAGGAACGCCGTCCGGGCTCGGCCTGGCTCTCGGCTGAGCCCGGGCGGTCATGTGGGGTTCAGGGCGTCGCGCTCCCCGAGGCACGCAAGTGCGCGGGCGATCACGCGGCAAGGAGGGATGCGGAAGGTGGCCCACTCCCGGCGTAATGCTTCGAGCACATCCCCTCCACGCAGAGGTGGCGGCGCCGGCCCGGCGCGGCCCCGTGAGGCAGGCCACTCATGAGGCGCCGGAGGCCGCCGGGACCCGCGGGCCCTCGGGGGCGGCCTGCGCTGCTCGGAGCGTTGCCGGCTCCGCGGGGCGGCCGCGAGACCGCAGGAGAGGCGCCGTGACGGCGCTGATCGGGCACGCCGCCATCCTGGTCGCGCTGGGGCTCGCCCTGTTTGCCGGCGCCGCGCTGGTGCACGCGGCGCGACGCGGGCTCCCGCGGCTCGAGGAGAGCGCGAGCCGCGCGATCCTGGTCCACTTCGCCCTGGTCACCGTCGCGTTCTTCGCGCTCGAGGTAGCGCTGGTCAGGAGCGACTTCAGCATCCGCTACGTGGCCGAGAACTCCAGCCGCGCCTACACGCTCTGGTACCGGATCGCGGGGCTCTGGGCGGCCCTCGAGGGCTCGCTGATGCTCTGGGAATGGATGCAGGCGGCGCTGGCCGTGATGGTCCTCGTCTACTACCGGCGGCGCCACCCCGTGTTCTTCCCGTACGTGGGGGCCGTGCTGATGGGGATCTCGGCCTTCTTCCTGACGGTGCTGGCCTTCGCGGCGGACCCGTTCGCGCCGCTCTCGCCGGTGCCCGTGGACGGGCGCGGGATGAACCCGCTTCTGGAAGACACGAGCATGCTGGTGCATCCCCTCCTGCTCTACGCCGGGTGGGTCGGCTTCACGGTGCCCTACGCCTTCGCCATGGCGGCGCTGATCACGGGACGGCTGAGCGAGGAGTGGATCCTCTTGACGCGGCGGTGGGCGGTCGGGGCGTGGCTCGGCATGACCGCGGGAATCGTGTACGGCGGGTGGTGGTCCTACCACGTGCTCGGCTGGGGCGGGTACTGGGCGTGGGACCCGGTGGAGAACGCCTCCTTCCTGCCCTGGCTGACGGCGACGGCCTACATCCACTCGATCATCGTCCAGGAGCGCCGCCGGATGCTGAAGATCTGGAACCTGACGCTCCTGGTCCTGACCTACGGGCTGATCGTGTTCGGCACGTTCCTCACGCGGAGCGGGGTCATCGCGTCGGTCCACAGCTTCTCTCAGTCGCCGGTGGGCTTCTTCTTCCTCGGATACCTGGCCCTGGTGCTGCTGGTGTCCCTCGGCCTGGTCGCCGCCCGGCTCGACCGCCTCCGCAGTGACGCGGAGGAGGTCCCGGGGGTGTTCTCCCGGGAGAGCGCCTTCCTCTTCAACAACCTGGCCCTGGTCGCGATCTGCTTCACCGTGTTCTTCGGCACGATCTTCCCCCTCCTGGCCGAGGCCGTGACCGGAGCGAAGGTCAGCGTCGGCGCGCCGTACTTCAACCGCGTCGTGGTGCCCGTGGGGCTCGCGCTGCTGGTGCTGATGGCGGTGGGCCCGCTGATCCCGTGGCGCCGCAGCTCCTGGGAGGTCGTGGGGCGCAGGCTTCGCTGGCCGCTGGCGGCCGCAGCCGCATCGGCGATGGCGCTGGCGGCGGCGGGAGTCCGGGACCTCATCCCCATCGTGAGCCTGGCGCTGGCGGTGCTGGTGACGAGCTCCGTGGTCAGCGAGGTCGCCCGCGCGATGGTGGCGCGACGGCGTGCCACGGGGGAGTCTCCCGGGCGGGCGCTGGTCGGGCTCTTTCGGCTCAACCGGCGACGCTACGGGGGCTATGTCGTCCACCTGGGCGTGGCGGTGATCGTCGTGGGGCTGGTCGGATCCTCGAGCTACCAGCTCCAGCGCGAGGGCATGCTGCGCGTGGGGGAGGCCCTGGAGATCGGGCGGTACCGGCTGACGTTCGCGGGGCTGGACGTCGCGCAGGGGCCCACCCACGAGAAGGTCTATGCGCGGATGGACGTGTCCAGGGACGGGCGGGCGGCGGGGACCATGTCACCCGCGCTGCGCTATTACCCCACCCAGCAGACGCCCATCGCCGAGGTCGACTACTGGGTTGGCGTGCGCGAGGACCTGTACGTGATCCTGGGAAGCTTCGACGCCCAGCAGCGGTGGGTGACCGTGAAGGTGCTCGTCACCCCGCTGGTCGGCTGGCTCTGGCTTGGCGGCGCCATCATGGCGCTCGGCACCCTGGTGGCGTTGATTCCCCCGGCCGGATCCGCCGATGCGGGAGGGGCCGTCCCGCGACGGCGGTCGCAGGCGGCGCGCGCCTAGCCCAACTTCCACGGTCCCGAGACCGGAGTACTGATATGTCAGCAGGTTACGCCGCTTGTGAGTGACTATGGCAACGGGGTGGGGGCCCAGGTCTTCACCGGCTTCATGACCTCCGGCGGGATCTTCAGCGTGCGGTAGATCTCCCGATGGATCGCCTCCGGCGTCGATCCCTTCCGGATCCGCAAGGTCTGGCCGTTCGTCGCCGGCAGCACCACCGTGACGACTTGGTGCGTGGAGAGCTGCTCGCGCAGGGTCGCCCACGACGGGTGCACGCCCTGGTCCAGGAAGGGCTTCTCGATCGCGACGAGCAGATGGTAGGCGAGCACGCAGAGGAAGATGTGGGTCTGGACCCGAGGCTCCACGTGATGGAAGATCGGCCGCTCCAGGAGCGGACTCTTCATGGCGCGGAAGGCGTCCTCGACGCGGGTGA
>Ga0154317_1118_pt1 | contig 39339 bp, 39 predicted proteins | sample RifGroA2_FD_105611 | JGI IMG/M metagenome (GOLD analysis project Ga0154317, IMG submission 105611) | Candidatus Rokubacteria bacterium GWA2_70_23 | reverse complement strand
CAGGAACTCCAGCAGGAGGTGACGGGTGGCAGAGCAGGCAACGGTCGTCATCACGGGCTCGGGCGGACGCATCGGCGCGATCCTGCGGCGCGCGCTGGCCGGCAAGTACCGGCTGCGTGGCATCGACCGCGTCCCGACGCCGGGCGTGCCCGGCGCGCTCGTCGCCAGCCTGACGGACCTCGACGCCATCCTGCCTGTCTTCACGGGGGCCGACGCCGTGGTCCACCTCGCCGCCGATCCGCGCCACACGCCCGACATCGGCTGGGACACGCTGATCCCGGACAACGTGGTGGCGACGGCCAACGTGTACGAGGCCGCGCGGCAGGGCGGCGTGAAGCGCTTCGTCTTCTTCAGCTCCATGCACGTGTGCGGCATGTACGAGAACGACGCCCCCTGGTCCCGGGTCGCGACCGGCGACTACGCGGGCCTCGATCCGGCCGGGGTGCCGCTGGTGACGGCCGAGATGCCCGCCCGCCCCGACGGCCCGTACGCCGTGAGCAAGATGTTCGGCGAGGCGCTGGGCAAGTACTGCGCGGAGGCGTACGGCATGGAGGTGGTCGTGGTGCGGCTGGGCACGGTGGGGCGGGAGGACGGGCCCGGCAGCGACGCGCGCAGCTTCGTCTCGTGGCTGAGCCACCGGGACCTGGCGCACCTCACAGAGCGCGCCATCGACGCGCCCCACGTCACGTACGAGGTCGTCTTCGGAGCCTCCGACAACACGTGGAAGATCTACGACACGCTTCGCGCGCGCTCGCGGCTTGGCTACGCGCCGCGGGACAACGCCGAGCACTTCAGGGCCACGCGAGCGCGCTGAGCCGCCGACCCGACAAGGAGCCGACCCTCATGGCACCCCTGGAAGCGCACGACCCGGGCCTGCACGATCTCGTCACCCCCGACGCCCCCATCGACCGCATCGCCGGGGGGCTCACCTTCACCGAAGGGCCGGTGTGGCGCGGCGGCGCCCTGCTCTTCAGCGACATCCCGAACAAGCGCATCGTGCGCTGGCGCCGGCTGCCGGAGGGCCCGGAGCTGACCACCTTCGCCACGGGCATGTCCAATGGCCTCACCCTGGATCGCCAGGGCCGGGTGCTCGCGGCGGAGCACGACGGCCGCCGCGTGAGCCGCGTCGACGCCGACGGCACCCGCGCGGTCCTGGCCGAGCGGTTCCAGGGCAAGCGGCTCAACAGCCCCAACGACATCGTGGTCAAGTCCGACGGCTCCATCTACTTCACCGACCCGCCCTACGCCGTCCAGCCCAGCACGCCGGGCATGCCGCGGCCTCCGGGCTGGTGGACCCAGCCCATTCCGGGCAAGGAGCAGCCCTGCCACGGCGTGTACCGCATCGCGCCCGACGGGACCCTCCACCTGCTGGTGGACGACTTCGCGGTGCCCAACGGCCTCGGGTTCTCCCCCGACGAGTCGGTGCTCTACATCGACGACTCGGGCTACAAGCACATCCGCGCGTTCGAGTTGCGCCCGGACGGCTCGCTGACGAACAGCCGTGTCCTGCTGGACATGGCGTCGCAGGATCCCGGCGTCCCCGACGGCCTCAAGGTCGACGTGCGAGGCAACGTGTTCTGCACCGGGCCCGGCGGCGTCTGGGTATGCCGCGCCAACGGCGCGCTGCTCGGGCGCATCGTCCTGCCGGAGCTGCCCGCGAACCTGGCCTGGGGCGAGGATGGCAGCGTCCTCTTCCTCACGGCACGCACCAGCGTCTACCGGCTGCCGACCAGGACGCGGGGGACGCTGCTGGCCTGAACGGCTCGCCCTCCTCGGGGGAGACGGCGGATTACCGCGTCGCGCATCACCCCGCGCAGACCTCGAGCACGGGCTCCTTGCCGCGGAGGGTCGCCAACACTAACCCGAAGTTCCCCCTTCCCCAAGAGGGTATGGCGTTGATGTTCTTGACGAAGGCATGTCTCGGGGCCTGGGCGTTCTGGCTACAGGGTGAGGGAGACTCCGAGCCGATCGAGGGCGCGCTGCTGGAGCGGGGTCGGCGTCGTGATTTTCTCGAACTCGATCGCCGCGCCGGACTTCAGGCGCATGCGATCCTTCACGATTGTCCGCAGATGGCGCAGGAGCGAGTGGAAGCTGTGGACGGGCTCCCCCTCATCCGTCCGCTTCGTCCGCGCTTTGGCCTTCGCCCGGGGCGACCGCTGGGCCGGCGCCACCACCGAGCGGCGCGCGGCCTCGGCGGCCACCGGATCGTCATCGTCGAAGAGCATCGGGGCTACCGCGCGCCGCATGTGCCACTCGACGTAGTAGGCCAGCATGCAGAGGAACACGTGCGCCCGGACGCGGTCGGCCTTGCGGTGGTGAATGGGGCGCACCTTGAGGTCGACGGTCTTGAGGCTCCGGAACGCCCGCTCGATGGCGGCCAGCCGCTTGTAGCTCCGGACGGCCTCGACCGTCGCGAGGCGGTCGGCGTCCACGCTCGTGCGGATGACGTAGATCCCATCGAGGGCGGCCTCCTGCGCGATGGCCGCCTCGTCGCGCGCGGCGCGGAAGCTCGTGTCGGTGATCTCGAGCGTGAAGTGCTTGCCGACCTTCCGCCGCCCGAGCACCTTGCCGACCCGGAGCGCGATGCGGGCCTGGCCGCGCAGCGGCCGCTTCGCGCGCGCGGTGGCGGCCGCGATCTTGGCCAGCTCACAGTCGGTCGCCTCCAGGAGCTCCCCACGCTTGCGCGCTCGCTCCTCGGCCAAGAGGGGATTCTTACAGACGATGAGCCGCTCGCCGGGATAGTCGGGATGCGTGATCTCGGCCAGGTCCTGCTGATCGAAGAGCGACAGCTGCAGGGCCCCGCCCGCGGCCAGCGCCTGAATCGCCGGCGCGCGCAGCGCGGTAATCCAGTCGAGCCCCTCGATCGGCCGCAGATCCTCCCGCAGGCGGGCGTCCGTCAGCATCCCGCGGTCGCCGACCAGCACGACGCGCGTGATCCCGAACCGCTCGCGGATCTTCTTGATCTGCGCCGGCACGGTCTTGGGGTCGCCGGTGTTGCCCTCGAACACTTCGACCGCGACCGGGCAGCCGTCGCCATTCGTCAGGAGCCCGAAGACGATCTGCAGCTTGTCCCGCCGCCCGTCGCGCGGATGGCCGAACTTCGCCAAGGGACACTTCCGGCCTTCGAAGTACGTCGAGGTCACGTCATAGAGGATGAGCCCGCCGTCGGTCAGATGCCGCCGCGCCAGGGCCTGCTCCACGCGCCCTTGCCGCGCCAGGAGCCAATCCATCGCCTCGTAGAGCGCGTCCTCGTCGGCGTCGGCCACGCCGAGGCTCTCGCCGAGGGAGGACTCCTCGGTCTCGGCCCCGAGGGCCCGCGCCGTCGCGAGCTTGGAACAGGGATCCAGCAGGCGCGCCGCGATCAGGGCCTCGACGAGATCCCGCTCCCGGCTGCGCGTGGCCGCGAGGAGCGCGGGGAGCCCCAACTTCCGCGCCGTGCCCACGACCGCGGCGACATGGCCGTGGGGCCGGGAGCGGATGACGTCGAAGGCGTCGTCGGGCGGGACCAGCGCGTCGCCCCGCACGGCGCGGCGAATCAGCTCAATCGTCGCGGCCGGGAGGCGGGAGAGATTCCCGAGGGTTTCGTGCTTGACCTTGCCGTCCTGGCGATAGGTGCGACGCAGGAGGTACGAGCGATAGCGCCGGCCGCCGTGCGTGCGTGTAATCTCGGCGACGTGACAGGCCCCGGAGGCGCGCGTCATGCTGCTATCCTACGCGGGGAGCCGGCGGGAGGTCAAGAACAATCTTGGCTACATCATTCCCTGCCTATTCTGCCGAATCCAAGATATAACTCTCCTCACCATACCGCCTCTACATCTTGGCTACATATATTGGCCCGAATCGCCTCGACACTAACGAGAAGTTGACCACTTGTGCTCGCATAGAGCGACCCGCTCCTTTTTTCTGGCGACTTTCTTGCAATCGTCGTAGGGCCTGTGGGAAGTGTGGGCATCGGCTGTATGATGTCCACACTTTCCACAGGCTTCCTCTCCGCAGTCGAACCGTCGTCTGGCAGCCTGCCCTCCAGCTCCCCGATCGGGTGGGTCACTTCTGACAAGCACACCCCTGGCGTGTCTCGCGAGCGTCTAAGGCCGTCACGACACCCGCGCCCACCAAACGACCCCACGTGCCGCGACCCCTTGACCACATCTCATCTCTCCGTCTCGGCCACCCTCGCATATCGCACTCTCAAGCGGTTGAGATCCGAATGGTCGAGCTTTCGATCGTGCTGCAGACGGCCCACCACAATGCCGGGAGCGACGCTCTGCTGAGCGGCAAAGGCACCGACAGCCGCAGCCGACAGGACCGGGTGGCGCCGCAGGAACGCGTCGTATGCCGGTTGGGGAATCAGCGCCTCCGCCGCGAACGCGTCCGCTTCGCGCTCCCGGTCGTCTTGATCGTCGCCGACCAGCCATTCTATGAAGACGTCCCGGCGGCCATGCCGTAGAACATGGCCGAGTTCGTGGAACAAGGTGAACCAGAAGATGTCCGCCCACTTCCCGCGGAGGCTCAACTGGACGAGTACCTTCGCTGGGGAGATCCACCTCATGGCGCCATGGGCGCGCGTCTTCGGAAGGTGTGGCAGCAGGACCAGCGCCACTCCACAGGAGGCCAACTCGCGCTTCACCTCAGGCTCGAAGACTTCCGGCCCGGCCCTGGTCAGTGATCGCAGCTCGGGCAAGAGGTCCGTGAGCCGCTGCTCGTTGAAGGCGTCCGTCTTCACCCGTTGGGCCTCGAGGGCCCCCTTGCGAAGCCACGCCGCGAGTGCCTCGGGTTGCGCCGGCCGAGAGCGGGACAACCGATAGGCGGCGCCCTCGGCGTCAGCGATAGCCGCCAGGGTGCCGACCCCGAAGAAGCCCAGGAGGGCTTCAACCTCGCTCACACGGCCCTTGGTCTTCTTGAGCCAGCCTAAGCGCCGCATGGCGCGACACGGGAAGCGAGCCGCCAGCTTGGCCTCGGCCTGAAGGCGGTGCCGGTCTTCCCGGCGCGCCTTCGTGTGTTGAAACTCCGCCTCCAGGCCGAGCCACATGTGCGCGGGGACGCCGAGAACTCGCTCGAGCTGGATGGCGGTCTCCGCGGTGATCTCTTTAGTCCCGCGGACGATCTCGTTGATCGCCTGAGCGGGACGGCCCATCCGGCGCGCAAGCGCGGCCTGACTCAAGCCTGCGGCCTCGATGGTTTCCGCGAGGAGTTCCCCGGGGGGGATCGGTAGATCGGACAGGATCTGCTCAGTTGCCATAGTGTGCACTCACCTCCTCGATGCGGACGACGGTGAGCGCGTCGTCGCGAAATGTCACGACCATCCGCCAGCGGTCGACGAGCGTTATCGAGTGCTGCCCCTGACGGTCCCCCTTGAGGGGGTGGAACCGCAACGCAGCGACCTTGTAAAGGTCGTCGGCCGCCTTCGCCGCCTTCAGCACGTTGACTCGCTCGATGTACCTCCGAGCGACCTTGTCACCCCACTCACGGGCGCCAGCCGACGAATCCACGTAGCACGATCGAAGCCGATGCGTCCGGAACTCGACCTGCACTCGCCATCATCCGAGCTGCGGCATTTATATTCACCTCAAGGGTGAATAGTATAGGTGTCACATCGATGGTGTCAAGGGGTTCAGGGGATCATCCGCCGACGGGCCGCTGGTCACCCAGGCCACGATCGCCTCACGGAACAAGGCCGGGTTCAGCGCGGGACCCGGAAGGCTCTCGGGGATGGCGCCCGAGGCATCCAGGCAGTCCCGCATGTCGGTCACCCGCGTGCCCCCGATCGGCCGACCCGTCGCCCTCCTCGCCCTTCCCGCGAGCCCTACCGCCCGCGACGCCCGGCGCCCACGGCCGAGCCTCCACCCCGGCCCGGCCGGCGCCGCTTCCGACCATTCTCCGCCTTCCAGAGCAGCATCGGATGCCGGCGCACCCGGTCCAGCAGCTCGGGCTCGTCCCCCACGACCAGCTCCGGCTGGAACTCGCCCCACTGCATGCGCTCGACGTACTCCTCCTCGCGATCCGAGAGCGTGACCAGGCCGGTCATCACGGGTGCCAGGGCCGCCGTCACTTAGACGCTCGCGAGAAACGCCAGGGGTGTGCTTGTCAGAAGTGACCCACCCGATCGGGGAGCTGGAGGGCAGGCTGCCAGACGACGGTTCGACTGCGGAGAGGAAGCCTGTGGGAAGTGTGGACATCATACAGCCGATGCCCACACTTCCCACAGGCCCTACGACGATTGCAAGAAAGTCGCCAGAAAAAAGGAGCGGGTCACTCTATGCGAGCACAAGTGGTCAACTTCTCGTTAGCGTCGAGGTCACCGCACCTTTCTGCTCAAGCCCCAGATGCTCCTCGGGCTCCCGCCCTTCGCGGCCGCGGTGGCCGAGGCGCTGACCCATGCCGTGGCGGGCTCGCTCGAGCTGCCGCCCGGCTGCGAGGTCACGCATGACCTTCGCGCCATCGAGATCCTGCGTGCCCTGCTGCCCATGCCGACGCACGATGCCTTCCGGGCGTGGTACGGGGACTTCCGCGAGCGTCACGGGAGCCGGCCGCGTGCCCTCGAGGCGTTTCACGAGGGCTATCCGCCGCGCGCGGTGAGGCGCTCGCACGGCTCGTGGCTCCGGTTCGTCGACCAGATGGGCGATCTCGGCGAGCCCCAGGCAAGCCTGGTCAGGGGGACGGCCGCGGGACCGGCGGGAACCCCAGGCCTGCACGAGTTCCTCGAAGACCTCGAGACGACCCCGATGACCAAGAGCTACAAGATGGTCGTCCTCCTCGCGATGCTGAACGAGAACTGTCTTCCGGGAACGGTCCCGATCGATGATCTCGCCCGAACCGTCAGCCAGCTGGCCCGGCGGTCTGCTCGTCTCCAGGCGGACTTCGGGGCGGCGCTGGCCGATCCGCAAGCCCTGAAGCGTCACCTGGAGATCAACCCGATCGCAGCCTGGTCCGGCGGTGCGGGCACCCATGGCGTCGCGTACTTCGCCTACGAGGCGGGCCGCTTCTCGAGTCGCTTCGATCTCCCCTCACCCCAACGTGACGCGTTCCAGGAGCTCGTGCGGGAGCTCGTGGACTGGCGTCTCGCCGAGTACCTCCAGCGGCAGCCTGAGACTGAGGACGCCATCGTCTGCAAGGTCAGTCATGCCGGCGGCCGGCCGATCCTCTTTCTCCCCGACCGCGCGGCGCGCCCCGACATCCCAGAGGGATCGACGCCCATCCTCATCGACGGCCAGCCATACGAAGCGCAGTTCGCCAGGATCGCCGTGAACGTGATCCGGGCTCCCGGGTCGACGCGGAACGAGTTGCCTGGCCTGCTCCGGTCATGGTTCGGGCCGGACGCCGGGCGCCCCGGCACCAGCTTTCACGTTCGCTTTGAGCGGGCCGCGGACAACACGTATCGACTCTTGCCGCTCCACCACACCGCCCCCTCTCACGAGCCAGAGGAGTGGCGACAGTATCCTCGTGAGGCGATCCCGCGGCTCTTCGGCCTTCCCTACAGCGCTCCTGTCTGGACCCAGGGTTTCATCTTCAAGAACAATCGTGTCGTCCTCCTGGTCACGCTCGACAAGTCCACCCAGGCGAAGGAGCACCGCTACGAGGATCGCTTCGACGCCCCCGACCGATTTCAGTGGCAGAGCCAGAACAAGCAGCATCGTGCCGGCGCCACCGAGCGGAAGCTGGCCCGGCACGTTGAACTGGGCATCCCCGTTCACCTCTTCGTGCGGAAGACGCCGAAGGTCGACGGGCGCGCGGCCCCGTTTCTGTACTGTGGCGAGTGCGAATTCCTCCGCGGGACGGCGACCGCCCGATCACCGTCCACTGGAAGCTGAAGAGCCCGGTACCCGAGCGGTGGCGCAGCGTGCTGGATGTGCCGACGGCGCCCGCACCCGGCCCGTAGAGCGGCTGTTCCGACCGAGGGGAGGAAGCCGCAGGATGTGGCTCGCATACGGACGCTGTTCGGGCGGGCGATCGGGAAGCCCAATCTCCACGCTTTCCGCCTCCACGACCCCCGCCACACCTTCGCCTCCCGGCTGGCGATGGAAGGCGTGGACCTCCTCACCCTCAAGGAGCTCGGCGGCTGGAAGACGCTCAGCATGGTCCAGCGCTACGCCCACCTCTCGCCGGGCCACCAGCGCCAGGCGATCGAGCGGCTGGTCACCAGGGTTGTCTCCGCGCCTCGGCCTACCGAGGCCGCCGGAGCCGAGTAGCGCTCGGAGGAGCAGCCGGAGTGACAGTGCTGCGCTTGAAAAGCGTTACTCCCTAGGGTAACATCAGTCGTGCCGAAGATTCGGCGTGGCGGCTATGTCTTCATCGGGCGGCGGAGCGATCACCCGCCGCGGCATGTCCACGTCTATCGGGACGGCAGGCTGATCGTGAAGTGGGATCTCGAGAACAGGACGCCGATGAAGGGGAAGGCATCCGCCAAGGTCCGTGAGTTGATCGAGCAGCTCGAGGCCGAGGGGCGGCTATGAAGATTCGCAGCATGAAGGCGAACAATCGACGCAAGGCCTTCGAGGTTATGGTAGCCGGGAAGCGGCTTCTGTTCCCGTTTGCCCAGCTCCCCGAGGTGCGGCCGACGGCCGATGATCCCATCGCGAACGTGTACGTCGACCGGGAACTCGGCGCAGAGGGATTCACGTATGCTCTCAAGTCCGGTCAGGAGGGGACCGTCCACGTCGAGGACGTTCTCGAGTACAACCAGGATCCCGACCACCTGCGCGATCTGCTCCTGTATCGGCTGACGCTCGAAGCCCAGAAGCGCATCGCCGCCTCGCCGCTGGCCAAGCGCGAGATCATCCGTCGGCTCGGCACCTCCCCGACGCAGCTCTACCGACTGCTGGATCAGACGAACTACCGGAAGTCTGTCGACCAGCTGCTCCGGCTCCTCCAGGTGCTGGATTGCGACGTCCAGCTCGTCGTCCGCGCGAAGAGCGCCTAGGCCGCTGAACACGAAGTTCCCCGCGCGGACCCCTTCCCGCAACGGACCGTAGTAGCACCTGGGGCAAATCAGGCGCTCCGGGGTGTCCCCGAAGCGCCTGATTTCGTTTGGTGGGCCGTCAAGGACTCGAACCTTGGACCCGCTGATTAAGAGTCAGCTGCTCTACCAACTGAGCTAACGGCCCAACAGGTGATACGAGATGCACGAAGATGGTGCGCCCAAGAGGATTCGAACCTCTGACCTTTAGCTCCGGAGGCTAACGCTCTATCCAGCTGAGCTATGGGCGCCCCTGTTGCCCGATCCGTCAGGGATTGGGGTGACCGAAGGGAATTGAACCCTCAACCCCTGGAGCCACAGTCCAGTGCTCTAACCAATTGAGCTACGGTCACCGTCCCGGGACGACAGCCGAGGACTCATCCTATCTCAGCCCCCCGGCACGGTCAACCGGATCGGCCGCTCGGGGCCTGGCCGTCCAGCGCGGCCCGCATGGCCAGGAGCCCGGCCTCGGGGGAGCGGAGCGGGGTGGCGAGGGCGGCGCGCGCCTTGGCGATGCGGAGCCCACCCTGGAGCGGGCGCGGGGCCTTCTGGCCGAGCGCCGCCGTGGTGACGGCGGTGAGGCGCGAGGCGTCGAGGCCGAAGATGCGGCAGGCGAGCAGCGCGAAGGCGTGGCGGTCCAGCACGCCGTCGCCCGCCAAATGGTAGACGCCGGCCTTATCCGTCTCGCAGCACTCGACGCTGGCCGCGGCGAGATCGGCGTTGTAGGTGGGGCTCGAGACCTGGTCGGAGGGGATGCGCATGGCCTGGCCGCTCCGGCAGCTGCGGATGAGCTGGTAGACGAAGTTCTTCTCCTGGCGATCGGGGCCGTAGACGACGGTGGTGCGCACCACGAGCGCGCGCGGCAGCGCGGCGAGCAGGGCGCGCTCCCCTTCCCACTTGGAGCGCCCGTATTGCGACAGGGGGCGGGCGGGGTCGTCCTCGGCGTAGGGGCCGCTCGCGCCGTCGAAGACGTACTCCGTCGAGTAGTACACGAAGCTCGCGCCCACCCGCTGGCCCATGCGCGCCGCGAGGAGCGGCCCGTCGCGGTTGATGGCGAGCGCCTCCTCGGGATGCTCCTCGCAGTAATCCACATGCGTGAGGCCGGCGGGGCACAGGATCCAGTCCGGCTTCACGAAGAAGACGGCGTGCTCGACGGCGCGCGCATCCGTGATGTCGAGCGGCCAGCAGCCCTCGACCGCGTGGTGGGCGTACGTCCCGGTGGCCTCGTGGCCGCGGGCGCGGAGGGCCTCCAGCAGGGCCGCGCCCACCTGCCCCGAGGCCCCGATGACGAGGGCGCGCATCAGCCCTTCCTCTCGGCGAGCGGATCTTGCGTCATGGACAGAGGAGAGTCTACACTCTGCGCGCCATGCCCGACCGCCCTTTCGTCCTCCTCTGGTACGACGGCCCCGGGCCGTACCGCGATGCCGTGGAGCGGGCCGGCCTCGCGGGACACATCGAGGACGTCACCCCTGGCATCACGGTGCTACCGCATATCGGCGGGATGCACCCGACGCGCGACGAATTCGTGGCCGCCCTCTTCGCCGACAACCTCGGGCGCTTCCTCTCGGGTCAGCCGCTCCGCGAGCTCGTCTCCCGTGAGCGCGGCTACTAGCCATGCGCGGCACGGCATGGCCGCCCGGGCTCGGCCTCGCAGGATTCGGAAGCACTCGGCAGGCCGCTCAAAAAGGTCCAGATGCAAGGCGGCGAGGGATGCGACGAGCGAGGCGTACTCCGCTTGGCGAGCCGAGCCGGAGGCGAGGTGAGCGGATCCGGAGATCCGGGCGAGCGTGAGCGAGCCACGTTGAGCGAGGAGCGACCAGCGCCGTACCTCCGCAGATGGGCCGTTTTCAGCGGCCTGCTGGTGCTGGCGGCGGGGCTCGCCGTGGCCCTCGTCCCGGCGTGGGCGGGGCCTGCCGAGGCGCAGTCGAGGGCGGGGCTCCAGGGGCTCCGCCGCGTGGCGATCGAGGTCACGATGGCGCCCGATCACCCGCGGCTCGATCCCGGGGCCCTCGAGCAGCGGCTGGAGGAGCTCCTCGTGACGAGCCCGGCCGCGCCGAAGCTCGACCTGCAGAGCCCCGATCGGCTCCGCCTCGCGGTGTCGGTGCGCGCCTACACGGGCTCCGAGCTCCGCGGCTTCTATCTCCCCTTCTCGGGGACGTACGGGATCGGCAGCGTGCGCCTCTCCGTGGAGCGCCTGGTGACGATCCCGGGGCTCGCCTCACCCCTGCCCGCCGTCGTCTGGCAGACGGAGCGCCACGCCGGGGGGCCGTGGTACCGCTCGGCGGCCGAGATCATGGCGCTCGTGGACGAGCTGCTCGCCACCTTCCTCGAGGACTATCGCGGAGGCAAGCCGTGACCGATCCGCGACCCCCGCGCCCGGGAGCGCGATAGGATGACGCGGCGGCTCGGCTTCACGCTCCCCCCGGCTGTACTCAGCGAGCTCTCGCAGGGTGATCTCGGCTCGCGGCTCGGGCTCGCCATTCCCCTCGTGACCGTGGACGACGAGGGGCGCCCGCACCCGATGCTGCTGTCCCACCTCGAGATCCTTGCGGTGGACCCGAACACGATCCGCGTCGTGGTGGGCGCCGGCAGCCGGAGCGCCGCCAATCTCGCCGCGCGCGGCCACGTCACGCTGCTCCTGATCGAGCCCGCGCACACCTTCTACGTCAAGGCCATGGCCACCGGCGCGCCGCTCGCTCGCGGCGGGCTCATGCGCTTCGAGCTCACCGTGACCGAGGTCCTGGAGGACGCGGCCGCCGCCTGGGAGGAGGACTTGCGGATCACGGGCGGGATCACCTACGCGCCGGCGCCCGCGCTCGATGCCCCCTGGGTCCGGGAGACTCTGGCCGCGCTCCGGGCCGAGCCTGCTGCGTGACCGATCCCTCGCTCCCGCTCCTCGCCGCGGTCGCGGCGGGGGCGGCGCTTGCGGTGGGGGTTCTCAAGACGAGCGTGGGCGGCGGCATCGGGCTGGCGCTCACCCCGCTCCTGACCCTCGTGCTGCCGGCTTCGGCCGTCCTCGGTCTCCTCGCGATCATGTTGAGCCTGTCGGACCCGCTCTCGCTCTACTACTACTGGCGCAGGTGGGATGGGCGGCAGCTGCGGCTGCTCCTGCCGGGGGTGCTCGTGGGGATCCTGGTGGGCGGCTGGCTCCTCGCCGGTCAGTCCGAATCCTCCCTCAGGCGCGTCGTCGGCGCCAGCGCTCTCGTCCTCGCGCTCCTCCAGCTCGCGCTCGTGCTGGCGCGCCGCGGCCCCTCGGCGGCCGGTGCCCCGTGGCCGGTGGGGACAGGCGTGGGCCTCCTGGGTGGCGTGGCCTCGGCCGTCGCCCACTCGGGCGGGAGCGTGATCGGGCCCTATCTGGTGGGGCTCGGGCTGTCGAACGCGGCGGTGGTGGGGACGGGCTCGGCGGTGGTGGCCGTCTCCAACATGCTGAAGCTCGGCACCTACTGGCAGATCGGCTTCGTGACCGGCCGGCTCGTGCTGCTGGCCCTCGTGACGACGCCGCTCCTCTACCTTGGCGCCTGGCTCGGCTACCGGCTCAACGCGGTGCTGCCGCGCCGGCTCTTCGCCCTCCTGCTCATCGCCATCGCCATCGTGGGCTCGCTCAGGCTCCTCACGAGCTAGCAGGCCGCTAGACCTCCAGGAGGTCGGCGCCCACGACGACCGGGCCCGCATACTGCGTCCGGGCCGCGGCCAGCAATTCCGCCGGCTCCGAGGCCGGCATCAGGTGGCTCAGGACGAGCGTCTTCGCGCGCGCATCCGTCGCGACGCGGCCCACCTCGCCGGGCGGCGTGTGGTAGGACTGCAGGTCGCGGATCTTCTCCTCGAGGGTCGGCCAGCCGCAGCCGGGGAACCAGCCGGTCGTGGCCATGTCGCAGCACTCGTGGATCAGGCAGTCCACGTCCTGGCTCCAGCGCACCAGGTTCTCGGACGGGCGCGTGTCGCCCGAGACCACGACGCGCCTGCCGCCGCCGTCGAAGCGGAAGCCGAAGGCGGGCGTGACCGGACCGTGGTCCACGAGGAAGGCCGACACCGTGACGCCGCCCGCCTCGAGGATCTTGCCCTCCTCGATCTCGGTGACGCGCACCTCGGGCGGGCGGCGGTCGTGCATGTGCTCGCGGCGCACGTCGATATCCCAGGCGAGATAGTCGAGGAGCAGCTCCACCTGCCGCCGCGTGCCGGCCGGCCCCCAGATCTCCAGGGGGGCGTTCTGGCCGACGATCCATCGGGTGACGAGGAGATGGCCCATGTCGATCGTGTGATCCGAGTGGTGATGGGTGATCAGGAGGCGCGGCCAGTCGTAGGCGCGCACCCCGGCCTGGACGAGCTGACTGCCGACGCCCGAGCCCGCATCCACCAGGAAGCGGGCTTGCCCGAGAGAGAGCAGCGTGGCCGGGCCGCGGCGCCGCGGGTTGGGCGGCGGCGAGCCGGTGCCGAGGAGGACGGCGCGCATCAGCGCGCGAGGGGCTGCGTCAGCTGCACCTCGAAGCGGCTGTCCACACGCTCGATCCGGCGGCCCCCCGAGAGGAAGAAGCGCGCCACCTGCTCCTGGGCCGCGCGGCCGATGGCCGACACCTCGGGGAACATGGTCCAGAGGAGGAAGCCGTGCGGGTTCCTGAATTTCTCCGTCAGGGTCGCGACGACCTTGTCGTGGCGGTACACGCTGCTCAGCAGGTGCAGGTCACCCGCGCGGAGGATGTTTTCCGTGGTGGGATTCGGCACGGTGAGATCGCCCACGGCCCACTGGTAGAAGACGGCCTTGGACTCCCGCCCGGGCAAGGGCACCTGGTGCACGTACGGGGCGAAGGCCATGGGATCGGCCGACTGCATGACCCACTCGACGCGATCGAAGTAGGCCTGGATGTCGAGCGCTCCCGGCAGTGGCGAGCGGACGGGCGGCTCGCCGGAGAGCGGGATGAACTCGTAGAAGTCCTTGGTGCCGTTCATGAGCGGCGGGTTGCGCGACCTGAGGGCGGCCGCCACCAGCGGCCGGAACGGGGCCGCCTGGCGGGCGATTTCCACGATGGGCCCGCCGGGCACGCCGAGGACGCCGACCCTGAGCGTCGGATCCACCGCCATCAGGAGCGTGCCGTAGATGCCGCCGAAGGAGTGGCCGAAGTAGGAGAGGCGCTGGCGGTCGAGATCGGGGCGGCCGTCGCCGTCCACGTCCACGCCGCGACGAATCGCGCGCACGAGCTGCATGAGATCGGCCACGGTCTGCTTGAGCCCGTCGCGGCTCGAGAGCGCGGCCAGCGGGCCGGGGGACTTCGTGCCGACGCCCTCCGCGAGTCCGATCGTGCCGTCGCCGTCGAGGTCCATGCCGCGGCCGCCCGCGGGGAGCGTCACGTCAGGCGCCCCCGTGCGGCGCACGGTGAGCGTGCCGGCGGCGCCTCCGCCGTGTCCCACCACGTTGATCGCGATGGTGGCGAAGCCGTGACGGGCCATGGTCGCCGCCACCGCCATCGGCACGAGATACCGGTCGTTGGTGAAGCCGTGGCCGAAGATGGCCACGGGCCAGCCTGGAGCAGGCGCCAGGCCCTGCGGCACGAACAGCGTGACGTGGACGTCCTCCTCGCCGGTGGGACGCGGGCCGCCGTGGCGGGTAGGCGTCGTGGCCATGTGGCGCTCGGGGCTCAGGAACGACAGACTCCTGAAGCTCCCGACGGCGATGGCCCGGATGTCGGAGGCGGGCACGAGAGACAGCGGCAGCCGCGCGGGAGCGGCCAGCGGCCCCGCGGTCGCGACCTGGCGGCGCAGCTCCAGCGCCTCCATGTCGGCGCGCGCGTACACCGAGCGGCCGCCGCCGGGCTCGAGCGTGAAGCGGATCTCGGACGCGGGGCGCGCATCGAGGAGCGTCAGGATCCGCTCGAGGTCGGCCGTCACCGACTGGGTGGTGAAGAGCGTCAGCGCCACGACCTCTCGCCGCTTGACTCCGGCGGCCTCGAGAGCCTGCCAGAGCTGGAGCTCGATCGAGGCGCCATCGGGGGCGGCCTCGCGCGGCGCGATCTGCGCGGGGTCGGCGCGCAGCGGCCGATTGTCCTCGTCCACGACGCGCGAGGTCACGACGAGAGCGTAGCGCCGCAACTGGAGCAGGGCGCGCTCGGGGCGCGCGTAGAGCGTGCGCGTCTCGCCGTCCCAGACGAGCTGGCCAAGGCCCACGGGGGAGGGAAAGGGCTCGGTCCAGAGCGGGAGAATGAAGACGCTGTCCCGCGTGACGCTGTCGAGCGTGATGGGCGCCGAGAAGCGCAGCGCCACCCGCGGGTTGACGCTGAAGCCGTCGAGCTGGTTCAGGAGCCGCACCTCGTCGCAGCCGGACGGGTCAGCGGCGCAAGCGGGCAGCGGCAGGGCGACGCGGCGGCCCGTCGCCTGGCTGGCATCGCCCACGGTGAGGCGGTCGCTCGGGAAGAGCGCGGTGACCTGGGTGGCGCCCGCCGCGGCCGCCCAGAGGAGGACGGCGAGCAGCCAGGCCGCTGCGATCAGCCGGGGCGCCCGCGCCGTCACGGATGCGGGCGAGGCGAAGGCGAGCTGCGGGGGACGCGCGGAGCCCTGGGGGCCTGATAGGCTCCCACGGTGACCGCGAGATCCTGCTCCTTGCCGGCGCGCATGACCTTGAGCGTGACGGTGCGGCCTACCGGCGTGCTCGAGATGATGCGCTGGAGATCCCGCGGCCCCTCGATCTGCGTGCCGTCCACCGCGAGCACCACGTCGTCGGCCTTGACGCCGCCCTGATCGGCGGGCTGGCCGGCGACGACCTGGCGGATCAGCACCCCGCGCGGCTCCGCAAGCCCGTACTTCGGCGCCTGGTCCTCGTCCACCTCGCCGATGGTGACGCCGAGCCAGCCCCACTCGACCTTGCCCTTCTCCGCGAGCTGGGGCAGGAGGCCCTTGACCAGGTTGACCGGGATCGCGAATCCGATGGAGCCGTTGCGCGCCGCCATGCTGTTCACGCCGACGACCTCGCCGGCCATGTTGACCAGCGGGCCGCCGGAGTTGCCCGGGTTCACCGCGGCGTCGGTCTGGATGAAGTCGAAGCCGGGCGCGGCCACCTGGAGCGGGGCGCCCTTGCGGCTCACGATGCCGAAGGACACCGTCTGCTCGAGACCGAAGGGATGGCCGAGGGCCAGGACGAACTCGCCCACGCGCAGCCGGTTGGAGTCGCCCAGCGCCGCCACGGGCAGCCCCGTGGCCTCGATCTTCACGAGGGCGAGGTCCACGCGATTGTCCAGGCCGATGAGGCGGGCATCGAAGCGGCGCCCGTCGGCGAGCCTGATCTGGATGCGCTCGGCGTCGTCCACGACATGCGCGTTGGTCACGATGTAGCCGTCCTGGCGAATGATGAAGCCCGAGCCGGAGGTGCGCCGCGGCTCGTCCGGCAGGGGATGCGGGGCCGTTTCCTCGGAGGCCGCCCCCGTGGGACGGCGCACGCGCACCTGGACCAGCGGGGGCTTGAGCCGCTCCGCGAGCGAGTGCATCAGCTCGTTGAGCCGGGCGATCTCCGAAGGCGCGCTGGCGCCCTGGCTCTCGGTCCAGAGGGGGTCGGCCGCCGCCGCGGGCAGCGCCCCGCCCGGAATCAGGAGCGCGCAGAGCGCGAGCGGGATGAGTGCCACACGGAGCCTGTGCCGGGTCGTCATGAGCATGAGCGGGCCTCCTCTCGAGTCGGGGCCAGTATACTGCCCGGTGCAACTTCGCGCCGCCCGTCGTGGGCCTACCGGCTCACCTCGCGGATCAGATGGCCGAGCTCGGGCAGGATCAGCTTCTCGAGCGCGAGCCGGCAGGCATTGGGCGAGCCGGGAAGGGAGAAGAGGACGCGCCCCGTGACCACGCCTGCCTGGGCGCGGGAGAGCATGGCCGCCGCGCCGATCTCGGCATAGGAGAGCATGCGGAAGAGCTCGCCGAAGCCGGTGAGGCGCTTGTCGAGCAGGCCCTCCACCGCCTCGAAGGTGGCATCCCGCGAGGTGATGCCGGTGCCACCCGTCATGATGAAGGCCTGGATCCGCGGATCCGCGCACTCGTGCCGCACCACGGCCTGCACCTGGGCGGGCTCGTCCTTGACCATGCCCTGGCCCACCACCGTGTGACCGGCGGCCATCAGCAGCTCGCGGATCAGGGCCCCGCTCGTGTCCGTCTCGGCGGTCTTGGAGTCGGAGATCGTCAGCACGAAGCAGCCGACGGCGCGCGGGGCGTGGCTCCTGTGCTCCTGCGGGACGGCGTCGGGCGGCGTGATCTTCACCGGTAGGCCTCGTCGAGCAGCTCGACGATGTGCATCACTCGCGTGGGCGCCCCGGTCGCCTGGAGCCCCTGGGCGATCTGGATGATGCAGCCGGGGTTGGCCGTCACCACGGCCTCGGCCCCGGTGGCGCGGATATGGGCGATCTTCCGCTCCTGGAGCCGCTGCGCCATCTCGGGCTGGGTCAGGTTATAGGTGCCCGCCGAGCCGCAGCACCAGTCAGCCTCGCTCAGCTCCACGACCCGCAGCCCCGGGATCTGGGCGAGGAGCGCGCGCGGCTCCTTCCGGATCTTCTGGCCGTGGATCACGTGGCACGGGTCATGGTAGGTCACCGTGCGCGCCACGGGCTGGAGCGGCCCGCGGAGCGGCTCCTGGCAGAGGAACTCGGAGACATCCCGCACCCGCGCCGCGAAGCGGGCGGCGCGGGCGCGCCACGCGGGGTCCGAGGCCAGGAGCATCCCGTAGCTCTTCATGTGGGCGCCGCAGCCCGAGGTATTGGCGATCACCTGGTCCACCCCCGCCGCCTCGAACGCCTCGATGGTGCGCCGGGCCAGATCGCGCGCCAGCCCGTCCTCTCCCGCATGCGCGTGGAGCGCTCCGCAGCAGGACTGAGCGCGCGGGGCCAGGACCTCGGCGCCGTTTCGCGCGAGCACGCGTGCCGTCGCGCGGTTCTGAGTACCGAAGGCCACCTGCTGGATGCACCCCGTGAGGAGCCCCACCCGGGCGCGCCGCTGACCCTCGGCATGCGTCACCTCGGGGAGCGGCGCCCTGGCTGCCGCGGGAGGGAGCCTGGGCAGCAGCGGCTCCCAGGCCGCAAGCGGCCCGGGCAGCAGGCGCAGGAGCCCCGAGGCGCGCAGGACCCGCTGGAGCCCGCTCACCTGATAGCACCGCAAGCCCGTGGCGGCCAGGCCGAGCAGCCGGGGATGGGGCAGCAGCACGGCGAAGTTCAGCCAGCGGAAGAGCCGCCGCACCGGGCCGCCGGGGTGCCTCCGCTCGATCTCGGCCCGCGCCGCCTCGATGAGCTGGCCATAGGGCACCCCCGAGGGGCAGACGGTCTCGCAGGCGCGGCAGCCGAGGCACAGGTCCAGATGCGCCCGGGTCGAGTCGGAGAGCTCGATGCGTCCCTCGGCGAGCGACTTGATCAGGACGATGCGCCCGCGCGGGGAGTCCATCTCGGTGCCGAGTAGGGAGAAGGTGGGACAGGAGGCCAGGCAGAGGCCGCAGTGGACGCAGCGGTTCACGCCGTCGACATCGTGGCCGTGGAGAGCGAGCGGGCCCATCTCCCATGGGGCGGGCACTCGGGCCGTGGGCCCGCCCGCCCCCTGTGGGGGCTCCAGCGCTGTGCCGTGAGCCATGGGGTCAGATGCCTCCGAGGAAGCGGCCGGGGTTGAGGATGCCCCGGGGATCGAGCTCGGCCTTGAGCTGCCGCATGATGCGGCTGTCCGGGCCCGGGGTGTCCCACACGGCGATGCGCTCCTTCACGGCCAGCGGGGCCCACTCGACGAGGGCATGGCCGCCCGACCCATTGACGAGCGCGCGCCACTCGCCCAGCGTGCAGGCCACCTGCTCGGCATCGGCGCCCGCGGCGTCGAGCACGGCCGAGATGATGCCCAACCCGGCATGGGCCACGAAGGCGGCCCGGAGTCCGCGCTGACTGGCGACCGCGCCGGCCCGCGCGATCAGCTCGGCGACCTGCGTGGGCAGCACGCCCCACTTCATCCCGGCGGTGGCGTCCGTGAACGCGCGCTGCGGCATCTCGCCCACCGCGCGCCAGGCCTCGTCCCGCTCCGTGCCGTCGAGCACGCGGACGCCGGCGAGCCCGCAGTCCTTCAACAGCCGTCCCACCTCCTCGCATTGCCACTCGACCTGCTCGGCGATGCCGTCCACGCCGACCAGGAGGGCGGCGCCCCCGGGGGCGCCCTCGCCGTCGAGCGCGCGGAGTCCCTCCCCGTCCACGACGTCCAGCGCCGAGGGGATCAGGTCGGAGGCCATGACGGCGCGCGCCGCCTGGCCCGCCTCGGCGAGCGTGGAGAACCGCGCCACGACGAGCCGGTCGCAGTCGGGGCGCGGGCGGAGCTTCACCGTCGCCTCGACGATGACGCCGAGCGTGCCGAAGGAGCCGACGGCGAGCTTGGGGAGATCGTAGCCGGCCACGTTCTTCACGACCTTGCCCCCGCCGCGCACGATGGCGCCGTCGGCGAGGACCATGGTGATGCCGATGAGGAGGTCGCGCGCCGTCCCATAGAGGTGGCGCCGCGGCCCCGAGGCATTGCTCGCGAGGATGCCGCCCAGCGTGGCCCGCGCCGCCTGTGGCGGGTCCAGCGAGAGCCACTGGCCGCGCCGGGAGAGCTCGGCCTGGAAGGCCTCGAGCGTCATCCCGGCCTCCACCGTCGCGGTGAGATCGCCCGGCTCGTGCTCGAGAAGCCGCCCGAGGCGCCTGAGCCCCAGCACGAGCCCCGGGTGCGCCGGTGGCGATCCGAGCGCCATGCCGGTGCCGCCGCCCCACGGCATCACCGGGGTGCCGCTGTCGGCCGCGACGCCAAGCACCGCGGCGATGTCCTCCCTGGAGCCGGGGAACACCGCGCACTCGGGCGTCCGCCCCTCGACGACATAGGGGGCGCACTCGGCGCCGGTGAGCACATGCGCCCCGCCGACGATCTCGGCGAGCCGGCGGCTGAGCGGGGAGTGCACGCGCCTGTCGCGGGGAGCCCGCCCGCGCTAGAAGCGCTGGGCGAGACCCGCCTCTTCGATCGGATGGGGGCGAGAGGCGAAGCCCGCCTCCGCGCAACCCTTCCGGCTCGGGAAGATCTTGCCGGGGTTGCAGAGCCCGGTGGGATTGAAGGCGCGCTTGACGCGGGCCATGCAGCCGAGATCCGCCTCGGAGAAGATCAGCGGCATGTAGTCCCTCTTCTCCAGCCCGATGCCATGCTCGCCGGAGATGGAGCCACCCACCTCGGCGCAGACCTTGAGGATCTCGCCGCCGGCCGCCACGACCCGCTGCTCCTCCCCGGGCTTGCGCGGATCGTAGAGGATGTTCGGGTGCAGGTTGCCATCGCCCGCGTGGAAGACGTTGCCGACGCGCAGCCCGTAGCCCGCCACGATCTCGTTCACGCGACGAAGCACATAGGGCAGCCTGGTGCGCGGGATCACGCCGTCCATGACGAGATAGGCCGGCGAGATCCGCCCGTAGGCCCCGAAGGCCGACTTGCGCCCTTTCCACAGGAGCTGGCGCTCGGCCTCGTCGCGCGCCAGCCGCACCTCGCGGGCGCCCGTCTCGCGACAGGCGGCGATGACGCGCGCGGCCTGCTCGTCCATCCCCGCGGCGAGCCCGTCCATCTCGATCAGCAGCGCCGCGGCCGCATCGCGCGGGTAGCCGCAGCCGAAGGCGTCCTCCACGGCCTGGATGGTCAGCTGGTCGATCATCTCCATGGCCGCCGGGATGAGGCCGCGGGCAATGATGGCCGACACCGCCTCCGAGGCCTGGTCGATCTCGTTGAACACGGCCAGCACCGTCCGCACCGCCTGCGGCTGCCTGAGGATGCGCAGGACGATCTTGGTGGCGATGCCGAACGTGCCCTCGGAGCCCACGAAGATGCCGGTGAGGTCGTAGCCCTGGGGATCGCGGGTCTTGCCGCCGAGCCACACGATCTCGCCGTCCGGCAGCACCACCTCGAGGCCCAGCACGTGGTTCGTGGTCACGCCGTACTTGAGCGTGTGGGGACCGCCCGAGTTGTTGGCGATATTGCCGCCGATGGTGCAGGCCTGCTGGCTCGAGGGGTCGGGCGCGTAGTAGAAGCCGCGCGCGCCCACCGCCCACGAGAGGTGCAGGTTCACCAGTCCCGGCTCCACCACGGCGAGCTGATTGTCGTAGTCCACCTCGAGGACGCGGTTCATCCGCATGAGCGAGATGACGAGGCCGCCCTCGGCCGGCAGGCATCCGCCCGACAGCCCGGTGCCCGCCCCGCGCGCCACGAAGGGCAGCCCCTCACGCTGGGCGAGCCTGACCAGCGCGGCGACGTGCTCGGCAGTGAGCGGGAAGACCACGAAGTCGGCCAGCGCCCGGAAGAGGGTGAGCCCGTCGGATTCATAGACCATCAGCTCGTCGGGATCGGAGAGGACGGCGCCCGGGCCCAGGAGCGCTTCCATCTCCCGGCGGAGGGACTTCTTCCGGGCCTCGGTGAGAGCCGGCATGGCGGAATTATACCGCTACACCTCCTCGACGTCCTCGCTTGTCCCCGCTGCGGCGGCCGGCTGCGCGTCATCGCCACCGTGCAGGACCCCCTCGCCGTCCAGGCCCTCCTCACCCACCTGGCCCGCGCGGGCCCCCCCGCGCCGCCCGGCCCCGCCCCGCCCGCGATCAGGTAGACTCTCCGCCCTCGATCAGACCCTCGACGCCTCACTCTCCCCCCTGCGCCCGCGCCTTGCCCGCGAGCCCGCCGCGGCGATCGGCCTGGTTCTCTTACCCCTCGGCCTGCAGACGGAGTAGGTCCAACAGCCCGACGCAATGCCAGCGCTGAAAGAAGAGCGTCAATGCGGAAGCTCGGCGAGGAACTCCTCCAGGGGCAGCGCCTCGACGTCGTCGATTCGCTGCGCACGCGGCCCGAGGAAGACGACGATCTTGCGCTTGACGCGCGGCAGCGTCTCGCCGAACGAGCGCAGACCCGAGAGGTCGGCGCGATCGACGCGGCGCGATGCCTTGACCTCGATGCCCCATTGCTCGCGCGCGAACGAGAGCACGAAGTCGACTTCGGCGCCGCCACGCGAGCGGTAGTGGTGCAGGCTCATCTCCGGCCACAGCGTGCCCGTGCGGCCGTGCAGCTCACCTGCGACGAAGTGCTCGAACAAGAGCCCGCGCTCGTCGTCGAGAGGGCGATCGAGCGGCCGGCGCAAGAGCGCGTTGCGGACGCCGATGTCGAACAGGTAGATCTTCGGATGCGCGATCAGGCTCCCCCTGGCGGTGCCGGACCAGGCCGGCACGCGGAAGGCCACGAGCGTGTCTTCCAGGACCTCGAGGTAGCGCCGCGCGGTCTCGTAGCCGATGCCGGCGTCGCCGCACAAGCTGCGCAGGTTGAGGATGCGGCCCGATGACGCCGCCACGAGATCGAGCAGTCGCGCGTAGCCACCGAGGTTGCGCACGAGTGCTTCCGATTGGACCTCCTCGCGCAGGTAGGCGTCGGAGTAGCTCCGCAAGGTCAGCGCGCGCTGCGCAACGTCCGGCTCCGCCCAGATTCCGGGGAGCATGCCGTGGGCCAGCGCGCGCTCGAGGTCGAACTCGCTCCCCAGCTCGTGGGCGAGCAGCGGGTGCATGTAGTGAACGTCGACGCGGCCGGGGAGCAGGTTGGCTTGCCCGCGCCTCAGCTTGCGCGCGCTGGAGCCCGACACGAGGAAGCGAAAGCGCCGCGCGTCGCGATCGATCGCGACCTGGATGGTGTCGAGCATCGACGGCGCGCGCTGGATCTCGTCGACCAGGATCAGGCGCGTCGCGCGCTTGGCGGACTCGAGCTCGCGACCGAAGCGCTGCGGCTCGGTCAAGTAGTCGCGGAAGGTCGCGGGGTCGGCCACGTTGATGGTCCAATCGGGATGGAGCCCCGCGAGCAGGGTCGACTTGCCGACCTGTCTCGGTCCAAGGAGCAGCACGCTGCGGGCGCCGCCCGCCAGGCGCGCGGTCAAGACGCGTTCGTACATGTGGGTAAAATGGCATACATTTCACCCACGAGCAAGCGTGCGATGCGCCTGCGGCCCCCGCCGGGCGTGTATCCATGCTCCGTGATGAAACCCATGGGGACATTGGATTCCGTCGTGCATGGCGACCCCGAGATCCTCGGGGGCACACCCGTATTTCGCGGGACCCGGGTCCCCGTGAAGAACATCCTCGATTACCTGGTTGCCGGGGACACCCTGGCCAGTTTCTCGACAACTTCCCCACGGTGAGACGCGATCAAGCAGTCGCGGCTCTCGAACTCGCGCGAGACCTGCTGGCTGCCGGTGCGCATTCCGCTGGATGAGTGTTTGCCGCGGCCGCTCGCCCGGTTGCTGCCCGAGCACGACGTCCGCACCGTCGCCGCGATGGGCTGGGCGGGCTCCGGAACAGCAAGCTGCTGCAGCTGTGAGCAGAACCTCGGCGCTCTCCCGATTGCTGTTGTCGTTCTCGTCGCGCCCACGAACCGAATCGATTCGCTTTCTGGCTCGCGGCCCAACGCCCGCGGTGAGCGGCCGCAGCGCGCTACACCTCCCAGGGAGGGTCGATCACGAGCCGCAGCTCGAGCACGGTGGGCCCAGGCTGGCCCAGGGCTCTTTCGAGCGCCCGCGGCAGCGCATCCAGCGTGTCCACGGGCCCGGCCTCGGCGCCGAAGGCGCGGGCCAGCGCGGGAAAGTCCGGGTTGGCAAGATCCACCTCGCCCCAGCGGCCGAACATCGCCTCCTGGAGATACTTGATGGCGCCCGGCGGGCGCCGTTCGCCTGGCCCCACACAGGCTGGCCCACCCTCGGCAGGCCGGCCGCCCCGCCCATTTAGCAGAATTCTCGCGAGACGGCATGCGCCGCTGGGCTCCCCATCGTCGCGGCTCGTCGGGCCCGCACTCGCGGATGAGCCGCAGCAGGCGGGCCCGCCCGGGCGCGTGCGGGGCCAAGCGGGGTCGAAGAGAGCCCTTGACAACCCCGAAGGGGCGGAGCAGAGTTTTTTCACATTTCGGCATCCCATCCGACCGTCTGCGAGGTCGTTATGCCCTGCGTCGAAGCTCCTATTGGTTCTCCCGCGCCCTTGACGGTCGAGCAGACCGGCGGGGGCGGCTGTGTTTCTGGACCTCCCGCGTCCGACAAAAGGGGGTCGTCGGCCCTGCCGAGAACAGGGCGGACCGCGGACAGCGATGGGGGTGGAGCATGCGTGAGCAGCCGAGCTTCTGGGACTACAACGAGAAAGGCCTCTACTTCTACAAGCGGCAGGCCTACGATCTCGCGATCGCCGAGTTCGAGCGGGCGGTAGGCGCCGCGACCTTTCCCCTGGCGGCGCTCGACATTAACCTGGGTGCGGCGTATCTGGGCAAGCGGATGTACACGGAGGCGCGCGCCCGGCTCGAGAAAGGTCTGGCCCTGGACCCGGACAGCCAGATGGGTCACTGGCTGCTCGCACAGACGCTGCAGGCCACGGGCGCGGCGTTCGAGGCGCGCGCGGAGTTCGAGGAGGCGTACATGCTCGACCCCGACAGTCCGGAGGGGCGGGTGGCGGAGGAAGAGCTCCTCAACTTCTGGGCGCGCCGGGCGCCCTTCCCTGTTCTCGCACCGGCCCCGTGAACCGCGTCTGCGGAACCTGACGCGTTGCGAGGCCCGGCAGGAGCACCTCCAGGAGGGGCACACGGTATGGCGAAGACAGAGCCCTTGAGACCCGGGACCCGCGGGCGTCCCGCGTGGCCTGCTGTGCCGACGCCGGGCGCCGACGAGGTGTACCAGGCCGTCCCCGAACAGGCGCGGGACTACCCGCGTTTTCTCGAGACGATCCTGCGGCCGGAGCACGCGCACAAGAAGCCGGAGGCGCTCTCCCGCATCCGCGTGCTCGACTGCACGACCGGCATGATGATCGGGCACTGGTGCTCCTCGCAGCTCGCCGAGCTGGGCGCCGAGGTGATCCAGGTGGAGCCGCCGGGCGGCGATCCGCTTCGCCAGCTCACGCCCTTCGGCCGCCGGGAGTACATGGCGCAGGACAGCGAACAGAACGAGCCGGTCGGGCTCCACTTCCTCCACGAGATGCGGAACAAGCAGTCGGTCACGATCAACCTCGAGACGAAGCCGGGACGCGAGGTGCTCAAGAAGCTGGCCGTCCACGCCGATGTCCTCATCGAGAACGCCCCACCCGGGCGCTTCGACGGGTGGAAGATCGGCTACCGGCAGCTGTCCCGGATCAACCCGCGCCTGGTCTACTGCTGGGTAGGCCAGCGCGGACAGTGGGGTCCGTTGAAGGACCAGCCGGGGGTCCGCGATCCAGTGGCCCAGTGCGCGTCAGGCTTCGTCCACGGCACCGGCGACCCCAAGGAGTTCGGCGGCCGCCCCACGCGCTCGGGCATGTGGATGGCCGACCACGTGGGCGGCACGGCCGCGGCGATGGGGATCATGGCGGCGCTCGTCCACCGTGAGCGCGTCTCGGGCAAGGGGCAGTTCATCGAGGCCACTGCGGCAGAGGGCATCATCCGCATCCTCGACTACAATTGGGCGTGGCACGGGATGGACGGCAGCATCCGCCCGCGCTACGGCAACTGGGACCTCGCCATCAACATCTACGCGGTGAATCCGTGCAAGGACGGCCACATGATGGTCGGTGGCGGCCACGACCGCCTGTGGTATCGGATCTGGAAGACGGTGGGCGACGAGGTGCCAGCAGTCGAGGAAGAGATCGTGGCGGACCCGAACCTCCGTAACGTCTCCGAGCGGCTTCCCCACACGCGCCAAGTCAAGACATACACCCTCCTCTGCGAGTGGCTCAAGGGCAACAGCCGCTCCGACGCCGAGCGGAAGCTGATCAAGCAGGAGGTGGCTTCGGGCGGCGTCATGGCGGTCCACGAGGTGGCCGAGTACCCGCACTTCAAGTACCGGGGCCAGGTGGCGGAGTTCGACGACCGGCTCTACGGGCCGGTGCTGGTCGCGACCTCGCCAATGCTGAGCGAGAAGATCCCCGCACGGCTCAAGTGGATCGGCCGTCCGTTCGGCTATGACAACGAGGACGTCTACCGGCGCCTGCTGGGCTTCACCCGGGAGGACTTTGAGCGGCTGAAGACGCAGGGGGCGATCTGATGGCCACGCGACGCAAGAGTGTGAGGACCCAGGCCGCGACGAAGAACAGGAGCAGCAACAGCGGGCGACGACGCCCCGCCGCCGAGTCGAACCCGGAGTTCGAGCGCTACTGCCGGGCGACCTTCGATCCCCGGGCGGCATTCGGCAAGCCGGAGGCGCTCAAGGGCATGCGGGTGCTGTCCTGCAGCCAGTATATCCTGGGGCCCTCGTGCGCCGCCTATCTGGGGGAACTCGGGGCCGAAGTGATCAAGATCGAGGCCCCGCGGCGCGGCGAGCCGATGCGCCACTCGACGCCCGGCAACGAGGCCTTCCTCTATCCGCTCTCGCGGTGGGTGCCGGGCTCGGGCACCGGGCTCGGGTTCTTCGGGGCCAACTTCAACGAGTACTTCATCTCACTGGATTTCCACCGGCCGGAGGCTCGGGAACTCATGTGCCGTCTCGCCGCCAAGGCGGACGTGGTCGTCGAGAACTTCAGGCCCGGCACCTTCGATCGCTGGGGCATCGGCTACCGTCAGCTCCGGGAGATCAACCCGCGCCTCATCTACATGTGGCTCGGGGGCTTCGGCGGCTGGGGCCCGGGCCGCGTGCGGGCGTCGTACGACATCCTGGGTCAGGCCCAGGGGGGCGCGTTCTCGATCACCGGCCAGCCGGAGGAGGCGGGCGGCGCGCCGTCCAAGCACACCATCTGGCTCGCCGACTACTGGGGCGGCATGATGGGGGCGCTCCAGGTGCTCACCGCGCTCTACTGGCGTGACAACGTTTCTGGCGAGGGCACGTTCCTCGAGTACAGCCAGGTTCACGGCGTCACCCGCCAGCTCGAGTACTCGCTGCCCCTGTACGGCCGCGAGGGAGTCATTCGGGAGCGGTGGGGAAACTGGGACACCGAGCTCTGCGTCCACGGCATCATCAAGTGCGGCCGGCCGTCCTATCCCCGGTCGGACAATCCCCAGGAGGAGGAGGAGGGCTACATCCTCGTCTCGGCGTACGAAGACGTCGACTTCGGGATGCTGTGCCGTGCCGTCGGGCACGCGCAGCTGGCCCGCCTCTACAAGACCCACGACATCCGGGTACGGCCCGAGAGCCAGAAGGAGATCTACGCGGCGCTGGAGGCCTGGGCGAAAGACAAGACCAAGGAGCAGGTGGCGCGGATCCTCGACCAGGCGGGAATCATCGTACAGCCGGTGTGGAACGCCAAGGAGGTCGCCAACCATCCGCACTGGCAGCAGCGGGGCTCCATCTTCTGGCTGGACGATCCGACCTACGGCGACGTGCTCTCCCAGGGGCCTGCCTACAAGATGTCGGCCACCCCGCCGCGGGTCAAGTGGGCCTTCAAGCCTGTCGGCGCCGACAACGAGTTCATCTACAGCAAGCTGTGCGGTTTGTCGAAGGCCGAGATGGAGAAGCTCGAGGCCGAGGAGGTCATCTGAGTGATGTTGCTCAAGTGTTCCAAGTGCGGCGTGAAGAACTATCTCGACCCGTACCCGTTCTGGGACTTCAAGGGCAAGACCAAGTGCGCGGGGTGCGACACGATCTATGCGCTTGAGACGGATGGCGGGCACCTGGTCGGCAAGGTGCGCGCGGTCTCGGGCAAGCCGACCGACCCCGATGTGCTCTTGCCTGGCTTCGCGGACACAAGCGAGTTCGAGCCCATCCTGGGCGAGGGGAAGACCCGTCCCGCCCCACGGGCGCGCCCTGACGTCTACGGAAAGCCCAAGCCTGTCACCCGCAACCTCAGGGGCCGCCTGGTCTCGGGCCGGCCGCTCAAACCGGACGAGTTGATCGGCTCGCGGGTCCGCTTCATCGTCGAAGGGAAGGAGCCATGAGCAAGGCCCTATGCCTCTCCTGTCAGCACTTCGCTCCCGCGCTCGATCCCAACATCGCCCGCGCGTTCCTGGGCGGCTGCAAGAAGAAGGAGTATCCGTTCACCCTGATCCTGCCCCTCGAGGGAGTGGCGGAATGCGACGTGTACCGCCAATCGTCGAGGCCGGCGGCCGTCGTCGAGCGGCAGGAACCCCTCGCGGGGACCGCGGCTGCCGCGCCCGCCGGCAAGCGCGTCCAGCTTTACTACTCGTCCCGTCACCGGGTCGGCGAGCAGTTCCCGTGCGACATTGCCTCGGCGAGGCGGGCGATCGGCGAGCTCCGGGCCAAGGGCGTCCAGGCGGAGGAGCATGACCTCGCCGAGACCAAGGACGTCTTTCCCATCTACCACAAGGCCGTGACCGGCCCAAGCGCGGCCAAGCGCGCCGTGTTCGGGATGAAGGGGGCGCTCGAGGAGGACTTCGGCCGGCGCGTGCCCGCGCTCCTGATTTTTGAGGGGGGCCGGTATCCGGCTGAAGTATTTCCGCGGATGGACCGCGAGCTGAACCGGATGCTCCGGATCGAGGAGGCCTTGCAGCGTCTGCTGGCCCCGTGATCCCTGGGGGGAGGCCGCATTCCCGCTGGCGGGTCAGCGTCCAGGCGCCCGACCTCACGGCCGGTGTTCAGGTGTTCGCCGATGGCCGATCCCGGGTGTCCCCCGGGGCGTGGACGGCACGAGCCCGCCGTCCGGGCGGGCGCGCGCCCGGCTCGCAGCAGGGCCTCCTTCCGAGCCCGCGTCAGCACCTTGATGCGGCGCTCTTCCCTGAGCGCCCGGCTCCAGGAGCCCACCCGGCGAGTCCAGACCAGCGCCACTGGCAGGCGCGACCGCGTGTAGCGCGAGGCGCGCCCGATCTGATGCTGCGCGAGCCGCCGGGCCACGTCCTTCGCGCTCCCGGTGTAGAGCGACCCGTCCCGGCAGCGCAGGATGTAGACGCAGGGCACAGGTGAAGTGGCGCGGCGGCCGGACTCGGTCCGGGGCGCTCAGCCCGCCCTATGCCTTCGGCTTCCAGGCCTTGAAGCGCTCGCGCAGGACCTTCTTGTCGAGCTTGCCGACGCTGGTCTCGGGGACGGCGTCGATGAAGGTCACCTCGTCGGGGAGCCACCACTTGGCCACGCGCGGGGCGAGGGGGTTATTGTAGTAGGCGCTGGCAATCCAGGGGCCGCGCGCCTGGATCTCGCCCACGTTCTTGCCGTCCCACGGCTGCTCATGTCCCGCCTCGTCGACGATTCGGAGATCCACGCCCGCCACCACGCGGCCCTGCTTGGCGCGGATCGCGTAGCGCTCCTCGTCGGGGAGCGCCTCCATGTAGGACTTGAGCCGGCACACCGTGCCGATCGGGGTCATCTCCGTCATGCCCCAGGCGTGGAGCATGTTGGCGCCGTACTTCTTGTCGAAGATCTCCAGCAGGCTCTTGGGCGCCGCCCACCCGCCGATGAGGATGCAACGGATCGAGGAGATGTCCCACTGCGGCTCCTTCTCCAGGATCGCGTGGATCGCGATCCACACCGTGGGGACCGCACCCACCACGGTGACGTGCTCGTTGTGAACGATCTCGATGATGTCGCGGGGCTGGGGGGTTCGGACCGCCGAAGAACTGGCTCGAGCCGTTGAGCACGCCGGCGAAGGGCACGCACCAGGCATTGGCGTGGAACATCGAGACGATGTGCAGGATGACGTCCCGCTCCGACACGCCGATCACATCCGCCATGGACGAGGCGAAGGAGTGCAGGTAGATCGCCCGGTGCGAGTAGACGACGCCCTTGGGGTGGCCCGTCGTGGCCGGTGAGGATCACGTCCACGCGCTCCTTCTCGCCGATCTCGGAAAGCCTGTGGCGTAGGGCGTTGCCGGGGTCGATCTGAGGGGCGTCGAGGCCGTGCAAGAGCAGATTCATCTGACAGAACAGGGAGGGCAGGGGCTTTGGCTCGCAGCCGGAGAGCGAACGCTCTTGGAGCACCGCGCGGTCTGCCACGGTCTTTACCTGTGCGCCGAGATGATGGTTGAATGCCTCGACCAGGAATCCGCCGGTGCCGGAGGCCGGGTCCAGCACGGTCTCGCCGAGGCGCGGGTCGGTCACCGCCACCATGAAGCGCACCACGGGACGCGGCGTGTAGAACTCGCCGGAGTCCCCCGCCGCGTCCCGCATCTCGCGCAGGAGGGACTCGTAGAGGGCGCCGAGGGTGTGCAGCTCCTCGCTCGAAGTGAAGGGGAGTGCAAGCGCCTGTCGCGGGGAGCCCGCCCGCGCTAGAAGCGCTGGGCGAGACCCACCTCGCAGTATACCGCTACAGCTCCCAGGGCGGGTCGATCGTGAGCGGCAGCTCGAGCACGGTGGGCCCGGCCTCGGCCAGCGCCTGGTCGAGGGCCCGCGGCAAGTCGTCCAGCGTGTCCACGCGCCCGGCCTCGGCGCCGAAGGCCCGTGCCAGCGCGGGAAAGTCCGGGTTGGCGAGATCCACCTCGCCCCAGCGGCCGAACATCGCCTCCTGGAGATACTTGATGGCGCCGTAGCGCTCGTCGTTCAGGACGAGGAAGACGATGCCGAGGCGGTACTTCACCGCCGTCGCCAGCTCGTTCACCGAGAACAGGAAGCCGCCGTCCCCCACCACCGCGATCACCTGGCGGCCGGGATGGACAACCTTCGCGCCGATGGCGGCGGGCACGCCGTAGCCGAGGGTGGCCGAGCCCACCGGGTAGAGGAAGGTGCGGGGCGCGAGCACCGGGAAATGCCACTCCATCCAGTAATTGATGCCCGTCTGGTCGTTGACGACGATGGCGTCCGCGGCGAGGCCCGCGCGGAGGATGCGGATCAGCCGATCCGCGCTCGCGGTGTAGCGCGGCGAGCGCGCGGCGCGGAGCCCGGCGAGCCAGGCCCAGTCCCAGCCGGCAGCAGCACGGCCCGCGCCGAGGGCCGCCACGGTCCCGGCGAGCCCGTCGCGCGCATCGCCGATGATGGCGAGGCCGGGCGCGAAGAGCTTCCCGGGGACAGTCGGGTCGAGGTCCAGATGGATCAGCGTTTGCTCCGGCGTGAAGGCCAGGTTCAGGAGCAGCCCCTGGGTCGAGCGGTGGGCGAAGCGGCAGCCCACGGCCAGCACGACGTCGGCGGCGGCCAGTGCGGGCTCGGTCGCGAGCTTGTTGGGCAGGACGCCGAGCCAGAGGGGATCGCTCTCCGGCAGCGCGCCGCGTCCCATCACGGTCGTGATGACGGGCGCGTGAAGCCGCCGCGCGAGGGCCGCCAGCTCGGCGCCGGCCTCGGCCGAGACGACCCCGCCCCCGGCGATGATGGCCGGACGCCGCGCGCGACCCAGCAGATCGGCCGCCCGCTCGAGCCGCGCGCGGGTGCAGCCGGGGCGGGAGCCCGACGGCGCGACGATCCTCCCCTCGGTCTTCGCCGTCAGGAGATCGACGGGCAGCGACAGCGCCACGGGTCCCGGCCGCTCGGTCCTGAACAGCGCGAACGCGCGCTGTACCGCTTCGGGGATCGCGCGCCCCTCGCGGATCGTCTCGGCCAGCCGCGCGACGGGCCTGAAGCAGTCGATCTGGTTGGGCACCTCGTGAAGCGCCCCCAGGCCGCGGCCGATCAGCCCGAGCGGGATATCGGACATGAGGACGAGCACGGGCTGGGAGCCCGCGGAGGCCTCCACGAGCGGCGTCAGCGTGTTGGTGGCGCCGGGGCCGGTGGTGACCACGACCACGCCGGGCCGCCCCGAGGCCCGCGCATAGCCGTCGGCCATGAAGGCCGCGCCCTGCTCATGGCGCGCGAGGATATGGGCGATGTCCTGCTGGCGGAGGAGGGCGTCGTAGATGGCGAGGTTGTGGACGCCGGGGATGCCGAAGACGTGGCGGACGCCCTCGGCGCGGAGCGCCTCGACCACCCACTCACCGCCCGTGTGATAGTCTTCCCGCATGCTCGATCTCTACACCGAGTTGCGCCGCATCGTCCAGCACCTCGATTCCGCCGAGATCCCGTACGCGCTCGCGGGTGGACTGGCCGTCTCGATCTATACGGCTCCGCGTGCCACCGAGGACGTGGACCTCCTGCTGGCACGCGAGCACCTGGATCGGGCCGTCGCCGGGCTGGAGCCTCTCGGCTTCCGGCGCGCCGGCGAGCCCATGCGGGTCGCCTCGGGACGGCTCGAGATCCAGCGGCTCATCAAGATCGATGGCTCCGATCTCCTTCCCCTCGACCTTCTCCTCCCCAACGATCCGGCCCTCGTGGCGCTCCTGGAGGATCGGCAGGCCGTTGCGTGGGAGGGACACCGCCTCTGGCTCCTGGGCCGCGCCGGTCTCCGCGCCCTGAAGCGGCTTCGCGGATCCGCTCAAGACCGCGCGGACCTCGAAGCGCTGGGGCCTGAGCCGTGACACCGCAACCCGACGTCGCCCGGGCGCTCCGCGCCGTTTCGGCGCTCCGGGCGCTGTGCCTGAGGCTGCCTCACGTGCCGACCCCGGGTGAAGTCGCTTGCCTGGGACGATTCGACGCGCTCGCCGCCTCCCCGCACGCGGCCACCGTGGACGATGTCGAGGCGATCGCAGCAGGCTGGCGGCGGTGGTGGCGCGAGGGGGAGATCGACGCGCTGCGGACCATGGCGGGGCGCCTCCCGGCGGGACTCATCGAGCGCGACCGGCGGCTCCTGTCCTACGCGCGGGCCGCCGAGCCGGCATGATGCAGAGGGTGGCTCTCCGTCGTTGACACGTCCCAAACTATCTGGCGCCGCCATCGGAAGCCAAGCATCCTTCGCTCGATCCGAGCGACACGTCACGAGCCCGAGATCAGCCGCCAGGTGCGCGAGGGCAAGCGGCTGCCGGCGCCGAGTCCCGGACCTACGTCAGGGCGTGGAGCCGGCGCAGCACGTTCGGCTGCAGCAGGAACCGGCGGCCCGACTTCCTCCAGAACGCTTTGAGCGGCCCGCGCATCGCGGCGTGCTGGCGGGCCCGCCGGCGCTCGCTGTCGAACCGCTTGTAGATCGCGTAGCGGACTTCGCCCTGGGGGTCGATCACCACGGTGCACCCGCCGTTCATCTCGAACAGCTCCCCCTCCCGCTGGATCGTGCACGACTGCGTCACCTCGGCGACGAGGTCGAACAGAATGCGCCCATCGGGCGCCGCGCGCCGGGTCACGCGCACCGACTGCACGAGCGCCGGCGGGGCCTGGATGACGCCCTTCGGCAGGGCCGCGCCCGGCGCGACGAGATGAAACACCCGCGCGTGCCTGGGGTCGGTCACGAACCGGCCGAGCGCGTGGGCCTGGCGCACCAGCTCCTCCACGTCGGCCGCTCGGCCGGGCTCGCCGTCGAACCTGAGCTCGCGGAAGGCGAGGCCCGGAACGCGCAGGGTCACCTCGGGTGAGTGCCACCGCACCGCGTCCTCGGTCATGAACTGCACGTGAGCCGGGAAGATGCGGCGGCGCCGGAACGACCGCATGAGCGCTTCGCGGAAGCCCCACTTGTCGCTCTTCTCCAGGTCACCGTCGGCGGTGATGACCGCCCGCAGGTACTCGCCCAGCTCCATGTCGGCTGGCGGGCAGTAGTCGAGGGCTCGAATGCAGATGTTGAGGAACTGACCGGCGACGTCACTGGCCTCCTGGGCGATCGCCTTGACGAGCGCGTCGCTCAGGGGCGCGCGGCCGACCGCGTGCGGATCCAGGCCCGCGATGCGGAAGAAGCGCTCCGTCTTCCGCTTGACGACGGTCGTGAACGCCTCGAAGACGGCCGACACCAGCACCGACCCCAGGGCATGTGGCTCCATGGTGGCGTCGTAGCGCTTCGGCCCGTTGTCCTTCGAGGGCGGCACGTCCGAGTCGAACGCCGCCACGCCCTCCACGTCCACGCCGGACCTGAGCGCGGCGGCTCGGCTGGCCCTGGAACGGCCGTAGCCGAACTCGCGGGCGAGGTCGGTGAGGAGCGAGCCACGCGTGAAGCTGCCGCGCGATTCCCGGATCGCCTGCTCGACGACGTCCGCGTAGGTGAAGTGGAGAAACAGCGCGACGAGATCGGCAAACCCCTCGTGGAACGCCGGGACGTCGACGTTGGTGGGGGACAGAAACGACGAGCGCAGCCCGTCGAGCAGCGCGTGCGTCGTCTCGTGCGCGATGATGTCGTGGCTGAGGGCGGTGCAGATGAGGCCCTCCTGCACGGTGAACCCCGCGGGCTCGCGGCCCGCGCGGAAGTAGCCAAACGAGAGCTCGCCGGCCTCGCGGCTGTAGCCGGCGTTGCGGCCGCGGAAGCCGAAGGGCCGCACGACGAGTCGGAGCGGTCCCTCGGCGGGCGCCGCCGTCGCCCAGCCGATGTCCCGCCCGAGCGCTCGCCTGAACGCGGCGTACGTCACGCTGCAGACGGCGTACACCATTTGCAGGTGGAAGCGCCCGTCGGCCGGCGTCGGCGACAGGCCGCTCGAGAGCAGCACGTGGGGATCGTCCAGATCCAGGGCCCCCGCCTCGAGCGGGGCCGGGGCCCCGTCCCAGGACACCGTGAAGAGCGATCCGATCGGGCCTGGCTCGAGCTTCTCGTACGGGACGAGCACCGTCGCCACTCCGCCCAGACGGTCCGAGACCGACGGGTCAAGCGTGTAGATGCGGAGCGGCCGGACAAGCGGCGCGCGACGGTCCCGCTGGTAGGGGCGGACCGCCGCCTGCAGCGGAACGCGGTCGCTCACCTCATAGGCGCGCGCGGCAGGTGGCGTCGTCTTGGCCATGCTCGTTCCGCGGGGGCTCAGCGCGGCGGTCCCCGGCGGTGGGCCTGTACGACGAGGCGCGCCGGCGACCGATCGACGATGCGGAGCACGACGCCGCCCTCACGGGCGTGGACCACGAGCGCGCCGCCCTCCTCGTGCCAGGTTCCCGGCTGCTCGACCAGGCGATCGTCCGGCCCCGGCACGAAGAGATGGGCGGAGCCGTCCCGACCGAGCTCGAGCCGCTCCCGCGGCCGGCGCGCCAGGGGAATGGCGTCGTCCTCGGCGCGGTAGACGGCCCCCTCGGCCGTGTCCTCCTCGAAGACGTGCACCCACCTCGTCCCGAACAGCCGATCGCGGGCCGCCCGCTTGGCTGACACTGGCTGGCTCGGCTGGCGCTACATCAAGCCGCTGCGCGTCGTCTCGAGCGCGGTGCGCATACGGAGCACCTGCTGTGTCGAGAACATGAACATGGCGGCATCATCGGTGTAGTCCATGTAGTTCATGAACATGTCGCCGCTCGGGCCATTGTTGCAGGTCACAACCGGCCAGGTGGGCGTGCCGAAGTTCGGGCCCGCGCAGTTGGGGGTGTCCGCGACCACGTCGGAGCCGCTGCAGTCGGGCGTATCGCCCCAGATGTGCCGCAGGTTCAAGTAGTGGCCGACCTCATGGGTGGCCGTGCGGCCCTTGTTGAACGGCGCTTGCGCCGTCCCGTTCGACCCGAACGCCTGGGAGTTGATCACGACCCCATCGGTGGACGCGGGACCGCCGGGAAACTGCGCGTAGCCGAGCAGGCCGCCGGTCAGGGCGCAGACCCAGATGTTGACGTGGGTCTTCGGATTGAACGGCGCGATCCCGCCCGTCGCGGCCTTCTTGACGCCGTCGTCGAAGGAGAAGGCGTTCCTGGTCGTCTTGGTCCGCGTCACCTTCACCAGCTTGAACTGGATGCGCGAATCGGTGACGAGACCCTTCCACGGCGCCGGCGTCCGGGTCCGGTCGGGGTTCGTCGCGCGAAAGTCCTTGTTCAGTGCCTTGATCTGGCTCTTGATCTGCGCGTCCGAGATGTTGTGCGCGTCGGCCTTGTACACCACGTTCACGACCGTCTTGAGGACCCGGACCCTGGCTTTCTTCAGGTCGAGCCCGGTGTCCCGGCGTCGCGACGTGGCCCCTTCGAGCCGCATCTGGCTCGCCCGGAAGGACGGGAATCGTTCCAGCAGCATCATGTGGGCGGCCATCGCCCCGCACGATCGGCGGAGCGGCGCGCCGCGAGACCTCTTCCTCTTCGCCATGCTCTCCTCCTTCTCGGCGCCCGTCGCAAGGGCGACGGCCGGCCGGCGGTTGGGGGTGGAGTCCCGGAGTATGCGCCACGCCGGGACGAGCGGTCAATCCCTTGACCCTCATCCCCTCCTGATCATCGTGAGCAGCATCTTGAATTTCTTCACCGCCTTCACCGCATGCGGTTCATCCGCGGGCATGACGATGGCCTCGCCTGTTTTCAAGTGAAAGGGGTTCCCCGAAATGTTGATCGCGACTTCGCCGTCAAGCACGTGGACAAGCGCGTCGAACGGCGCGGTGTGCTCGCTCAGTTCCTGGCCTTCATCGAACGCGAACAGGGTCACGGTGCCGGTCTCCGCTTTGACGACGATGCGGCTGACCACCGAGCCGTCCTGATACTCCACCAGCTCGGCGATCTTCAAGATCTCTGCTCGTGGCGTGGTGGGCATAGTCCCTCCGTCTGGCACGATGCGGTGACGATCGTCTTCGTTTCCGAGATCAGGCGGCGGGCTGGGGGCGCTGGTGGAGCAGCGGCGACACCGGCAGGCTCCGCGCCATGGTGGCGCGTCTGCCGGCGGGACTCATCGAGCGAGATCGACGGCTCCTGTCCTGCGCGCGCGCCGCCGAGCCGCGATGAGCGAGAGGGTGGCTCCCCGAGTAGGACTCGAACCTACAACCCTCCGGTTAACAGCCGGATGCTCTACCATTGAGCTATCGGGGAATGCCGAACCGCGGGGCGCCGGAGCCTCTTTTTTGTAACACAGGCCTCGTCAATCTCCAAGCCGGCGGCCCTTCAGCGACGGGCGCCCGAGGGCTCGCGCTCCTCGACCTGGGCGGCGCGCAGCCGCAGGCGCTCCTCGTAGGCGGACTCGCCGGGACGGGCCGTGGCGCCCAGCCGCCACCGCGTCTGCCGGTCCCGCGCCCACTGGGTCGCCGCCTCCATCAGCTCGACCAGGAACCAGCAGCCGAAGCCGATCACCCCGGACCAGATCACAATCGTCAGGGCAACGGCCTGGGTCGGATCTATCGCATTTCCCTCCGGCCCTCGAGGGCCTTGGACAGCGTGACCTCGTCGGCGTACTCGAGATCGCCCCCGACGGGGAGCCCTCGGGCGATCCGGGTGACGCGCAGGCCGAGCGGCCGCAGGAGCTTGGCGAGATAGATCGCGGTGGCCTCGCCCTCGACGCTCGCGTTGGTGGCCAGGATCACTTCCTCGATGCCCGGCGCGTCGAGCCGCGTCAGCAGCTCTCGCACCTTGATGTCCTCGGGGCCGATCCCGTCCAGCGGCGAGAGCGCCCCGAGGAGCACGTGGTACCGGCCGCGGAACTCGCCCGTCCGCTCGAGCGCCAGGAGGTCATTGGGTTCCTCCACGACGCAGAGGACCCGGGCGTCGCGCGCCGGATCGCGGCAGATGCGGCACGGGTCCTCCTCGGTGACGTTGAAGCACTCCCGGCAGTAGCGGATGCGCGTCTTCAGCTCCCGCAGGGCCTCGGCCAGCTCGTTCACCTCGTCCGCCGGCCGCTTGAGGAGGAAGAAGGCCTGGCGCTGGGCCGTCTTCGGCCCCACGCCCGGCAGCTTCTGGAAGGCCTCGATGAGGCGGGCGACCGGGTCGGGGTAGTACGCCATCACATCCCGAGGCCGGGGATCTTGAGCCCGGCGGAGAGCTTGCCGAGCTCGGCCTGCATCATCTCCTTGGACTTGCGCAGCGCCTCGTTGCAGGCCGCCATGACCAGGTCCTCGAGCATCTGGGCGTCATCCGGGGTGATGACCTCGCGGTCGATCTTGATGGAGACGATCTCCTGCTTGCCATTGGCTTGCACGGTGACCATGCCGCCGCCGGCCGTGGCCTCCACCCTCTTCGTGGCCGCCTCGGCCTGGATGGCCTCCATCTGCGCCTGAAGCTTCTGCGCTTCCTTCATGAGGTTGCCGAAGCCTTTCACTGATTCTCTCCTTCCTCGGGGATCCGAGCCTCGGGGGCGCGGGGCCGCACGGCGACGACCTCGCCACCGAAGGCCGCCAGCACGGCCTGCACGGCCGGTTGCGTGAGGGCGCCCGATCCAGGCACCTCGTCCTGGGCCACCTCGAGGCGGCGCGCCCCGGGCACGTGTGTCTCGACGGCCTGATTGATGAGATCGCGGTTGCCGCGGTCGGCGATCTGCTGGTCGTGAAACGGGTTGGCCGCCATGGTCACGAGGAGCGCCCCGTCGCGCACGGCCACGGGGTTGCAGTGCTGGAGGACAGCGCCGAGCAGCGCCTTGCGCCCGATGATCGCGCCCACCACCCGCTGCCATCCCTCGGCCAAGTCTTCGTTCCCGGCGCGGGCCGGCGTCCTGGCCAGGGCTGGTCCGGGGGGTGCGGCCGCAGCGCCTGCTGCCGGGGGGCCGGTGCGCGGCGCCGCCGGCATGACGCGGCCGCTGCCACCGGCAACCGGCGGCGCCGCCGGCACGACCGCGCCCGGCGCTGGCGCGCGCGAGGGAGGCGCGGGACTCGCGGCCCGCGCATCGAGAAGGCTCTCCTGGATCGCGGCCGGACGGACCGCCCCGCCCCCGCCCGCGCGGAGCCTCCGCTCCGCCTCCTCCACCCTGGCGATGAGCGCCTCGATGGCCTGCGGCTCGGGGCGCCGCGTGGCGCGCACGGCCGCGATCTCGAGCTCGACCCGCGGCAGCGGCGAGCGGCGCATCTCGGTCTGGCCCTCGAGCAGCGCCCGCAGGAGATAGAGCAATTCGTCCACGGACACGGCCTGGACTGCCGCGGCCAGCTCCTCGGCTTCGCCCGGGGTGAGCTCGGCGAGCGAGGCCTGAGGGGCGACCTTGAGGACCAGGAGTCGGCGCGCGGCCTCGGTCACGTCCCGGCAGAATGCCTCGAGGTCTTCCCCCTGGCGCGCGACCCGATCGACAGCCTCGAGCGCCGCCTGCCCGTCGCGAGCCAGGAGGGCTCCCAGGAAGGCCCGCACATGGACCGGCGAGGAGGAGCCGAGCAGGCGCGCGACGCTGGCCGCCTCCAGGCGCCCTTCGCCGTACGCGATGGCGGCGTCCAGGAGCGACAGCGCATCCCGCAAACTGCCCTCGGCCGCGCGCACCAGGAGGGGGAGCGCCGGAGATTCGAAGGCCACGCCCTCCTTGCCGAGGATCTCGGTCAGGTGTTGGGTCAAGAGCTCCGGCGGGATCGGCTTGAAGTCGAAGCGCTGGCAGCGCGAGAGCACCGTGGCGGGAATCCGCTTCGGATCCGTGGTGGCGAGGATGAACACCACGTGCGCCGGCGGCTCCTCCAGCGTCTTGAGGAAGGCGTTGAAAGCGCTGACGGAGAGCATGTGGATCTCGTCGATGATGTAGATCTTGAAGCGGCCGCGGGCGGGGGCGAACTTGACGTTGTCGCGCAGCGTGCGGATGTCGTCGATCCCGGTGTTGGAGGCGGCGTCGATCTCGAGGATGTCCATGGGGGCCCCCGAGACGAAGTCCTGGCAGCAGGGGCATGCCCCGCAGGCCTCGGGGCCCGTCCGCGCCGTGCAGGCGAGCGCCTTGGCCAGGAGCCGGGCCGTGGTGGTCTTGCCCACGCCACGCGGGCCCGTGAAGAGGTAGGCATGAGCGACC